>ENA-UOJC01000181-UOJC01000181.1-human-gut-metagenome-genome-assembly--contig:-C104-NODE-181-length-113754-cov-7.755249_pt1 | contig 113754 bp, 103 predicted proteins | sample MGYA00242339_ERZ723886 | MGnify/ENA metagenome assembly ERZ723886 | reverse complement strand
GTAGAGCAGAGGACTGAAAATCCTCGTGTCTCTGGTTCGATTCCGGAACTAGGCATATTTTACGGAGCATTAGCTCAGTCGGTAGAGCACTTGACTTTTAATCAAGTTGTCCGGGGTTCGAATCCCCGATGTCTCATTAATATAAGAAGAACGTCGCTCATGAGAGCGGCGTTTTTCTTATATTTAGGAACAGCGAGGGATTCGGACCCTGTGGGTTCAGAATCCCCGATATGTCTCAATTTACCATTTCTAACACAGCATTTTACCCCTAATGTCCGCATTGTGTCCGCAAATATATGTAGACTGGCGATGAATTTTCTGAAAAGTAAATGCTATAATGAAGATAAATTTAACTTGGGATGCCTCAAAAAGCAGGCAGGAAGTGAGAACGATATGGGAGCAAGAATAGTTGGACTGATCTGTTGTATTCTGTGTGCAGTTCCTTTTTTAATTATTTCTGTTTATAATAAAGACAGTAGAGAACCCATTCCTTTTTGGAGCGGAGATACAACTTTGAAATCAAAAGTAAAAAATATACCGGAATATAATAAGGCGATGGCATTGCTGTATCGGAAGTGCGCGATTGCATTTTTGGTAACGGGGCTTGGATTTCTTGTCATGCCAGCAATCGGAATCGCTATGATATGTTTAGATTGTACGATTGGTATTTATATTGCATATCGAAATTATAAAAGAGTTTTAGCTTTATATGAATGAAGGTGGCATAAGCGCAATAGCACAAGGTTACGAGAACCTTGGTAAAGGCACAATGGCACAAAAAGGTCTTGACTTAAACAGGACTTGAAGTAATAAATAAATACAGGCACACAATCAGGCTTCTTATATGGAATATGGGAATCCTTCGTTTATGATAATAGGATCCGGTATTCTATTATTGATCAGTCAGAAGGGAGAAGCGGAATGTATTTTGATGAAGTAAAGAAAAATTTTGGCTTTGGATGTATGAGACTTCCAATGATGGAAAATGGAACAGATGTTGACCTTGCAGAAACAACAAAGATGGTAGATACTTTTTTGGAGCAGGGGTTCAATTATTTTGATACGGCACATGGATATTTGAGCGGAAAAAGCGAGCTCGCTCTGAAAGAATGTCTTACAAGCAGATATAAGAGGGAAGAGTATATTTTAACCGACAAACTTACGATGCCGTATTTTAATAAGCAGGAGGATATCCGCCCGTTTTTCGAGAGCCAGTTAGAGGCATGTGGCGTAGAATATTTTGATTTTTATCTGATGCACGCACAGTCAAAAGATATTTTTGCACATTTTAAAAAGTGTCACGCATATGAGACAGCACTGGAATTAAAAGAAGAGGGAAAGATCCGTCATTTTGGAATTTCATTCCACGACAAAGCAGAAGTTCTGGAAGAGATCTTAAAAGAGTATCCGCAGATTGAAGTGGTACAGATCCAGTTTAACTATCTTGATTATGAAGATCCGGCGGTACAGAGCCGAAAATGCTATGAGGTCTGTCGGAAATATAACAAACCGGTCATTATCATGGAACCGGTCAAAGGTGGAAATCTGGTAAATCTCCCAGAGGATGCAAAGAAGATCTTAGACGATCTGAACGGCGGCAGCACAGCAAGCTATGCAGTACGTTTTGCGGCAAGCTTTGAGGGTGTGATGATGGTGCTCTCAGGTATGAGTAACTTGGAACAGATGAGGGACAACTTAAGTTACATGAAGGAGTTCAAACCACTGGATGAGACAGAGATGAATGCAGTAAAAGCAGTCGCAGATGTATTTCACTCTAAACATATGATCCCATGTACCGCATGTCGTTATTGTATCGAAGGCTGTCCGAAACGGATCTCCATTCCAGATCTGTTTGCATGTATGAATGCAAAGACTGTGTTCCATGACTGGAATGCTGATTACTATTATAATCAGGTACATACAGTGCACAATGGAAAAGCGAGTGCATGTATCCGTTGTAGTAAATGCGAAAAAGTATGTCCACAGCATTTGAAGATCAGAGAATTGTTAATCGATGTTGCAAAGGAATTTGAACAGCAGGCATAAATAAAGCAGAAAGGGCAGGCGTGGTACCGCCCCTAAAAGCTAGAGTAAAATCTAACGATTGGGAAACCGATACAGACGTCTGCCCTTTTTTACTGTATAGAAAATTCCCTATACAGCAAAAGCAAGATTGCAAAGTTATAGTTCTATGCGTTCCCTAAATGCTGTTCTAAGATGACAAGTATCACATAAGCAACAAGGCAATAAAGAATACTGATCACACAGACCGCAAGGATCGGGCCAATTGCGGATGGCGTGTCTACATACATGTGCAGAAAATGGATAAATGCAAGCAGGCTGCAGATCGCACCGATCGGTAGTACGATTTTCCGAAGTAGAGGGATCAGTTCTTTTTTTCCGCGTTTTCCACTTAGCAGGGCAGCTGCAAAACAAATGCAGGCGGGAAGAAGCAGGGATGACAGATCAAAATAGTTATCCAGGCGGTTGTCCCATACCTGCCCTAGATAGCCAATGCAGAATGTGAACACTAGAAGCAGCACACCTGCCAGATAGGTGAAAAGGGTTGCTTTTTTATTTTTTTGGTTTTCCTGTAAAAGTTGCATCATATTTTCCTCCGCTTTCTCGGTATAATGTTCCGGAGGTAATTTTTCTCCTGAAAGAAGCTCGTTGACACTGATGTCGAGAGAATGACACAGAGGGGCGAGCATTGCGGTATCAGGGATACTGTTGCCATTTTCCCATTTGGAAATGGTCTTGTCACTCACACCGATCTCATCTCCAAGTTCTTTTTGGGTAAGCCCTTTTGTTTTTCTGGATAGCTGTATAAATGTGCCAATGTTATTTTGTGTCATGGTAAAACCTCCGTTTTGTAATTCATATAAATGCTGCAGCTTTATGTTTACGCTCCTAGTATAGGGGAAACAGAGAGGGAATACAATCTACAAGTTGGAGAGTCGCCCATTTACCGGCTCTACGGGGTGGGGAATGGGATGGAATGTGCAGTCCGGGGCGAAGGATTTACAGGGAAATGGATATCCTGTATAATGGGAAGAGGTATTTTTCAATCAAAAATGTTGTAATCCCAACAGAAAAGATCCTTCCAATCATGTATAGTAAAGTTATGAAAACCGGAAACTATGAAACAGAGTAACGGTATGCTTTACAGAAAACGAAGAACAGGAGAGATGGATATGAAAAAATTAGATTTGAGATTAAGCGTTTACGAATTGACCGAGCAGTATCCGGAACTGATTGAGATATTAGAAAAAGCAGGTTTGACCGAGATCACGAAAAAGAAAGTATTAAGTTCTGTCGGCAGGATCATGACACTGCCAAAGGGAGCCAGAATGAAGGGGATCTCAATGGAAGAACTTGAGGCAGAATTAAACAGGCACGGTTTCTCTGTGGATGGGACAAGTACAACGGAACAGATCAAGTCCTACTTAAAGCGGCTTGGCGAAGGTGAGGATTTAGAGAGCGTCCGCGCAGATTTTGTAAAGGACTTTAAAGAAGTGGATGCAGCAGAGATCATGAATGCGGAGCAGGAACTTTTAAAAGAGGGAACTCCGTTGGAAGAGGTTCAGAAACTGTGTGATGTTCATTCTGCCTTATTCCATGGAAAGACGAGAGAAGAGCAGATCGCAAATGCTGAGAAAGCAGTTGCTACATCCCTGCGGGAGCAGAAGCTTGCAGTTGCCGCAGAGCTTGTGGCGATACCGGGACATCCGCTGCATACACTGACGTTGGAAAATGAAGCACTTGCAAAAGTGATCGAAAAATGCCGCGAGGCGGTAAAGAGCGGGCATGTGGAGTCGGGACTGCTTGAGGAGGTCAGACAGCTTGCCATCCACTATGCGAAAAAGGGAGATCTGCTTTATCCGCATTTAAAAGTAAAATATGAGATCAGCGGTCCATCCGATGTGATGTGGACGGTGGATGATGAGATCCGGGATGAGTTTGCAGCGCTGGCAAAAAAAGCAGCATCGCAGGATGAAACCTGGCTGAAACGCCTGGATGAGGCACTGACAAGGGCAGACGAGATGATCTATAAGGAAGCCAATATCCTGTTTCCAAACTGTGCACTTCATTTCACGGATGAGGAGTGGTATGGAGTTTACCATGATTCAAAGGATTATGCAGAGTGCTTTGGTGTGGAAAATGGCATCTGGAAGGAAGCGGAAGAGGCAAAAAGCAGGAAAACATCTTCGGTGAGTGACGGGGAAATTGTTATGGCTGGCGGTCATATGACAATAGAGCAGCTTACCGCAATGCTCAATACGATACCGATTGAGATCTCGTTTGTGGATGCGGACAATATCAACCGGTATTTTAATGAGGGGCCGAAGGTATTCAAACGTCCGGGCATGGCGATCGACCGCGAGGTATTTTCCTGCCATCCGCCTAAGATCGAGCAGCAGGTGAGAAGGATCATCGAGGAGTTCCGGGCAGGAACATTAGACAGGGTACCGGTCTGGATGGATAAAAACGGCAGAACGATGCTCGTAACGTATATGGCGGTCCGGGATAAAGACGGGCAGTATCTTGGAACGATGGAACTCGTGCAGGATATGGAGTTTGCAAAGGAATATTTTACGAAGAAATAGAGGATAAAAAATGAGTTTATATATCATGCGGCACGGAAAAACAGATTGGAATGCAAAACATAAATTACAGGGCAGAACCGATATCCCATTGAATGATGAGGGACGAAGAATGGCAGAAAAAGCCAGGGAAGAATATAAGGACATTCATTTTGATGTGTGTTACTGTTCTCCGCTCATCCGTGCAAAAGAGACGGCAGAGATTGTATTGAGGGGCAGAAATATTCCGGTGATAACGGATGAAAGACTGCAGGAAATGAGTTTTGGAGTATATGAAGGAACCGAGAACAGTTTTGCAATCCCGGATTGCCCGATCAATGTGTTTTTCCATCATCCGGAACAGTACAAGACTCCGGTAGAGGGGGCAGAAAGTCTGGATGAATTATACAAAAGAACAGGAGCATTTTTAAAAGAAGTGGTGGAACCACAGCTAGAGCAGGGAAGAGATGTTTTGATCGTAGGGCATGGTGCGATGAACTCAAGCATTGTGTGCCAGGTAAAAAAGCTTCCGGTTGAAAAATTCTGGAGTGAGGGGATCGAGAACTGCAAATTGATGAAACTGCTGTAAATTTCTGCAAAATTCTGTCATATGGTATGGAAACGTTCTATGGTTTTCAAACAATACTGACTTGTTTTTATTCGAGGTCAAGCAGCCATAGCAAAAAGTAGTTGACGTATTGCGAAAAATACAGTATGATTAAGTGAAATTAATACGTCAAAGCGTTAAAGTGCAAAAGCATTAAAAAAATGTGATTGCAAAGCTATGGAAAGGATCAAAGATAGGTATGGAAATGGAAATGGAATTCTTACGGAAACTTCCGACTCCTGCAGAATTAAAGGAGCAGTTTCCAGTAAGTGCACAGATTGTTGCAGCAAAGGCGGAGCGTGACGAGGAGATTCGTGCGATATTTGAGGGAAAAGAGGACAAGCTGATCCTCGTGATCGGACCATGTTCAGCAGATAATGAGGATGCAGTCATTGATTATATTTCAAGACTTCGTAATGTGCAGGAAAAGGTAAAGGAAAAGATCTTTATCATACCGCGTATCTACACCAATAAACCAAGAACCATCGGTGTCGGCTATAAAGGAATGCTTCATCAGCCAGATCCGGAAAAAGAATCCGACATGTTAAAGGGTATCATTGCGATCCGCCAGATGCACAAACGTGCCGTGGAAGAGACAGGATTTACCTGTGCAGATGAGATGCTGTACCCGGAAAATCATAGATATCTTTCTGACCTGCTCTCTTATGTGGCAGTCGGAGCGCGTTCTGTTGAGAACCAGCAGCACAGATTGACTGCAAGCGGTATCGGGATTCCGGTAGGTATGAAAAACCCGACTGGTGGTGATATTTCCGTTATGATGAATTCGATCATTGCCTCACAGCATGGTCATACATTTTTATATCGAGGATGGGAAGTAAAGACCGAAGGAAATCCGTATGCACATGCAATCTTAAGAGGTTATGTGGATAAATTTGGAAGAAATATTCCAAACTATCATTATGAGGATTTACAGAACCTGATCGAACACTATGAGGATGCAAATTCCGGCAGTGGAAAACCACTTGCCAATCCGGCAGTGATCGTGGATACCAACCACTCCAATTCCGGTAAGAAATTTGAAGAGCAGATCCGTATCAGCAAAGATGTTATGCACAGCTGTAAGGTTTCTGCGGCTGTTCACAAGTTAGTAAAAGGTCTGATGATTGAAAGCTATATCGAGGATGGAAATCAGAAAGTAAGTGACCATTGCTATGGAAAATCAATCACAGACCCATGTCTTGGATGGGAAAAAACAGAGAAGTTGATCTATGAATTAGCAGATCTTTGGTAAAAGAAATGTATCGTATTTTTATAGTAGAAGATGATGAGATCATTGCAAGAACGGTAAAACGGCATCTGGAAAGCTGGGGCTATGAGGTGGGGACCGCCTCAGATTTTTCCAACGTGCTGGCGGAGTTTATCCAGTTTGATCCGCAGCTTGTTTTATTAGACATCAAATTGCCGCTTTTTAACGGGTATCACTGGTGTACGGAGATCCGTAAACTATCCAAAGTACCGATCCTGTTTGTCTCGTCTGCTTCAGATAATATGAATATCGTGATGGCAGTGGGTATGGGAGCAGATGATTTTATCGCAAAGCCATTTGACTTAGAAGTGCTGACCGTAAAAATACAGGCAATGCTGCGCCGCAGTTATGATTTTATGGGGCAGGGAGCAGTATTGGAACAAAACGGTGCAATTCTAAATCTGGCAGAGGCAACGCTTCTTTATCAGCAGGAAAAGGAAGAGCTTACCAAAAATGAGCTGCGTATCCTGCAGACATTGATGGAAAATAAGGGAAAAGTTGTCTCGCGTGATACGTTGATGACAAAGTTGTGGGAGAACGACAGTTATGTTGACGAAAATACGCTTTCCGTGAATGTGAACCGTCTGAGAAAAAAATTAGAAAGGATAGGGCTTACTGATTTTATCACAACAAAGAAAGGCATTGGATATCGGATCGGATGAAAGGCAATAGAAAGTGGATAGGGGCATTCCTTTTATGTGAAGCGGTCATGGTGCTGACTTTAGCGGCAAATCAGATCCCGTGGGATGAAGTGGCATATGCGGCAGCGGTAAGCACAGCAGTGATTGCACTTGTATTTATCTGGGATGGCATCCATCAGTGGAGAAGACTGCAGAAACTGCGGGAGCAGGAACAGGCCATCACGCTGCATGGAAAGCAGGCGGTCGCACCGGAAAATGCGATCGAGGAAGAGTATCAGAAACTGCTCGAATTATCTGCACAGGGCAGGGAACAGCAGGAAAACGAAAGCCTGGAAAAACAGAAGAATCTGCGCGAATATTATGCGATGTGGGTGCATCAGATCAAAACACCAATCTCTGCACTGCGGCTTTTATTGCAGGAAAAGGATGAACTTGGCAGCAGCAGCGAAGAACTGGGGGAGCTGTTTTTGATCGAGCAGTATGTCGAGATGGCATTGCAGTATGTACGCCTTGAGTCTGAAAGCTCTGATTTTGTGATCGAGCAGGTCAAGCTGGATGAAGTGATCCGCGGTGCGATCCGCAAATATGCGCGTATGTTTATCCGCAAGAAGATCAGTCTGGATTATGAGGAGACAGACTTTACGGTACTGACGGATAAGAAATGGCTATCTTTTGTGACAGAGCAGATCTTATCCAATGCCGTAAAATATACGGCAAAAGGGGAGATCAAGGTTTCGGTAAGAAAAGAGGGGGAAACGGAGTTATTTCTTACGATCTCGGATACGGGGATCGGGATAAAGGCAGAGGATCTGCCAAGAATTTGTGAAAATGGTTATACCGGATATAATGGGCATGCGAAGGAACAGTCGACCGGGATCGGATTGTATCTGTGCAGCCGGATGCTAAAAAAACTGGGACACAGCCTTACCATTACGTCCAAAGAGGGAGAGGGTACGACCGTGTGTATTGGATTTCAGATGGAATAGCAATCTTACAAAACTGTAAGATAAAACAGGAAAATGTAAGCCGAATCGATGGCTGGCATTTTCCTGTTTTGCTATACTTGGTATTGTTCAAAGAAAACAATGTGGCACATGGAACAGAAATGGAGCATAGGAAAATGGCAATATTGGAAGTCAGCAATTTAAAGAAAATATATACGACGAGATTTGGCGGCAATCAGGTGCAGGCATTGTCGAATATCAACTTTTCCGTGGAACGGGGCGAATATGTGGCAATCATGGGAGAGTCCGGTTCCGGCAAGACAACGCTTCTTAACATCCTTGCAGCACTCGACCGTCCGACTGCGGGAAGAGTCCTCTTAAATGGAAGGGACATCGTAGGCATCAGGGAAAAAGAACTTGCAGCATTTCGAAGAGATAATCTTGGATTTATCTTTCAGGATTTTAATCTGCTTGATAACTTTTCCATTAAGGATAACATCCTGCTTCCCCTTGTGTTGGAGGGTGTTTCACCGGATGAAATGGAGCGCAGATTAATACAACTCGCAAAAAAGCTTGGCATTGAGGAACTGCTCCCGAAATATCCGTATGAGGTATCCGGAGGGCAGAAACAGCGTACGGCAGCAGCGCGGGCACTGATCACGAAACCACAGCTGATCCTAGGAGATGAGCCGACCGGGGCACTGGACTCCAAGGCAACAGACAGCCTTTTACAACTGTTTCGTCAGATCAATGAAGAGGGACAGACCATTCTGATGGTAACCCACAGCACGAAAGCGGCGAGTCATGCGAACCGTATCTTATTTATCAAGGATGGAGAGGTGTTCCATCAGCTCTATCGTGGAAATCTGTCCAACGAAGAACTGTATGCAAAGATTTCCGATACCTTAACAGTTTTGACGACGGGTGGTGAGAAACATGAATAATCTGTATCGCAGACTGGCAGTCACCAATATGAAAAACAACAGACAGTTTTATGTACCGTACCTATTGGCAGGCATCGTTTCGGTCATGATGTTTTATTCCATGCGAGCCATGCAGGGCAACGATGCGATAAGTTCCATGCGGGGCGGGATGAACCTGGTTCTGATCCTGACGATGGGACTGGTGGTCATTGGCATATTTGTCAGTATCCTGTTGTTTTATACGAACAGTTTTATTATGAAACGCCGGAAAAAGGAACTTGGCATCTATAATATCCTTGGAATGGAAAAACGTCACATTGCAAAAGTGCTTTTCTGGGAAAGTCTGATCTCTTATGTATGTTCGGTCGTAATTGGACTGGTAGCTGGCATCCTTTTTCAGAAACTTCTGATGATGCTTTTATACCGCCTGACCGGACTGGAGCAGAAGATCCGGTTTTCTGTTTCCTGGTATGGATGTCTGCAGACCATAGAATTATTTGGGAGCATCTATCTGGCAATCCTCATTTATGATTTTATGCAGGTACGCCTGGCAAAGCCTGTCGAGCTTCTCTCCGGCAGCAATGCGGGAGAGCGGGAACCAAAGACGAAACTGCTTCTTGCAATCGTGGGCGTTGCCTGTATCACAGGTGGTTATTATATCGCGATCACAACCGAAGATATCATGAAAGTGTTACTGCTGTTTTTAGTTGCAGTTATACTCGTTATGATCGGAACTTACGCGCTTTTTACGGCAGGAAGCATTGCACTGTTAAAGATGCTGCGCAGCAATAAAAAATTTTATTATCAGACCAGACATTTTACTGCAGTTTCCGGTATGATCTACCGTATGAAGCAAAACGCGGTAGGACTTGCCAATATCTGTATCCTGTCCACAATGGTTCTGGTCATGATATCCACGACCGTCAGTATGTATGCAGGGTTGAATGATGAACTGGAGAACCGCTATGACGGGGATATCAGCATTAACGTATTGTATCCGTCCATGCCAGAGCAGGAGGAACGGCAGGCTGTGCGCAGGGCGCTTGCAGACGGTATCAAGGAACAGGGACGTATTGTTACCGGACAGAGTGCCTATGCAGATTTTTACAGTATTGTGAACCTGAATGGAAATACGATCGAAGTCGCGACAGATCCAGGCACAGCAGGAATGAGATTACTACATGTATTTACCAGAGAGGATTATGAAGCTATGCTGGGACAGGAGGTCATGACATTGCAGAAGGAAAATGAGGTATTGCTGGTATCCTCTGACGATCTGTCTTATCCGCAGATCAGTCTGCTGGGAAAGACGTATCAGGTGGCGGGCATTGAGCCGTTGTCAAAAGATGAAGAATATTATATGGCAAACCTGATCGATGCTGGGCTGATTTATGTGGTTGTAAAGGATGATGCGGCACTGGAAGAGGTGATCGATACGTATGCGAAGATCTACACAGAGAAAACCTGCCTGCTGAACTATGAGTTGGCATTTGATTTTGATGGCACACCAGAGCAGCAGAAGCTTGTTGCAGATACATTGCGGGATAAGCTTACAGAACTAAGCGGAGACCCTTCGGGTGAGTGGGGAGATATAACGGGTTTTAGTCTGGAGTCAAAACAGGAGGGAAGGGAGGATTTCTTAAGCATAAACGGAGGACTGCTTTTCCTGGGACTGTTTTTGGGAAGTCTGTTTCTGATGGTAACAGTACTGATCATCTATTACAAACAGATCTCAGAAGGGTATGAGGACAAAGAGCGTTTTGCCATTATGGAAAAAGTCGGTATGAGTAGCAGTGAGGTAAAGACAGCGATCACAACGCAGATAAGGATCGTGTTCTTCCTGCCCCTTGTGACAGCAGCAATCCATCTGGCAGCAGCATTTCCAATGCTAAGCAGGCTGCTTGCTATATTGAACCTGTATCAGAGTTCCTTATTTGCAATGTGTCTTGGGGCAACGGTACTGGTATTCGCTCTGATCTATCTTGTGGTATTTAAACTGACATCACGGACGTACTATCATATCGTAGGTGAACAATTCTAAAAAAGGAAAAGGAAAGAGAAACTATAATTTACAGTTTCTCTTTCCTTTTCCTGTGATATGCATTAAGCAGACAACGGGAATCGAACCCGCCTCCTCAGCTTGGGAAGCTGATATACTACCGATGTACTATGTCTGCATGGATCGTTTAAAACTATTATACATCAATGGAAAAAGATTGCAAGACTCATTTTTTTGCTTTAAAATAAACAAAAATAAGAGCAAAACAACTGCGGGAAGGAAAAGAACATGAGATATCCAAACTATTTACCGGAACATGGAACGATCGGATTTGTAGCACCTTCATTTGGCTGTAATATCGAACCGTATCACAGCGCATTTGACCATGCACAGGAGAAATTTAAGGCACTGGGACACTCCATTGACTTAGGACCGAACTGCTATGAGGGAAAAGGCATCGGGATCAGTAATACACCGGAAGCGTGCGGCAGGGAGCTGACCGAATATTATTGCAGCAGGGATAACGATATTCTGATCTCCTGCGGTGGCGGGGAACTGATGTGTGAGACTTTGGATGAAGTGGATTTTGACCGGATCCGTGCCGCGGAGCCAAAGTGGTATATGGGATTTTCCGATAATACGAACATGACATTTCTGCTCACAACATTATGCGATACGGCAGCCATTTATGGACCATGTGCAGCAGCATTTGGAATGGAACCGTGGCATGAGAGCTTAGAGGATGCCTATCAGCTGCTCCGTGGAAAGAAAAAGGAGATCTGCGGTTATGAATTGTGGGAAAAAGAAGGATTAAAGGATGAAGAACATCCGCTGCTTCCTTACAATGTGACCGAGAAGAAAGAATTAAAAGTATTTTTACCGCAGCAGGAAAAGAGAAAGACCATGCAGATGGAAGGACGTCTGGTAGGCGGCTGTATGGATTGTCTGGTAACGCTGCTTGGAACCAATTATGATAAGGTAACGGAATTTAGTGAGAGTTATAAAGAGGATGGGATCTTATGGTTTTTAGAGTCCTGTGATCTGAATGTTATGGGGATCCGGCGTGCTATCTGGCAGATGAAACATGCGGGATGGTTTTCTCATGTGAAGGGATTTCTGATCGGACGTCCGCTCATGTTTGGACAGGAAATGATGGGACTGGATGCCTATCATGCAGTGACAGATCTGCTCGAAGAATATCAGGTACCAATCATAATGGATGCAGACATCGGTCACATCCCTCCGATGATGCCTCTGGTATCGGGCAGCTATGCGAAGGTACAGGTAACCGGAAATGATATCCGCATCCATATGGAAGAATCAAGATCATAAATTATAAGACAACGTTGATATTGCCGCCGGTGCTGTCTGCTGGAAGTCCGGTGGAAGGAATGAGAGAAGCGGCAAGCGAAGACGTTGCAGCAGAGGCAGCCTGTTTTTGCTGTTGCGCAAGCAGAGCAGCCTTTTTTTCTTCAATATCAAGGGTATCACTGCGGCGTTCGATCCGCTTTGTATAAGCAGTGGCACGCTGGATATAGTCTGCATCTTTGGAAAACAGTTTCTCAAATTTGGAAATATCTGCATTGGCAAACAAAGACGTTCTGGAAGAGAGCGTACCGTCTTTATTTACAGTAATACCGATCTTATCGAGCGAATCTTCGTATTCTGAGGTAAGTTTCTTCATTGCCTTATAGCTTTGAGTTATCTTACGGTCGTCGGAGCTGCCGGCAGAAGATAACAGATTGTTGTAGGTGTCGATGAAAGCGGACACGCTGTTACGGATGTTGGTTGCGTGGTCATCATCATAGGTAAAGGAGCCCAGTGCCTTGATCGCACGGCGCAATGCAACGGCATCCGCATTGGAAAGTTCGGAATTGCTGTACTGTCGTCTTGAAGTGGCAGTTCTTGCGTTGGCATTTGACCTGTAGAAACGCCTCATATAATAGGTGGAACTTAAGGATTCTCCTGTCCCTGCATAAGCAGTACTAAAAACCGTTGCCATAATAGACCTCCCTTAAAAAGTTACAAAAAATAAGATTTCTGCTATATGTTTCGGCAAAAAGGCGCATATAATTAACCGTAGAAATGGAAAATACTTTATGTTATACTTAAGCAAAAACAATGGGGAGGCATAATTTGTATGGAAATCATCATTTGGATCATATTGATCATAGCATTTGCGTTAGCTGAGATTGCAACAGTAGGACTGACCTCCATCTGGTTTGCAGGCGGAGCACTGGCAGCGTTGCTGTGCTGCGTAATAGGATTAAACGTTGTATGGCAGATCGCGGTATTCATTGTCGTATCGCTGATCCTGCTGTTTTTTACAAGACCATGGGCACTGAAATATTTAAAACCACATCTGACTAAGACCAACTATGAGGGAAATATCGGTCAGGACGTGTGTGTGACTGAGGCGATCGATAACAGAAAGGGAACCGGAACGGTTGTCTTAAAAGGACAGGAATGGACGGCGCGTGCCTATGAAGATGGAAAGACTTATGAGGCAGGGATGATCGTAAAGGTGCAGGAGATTCGCGGTGTTACAATGTATGTGACCAAGAGTGATGCAATGCCGCAGAGACAGGAAGAGGCATAAAAGGTTATGACAGAAAACATGGGACAGAGTAAGAAACTTGGAATGGTATTTGAAGGAGGTGCGAACCGCACGATCTTTTCGTGTGGCGTGATGGATGCCCTGTTAGAGGCGGATATCATGCCGGACTATATGATCGGAGTTTCCGCCGGGATTGCATTTGGCGTATCCTATCTTTCCAGACAAAAGGGCAGAAACTTGGAAGTCATGGAGAAATACATGGCGGATAAGAGGTATATGGGAATGCGTCATCTGCTTGACCGGAAAAAGCGTACGTTTTATAATCTTGGCTTTGTATTCGGAGAGGTGCCGGACAAGCTTGTACCATTTGACTATGATACGTTTGCGGCATATCCGGGAACCGTAGAGGCCGCTGTGACCAATATCCACACCGGAAAGCCGGAATATTTAACATTGCAGCGCGATAAGAGCATGATGAACACGATCGTGGCAAGCTGCTCTCTGCCGGTGCTGTTTCAGCCAGTTAAGGTGGGAAAACATTACTATCTGGACGGGGGCCTGGCGGATTCGGTTCCGTTCCGTCACGCATTCGAGCAGGGATGTGACAAACTTCTGGTGGTACTGACAAGGGAACGCGGCTATGTCAAGAAAGAGGATCGCATTACCGGAATTACCGGAGGATTGTATCACAGATACCCCAATATCGTAAAAGATTTAGAGGAACGTCCGGAGAAATACAACGCTGATATGCAGGAACTGCTCCGTCTGGAAAAAGAGGGCAGGGTTTTTGTCATTGCACCGGAGAGCACCTATGGAGTCGGAAGAACGGAGACCGATACCGTTCTTTTAAGAAAACTCTATGATGAGGGCTATGAGATCGGGACAAAACAGATGGAAGCATTTCAAGAATATTTAAAGGCGTAAGCCAATAAAATGCAGAAGATGGAGAGAGAAGGATGCAGGAAAAATTAAAGATTGTTTTTTTAGATGCAAAGACAATCGGTGAGGACATTGATCTGAGCGGATATGAAAAGCTGGGCGAGGTGGTAAAATATGATTTTTCCACACTGGAAGAGGCAAGAGAGCGTACAAAGGATGCAGATGTTATTATTTTAAATAAAGTAGTCATCAATGAAGCATCGATCGGGGAGGCAGATCATTTGAAACTGGTCTGCGTGACAGCGACCGGAACCAATAATCTGGATAAGGAATATCTCGACAAACGCGGTATCGCATGGCGCAACGTGGCAGGATATTCCACTGAGACCGTGGCACAGCATACGTTTGCGCTGCTGTTTTATCTGCTTGAGCATCTGAATTACTATGACCAGTATGTAAAAGCAGAGCGTTATGTCAATGATACGATGTTTACACATTTTGCCGAGGTGTTCCATGAGTTAAACGGTATGACATGGGGTGTCATCGGTCTTGGAGCCATCGGAAGAAGAGTGGCAGATATCGCAAAGATGTTTGGATGCAGAGTCGTCTATTATTCGACTTCCGGGAAAAACGATCAGCCGGGCTATGAAAGAGTAACGTTTGATACCTTACTTCGTGAGTCTGATATTGTTTCCGTGCATGCACCGTTGGATGAAAATACAAAAGACCTTATGAATAAAGAAGCATTTGACAAGATGAAATCATCTGCGATCTTTTTGAATCTGGGAAGAGGCCCGATCGTGGTAGAAAAGGATCTGGCAGATGCCTTAGAGCAGGGAAGCATTGCGGCAGCAGGACTTGATGTTCTCTGTGTGGAGCCAATGCAGGAAGAAAATCCACTGCGCCAGATCAAAGACAGCAACCGTCTTATCATTACTCCGCACATTGCATGGGCAAGTGTGGAAGCAAGAACAAGACTGATGCAGATCATTGAAGGACAGATCCGGGAGTTCTTTGCCTGAGGGCAAAGGACTAACTCGGAATGGTACAGTCTAATCCACTGTGGAAAGAAAGATTTCCATATTCTTTTAAACATGTCTCAAACAGTTCACGGTAATGCGGATCATCCGGTGCCACATGCAAAAGAGGAGAAAGAGCGTTAAGGCGCGAAAGATACAACGGCATTGCCTTATCATAAAGTTCAAAAAATGTCTCATTGGAAGTAATCGAATGATCCCACGGATTTCGCCAGGATTTCCGTTGCAGATTAAATGGGTCTGTACGGAAAAACAGGGTATCGCTTGGGAATAAAGGCGAAAACAGAGGATATCCTAAACAATAGCGTTCGGTCAGACGGACCAGGGCTTTCTTTTGTCCACTGTCATCATGGAGCAGGCGCAGCCCAAGCTGTAGGGAAAAGATTGCAAGGCGCATTGTGCTTTTGTAGATCCGGAGCTCCGGATAGGTGTAACGGTAGGCAAAATAAAGAAGCCTTGCGACAACTTTTTTCTGATGTGCCGAAAGGGCGAGCGTGTCTGCTGCATGAAAGGAGCAGGGAGTACGATGCAGCTTTTTGTGCAGGAGTGCCGTGTCGATGTCCGTTTCCAGATACGCATGGCGGGAAAAATATGCCCTGTCCGTCTTGTCATAATGTGTCATGCCATAGATATAGGGGTGGCAGATGGTATCTAAGGTATAGTGCCCGATGAAACCGCACAGATAACTTTCTGCGATCGCACGGTCATAAGGATCGTGAAAAGAAAGCGTACCTTTTAAGAGACCCTCAAAGAAGATCCCGGTTCTGGTGGTGTGGGCGATCGCTCCAAGATTGTGTCCCTCGAGTATATAGGAGGGCAGATAATAAAAGAAAAGGTCAGGTCCCTGTAATCCAAGAGAGAAGACACTTCGGTTGGCTGAAATAATTTTTTTGAGCGTATAAGTTTCTTTTTTTGTATTGCATTTTAAATTGTGATAAGCTTCGATCCCAAAAATATAATGGGTTACAAATCCCGGCATAATAACCACCCTTTCGTCTGTAAATGTCACAGATATTATAACCATTTTTCCTGTTCCTGTTAATAATCCGGAAAAGTTTTTAAGAAAAAACTAATATCTGTGCTTGCATATGAGCGCAAATAAGCATATAATACATCTAGTAATCAAAACTATGTCATATAATATGCATATTCAATAAAGAGAAAAAGTAGTCGGAAAATAGACAAAACTGTCAAAATGTATATTAAAAAGCTACACAGAATTTGGTTTGCATATTTCAAAATGAAAATAACTTTTCTATACTTTCAGATAGTGAAAAGGTAGAGAATAGAAACGGAGGAGCATGAGATGGCAAATTTAGCAATGTCAGTGGAAAGAAAAGCATTCAGTGTTGCCGCAGACTTGGCATTGAAACATCTGAACAAAGATCGTGAGAAGGGACTTTTGCAGATCGTAGACCTTACTGAGAAATTTATGGGAGACAACTTCAACAAGGAAGCCTACGAGGGCGCAAGAAAGATGATCCAGAACCCGGATCACAAATGGATGCGTTATGTCAACCGCCTGTTAGATGAGACAGATCCACACGTAGCAAAAATGACAGCGTTGAACTTGGGATTTCAGGCTGCATTCTACGGAACAAAAACCATCCGTAAAATGCGTGAGATACATGACTGCAATATTCCGTGGCTGATCTTAATGGATCCGACCAGTGCATGTAACCTGCATTGTACCGGATGCTGGGCAGCAGAATATGGAAATAAATTAAACCTTACATTTGAGGAATTAGACAGCATCGTAACACAGGGGAAAGAGCTCGGTGTATACTTCTACATGATGACCGGTGGAGAACCGTTAGTCCGTAAAGCAGACATCATCAAATTATGTGAGAAGCACAATGACTGCGCATTCCATTGCTACACCAATGGTACTCTGGTAGACCAGAAACTCTGTGATGATATGAAACGTGTCGGAAACCTTTCTTTATCCATCAGTCTGGAAGGTTTTGAGGATGCCAACGATTTCCGTCGTGGAAGCGGTGTTTATGAGAAAGTAATCCATGCAATGGATCTGTTACATGAAAATGGATTGATTTTCGGTAACAGCGTATGCTATACTCGTAAAAACATGGATGCAGTAACTTCCGATGAATTCTTTGATCTGTTGATCGAGCATGGAAGCCGTTTCGCGTGGTACTTCCATCTGATGCCGGTTGGTATGAAAGCAGCACCGGATCTGATGCCGACCAAAGAGCAGAGAGAATATATCTACCACAGGATCCGTGAAGTACGTGCCATGGAAGGTGGTAAGGAAATTTTCGTTATGGACTTCCAGAATGATGGTGAGTTCGTAGGAGGATGTATCGCAGGAGGAAGAAACTACTGTCACATCAACCCGAAAGGGGATGTGGAGCCTTGCGTATTTATCCACTATTCAGGTGCCAATATTCGTGAAAAATCTCTGTTAGAGTGTTTAAAACAGCCATTATTTATGGCATACAGAGACAATCAGCCATTCAATGACAATATGTTAAGACCATGTCCAATGCTTGAGAATCCGGAGATCCTTCAGCGCATGGTACATGAGACAGGAGCACATTCAACAGATGTGGAAGAGGCAGAACCAGTAGAGCACTTATGTGGAAAATGTGAGGCATATGCCTGTGAGTGGAAAGAAACTGCAGATAAACTCTGGAAAGAGCATCCATATCAGAAGAAGGGATATACGAACTTCAAGAAGAAGTAAGGAGAGATCATTATCAGTAAGAATCAGAAGCAGATTTTAAAATGGGTATTTGTTCTTGCAATTATTGGGATTATCGTTTATACATTTCGTGATTCCGCCGGACCAATCTTAGAACAGCTTAAAAAGACCACTCCGGCGGTGGTCACGGGTATATGTGTGCTGTCTTTGGGATATCATATTGTAGAGGGGCTGATCACAACCACTCTGGCAAAAAGGTATCAACCATCTTTTACCTGGGGGATGGGCATTACGAATGCGCTCTACTGCTCCTTTTACAGGGTAGCAACTCTGGGCAGTGGTGCAGGTGTGGCAGCCATTTATTACCTGAATGAGCATGGATTGTCCTATGGACAGGCTTTCGGGCTGTACATGCTCCAGTATGCGTTCCATAAATTCAGTATTGCAGTATTTTCACTGTTGTTTTTTGCAGTGAACTGGGCATATATGACTGGTCATTTTGGTGACTATGTAGGTCTTTTGGAAGCGGGATATGGTCTGACCGTATTAATTACACTGGGACTGGTTTTATTCTGCTGCTCCGCATGGTTTCACAGGCTGTTGTTCCGATTGTTTAATTTCGTCAACAAAAAGACAAAGAACCGGTTTGCACCGATGTTTTACCAGCTGCAGGATCAGTGCCATATGATGGAAGAGGCATCAAAGCACCTGCTGAAAAACAGACTGCTGATCGTAGAGACGATCGGTCTGAATCTGCTGAAGCTGGCATTCTGGTATTCCATTCCGTTTTTGATCTTCGGATCAGATTCCGGGATAGCATTACAGGAAGTGCTTGCGATCACTTCACTTTCGGTCATGCTGGCAGCGGTCATTCCATCCCCGGCGGGAATTGGATCCACGGAGTTTGTATTTACCTCGCTTTTTGCAGGGATTGTGGGTACTGGAGCCGCAGGGTCTGCTTCGTTACTATACCGGTTTGGAACGTTTGTCTTTCCGTTTCTGGTCGGTGCGATCGTCGTTCTGGTTCGACGCGTTCGGAAAAAACAAAACAATAGATAGAACAGATTGTCCGGTTGATGCCAGTTTGGGATTAATCGGACTTTTTTAAATTGACAAATCCTGCGGAATTGATACAATCTATGGAGGTAACAGGAAGAAAGGATCTATAAAATTCAATGAAAGTAAGATTTTATTTTGATAAAGGAAATCTTGGAAGAACCGGGATTGCCCTTATTTTAACGGTTGTGTTGATGACGCTGGTCGGATTCCCGGTATGGGTGCTGCCGTGCTTTGGCATCCTGTATTTTGGGATAAAAAGTCTTTCCATTCAGTTGAATGAAAAGTGGAATGGCATTTTTCTGGCATTGATGCTTGCGACAGGAAGCGTGCTAAGTGCCTATGAGGTGCAGTATCTTTTGCTTGATTCCGAACTTAGGGCAAAGATCACGGACACGAAGATGTGGATCAATGTCTTATGCTGCTTCACACTTTTTGCAGCCGTGCAGGTGTTTACAAATAATGCTGGACTGACCTGTATCATTTCGCATGTATTTTTATTGTCCCTTGCAGGAATCAATTATTTTGTGTATCTGTTCCGCGGCAATGAATTTATTTTCAGTGACTTAAAATCTATTTCCACCGGATTGTCCGTGGCAGGAAATTATGAATTTACGCTGGATGAACGGGCGGGGTATGTGATTTTGCTTAGTACGCTTTATGTTGCGCTCGTGCGGAAATTTCATGTTTCGATGAAGAAACGCTGGTTCTGTAGTGTGGTCTGCATTTCCCTTGTGGTTTTATGCTGTGTTTATATCGGGCAGAAGACCGAGTATTATGTGACGGAGACCTGGGAACAGAAGGGAAGCTACCGCAATGGCTATATCTTAAACTTTGTGCTCAGCATACGGGATACGTTTGTGGGCGAGCCCGATGGCTATTCCAAAGAGGCGGTCACAGCATTAGAGCAGCAGTACAGTGACACTGGAGAGCAGCAGACCGATGAAAAGAAGCCGACCATTATCGTTGTGATGAGCGAGTCCTATGCAGATTTGAGTGTAGTAGGAAATTATATGGCAAATATGGATGTTGCGCCGTATTACCAGTCACTTACGGAAAATACATTAAAAGGATATGCTCTTTCTTCGGTATTTGGAGCAAAAACGCCAAACTCCGAGTGGGAGTTTATGACCGGCAACTCCATGGCATTTTTACCGAGCGGATCGGTGGTCTATCAGCAGTATATTTCGGATGAACCGACTTCAATAGTCTCCAACGTAAAGAACATGGGCTATACCTGCGTGGCAATGCACCCTTACTATGAGACCGGATGGAGCAGAAATTCTGTTTATCCGACCATGGGATTTGATGAGATGCACTTTATCGATGATTTTGACCAGAAGGCAGTATTGCGGGAATACATTACTGATCAGGAACTGTATGAGAAGATCATTGACCGCTACGAGAGCAAAAAGGGAAACGAAGACCTGTTTATTATGAGTATTTCCATGCAAAACCATGGCGGTTATACCGAGAAATACGATAACTTCAAAGAAGAAGTGCGGATGTTAGGAGTCAACTATCCGGATGTCAACCAGTACCTGTCACTGGTGCATGAGAGCGACAAGGCACTGGAATATCTGATCTCTTATTTTGAGGGGGTAGATGATCCGGTGGAGATCGTCTTTTTCGGCGATCATCAGCCGAGTCTTTCTTCCAGCTTTTATCCGCATTTAAACGGCAAGGGGCTGTCCGGGCTGACCTTGGATGAACTGGAAAATCTGTATACGATCCCATTTTTCATCTGGACAAACTATGAGACACAGTCCGAAGAAGTTAAGATCAGCAGTATCAATTATCTCTCGACTCTGGCATTAGAGCGCGCCGGGATCGCACTTCCGGCCTACAATCAGTTCCTTTCGGATATGATGGAAGTCATTCCTGCGGTAAATTCGAGAGGTTATTATTCCCACTCTGCCGGAAGATTTAAGCATATCGAAGAGGCGGATGGAGAGGAAGCCGAGTGGCTGAAAAATTATGAGATATTGCAGTACAATAATATGTTTGATAAGAAGGAAAAAAGTAAATTGTTTTTCCCATATTTAACAGAGTGATGTTACAATGAAAATAAAAAGCGAGCAAAAGAAAAAGGAGGAGCGGGCAGATGGAAACAGTGACACTGGGAAGCACGAACATTACCGTAAACAAGAATGGATTTGGAGCATTGCCGATCCAGCGTATCAGCGCGGAGGATGCGGTAAAGCTGGCGAGAAAGGCATTTGATGCCGGGATCACTTTTTTTGACACGGCAAGATTTTATACAGACAGCGAGGAGAAACTGGGTGAAGCATTTGAGGGGATCAGAGAGCAGGTCTATCTGGCAACCAAGACAGCGGCGGCAAATGCGGACGAATTCTGGGAGCAGCTTGAGACTTCCCTGCATAATTTAAGAACCGATTATATCGATCTCTATCAGTTCCACAATCCTTCTTTTTGTCCGAAACCGGGCGATGGGACAGGGCTTTATGAGGCGATGGAAGAAGCCAAAAGACAGGGCAAGATCAGACATATCGGTATCACAAATCATCGTCTTGCTGTTGCAGAGGAAGCAATCGAGTCCGGTTTGTATGAGACGTTGCAGTTCCCATTCTGCTATCTGGCAACGGAAAAAGATATTGCTTTAGTTGAGAAGTGTAAAAAAGCAAACATGGGATTTATTGCCATGAAAGCATTGTCCGGCGGACTGATCACTAATTCAAAAGCAGCTTATGCTTTTGAGGCGCAGTTTGACAATGTACTGCCGATCTGGGGAGTACAGAGAGAGTCAGAACTGGATGAGTTTATTTCCTATATCGACAATCCACCAAAGATGACAGACGAGATCAGGGCATTGATCCAGAAGGACAGAGAGGAATTAAGCGGTGATTTCTGCAGAGGATGCGGTTATTGTATGCCTTGTCCGGCAGGAATTGAGATCAACAACTGCGCAAGAATGTCGTTACTGCTCCGCCGTTCTCCATCTGAGTTGCAGCTGACCGAGGAAGTACAGCAGAAGATGAAAAAGATCGAGGACTGTCTGCACTGCAACAAGTGTAAGAGCAAATGTCCATATGGACTGGATACACCGGCATTGCTGGCAAAGAATTATGAGGACTATAAAAAAGTGCTGGCAGGAGAGGTCAGTGTAAAATAACAGAGATGAAAAGAGCAGGGGTGAAAGTGACATGGAACGGAAAATAGATACGATAGTTTTTGATATGGATGGTACGATCTTAAATACGTTGGATGATCTGGCAGATGCGGTAAATGTGGCACTTGGGGCATATCAGATGCCGGAGCGCACCATCGAAGAGGTGCGCCGTTTTGTAGGAAACGGGATCAGACTTCTGATGGAGCGTGCAGTTCCGGATGGAGCAGACAATCCGCAGTTTGAGGAAGTTTTTGCAAAATTCAAAGAGTACTATGGCGTTCATTGTAACGATAAGACGAGAGCCTATGATGGCATTTTGCCACTGTTTCGGGAATTAAAAGAGGCAGGATATGCGATGGCAATCGTTTCAAATAAGATCGATTCGGCGGTAAAGGAATTAAGCGAGATCTATTTTGATGGGATCATCACGGTGGCAATCGGCGAGACAGAGGGAGTAGCGAAAAAGCCGGCGCCTGATATGGTGGAAAAGGCATTAAAGGAACTTGGAAAGACAAAAGAGACCGCAGTTTATGTCGGAGATTCGGATGTGGATCTTATGACGGCGAAAAATTCAGGGCTGCCATGTATTTCAGTTCTGTGGGGATTCCGGGATGAGGCATTTTTAAAAGAACACGGTGCAGTCTGCTTTGCAAAACAGCCGGCAGACATTAAAAACATAGTAGAACAGGGCGATCTGCTCGGGAAATGAGGGGAAGATGAAGGCGAAAGTATGGACTATGGTGGCAGCAGGGATGCTGTCAGTTTCCCTGCTTGTTGCAGGATGTAACGGAAGTGAAACAGAAGAGATCGGTAAGGATTCTGATGCGGTGCAGGAGACGGAAACGGAAGGAACAGAGCCGGCAGAAGAGACTGAGCAAACCAATACGGATGTCTCTTATGAAGTGGAGCAGCAGACGTTCCGGAAAGACGATCTGTGTGATATTAGTTATCCGCAGATCACGGGCTGGAAGTTAGAGGATAAGCAGGAAGAATGGAACCGGACATTTGAAAAATATGTCGAAAATGCCATCCAGGATATCGGAGAAAATGATAAGGTGGACATTTATTTTGACGTGGAGGAACAATCCGATGAGCTTTTGTCCATGACGATCAATTATTATTATGAGATGGAGGGTGGTGCGCATCCGTCAAGTGCCATGCAGTCGATCAATGTGAACATGCAGACCGGGGAAAAAGTGACTTTTGCGGATCTGGCAGACCCGGAGAAAACAGCACAGCTCCTGTTTGACGGAACAGAAGGGTATACGATTATAGAACCACCTGAGACGACGATGCAGGACATTCTGTCCTATAATTTTATCTGGATGGAACCGACCGAAGAGGCTTTAGCCAAAAGTCTGACACATTTTGATCATGATACGGAGGACTATGGAGAGAATGAGACGATGGGATATTCATTCCGCTGGAATGGAAAAGTGTGCCTGATCTTTTATTTAAGTCATGCACAGGGAGATTATGCAGTTGTACAGCTGGATGAGTAAAAGAAAAGGGAGAAGTCATTTCTCCCCTAAAATGATGCGGATCAGAGATTGATCAAGCATCAGCGTGCGGTTCCAGGGATTTAAGAGGATCCCTTCGATATCACCGGCATGCTGAGCCATGGAAAGCAGTTTTGAAATGTCAACTAAAAAGGTGGACATGACAGAGCTGCTTCCTTTTAGTTCTTCCTCAAAACCGGTAAATGCCATCCACCACTGTTTTCCATCACTGGTTTTTGTCGCCTGGATGTGAAGCTGCCCATCTGTGGCAGGTGGTTCCACAGCAAGGATGAGCTGACCGTTTTCCTGCATGCGTCTGCGCACCATGGTAAGGGCATGTGCAAGCAGTTCTGGCGTGGGCTCCTGCTGAAGTGCAAGGATCGCCTGTTCTATTTTTTCATTTCCGATCAAACCTTCATCCTGATGAAATGTTTCGTTTTGTTTCATAAATGGATTCCTCTTTCTTTTTTTACAGTATAACATTTCAAAGATGGATCCGCTACCTTGAAAAGCAGAATGAAATAACTTAAAATAAGAGAACAGAAGTAAACGTCAGATTGTTTGAAATACGTCAGAATGGAGAGGGAGATACGATGAATTACGATGAAAATGTGTTTAAAGAGAAAGCGAACATAAAGGCCAGGCGGATCTGGCTGGTTTTTGCACTGCTTCTTACGGCAAATTATGGAACGGATGCGGCCTCAGGTATTTATCCGGCAAATTGCTATCCGATCTTTGTCCTGCTGTGCTGGATCCCGTTTTTTTCCGGAGATATTTTGCTGCGGGTAAAGGGGAAAAGCACGGATCTGTATAAACTGGATCTGGTCATTGGATATGGTATCTTCTATACGTTTTTGTTATGTACTTCATCCTCGTCCATAGCATTTACTTATATCCTTCCGGTGATGAGTTTACTTGTCATTTATAAAAACCGTAAATTTATGCTGCGATGTGCATTTGCAAACTCGTTAAGTGTACTGTTCAGTGCGGTATTGCGATATACCGTGATGGGATATAATTCTGCCGCTGATTTAAAGGATTATCAATTACAGCTTGCCTGTATCATCCTGTGTTATGTCTGTTATGTAATGGCAATCCAGCATTTAAATGAGGCGGATGGTGCACTGACAGACAGTATCAAGGCAGACCTGCATCGTGTGATCACGACGGTAGAGCAGGTAAAAACAGCAAGCAATTCCATTATGAACGGCATTACGGTAGTCAGGGAACTTGCAACCGAAAACAAACATGGTTCGGATGTCGTCGTAGTCGGAATGGATAAACTGACGGAAAACAATCAGACGCTGCATGAACGGACGGTTTCTTCTGTGGACAAGACAACGGATATCAATGCGCAGGTACAAAACGTGGTCAGCCTGATCAATGATATGGTCACTCTGACAACGGAGGCGGTCAAGGATTCCCAGACGAGTTATACGGATCTGGAGAGCCTGGTACAGGTTGCAGATACGATGTCGACGTTATCCAATGAAGTTGGCGATATCTTAGAGAATTTCAAGAGTGAATTTGAAAAGGTAAAACTGGAGACCGGTACAATTGAAAATATTTCAAGCCAGACCAATCTTCTGGCACTTAACGCTTCCATTGAGGCGGCACGTGCGGGGGATGCGGGAAGAGGTTTTGCAGTGGTTGCAGAACAGATCCGTAAACTCAGTACCGAGACGCAGGAATCGTCCGGACAGATCAGGGAGGCGCTTGCCCGTCTGGAAGAGACATCCGGAAAGATGACGGATTCGATGGAAGAGACTTTAAAACTGATCCAGCTGACTTTGGAAAAGGTAACACAGACCGGACAAAACGTCGGTAAGATCGCGGAGGATTCCAAACAGATCGGAGACCACATCCAGGTTATCGATACGGCAATCAAGGAAGTAGAACAGTCCAACAGCCAGCTGGTGGAAAACATGGAGCAGGTATCCGATATCATGGGAACCATGACGGACTGTATTACGGATTCCAGTGAGATCAGTAAGCAGATGTTAAGCAAATACGAAGAAAGTGCGACAAATATCAATGAGATCGAAACAGTCGTACAGGCATTGATGTGCGAACTTGGTGTTGGCGGATTTATGGGTATTTCCGATCTGAAACCGGGTATGAAAGTAACGGTAAAGCAGGCAGGCGTGGCAAATGCCACAGAGTCTCACGGAGAACTGATTGAGGAGAAAACAAACGGACTGCTGATCGCCTTTAAGCCTGGTGCAAAGATACCGGAGACCGGCACCTATCAGGTTCAGGTTACGGTCGGAAATGTATTGTACTGCTGGGATAATGCAGAGCTAAAGCAGAAGGATGGACATTCTGTTGCAGTACGGATCACGGCAGGACCAAAGATCGTCAACCGACGGAAATATCCACGTATGGATGTGACAAATCCCTGCAGTATCCGTGTCGCAGATGGAAATAAGACATTCCAGGGAAGACTGGATAATATCAGTGCGAACGGTTTTGCACTCGTCGTGCGTGACCCGTATTTTGCAGACTGTATCGGAAAGAATATCACAATCCAGATCAGGGATTTCGCGCTTCCTGCGCAGTCGGAACTTGAGGGACGGATCATCCGCTGTTCCGATCATGAGGGAAATTATATTATCGGATGCCAGATGCCGGAGGACAATTACGAGATTAAATCGTATGTCGAGAAATGTCTGGGTTAGTTTTGGATAGAACGGCTCATTTTGGGGAAAATAAAGACATGAGACCGCAAGTTTTGCAATGAAAACAGCAATTAACTCGAATTGTCACCAAAATGGGCGTATGCTATAATGTATTTACAATAAGAAGTCACAATATGAAGATTAAGATGAAGGGAGAAAATTCTATGCCAATGCAGATGGGTTTCCGTTGGTACGGTGAGGGAAATGATAAGATCAGCCTTTCCGATATCAAGCAGATTCCGGGCGTGACCAGTATCGTATGGGCACTGCATCATAAACTGCCAGGTGAAGTCTGGACAGTAGAAGAGATCGCAGAAGTGCAGAAACAGTTAGAGCCATACGGATTTAATATGGACGTGGTAGAATCTGTAAACGTACATGATGACATTAAGATCGGTCTTCCGACCCGTGATCAGTACATTGCAAACTACATTGAAACAATCAAAAACCTTTCCAAATTCGGAGTAAAAGTAATCTGTTATAATTTTATGCCGATATTTGACTGGACACGTACCGATCTTTTCCATCCGATCGGAGATGGTTCGACCGCACTTTACTATGAGGCGAGCAAGATCCATGATGATCCGAAAGAGATGGCAGATTATATTTTGAACAATCTTGGAGGAATGACATTCCCAGGATGGGAGCCGGAACGTATGGCGAAGCTGGACGAGCTGTTTGAAGCATATAAACCGGTTACCAAAGAAGTCTTATGGGAGAATTTAAGATACTTCTTAGAGGCTTTAATGCCGACCTGTAAAGAATGTGATATCAAAATGGCGATCCATATGGACGATCCGCCATGGGATATTTTTGGACTTCCACGTCTTCTGACCTGTGAAGAAAACATCGACCGTTTCTTAAAGATGGTTGACAGCCCATATAACTGTCTGACACTTTGCTCCGGTTCTTTAAATGCAGATCCGAGAAACAATGTAGCAGATATCGTTCGGAAGCATTGCGACCGTATTGCATTTGCACATATCCGTAACGTAAAACATTTTCCGAATGGAGATTTCTCAGAGGCTTCCCATCGTGACTGTGATGGTGATACCGGAATCCTTGATATCTTAAAAGCATATCATGACTGTGGATTTGAAGGATATATCAGACCGGATCATGGCCGTCATCTCTGGGATGAAAAACCGGGAAATGTACGCCCGGGTTATGGCTTGTATGACCGCGCACTTGGTATTATGTATATGCTGGGTGTATGGGATATGCTGGATAAGTTAGAGGGAAAGTAAGATAAGCCAATATTAAGGGCTGCCAGATGGCAGCCCTTTTGTATTATGGTTTTTGCATATACAATTCTTTATATTCTTTTGGCGAAATGCCATATTCTTTTTTAAACGCCCGGAAAAAACTCGTATAATCTTTAAACCCGAACATCAGATAGATCTTTGTGATATTATCATTGCCGAGGATGGCGTCTTTACACATGGAAAGACGTTTTTTGGTAATGTACTGATGAATGGAGATCCCGAAATTATCCTTGAAAATATGGGAAATGTGATATTTGCTCACAAAAAATACCTTTGAGAGTTCATCAAGTGACAGGTCCTCATCCAGATGGTCTTCAATGTATTGGAGGAGATTGTCGTAGAGTGCGTTGATCTCTTTGCAGGTGGCAGGATGTTCTGCCTCATAGACAGTACGGTTTAAGTGCAGCATCAGGTCATTGACACACAGCTCGATCTTGGCGGCTTTGCCAAAACGATCTGCGTGGATCTCTTCGATGAGCCGGAAGATCTTTGCCTGCACTGCATTGAAAGAAAGCATGTCGTAGTGATAGATAAAGCGGTGCGAATCCCGCACATGACTGATCAGGTAGACATAATCCGCAGAAAGACTCTTTAGTTTATCGCAGTAATCCTGACTGATCCAGAAAACAAAACGCTGATAAGGTACTCCATCTCTGACATAGGATACATGATGGTGTACGCCCGGCGGGATCAGTACCATGTCACCCGATTTAAGTGGATAATGTTTTCCCTGGATCGAAATGGAAACCTCGCCCTCCAGAAAAAAATAAAATTCGTAGTAGTCGTGGGTATGGTCAGTCACACCGTAAAAATGATTGTCATTATAATAGTAGATCTCAAAATCTTTTGACAGCATGTACTGTCTTTCATTGAAAGGAGACTGTAATTGTCTGCGCATTGTGATAACCTCGGAAAAGAATAGAAAAAACGACAGGCTACCATTTAAATTTAGCATGAAATCGCAATTTTTGCAATATGAACAACAATTAACTCTATTGGATAATTGCAGGGAAATCCTTTATAATAAGAATATCAATGAAAACGTAATATTCTGGAGAAAGGAAATAAAAACTATGGAATTAAGTACTCTTGGCTTACAGGACAAAGCACAGTGGGAAGCAAAAGGATATGCGCTTCCGAAATTCGACCGCGGGGCAGTGACAAAAGCGACCAAAGAAAATCCATGCTGGATCCATTTTGGTGCAGGAAATATCTTTCGTGCATTTCAGGCAAATGTGATGCAGAACATTTTAAACAAAGGCGAGATGGAGACCGGACTCATCGTTGCAGAGGGATTCGATTATGAGATCATCGAGAAGATGAACCGCCCGCATGACGATTATTCTATTCTTGTTACCTTAAAGGCAGACGGAACGATTGAGAAAACCGTTGTTGGAGCCGTTGTAGAATCCTGCATTCTTGATTCGGAAAATGAAGCAGAGTATAGCAGATTAAAAGAGATTTTCTGCAAGAAATCTTTACAGATGGTATCCTTTACGATCACAGAGAAAGGCTACAGCCTGGTAAACGGAAAGGGAGAAATGCTTCCTCCGGTCGTGGCAGATTTTGCAGCAGGTCCGGAAAGACCAGCCAGCTACATCGGAAAAGTGGCATCTCTTTTATACACACGTTTCAAAAACGGACAGTTACCGATCGCCATGGTATCCATGGATAACTGCTCTCACAATGGAGATAAATTATATGCAGCGATCAATGCATTTGCAGAGAAATGGGCAGAAAACGGACTGGTAGAGAAAGAATTTGTAAGTTATGTCAACGACAGAGAAAAGGTTTCCTTCCCATGGTCTATGATCGACAAGATCACACCAAGACCGGATGCTTCCGTAGAGGAAATGTTAAACAAAGATGAGATCGACGGATTAGATCCGGTCATCACATCAAAGAATACCTATGTTGCTCCGTTTGTTAATGCAGAGGAATGTGAATACCTTGTCATTGAAGACTGGTTCCCGAACGGACGTCCGCAGTTGGAAAAAGGCGGTATCATGTTTACAGACCGTGAGACCGTTGACAAAGTAGAGAAGATGAAAGTATGTACCTGCTTAAATCCACTTCACACAGCACTTGCTGTATACGGATGTTTACTGGGTTACACCAAGATCTCCGATGAGATGAAAGATACCGAGCTGAAAAAACTGGTAGAGCGCATTGGTTATGTTGAGGGCCTTCCGGTTGTTGTAAATCCGGGTGTATTAGATCCGAAAGAATTTATTGATACCGTATTAAATGTGCGTATCCCGAACCCATTTATGCCGGATACACCACAGCGTATCGCAACCGATACTTCCCAGAAACTTGCAATCCGTTTCGGTGAGACCATCAAAAATTACCTGGCATCTCCGGACAAAGATATTGCAAACTTAAAACTGATCCCACTGGTATTGGCAGGATGGATGCGTTATCTGATGGCAATTGACGATAACGGGGAAAAATTCGAATTAAGTCCGGATCCACTGCTTGATACAGTGTGCCCGATGGTTTCCGGTATCCAGTTTGGCGACAAAGACGTAGAAGAAAAGATCAGACCATTACTGAAAAACAAAGCAATTTTTGGCGTAGACCTCTACGAAGCAGGACTTGCCGGGCTGACGATCGGTTACTTTACTGAGCTGATCGCAGGACCAGGAGCAATCCGTGCAACCTTAAAAAAATATGTGTAAACAGTTCACAAATGGGAACTCCCATTTGCGAACTGAAAAAGGCGGTTTCGATAAGAAACCGTCTTTTTTTCTGTGAATAGAGAGGAAAATCCGCATCTGCTTTTTGACTCTAGGCAAGCACACGCAAATTCGGTATAATAAAAGGAAAGTTAAAAAATTGGTAAGAAAAAAAGAGGTATGGGAATGTATCACATTGCGGTCGTGGATGATGATAGAGAGTTTAGCAGCAAAGTGCAGGAATATCTGGACAAGTATCAGCAGGAAAATGGGGAAAAGTTTGAGGTGGAGATTTTTTATGATGGAGCCAAGATCATAGAAAACTACACGCCAAAATATGATCTGATCTTGCTGGATATTGAAATGCCCATGGTAAATGGCATGGATGCGGCAGAAAAGATACGGGAACTGGATGAACATGTCGTGCTGATGTTCATTACCAATATGGCACAATACGCGATACGTGGTTATTCCGTGGGAGCACTTGATTTTGTCATGAAACCGATCAATTACTATACCTTTTCCATGAAGATAAAGCGCGCATTAAAACGTGTGCAGAAAAAGGAGATACCGACCATCCTTCTTACTACGCCGGAAGGGGTAAAAAAGCTAAACGTAAGTCAGATCTATTATGTGGAGATCCAGGGACATATGCTTCATTATCATACGGATGAGGGCGAATTTGTGGTACGTGGGACTCTGCTTTCTGCGGAACAGATGCTGCCGTCCGGATTTTTTGTGAAATGCAATCACTGGTATCTGGTAAATCTGCAGCATGTTACAGAAGTAAGAAAAAATACGGCGATTGTTGGAAATTTTGAATTAGAGATCAGCAGACGAAATCGTGCGGGCTTTTTAAAGGCACTTGCGGAACATATGGGAGGAAACGCCTGATGATAACGAAGACATACTGGCTATATATTGTACTGGCATTCTGGATGTCAGGGATCATTTTTACGCTTCCGATGGAACGAAAAGAGAAATTTGGATGGAGACTGTTTGCAGGCGCGGGCGTGATGCTTGCTTTTAGTCTCCTGATTTTTTATCTGCCATGGGGAGGATTTGTTATAAAAGATGCGATCTTTATGTTAGGGGGATGTATCATTTTATGTGTCAGTATCCACGGTGGATGGGAGGTTTCCTGGTCGATCGCCTGTTATAACACGGTCTGGGGTGTGGCAACCTGGCAGATGGATATTGAAGCTGTAACAGTGCTGTTGCTGCTCCGTCGGAGTGTGCTTGGGCATTATCGGTGCGAATGGATCTTGTTTCTGGCATATTTTATTATTTCCTATCTGCTCTGTGCCGGAACGATCGCACGGTGGATGCCGATCGGAAGAAAAGCAAAATTAGGACCGAGGCAGCTTAGCCTGACCCTGCTGCTGTTTTCTGTTATAAATATGGTATCATTCCATGACTGGATCGGGGTAGGGGCGATCCTTCCAAGGGAATGGGGTTATTTTTTTCTGATCCAGATGCTCTGTATCGTGGCACTGTATCTGGAAGGGGAATTATTTAAAAAGAGCCGGATGAGGCAGGAAATGGAGATGTTAAATTTCCTCTATACGACACAGAAGGAGCAGTACCGTCTTTCAAAAGAAAACATTGCACTGATCAATCAGAAATGTCATGATCTGAAACATCAGATCAGGGCACTGCGGAATGCAGATCAGGAGGAACTCGACCGTTATCTGGGGGAGATGGAGGACTCCATTAAGATATACGAAGCTATCGTGAAAACCGGAAATGATGTCTTTGATACGATACTGACCGAGAAGAGCCTGTATTGTAAAGACCGGCAGATCCAGGTGTCCTGTGTCGCAGATGCCGCACAGCTGACTTTTATGGATCCCATTGACCTATATGCACTGCTAGGAAATGCGATGGACAATGCCATTGAAGCTGTTGAAAAGTTTACGGATACGGAAAAACGCCAGATCGATGTCATTATTTACCGGAAACAGAATTTTATGGTGGTAAATATCATAAATCCGCTCGCGGAAACGCTGACCTATCGGGACGGTCTTCCGGTTACTACGAAAAAGGATGCAGATTTCCACGGATTTGGGTTGCGCAGCATGCGGCAGATTCTGAAAAAATACAACGGATTTCTGGACGTCAGCGAGGAGGATGGCTGTTTTTCTTTAAAAATGCTGATACCAATTTCCATAAAGTGACCACTTAAGACAGATTAGAGACCACTTAAGGTAAAACCCTTGTGAAAAATGTGTCAAACCAATAAAATATAAGCATCAGGTAACACAAAAATGAGCAGGCAGATAACGTGGAGGGTGCTTAAGATTGAGAACGATTCAAAAGATCACAAAGGATTGGACCTTTATCTATCATGACAATACGAGAACGGTACTGGATTTGCCGCATACATGGAATGCCGTTGATGGACAGGATGGTGGAAATGATTACTGGCGCGGTACCTGCTGTTATGAAAAGAAATTTAAAAAACCGGAATTTGATGCAGAAAAAGAACTGGTTTATCTTCAGTTCCATGGAGTCAACGCGAGCGCGCGTGTGATCTTAAATGGAAAAGAAGTCTGCACACATGATGGTGGTTATTCGACATTCCGTGGGGATGTGACCGGATTGCTGGAAGCAGAAAATGAGATGCTTGTTTATGTGGATAACAGTGTAAATACCAAAGTTTATCCGCAGAAAGCAGACTTCACCTTTTATGGCGGGATTTACAGAGATGTAGAACTTTTAACAGTTTCGAAGGCACATTTTGATCTGGATTATTTCGGTGGAACAGGTATGAAAGTAACACCGGAAGTAGAGGGCAAAGATGCTAAGATCCTGGTTGAAACCTGGAACAATACAGAAAATGGAGAAGTAAAAGTAACTTTATTTGATGCAGAGAGAAACATCGTTGCAGAGGGGAATGGAGAAAAGACAACACTGCACGTGACAGATGTGCATCTCTGGAATGGTGTGAATGATCCGTATCTTTACAGTGTGCACGCGCAGTTGTGGGTGGATGGCGAACTTGCAGATGAGATCGAAACATCCTGCGGTGTCCGTTATTTCCATTTTGACCCGGACAGGGGATTTTTCTTAAATGGAAAACCTTATAACCTGCATGGTGTATCTCGCCATCAGGATTTTAAGGGGATTGGAAATGCGATCACAAAGGAACATCACGACAGGGATATGGAGCTGATCCGCGAGGTTGGTGCAAATACCATAAGGCTGGCACATTATCAGCATGATCAGTATTTTTACGATCTATGTGACCGGTACGGAATGATCGTATGGGCGGAGATCCCTTATATTTCAGAACATCTGGCAGATGGAAACGAAAATACCATTTCTCAGATGAAAGAACTGATCGTACAGAATTACAATCATCCATGTATTGTAACATGGGGACTGTCAAACGAGATCACGATCTCCGGAAGACGATATAAAAAACAGATGTTAAAAAACCATCATGTTTTACAGAAGATGGTAAAGGAGATGGATCCGACCCGTGTGACGACACTGGCATGTTATGCTGTATGCCCGCACTGGCATCCGGTAGCGCATATTTCTGATATTGTCGGATGGAACTTATATCTTGGGTGGTATGTTCCGGGATTTTTCTTAAATGATCTGTGGATCGGATTATGGAGGCTTTTATATCCGAAACGCTGCCTTGGATTTTCCGAGTATGGTGCAGAGGGAATGCCAGATCTTCACAGCGCAAAACCAAGACGTGGTGATAATACCGAAGAATATCAGAACAAATACCATGAATACATGTTGGAGTGCTTTAAACGTCATCCATACATGTGGGGAAATTATGTCTGGAACATGTTTGATTTCGCAGCAGATGCAAGAAATCAGGGCGGCGATCCGGGCATGAATCACAAAGGACTTGTAACATTTGACCGGAAGCTGAAAAAAGACTGCTTCTATTTATATAAGGCATACTGGACGGAAGATCCGTTTGTCTATCTGGCAGGAAGAAGATACGAATACCGTACCGAGGCCGTAACTGAAATTACAGTGTACTCCACCTGCGGGGAGGTGTCACTTTATAATAATGGAAAACTGGTTGAGACCAAAAAGGGGAACCGGGTTTTCAAATTTAAGATGACGATGGAGGATGAAAATCATCTGGAAGTAAAAGCAGGGAACTGCACAGATGCTGCTGTAATTTACAAAACGGACAAACCGCTTCCGGAATATTCGGCTGCAAAGGTAGACAGCTCGAACTGGATGTAGACGTCTAAAGTAACCCGGTATCAGGAAAATACCGGATGATCCAAGATTAGTATGGGAGGAAAATGAAATGGACAAAGAGTTAAAAACTCAGAAAAAGACCCTGAAAAAAGCTTACAAAAAAGCCCGCAGAAAATCACACGGACTCTGGAAGTTTTTGACATGGTTCAGTGCACCAATCGCGGTGGTTATGTTAGTGATCCTGGTGATCATCACAACATTTGACAACACCGTAGCACTTTTTGTAGGAGGAACGTTCTGGAAACTTAAGAATGAGGACCCGAGTGCAATTTACTATGAAAGCGATTTTGAAACGGAAGAAGAACGGAATGCAGTAGGATATGAACTGGTAAAACAGGTTGAAGCCGAGGGTGCAGCATTGCTGATGAATGAGAACAAGGCACTGCCTCTGGCAGAGGGATCAAAAGTCAGCCTGTTTTCTACTTCTACTGTAAATCTTGTTTACGGTGGTACCGGTTCTGCAAATGTGGATGCTTCTAAGGCGCTGGATTTAAGAACAGCCTGTGAAATGTCTGGTTTACAGGTCAACACGACACTCTGGGATTTCTATAAGACTGGAGATGGTGCACAGTATGTGCGTAACAACGGTGGATTTTCCGGCGGTGAGACGATAAATGAAGCACCGTGGTCTGCTTACACCGGGGATGTACTGGCATCCGTGGAAGAATATAATGATGCAGCGATCGTGGTATTATCACGTGTCGGCGGTGAGGGGGCAGACAGTGAGTATCAGACCGCAAACTACCTTGCACTAAATGATACCGAAAAAGAAATGCTTAGTGAGTTAAAGAAATTAAAAGACAAGGGAAAAATAGGAAAGATCATTGTATTATTAAATACGTCCAATGCCCTTCAGCTTGATTTCTTACAGAATAATGAATATGGTGTGGATGCAGCACTCTGGATCGGCGGTGTTGGTATCGCTGGTACCGATGCGGTTGCAGACATCCTTGCAGGTAAGGTAAATCCATCCGGAAGCCTTGTCGACACTTACTGCTATGATAACTACTCAAGCCTTGCTATGAAAAACTTTACCCCGGTTACCTATGCAGGTTATGAAGAAGGTGTCATTCCTGAGAACGCAAGTACCTATATGATCTATCAGGAAGGGATCTACGTAGGATACAAATATTATGAGACACGTTACGAAGACTATGTTATGGGAACCGGAAACGCAGGAGATTACACATACAGCAATGATGTTGCATTCCCGTTTGGACATGGCTTAAGCTATACCGATTTTGAGTACAGTGATGTGAGTGTATCCTATGATGCAGCAACTGCTGCTTATACCATGAAAGTTACTGTTACTAATACGGGAGATATGGCAGGAAAAGAAACCGTACAGGTTTATGTTTCAAGCCCCTACACCCAGTATGATATTGAAAATAAGGTAGAGAAAGCTTCTGTCAGCCTGGTTGGTTTTGATAAGACAGAACTGATCGAGCCGGGAGAGTCTGAGACCTTATCCATTGAGATCGATGGCGATTATGTGGCAAGTTATGATGCTTACGGCGCAAAGACATACATCATGGATGCAGGCGATTATCTGTTTACCGCAGCTGCCGATGCACATGATGCAGTCAATAATATTTTAGCTGCAAAAGGATATACGCCGGAGACAACCGATGGACGTATGGATATCGAGGGAAATGCTGAACTGGTTTCTGTATGGAATAATCCAGAACTGGATACAACAACCTATGCGGTAAGTGATAACGGAACCGAGATCACAAACCAGCTTAGCAATGCAGACCCGAACTTAAATGAGGGTGTGGAAGAGGAAGTGGTATTTACTTCCCGTAATGACTGGATGGGAACGATGCCATCCGATGAGGCACTGGTACTGACCTTGACAGATGCCTTAAAAGATGCGCTGCAGGATGTGCAGTATGATCCGGCAGATTATGAAGCTGTAGAAATGCCGACGCTCGGCGCTGACAATGGACTGACTCTTTATGATATGATCGGTCTTGACTATGATGATCCACAGTGGGAAAAATTATTAGACCAGATGACCTTTAAGGAAATGGTATCTCTGATCGGTGACTCCTTCCACTGGACCATGCCGGTAAAATCGATTGAAGCTCCTGGTACCCGTGACGAGAACGGACCACAGGGACTGACCGTTACCTTATTTGGAGCGGGATTAAACGTACAGACCACTGCATTGACATCCGAGGATGTTTTAGCAGCAACCTTTAATAAAGAACTGGTTTACCAGATGGGTAACATGGTCGGAAACGACTGTCTGGCAGCAAATGTTCCAGTACTTTACGGACCGGGTGCCAATACACATCGTTCTCCATACGGTGGACGTAACTTTGAATACTATTCCGAGGACGGCGTTCTTGCATCTGAGATCGGTGCGGCAGAGGTACGCGGTATTGAGGAAAAAGGTGTTCATGTTGTGATCAAACATTTTGCATTGAATGACTGTGAGCAGGATCGTATCGGTCTTGGTGTATGGCTGACCGAGCAGGCTGCACGTGAGGTTTATTTAAGAGCATTCCAGGGAGCACTGGAAGCTTCCCAGGCAGGTGGAAACGGTGTTATGATGGCGTACACACGCTGGGGTACCCAGTGGTCCGGTGCGAATGCAGGACTGATCAAAGGTATCTTAAATGGCGAGTGGGGCTGCCACGGAAAACAGATCACCGATAACGTATTGACAACTTATGTAAATGGTGTCGACGGTGTGATGGGTGGAACAACTGCGTTTGACTCCATGATGGCATTCTACATCATCAACAATGGAAACGGTCAGGGAAGACTCCCGGAGTACAAAAATGATCCGGTTGTCGTAACTGCAATGAGAGAGGCTGCACATGCCAATCTTTATGCAACTGCAAATTCCTGCGGTATGAATGGTGTGGGTGCAGATACTACGATCAAGATGACCAAACCGATCGTCATTACAGTAGTACAGATACTGGCATTTGTCTTTAGTGTACTCTTTGTCTTATCGGTTGCACTGTGGATCATAAGATACAGAAAGTTCAAGGAGAGCGAAGCAGCAGTAGCTTACCGTGAATTTAAAAAGTCTTTAAAGAAACAGGAATAATTTCAGATTTAAGAGGATGACGTCTGTTATTGCGACAGGCGTCATCTGAGATTAAAGGAAAGGAAAACATATGGAAAATGCAAAAACAGCATCCGGCAGCGGAGTAAACCGCGCCAAGACGTATCAGCTTGTATTGTTCCCGCTGAACAATGGTGCCACGAATGTCTATTATGTGCTTATCTTGTCCTATATTGCAACATTTGGAAACAATGTACTGGGGATCGCAACGGTATTTGCCTCCGTTATGGTTACCGGTATGCGTGTGTTTGATGCGTTCACGGACCCGCTGATCGGAGCCCTGATGGATCGCACGAACGGAAAACTCGGTAAATTCCGTCCGTTTATGCTGATCGGAAATATCATCATGGCATTTGCCGTGTTTATGCTTTACTGTATCAGCCCGGATATCCCGGAAGATCAGATGTGGCTGCGCTATGCAACGTTTATTGTGTTATATGCTGTGTGGGTCATTGGATATACATTCCAGACCTCTGTAACCCGTTCTGGTCAGACTGTTTTAACCAATGATCCGAACCAGAGACCGCTGTTTACGATCTTTAATACGGTTGGTTCTATGGCAGGTATGGGACTGATGCAGTTTTTAGCACCGATCATCCGGTCTGTGGTAGCAGACTACAGCAGCGCGGATTTTTACCGTGTGCTGACTCCGGTCGGAGTGGTTGTTTCCTTTCTCCTGACCATTCTTGCCATGATCGGTATCTGGGAAAAAGATAATGCAAAATATTTTGGTATCGGTGGAGAAAAACAGGAAAAAACAAAGGCGTCCGAATATCTTGAGATTATCCGCAACAACAACCCGATGCAGCGTCTGATGGTAGCGGGAGCCGGCTGCAAACTGGCATTGTCTATTGCAACAAATGTAACCGTGCTTTGCATGCTGTATGGTTGTATGATGGGGAACTATGATGGGCTGTATCTGCCGATGATGGTACTGGGGTATGTATTCTCTGTTCCATTCTTCCTTCTGACCGTCCGTACTTCACAGAAGAAAGGACAGAAGGCTTCCCTGATGAAATATGTATCCGTTGCGCTGGTATGTTACATTGGTGTACTGGTATTGCTGTTCTTATGGAAACAGGGAGATCCGGCATGGAACTTAAGTTTGTTTACGAGTGGAAAGGTCAGCATCAATTTATATACGGTATTATTTATCCTGTTCTTTGGCATCGGTTATGGTGCGTACTATTCGACTGCAGATATGCCAATTCCGATGGTGGCAGACTGCTCCGATTATGAAACCTATCGTTCCGGAAAATATATCCCGGGTATCATGGGAACTTTGTTCTCCCTCGTGGATAAGCTGGTATCCTCTCTGTCGGCAACGATTGTAGGTATTGCAGTTTCCATGATCGGGCTTGAAAACCTGCCGACCGCAGATACCCCATATTCTTCTGGCATGAGTACCGTGGTGATCATCCTGTTTTGTATCGTACCGATGGCAGCATGGGCAGTCACGCTTCTTATTATGAGAAAATACGAACTGACCGGCGAGCGGATGAAAGAGATACAGGCGGTCAACAATCAGCGAAAAGAGGCAATTGCGGCTGGAATGACGATGGAAGAAGCAATGGAAAAATACAAGTAATCCATGGCGTTTTTTGTATAATTATGGTACACTGGAAAGAGGTTATTTTGTAACAATTTTTCAGAGAGGACAAAACGTCATGCAGGATTATGATGAGGCCTTTTTCAGGGCAAAAGCAAACAAAAGAGCCGGGACGACCTGGCTGATACTGATGGTGATCGCAACGGTTTATTACGGGATCAAAGTATTCAGAGGGGAACTGGCAAATCAGTATTTTGCATTATTTACCGCCGTAGGATGGTCGGAATATATCATCAGCAGATTACTATTAAAATTCAATGCAGCTTACCATGAGAAATATGAGTGGATTATCGGGCTTGGCTATCTGACCTTTTTTGCAGTAATTGCATGGACTTCACTGGATGAGAGTTCCTATGTATTTATTATGCCGTTAGTATCCATTCTGATTCTTTACAAGGACCCGAAACTGATCAAGATCATGATGTGGCTGACCATGTTTGTGCTCGTTTCCAGCAACATTTACAAAGGAGTTGCCAAGGGAATGATTGAATATGTATCCAGTCCGGAATGTGCATTGCAGTTTGCAATTGTATTGTGCTGCTATGCCTGCACCAATATGGCAATCAAACATCTGGTGGAGTCGGACGGTGCACTGACATCTTCCATTGAGAGCAATCTGACACGTGTCGTTCAGACTGTAGAGCAGGTTAAGGATGCAAGCAATTCCATTGTAGATGGTGTGACGGTCGTAAGAGAACTCGCAGACGAGAACAAAACCGGTGCCAATAACGTTATGAAGGACATGAAGACGTTATCCACCAACAATGAAGTATTAAATGATAAGACACTTTCTTCCATGGAGATGACCAGAGTCATTGACACACAGGTCAAAGACGTAGCAGAACTGATGGAGCAGGTGGTACAGCTGATCGGTGCATCTGTGGAGCATGCTAATGTCAGTGCAGAAGAACTGGCAGAGGTTGTGGAGACAACTAATAAGATGGCAACGCTTTCTACTGAAGTAGAGCGTATCTTAGAGGACTTCAAAGAAGAATTCCAGAACGTAAAAGAAGAGACCAGTACCATTGAGGGAATCACGTCAAAAACCAATCTGCTGGCATTAAACGCTTCCATCGAGGCAGCAAGAGCCGGAGAGACCGGAAAAGGATTTGCCGTTGTTGCCAATGAGATCCGTAATTTAAGCAGTGGAACCCAGGCATCTTCCAACAGCATTATGGAGGCTTTGTCCAGACTGGAAGAAACATCTGAAAAGATGATGGAATCAATCGCAGAGACGGTTAAACTGATCCAGATCAATATCGAAAAAGTATCAAATGTAAACCGCAGTGTCACGGATATCACAAACGATGCGACCAGCCTTGGTGAAAATATCAAGGTGGTAGACAGTGCAGTCAAAGAAGTAGAGACGTCAAACCAGACCTTAACGGACAATATGAACCAGGTCGGCGAGGTCATGGAGGTTATGACCCAGAGTATCAGTGGGGCAGAGCTTACCACAAAGACAATGCTAAGCAAATACGAAGCAAGTGCGGAGAGTGCACTTGAGATCGAGGGCGTGGTCGGCGAGCTGATGGAAGAGCTCGGTGTCGGTGGCTTCATGGGTGTGCAGGATGTAAAGAACGGCATGAAGATCGCGATCGCTTTTCCGGGTAATGGTACAAAGAAAAATGATTATACCGGTGAGGTTGTAGACCGTGTAGATAAAGATATTTTTGTATCTATGAATGAAGATTGCAGTAATCTTGTGGATAAGAGAGACCGGCATGCAACCTGTCAGCTTCGTATCGTGGTTGACAATGTGCTGTATTGCTGGGAAAATATTGCAATCAGTCAGAGTAAGCACGGTGAGAGCGGTCAGCTTAAGCTGACGGTTGAGACCAATCCACAGGTATTTAACAGAAGAAAATATCCTCGTATGCCGATCGATAATCAGTGTACGATCCAGGTGGAAGGAGAGGATAAATCATATTCCGGAAAGATGGTAAATATCAGTGCGAACGGATTCGCATTCTCTGTACGTGACAGTGTATTTGCTCATTTAAAGGACAAGAATGTCAGACTAGATGTAAAAGATTTTGCAGTGATCGGCGGAAAACCACTGACCGGATGTGTGATCCGCTGCTCAGACAACGAGGGTGAGTACATCATTGGATGCAGAATGCCGGAAGACAGTGAAGCAATCAAAGAGTACGTGAGCAAGAATTATAGTGAATAAAAACAGGAAAGCTGCCATATCCGGCAGCTTTCTTTTTTAGACTTTAAAAGATTACCAGATTGTGATAGGATAAAGCTATATGGGATAACAGGAGGTCAGAGATGATAAAACGAATTAACTACTCGGTGCAGTTCTAATACTGACAGCAGATTGTATCGAGGTTAAAAAGGGTTTGTCCTATGTTGTCGGAACTGCACCATTTCAAAAAGAAAATTATATTTTTGAAAGGAAGGCAGTTAATGATGAAAGAAAATGAATTAAGAGAAATCTGGGAACAGGAAGAGCACGTTGCACATATCAGGGGATGGGACTTTTCCCATATCAGAGACCGGTATGAGGAAGAGAGAAACTTGCCATGGAATTACAGAACAATAGTAGAGGAGTATCGGAAGGACTGGAAGCAGCTTCTTGATTATGATACTGGTGGGGCCGAGTTCTTATTATCGCTGCATCATCCGTATGATAAAACGGCAGCTACAGAAGGGTACGAACCGAATGTTGCATTGTGTCGGGAAAAACTGATACCGCTTGGGATTGATTTTCGAAAATGTGATAATCCATCTGATGTACCATATGAGGATGCTTCCTTTGATTTAATTTTAAACCGTCATGGGGAGTTTGATCCGTTAGAGATAAAACGGCTTCTTGCTCGGGATGGCATCCTCCTTACACAGCAGGTTGGTTGCGACAATGACAGAGATCTGGTGGAAATGGTGTTACCGGGATTGCCCAAACCTTTTCCGGATATGAACCTTGCGGAACAAAGGCATGCTTTTGAGCAGGCAGGGTTTCAGATATTAAGAGCCGAAGAGGCATACAGACCGATTAAATTTTATGATGTAGGTGCTTTTGTCTGGTTTGCGCATATTATCGAGTGGGAATTTCCTGATTTTTCAGTAAATCGGTGCTTTGAGCGATTATTGGAAATGCAGCGGGTGTTGGAACGGGATGGTGTGATCCAGGGAACAATTCATCGTTATTTGATCTGTGCTCAAAAGAAATAGAAAATGAATATATATCATTAACAGATATTGCAAAATATAAAAGTGATGCGCCAGATGATGTTATAAAAAACTGGATGAGAAGTAGAGATACAATAGTTTTTCTTGGGTTATGGGAAAGCATGTACAATGTCACCTAAAAAATGGATTACGGCAACAGATGCAATTGAACTATAGAGCTCACACGGATGCGATAAAAAATAATCTGATTCCACCAGAACTGACCGCACGCCAGATTTCATATACATATGCAAGTGAAGCAGATTTATTAAATGTAGTTCTTTTTGGAAAAACAGCAGGCAGAACGCATGAAACTGCTTCATGAACTGGCGGTGCAGCAAATGACCACACAAAGTACACTTGAACTGAAAAATTTGCCTGGAATAGAAAAAATGGAAAACTGATAATCCATGACAGATACATCTATTGGAAGTGCAGCAGGCAATCTTAATATATTGTCTCACACGGTAATGATAAAAAATCCATGTCCCTTAAAGAGGAACATGGATTTCTGGGTAGTTGACATGCTAGATCTCACATGCCACATCATATGCTGATTTAATAGCATGGTCGATATTACTTGGACGTTCTCCGGCACAATCACCAATATAATGAAGTGGGAGCGGACAGGCGGAAAGCTCTGGAAGATTCTTTCTTGCGCCAACGGCCATTACAACGAAGTCGGATTCGATTTCTGCTGTTGTGGTTTTCTCTTCTTCTGTTTTTTCAACAATTACAGCGTGATCATTGATCTCAGATAATTTTGCAGATGTCAGGATCTGAACATGATAATGTTCTAATTCGCTCATCAAAGTAGGGAGAACTGTGCTGCTTTCTTCCTTTGCAATCTGATCCATCATTTCTATGATTGTAACCTTACATCCACGTGAAGCGAGGTATTCTGCAGTCTCAACACCTACAAGACCACCACCGATCACAGATACATTACCGAAGACAATTTCTTTTTTAGCAAGAACATCCCACGCACTTGTAACGGTTGGAAGATCACTGCCTGGAACAGGAATGATCGCATTCGTTGCACCTGTTGCAACAATTACTTCGTCAAAGGAATCATAATCTTTCTCCGTAAATTCCTGACCAAGACGGAAAGTAACGGATAATTCAGGAAGCACGTTATAGTAGTAATTAATGCTTCTCATCATTTCTTCTTTTCTAGGTGGGACACTGGCAATAAGAAGCTGGCCACCAATCTGGAGTGACTTCTCAAAAATAGTTACCTTATGACCTCTTAAAGCGGCAACACGTGCAGCTTCAAGTCCTGCTATTCCGGCTCCGATAACAGCAACTCGTTTTGAGGAAGCTGCAGGAGTGATCTGACGACTTGCTTCATAACCATTTTCGGCATTTAATACACAGCTTAAGAAGGCACGGTTCTGAATATTGTCTGTACATCCCTTATTACACATCATACATGTTCTGACGTTACAGCAGTGTCCGTCAGCACACTTGTTTGCAAAATCAGGATCAGCGAGAAGGGAACGTCCGAGTGCAATGATATCAGCAGAACCATTTGTAATAACTGCCTCAGCAGCTTCCGGTGTTACAATACGTCCAACAACGGATACCGGAATGGAAACAAGTTCTTTGATCTTTTTAGAGTATGAAACCATAAAGCCATATGGCTGTGTTCCCATAGCGGGAATGGTATCACCCATATTTCCGGTGTGGTTAGCCTGAGCCACATGTAATGTGTCAACGCCGGCAGCCTCTAATTCTTTTGCAAAAATGCAAGCCTCATCAAATGGAAGACCACCCTTTCCTCTAAGACCGTTTTCTCCGAGAGGAGTTACAATAGGGAGTTTATAGTCGATCACCATATCTGGAACAACAGTTTTTAAATGCTTTACAAGAGTTAAAGCAAAGCGTGTACGATTTGCAAGGTCTCCGCCATATTCATCCGTTCTGTGATTTAAAATAGGAGAGCAGAGGGAGCCAACAAGACGGTCTCCGTGTACCTCGATACAGTCAACACCAGCTTCGTGTGCTAAAACAGCACAATTTTCCATATGCTTAATGATCTCATCAAGCTCTTCAGCCGTTACTTCGTTTACAAAGTGCTGCATATCATGGTGAAGTTTTGCCCTTGCCTCCTGCATTTTCCCCTGATGGAACAGATCGTTCAATGCAGCGACATTGTAGTCTGGATGGAATAACTGGATCCCAAGCTTTGCACCATGCACATGACATGCATCAGCAAGGCGCTTGAAACCTTCTGCCTGTTTGGGTGAGTAAAGCTTTGGTGTAGGAGAGAAAGTTGAAAGCGGAGCAACGTCTCCAATTACAATATATCCAACACCGCCTTTGGCGAGGCGTTCATAAAAACGGAAACTCTGTTCACCGATGGATCCATCTTTTTCTTCATATCCGGTTGTAAGTGGAGGGAACATAATACGGTTTTTGAATGTTATGTTTCCGACTTTAATAGGTTCTAATAATTTCATAGATCACACGTCCTTTCAAAGTGAGTATTTTATTTTAATGGAGTTAAAAACTCTAACATCAATCTGTCCAGTTCTGCCCTTGCAGAACCGCTTGCAAAGTTGTGATTTGCACCTTCAATTGTCTTGTAACTGCATTTGCCATGATAGAGTGCTTCATATCGATGGCAGGTAGCGTCATCTACCAGATCATCTGCTGTTCCTCTGATGAGAAGAACAGGACCGGTATATCCTTCTGCGGATGAAAATGGTTCATACTGATATAAATCATGGTTAAAAGAAGTAGGGAAGCAGAGACCTTCGATATCAGCCTTGGTGATCCCCTGTGCTTCCATTGCCGTGGCACGATCCTTACATCCAAACCACATGCCAGCACCTGGACACATGAGGATAAGAGCATATGGATCAACAATAGGTGCAGCGGTAGCGGCTGCATAGCCGCCCATGCTCTGCCCTGATAAGATGATCTTATCAGGGTCAGCGAAATCCTGCTGCTTTGTCCAGTTTATAATATCTTCGATATCATGTAAGATACCGGTGAATGTCATGTCTTCGAACTCACCATCACTTTCACCATTTCCATATAAATCAAAGCGGACACTGGCAAAGCCATTTTCTGCTAAAAATCTGGCTGTGTGAGTATAGATACTTTTGTAACCGCTTTTGTTTCCAGTAAATCCATGTACGTTCACGATGGCAGGAAAGCGTGTGCCGTCATCCGGAATGTTCACGATTCCGCGTAAGACATGGCCCGAGCGGTTTGTTATTTCAATTTGTTTTGTCAATGTAATATACCTCGTTTTCTGAAGTTATTTTGTGTTTGCGGCATTTCGCTTGTCTGATAAATCCTGCAACATTTCAGTTGTTTTCTCTTTTGTAAGAGGGTATACAAACTTTAATACAAGTACAGCTAACAAGTATCCTGCTACATATAATCCGGTATAGGTTTTCCAGAGACGTCCGGAGAATGCTTCACTCTGAACTGCTTCGTTTACATTAAAGCCTGCGATTGCAAGAGCAAAACTACTCATGCTTCCGGACACTGCATTCGCAAGCTTCCGGAAGAATGTATATGCAGAGTAAACAATACCCTCGTTACGTTTTCCAGTCTGAAGCTCCTGATAGTCAATGGCATCATTTACAAGTGCCCATACTAATACCTGGAAACCACTGACACCAAGGTAGCAGATTCCGTTGATGATAATAAAGAGCATTGGATTCTCAAGTGGGAAGAAGAATAAAATTGCATAAACAACAACGGAGAAAGTTGCACTGTACATGATCCATTCTTTCTTTCCAAATTTCTTTGCAACAAATTTTGTTCCAACAAATGCGATAAGTGACCAGATCACGCTTAACATACCTGAAACTGCCATGATAGCAACGTTCCCGAAATAGTCACGGAATAAGTAGGTATTTAAACCGTTTACCATACCGGCACCAATGATACCGATAAAGCTTGATAACATAACACCAAGTAAAGCTTTGTTTTTTGTGATGTTCCTGATTACCTGTAAATAGTTGAGTTTCTCTTTTTCTTCCGCAACCGGTTCTGTAACAATACGTTCTTTACACCAGTGAGATGTAAACATAAGACAGATGAAACCAACAACTGCACAGATTGCAGACATAATAAGGAAGTGGCTTGGTACAGGCTGGTTGTCTTTGTATAAGAATAATGGTCCGGCAATAACGATAACTGTCATAAAGATTGTACCGCCAAGGCTTCTGAAACGTGAAAGGTCAGTACGCTGGTTTACATCATCCGTCATAACACTGGAAAGACTTCCGAATGGTACGCTTACACAGGTGTACATAATTTCATATACAACATATGTGATGAACATATACGCAATACGGGCACCATAAGCAAAATTACTTACGTTAGCAAAGCCTAAGATACAAAGAACTGCTGTTGGAAAGGCAAAGAATTTAATCCAGGGAATAAATTTACCTTTTCCTTTGTTTTTGTGGCTGTCAACAAGTGCACCGATCAGGGGATCGTTGATAGCATCCCAGAGCTTTGTGATAAGCATAAGGATTCCTACGTGTACCGGGTTAACCTTTAATACCAGCGTATAAAAAATAGCTAGATACATGGCACGGAACTGTTCTGTACAGCAACACCCCAGATCGCCAAGCGTGTAACCGATCTTGTCCTTCATGGAAAATGGTCTCGTTTCTTTCATAATAAAAATACCTCTCAATTTTTATATTGTTTTGGTAGCTACAAGATTATTATAGGGGGATTAAATATTTAAACATATACAAAAATTGATTGCAAACTATGAAAAATTGATGTATTGTATAATTTGACAAAATGAACAAAAATAATAATGAAAGAATGTGCAAAATAAACATATGAAGAAACAAGGCTATGAAATGGAATATGTGAAAATAGAAGATAGTGGAAAGCGCAGTTTTGGACAGAAAAAAAATCATACAATTATATTTGTAACTGGTGGCAGGGGATATCTGTATCAGGAAAAGGAAAAGGATGTCTGTACCATGGAAGACTTAATATTTATTAAGCCAGGCAATAAAGTGAACCTTGAATATCGTAAAAACAAATATCCTCTGGAATTGTATGTGCTTTATGTGGGAACAGAGTTGTTGAGAAGCTTATCAGATGAAAATACAAAACTGGATGAGGCATTTGATGTCGTTCCTTTTCAGGTTAAGACGGTTCATTCTGAGAGTGGATCAGCCATGCTTATAAAAAATATTTCCAAAAAACTATATGCCATGATTAAGGAAACGCCTAAATTTGCGCACACATTGTATGAGAAAAGTCTGCTGACAATGCTGCTGGTACTTGCACTGCGTGCATCTGTCCAGGAGGATGTGCAGCGAAAGTCAGATATGAAAAAGCATGTTGTAATGGATGATATTTTTGTATACATAAAAGAACATCTGACGGAAGACATATCATTGGAACGTCTGGAAAATGAATTTTATGTAAGCCGTTATCATATAGTAAGAGAATTTAAGAAGATGACAGGCGAAACGCCACATTCCTATATTGTAAAGAGCAGACTGGATCTGTGCAGACATTATATCGAGCAGGGGAAAAGTATCCGTGAGGTTTATGAGCTTGGAGGGTTTGGCGGATACAATCATTTTTTCAGAGCGTTTAAGAAGGAGTATGGTGTTACGCCAATGCAATATTATAAAAATTTAAAGATTGACAGAAAGGAAAGAAGAGAGAAGTGATGGGTTTCTGAATAATCTGCAGCAGTTTTCCACATAATAACTCCACAACTAATTTATAGAAAAAAGTGAAATAAAAATTTGGAATTGGAGGAAAATACCGGAAAATGAAAGCGACAGGAATCGTAAGAAGAATAGATGACCTCGGACGTATTGTAGTACCAAAGGAGATCCGCCGGACACTGCGGATCCGAGAGGGAGACCCCTTAGAAATCTTTACTGACCGGGAGGGAAAGATCGTATTAAAAAAATATTCGCCGATCGGAGAATTAAGCCAGTTTGCAGGTGAGTATGCGGAGAGTCTTTCGCAGACCACCGGGCATCTGGTACTGGTGACGGATTGTGATCATGTCGTGGCTGCAGCCGGAAGTGGAAAGAGAGAGTTTGACGGGAAACCGATCAGCAGGCAGCTGGAAGAAGTGATAAGCGAGCGCAAAAGCTATCAGGCATCTGCCGGGGATGACAACTTCATTAAGATCACACTGGATGATCCGGGGGAATATATGCAACAGGCAGTGAGTACAATTATCTGTGAAGGAGATGCCATCGGTGCCGTGATCCTATATGATAAAGAAGAAAAAGAAAAGATGGGGGATACCGAGAGCAAACTGGCGAGCGCTGCGGCAGGATTTTTAGGAAAGCAGATGGAACAGTAGGGCAGGCAGCGTCCGGACAGGTGTGAAAGGGATTGAATTGAGAGTTAAGATTTTGTATAATTGAGAGGACGGTCAGATACCTTGCAGAGTAGAGCGTGTAGAGATATATGCCCTACTCTTTTTGCTCTATCGGTAAGATAAAGGGGGACGTATGAAATTTATACATATCGCAGATGTGCATTTGGGGGTCAGCCCGGATGCCGGGAAAAGCTGGAGCGGGAAACGAAAACAGGATATATGGGATTCGTTTGCACAGGTAGTAGAAGAGGCAGGACGAAAGAACGTAGATTTTTTATTGATATCGGGAGATCTGTTTCACAGTCAGCCGCTGAAAAAGGATATCCGGGAGATCAATTATCTCTTTGGCAAGATACCGCAGACGAGGATCATCCTCATGGCGGGAAATCATGATTACCTCAGGACAAAGTCGTGCTATCTTTCGGCAGAATGGCAGGAAAATGTTTATTTTTTCCGACAGGAAGAGGTTGGACATTTCGATTTTGACGAAGAAAATGTCAGTATTTACGGACTCAGTTACTGGCACAGGGAATTGCCGGAGGATATTTATGACGGGATCATTCCCGAAAAGAAGGAGCAGATCAATATCTTACTGGCACATGGCGGAGACGCCAGACATCTTCCGTTTTCGGCAGAGAAGATATTACAGAACGGATTTGATTATATTGCTGCAGGGCATATCCACAAGGGAGAACAGCTCGTGGATGACAGGGCAGTGATGGCGGGCAGTTTAGAACCGACAGACTGCAATGATACAGGAGCGCATGGCTACTGGATGGGAGAGATCAGTAAGGAGCAATGTCAGGTCTTCTTTTACCCGGTCAAAAAGTGTGAATACTGCCACGAAGTTTTCACGATGACAGCAAAGACATCGGAGCGGGAGATCATAGAATGGGCAAAGGGATTGCTTGCCGAACGCCCGGAGTATCAGTATTTCCGCCTTTTTCTGCGGGGGAAAAGAGATCCGGACATGACGTATGACCTTGAGAGCTTAAGCCAGCTTGCGCGGATCGTGGACGTGACAGATCAGACACAGGCAGATCTGCAGTATGATAAATTAGAAACAGAGTATGCAGGGACCCTATTGGAGCAGTATATTCGTACTTTGCGTAAAATGCGGGATGATCCGGTCACAAAAAAGGCATTAGAGTATGGCGTAAACGCATTGTTGGGACATCAATTATGAAAATAAAACAGGCAAATATTTTTCAATTTGGAAAATTACAGAATGAGACGATCACGTTTTCGGAAGGACTCAATGTGATTTATGGAGAAAATGAGGCGGGAAAATCCACGCTGCATGACTTTTTGATCGCAATGCTGTTTGGCATGGAAAAAGGTCGTGGGAGAGCTGCGGCAGGAGAGAAATATGTCCGGTATGAGCCGTGGCATGCACCATCCTATTACAGCGGCAGCCTGCGTTTCCTGGTTGGAGAGAGACCTTTTTACCTGGAGAGGAACTTTTATTATAAAGAAAAAAAGGAAATCTTAAAAAATGAAGCAGATCAGGAAGAACTCTCGATCGCATATGGAGATTTGGAGATGCTGCTCGGCGGCATCCGAAAAGAAACCTTTGAAAATACCTGTGATATTCCGCAGAGCGGTGCGGCAACCGGCAAAGAACTGGCGGAAATCCTTTCACAGTACCTTTCCGATGTCACAGAGAGTGGCGATGCGAGTATCCATGTGACAGAAGCAAAGCAGCTGCTTGCAAATAAGAAAAGAGAATTAAATCAGGAACTAAAAAATCTGAGAAACCGGAAAAATCAACAGATACATAATCTGACGGTGGAAAAAGAACTGTTGGAGCGGGATTGTCGTGGATTACAGAATAATATAGAAGATGCAGAGCGGGAGATCACCCGCTTAAAGCAGATGCAGGTGGAAGAAATATCCCGGAAACGAAAAGAACAGCAGGAGAAAAAGCCCAAAGAACCGGTGCAGACAAAGAAAGGACGTATTTCGATCGGCGTGCTTGCGGGAACCATCGCTGCCATTATTTTAAATGGAATTTTGTATGAGATCCTGCACTATCCGGTGCCAGTCGTAGTTGTGACAGAACTGCTCTTTTCCGTCGCAGGAGCGGTGGCGGCACTGATCTGGAAACAGGAAAAAGAAGAACTTCTCAGTGCGGCGCAGGAGAAAAAACTGCCGGAGGCGTTTTATGGGAATGCGGCATTGGTCCAGGCAGAACGTATGCTTAAAAACCTGCGTGATTCACAGGCAGAGAAAGAAACCAGACGGTATCACATCACAGAGCAGATGGAGGAGATCACTGCACCGGGGAGAGAAGAGCAGGGCATTACAGAAAAAATCCAGGCGGTGGAACTTGCCACATCAGAGATCAGCCGGTTGTCCGGACTTTTCTATGATGGGATCAGGGGGGATCTGGATGCCGCAGTTTCGGAGTGGGTTTCGACGGTTACGGATGGCAGGTATGATCACGTGAGTGTGGACTCAGATGGAAAACTTTGTGTCCATGCGGACGGAATGGATCTGCCGCCAGAGGCATTAAGCCGTGGTACATTGGAGCAACTTTACCTTGGATTACGACTTGCTGTGGGAGAACTGGTAACCAAAGAGGAAGAGATGCCATTATTTTTGGATGAGGCATTTTGTATGTATGATGACGAACGGTTAAAACAGACCTTGAAGCGGTTAGCGGGGAAGAAGAAACAGATTTTACTGTTTACCTGCCAGAAGAGGGAGATGGAATGCTTAGACCAGATGGGGATTGCATATCATAAAGTAGTTTTAAGATAGGTGGAGATAGATTTGGCGAAAAAGAAAAAGAAGAAAAAATATCGTGCATTCTGGATCTTCTTCCGGGTGCAGTTTATATTACTGCTCCTGCTTGTAGCGGGCGTGTGCTGGTATTTTATGGGAGGATACGCCGGGCAGATCAAATCAATGCAACAGGAAGCACAGCAGCTTGTGCGAAGCTCCAATGTAGATACGTTCCGGGCGGCGCAGACAAGTATGGTGTATGCGGCAGATGGTTCGCTGATTTCGACGTTAAAGGGAGAACGGGATTCTTATTATCTGACGATCGACCAGATCCCGACACAGGCGATCGAGGCGATGGTCAGCACGGAGGACCGGAAGTTCTACAAACACAAAGGAATTGATTATAAAGCAATCCTGCGTGCCATTAAGGTCATGATCGATGAGGGAGAGGCAACACAGGGAGGCAGCACGATCACCATGCAGCTGGCGAGAAATGTGTTCCTTTCACAGGAGAAGACCTGGCAGCGAAAAGTGGAGGAAATGTTTATTGCCATGAATCTGGAAGAAAAGTATACCAAAGACCAGATCATGGAATTTTATCTGAATAATATATATTTTGGAAATGGATATTATGGGATCGAATCCGCCAGCAGGGGTTATTTTAACCAGGGGATATCGGAACTGGAACTGCCGGAGATCGTATTTTTATGTGCGATCCCGAACAATCCGTCACAGTATGATCCGCTGACGAATAAGGAGAATACGATCGCGAGAAGAAACCGTATGCTGGACAATATGGAAAAAGCGGGCTGGATTACGGAAAAAACCTGTGAGGATGCGAAAAATACGGATGTCACATTAGAACGTCCCCAGGCACTTGCCAAGAATGATTACGTGGAGACCTATACCTATTATTGTGCAACGCGCGCACTGATGGAACAGCAAGGGTTTACGTTCCGCTATGATTTTTCTTCCATGGACGATAAAGAAAAATATGAGGCAGCCTATGCGGACTTATATAATGACTGCCAGAAGGATCTGTATACCGGTGGCTACCGTATTTATACATCGTTAGATCTTACGATGCAGGAACAGCTTCAGAGTGCGATCGATGAGACACTCGCAGGTTATACAGGTACCAATGAGGAAGGCATTTACGAACTGCAGTCTGCCGCAGCCTGCATTGACAACAGCAACGGATATGTGAAAGCGATCGTCGGGGGAAGAAGCCAGGAGGTATCCGGCTACACGTTAAACCGTGCCTACCAGAGTTACCGCCAGCCGGGAAGTGCGATCAAGCCACTGATCGTTTACACTCCGTCTTTGGAGCGGGGCTACACTCCGGACAGTAAGGTGGTAGATGAGCCGATCGAGGATGGACCTAAGAATGCGGGCGGTGGTTACCGGGGCGAGATGACACTGCGACAGGCAGCCGAGCGTTCTGTCAATACGGTCGCATGGAAATTGTATGAAGAACTGACCCCGGAGGTTGGACTTTCCTATTTAACAGAGATGAATTTTGCCAAACTGGATAAAGAAGATTACCGGCCGGCAACCTCGCTCGGAGGATTTACCAATGGTGTTTCTGCACTGGAAATGGCATCTGGCTATGCGGCGATCGAAAACGATGGAAAATACCGCGTGCCGACCTGCATTGTGAAGATATCGGATGCAGATGGAAATGATGTTTATGTTGGAGAACAGGAGGAGAAGGTTGTATATAAACAGAACGCGGCAAGGATGATGACAGACATCCTGACCGGAGTCCTGACGAATGGAACCGGAAAGGGATTAGCACTGTCTGATATGCCGTCCGCGGGAAAGACCGGAACCTCAAACGATCAGAAAGACGGCTGGTTCGTGGGTTATACAAGATATTATACCACGAGTGTCTGGGTCGGTTACGATATGCCAAGAAAGATGGAACAGCTAATGGGTTCGACTTATCCGGGAACCATCTGGAAGACATTTATGGAGACCATTCATGAAGGGCTCGAACCGATGGACTTTCTGCCATATGCCAAAGTTTCAGACCGGTTTGGTACCAAAGATGAAACGCAGGAAGATACCCCGGAGGATGGAAATACGGACAATGAAGCGACACCGGATGCGGGAACTGTGCCGGAAGGAGAGCAGCAGGTGACACCGGAGACCCCGCAGGAAAACGCACCACAGCAGGAAGAGCAGCAGCCGGAAAACCAGAATCCGGAAACGCCGGACGTGGGAGAAGGGCAGCAGCAGGAAGAAGCACCAGAGGAGCCGGAACCGGAAATACAGCAGATTGAAGGAATGTAGGAAGCTAGCGCTTGACAGATAAAATTGGAAACGTTATCATAAACATAAATTACGAAATGTGAAATGGTATGGAGGGAAAGATGAAGAAATACGCATTTGGAGTGGACATTGGGGGAACAACCTGTAAGATCGGTTTTTTTGAGACAAATGGTACGTTATTAGACAAATGGGAGATCAAAACGAACCGTGAAAACAATGGAGCATCCGTACTGTCTGATGTGGCACATGCCGTAGAGGGTAAACTTGAAAAGGAAGGCATTTCCAAGGATGACGTACAGGGCATCGGCATCGGAGTTCCGGGACCGGTTAAGAAAGAGAGCATCGTAAACCGCTGTGTCAACATCGGATGGGGTGTTGTCAATGTCGCAGAAGAGATGAAAAACCTGACCGGACTTGACATCAAAGTAGGAAACGATGCCAATGTAGCAGCGCTTGGTGAGATGTGGCAGGGTGGTGCCAAAGGAAGCAAAGACGTTGTTTTAGTAACACTTGGAACCGGTGTCGGCGGTGGCGTGATCGTCAATGGAAAAGTTGTATCCGGCTTTAACGGAGCAGGTGGAGAGATCGGACATATCACAGTCGACCATGACGAGGCTGAGCAGTGTACCTGTGGACAGTATGGCTGCCTGGAGCAGTATGCATCAGCAACCGGTATCGTTCGTATGGCAAAGAGAAAACTTGCCAAATGTCCGGATGAGACAAACTTACGCAACTATGCGGAACTGACTGCAAAAGATGTGTTTGATGAGGCAAAGGCAGGAGATGCCGTAGCAAATGTGATCGTGGAAGAGGTATGTGAGATCCTAGGGTCTACCCTTTCCAATATCGCATGTGTGGTAAATCCGGAGATCATCGTAATCGGCGGTGGTGTATCGAAGGCAGGACCGATCCTGATCGATACCATTCAAAAATATTACAGAGAGACTTCATTCCACGCATGCAAGGATGCTAAATTTGCAGTGGCAGACCTGGGAAATGATGCAGGAATGTATGGATGTGTGCAGATGTTACTGGAGGAGTAGGAGTTCCTACTCCTCTTCTTTCTGCAAGGGACAGAATGTTTGTGGAGCAGGTAGTTTTTAATAATGCACAGTATTCCCATTGACAAACTAGGAGATGGAAAATATAATAGGGCAATAGAAAAACATAATAAAGGAGACAACAGATGAAAAAATTTTCTATCCCCAAAACATTACTTGCAGTATTGCTGACCGGAGTATTTGTAACAGGATGTAGTCAGAACACAAAAGATACCGGAGCAGATGCGGCAAAACAGGATATTGTGCAGGAAACAGAGAGCACAGAACAGATCGAAGTGACAGGAGAGCAGGAAAGTACGGAAGCAGCCACAGAGGGAGTTACTTTTACCGATGCGCTGGGACGGGAAGTAACGGTAAATGACCCGAAGCGTGTCGCAACGCTGATCGGAAGTTTTACCGATGTCTGGCAGTTAGCCGGAGGCGAGGTTGTTGCAGCAGCAAATGATTCCTGGGAGAGTCTTGGACTGGATCTCGGGGATGATGTTGTAAATCTGGGAAGCATTTTGGAGCCGGATGTAGAGCAGCTGATCGCAGCCAACCCTGATTTTGTCATTGCAAGTTCCAATACCGATGGAGATGTGGCACTTGAATCGGTCCTTACAGATGCAGGCATTACCGTGGCATATTTTGATGTGTCTGATTTTGATTCCTATCTGCATATGTTAGAAATCTGCACAAAGATCACAGGCAGAGCAGATTTATACGAGCAGAATGGACTGGCAGTCAAAGAGCAGATCGAACAGGTAAAGGAGCGTGTCGATGGGAGCGATCCGACTGTTTTATTCCTGCGTGCCTCATCCCAGAATGTAAAGGCAAAAGGCAGTGAGGGGAATGTCGGCGGAGAGATGCTGCGTGATCTGGGATGTACCAATATTGCAGACAGTGATGAGGGACTTTTAGATGACCTTAGCATGGAAGCGATCATTGCAGCAGATCCGGATTATATTTTTGTTACCATTCAGGGGACAGACACCGATGCAGCAAAGAAAAACGTAGAGGAACAGCTGGTTTCCAATCCGGCATGGGCATCCTTAACCGCGATCCAGAACGGAAATTACTACTGGCTGGACAAACGCCTTTTCAATTTAAAACCGAACGCAAAATGGGGCGAGGCATATGAGCAGCTTGCAGACATCCTGTATCCACAGGCAGACTAGCAACCGGGAAACAGGAGGGGCAGATGGCGTATTTTCCGTTTTTTATTGACGTAGAACAGAAAAAAGGACTGATCGTGGGTGGCGGCAGGATCGCAGCACATAAGATCGAAAAATTAAAACCATTTGGAGCAGATCTTGTCGTGATCGCACCTAAGATCCTGCCGCAGCTCAAAGAAGATGCCACGCTGACCTGCATCGAACGGGAATTTCGCGAGGACGATCTCAGGGACTGTTGTTTTGTCATAGCGGCATCGGATGATCGGGAGTTAAATCACAGAATCAGCCGTCTGTGTCAGGAACAGAACATCCTGGTCAATGTGGTGGACGACAAAGAGGTCTGCGGTTTTCTTTTTCCGGCACTTGTGAAAGAGGGAAGCCTTACCGTGGGTATCTCGACAGCAGGGGCAAGCCCGAAAATAGCAGCGACCCTGCGAAGCCAGATGGCAGCAGAATTGCCGAACCGCATTGAAGAAATCCTGGATGATCTGAACAGCCTAAGAGACGTTGCCAAAGCACAGATCCCGGATGCAGGCGATCGTGCCGCTTTCTTAAAAGATGCGGCAGCTTTTTGCATGGCAGAAAACCGCGTCCTTGCCAGTGAGGAGAAGCAGACGTGGGTGGCTTCCTATGCAAAGGGAGAGCGGCTCTTATCGGAGCAGGGAAAACGTGTGGGAAGCGTGACCTTAGTTGGTGCCGGATGTGGTTCGTATGACCTTATTACGTTAAAAGGACTCCGTGCCATCCGGGAGAGCGAAGTGCTCATCTATGATGACCTCATTGATGAACGGCTGTTAGACCACGCATCGGAAAGCTGCGAAAAGATCTATGTTGGCAAACGGATGGGTGCGCACAGCAAAAAGCAGGAAGAGATCAACACACTTCTGGTTCAGAAGGCAAAAGAGGGGAAACGGGTGGTCCGCTTAAAAGGCGGAGATCCGTTTGTGTTTGGGCGTGGACCGGAAGAGATAAAAGCCTTAAAAAAAGAAGGGATTTCCGTGACGGAAATCCCGGGCATTACCTCTGCGATCGCAGTTCCGGCGGCAGCGGGGATCCCGGTAACCAGCCGGGGCACGGGGCGCAGTTTCCATGTGATGACCGGGCATACGTCAGACGGGAAAGATGCACTGCCGGAAGAACTCGGACAGATGGCAGGACTTAGTGGCACGCTGGTGATTCTGATGGGCTTTCATCATTTAGAGCAGATCACGAAACGTCTGCTTGCCGGTGGAAAAGCGAAAGAAACACCGGTGGCAGTCGTACATGGAAACTTTGATGGAACCGCCGATGCAGTGCGGGGCACGTTAGAGAATATCGTAGAAAAAGTAAAGCAGTCGAGGTTACAGACACCGGCAGTCATCGTGGTCGGGTCGACGGTAAATGATTAGAGAAAAGGAGAGTACTACTCGAAAAAGTAGTACTCTCCTTCTTTGTCTGTAAAGTGTTTGATTCTGGTATCAAAGACATCCTCTAAAATATGGGAGGCGAAACATTCCTCCGGTGCGCCGCAGGCAACGATCGACCGGTCTTTCATGACCACCAGACGGTCGGCAAGGCAGATCGCCTGACTTAGGTCATGCAGGACAACGATAATGGTCTTTCCCTGCTCTTTTAACTGCTTTATCATGGAAAGAAAATCCCGCTGTCCCGGCAGATCAAGGTAAGTGGTAGGTTCATCAAGGACAATGTAGTCGCAGTCCTGTGCCAGCACCATGGCAAAAAAGACACGCTGCCTGATCCCGCCGGAGAGCGTATCAACGTAACAGTCGGCATACTCTGTTGTATGGGTAAATTCCATCGAACGTTTTACGATCTCGATATCTTCTCTGGACTTTTTGCGGGAAAAACCAAGGTGTGGGAAACGTCCGTGTTCCACCAGCGTTTTTGCCGGCAGGGCAGGGATGATCGTGCGCACCTGCGGGAGAAAAGACAGCTGTCTTGCGCGTTCCTTTGGAGGAAGCGATAAAAACTTCGTCCCGTTTAGCAGGATCTCCCCGGAGGTAACATTTGATACGCCATTTAAACATTGCAGCAGCGTGGTCTTGCCGCAGCCGTTTGGCCCGATCAGTGCAGTGATCTGACCCTCCGGGAAGGACAGGCTGATATCATTTAAAATCGGATCATGCCCGCAGGAGGCACACACATGGGAAAACTCAAGCATGGACTCTTCGTCCTCCTTTCTTTTTCAGTAACAGATACAGGAAGAACGGACCGCCGATAAACGACATGATGATCCCGGCGGGCAGTTCAAACGGAGAGGCAATGACTCTTCCGAGCAGGTCACAGAGAATGACAAAACAGCCTCCGAGCAGTGCAGAACAGGGGAGCAGATATCTGGCATCATTTCCAAATAACTGTCTGCAGATATGCGGAACGATCAGACCGATAAAACTCAAAAGACCGGCATAGCTGACCACGCATCCGGCAAGCACACTGGCTGACACCAGCAATAAAAAGCGGGTCAACGGAACACGAAGTCCCAGGGAATGTGCAATGTCATCGCCCAGCGAAAGCAGATTCAGTGGCTTTGCAAAAAACAGCGATAACAGGAATGCCACCAGAATACAGATGCAGGGCAGTGTGATCCGCTGCAAGGTCAGACCGGAGAGTGTTCCAATCAAAAAAGAAGTCAGATTTACGGTAATATCGGTATCAAGCAGTTTGATCGTATTGATGCCTGCGTTTAAAAAGCTGGACACGGTGATGCCGGCGAGGATGATCGTTGTCCTTGAACTGTCGGAAGCAGCGGCAAGTAAAAAGATAGCAATCGTCGTGACCAGTGCACCAAGGAAAGCAAAGACCGGAATATAAAAAGAGTTTGCCGGGAAAAAGACCATTGCGAGCATAACCGCAAAACCGGAGCCGGAATTGACACCGATGGTATTGGGGCTGGCAAGAGAGTTATTCATCACGCTCTGTAAGATCACACCGGCGCAGGCAAGACCAATGCCGGCAAACAGTCCGCCGAGCACTCTTGGGATGCGGACGGTTGTGATCAGGATATAGGCAGTGGAAGAGCGGTCCGTACCACGAAAGACTGCCAGAATATCCGACAGGGACAGGCTGACACTTCCAAAAAGAATGCCACAAAGAGCGGCAAGGATCAAAATTATAAATAAGAACAAAATCACAAATGCTGGATGTTTTTTCATAAGTTCCTCACGATGGATCTGATAGTTAAAATTGTTACGTCTGATAGTATCATAGCCGGGCAGAAATCGCAAATTGAAAATTTGCAAAAAACTGGTTGGAAAAAATAATAAAATCTAATTCATATTAAACAGATAGGAATAATAAAGAATGAAAAGAGGTGGTGCAGGGTGAAGTTTAATACATCCTTACTGCACGGGGGAACGGGCAAAGGTTTTGGCGGAGACAGCCACACAGGAGCGACACTTCCTCCTATCTATTACTCAAGCGCATTCGAACAGGAATCAGCCGAACGTTTAGAGCAGATCTTTCACAATAAGGCACCGGGATTTTCCTATACTAGGATCAACAATCCTACCATCGAGGCATTTGAAAAAAGGATGACCATATTGGAAGGCGGTGTGGCAAGCGTGGCATGTGCCTCCGGAATGGCAGCACTGTTTAACGTATTTGCAGGACTGTTACAAAGTGGAGATGAGATCGTAGCAAGTGCCAGTTTATACGGCGGAAGCATCGACCTGTTCCGGGATCTGGAAGCATTTGGGATCACGACCCACTATGTGGAAAACAACCAGCTGCAGGAATTTATCGGAGCGACCAATGAACATACGAGGATCTACTTTGCAGAGACGATCGGTAATCCTGGACTGGATGTGACGGATATCAAAGCTCTGGCAGACACAGCACATGAGCAGGGAATCCCGCTTGTGATCGACAATACAGCGGCAAACGCATTTTTAGTAAAGCCACTTTCCAATGGAGCAGATATCGTGGTAAATTCCACCTCCAAGTACATCAATGGAAACAGTAATTCCATCAGCGGTGTGATCACAGACAGCGGAAAGTTCAAGTGGGATGTGACGCGTTATCCTGGCATGAAAGAATATGCGAAGTTCGGACCGTTTGCATTCACAGCAAAATTAAGAAACAGCCTCTTTCGAAATACCGGGGCCTGTTTGTCTCCACAGAATGCTTTTTACAATATTATTGGCATGGAGACACTTGGACTTAGAATGGAGCGTGCCTGTAGCAATGCGCAGAAGCTTGCAGAGTACATAGCAGCCACTTATCCACAGATCAGGGTGAATTATCCGGGATTATCCGACAGTCCATGGAATGGGATTGCAAGAAAGCAGTTTAACGGATATTATGGAGGTATCTTAACGCTTCGGATGGGAAGCAGGGAAAAAGCATTTGGACTGATCAATGCGTTAAAACTTCCATTAAAAGTTTCCAACATCGGAGATACAAAAACACTTGTGATACATCCGGAATCGACCATCAGTGCACACAGCACAGAAGAGCAGAAAAAGGCAGCGGGCGTCTTTACTGATCTTGTCCGGGTCAGTGTCGGAATTGAGGATATCGAAGATCTGATCAGCGATTTTGAAGAAGCGATCTTAAGTCAGGAAGCGTAGGGCAGACAAAAAACAGGAGGAATTGAGTGTATGGCACAGGTTGATTATGCAGCATTAAAAAAGGGCGGCTTTATGAGACAGAAGCAGAAAGGATATTTTTCACTCCGTATTCAGGTAGTAGGTGGTAACCTGACGGCAGAGAATATCAACGCAGTATCCGAAGTCGCAGAGCAGTACGGAAAGGGATATGTCCATATGACATCCAGGCAGGGTATTGAGATCCCGTTTATCCGTTTTGAAGATATTGAGGAAGTCAAGGCAAAGCTTGCCGCAGGCGGTGTAAAACCGGGCGTATGCGGACCGAGAGTAAGAACCGTGACCGCATGTCAGGGATCTGAAATCTGTCCGAGTGGATGTATCGATACTTATACCCTGGCACAGGAACTTGATGAGCATTATTTTGGACGGGAACTGCCGCACAAATTCAAATTTGGTGTGACCGGATGCCAGAATAACTGCTTAAAGGCAGAGGAAAATGATATCGGTATCAAGGGCGGCATGGAAGTGACCTGGGTGCAGGATAAATGTATCAACTGCGGTGTCTGTGAAAAGGCGTGCCGCGAGGGTGCGATCAAATGTACCGGAACCGAAGTGACACTGGATGCAGATAAATGTACCTATTGCGGACACTGCGTAAAATCCTGTCCAACCGATGCGTGGGAAGGAAACAGCGGATATCTGGTAAGTTTTGGAGGACTGTTTGGAAACAAGATCTACAAAGGAGAGCAGTTACTTCCGATCATCCATGACAAGGATACCTTATTCCGCGTAACGGATGCAGCCATTGACTATTTTGAAGAAAACGCAAATGCAGGAGAGCGTTTCCGTCTGACCTTACAGAGACTCGGAGAGGACGCATTCCGTGAAAAGATCAAAGCAGCCTATGAGGAAAAATAAAAACCAGGAAAAAAAGGAGGAACAGGATGGAACTTGCAGGAATCCAGATTGATGAAACCGTAGACATTACAGATAAAGTGTGCCCGTTGACTTTTGTAAAGGTAAAGGTAACCTTAGACGAGTTAGACGATGGAGAAGTCCTGGCAGTCCGTTTAAACGACGGAGAGCCGGTACAGAATGTTCCGAGAAGTGTAAAAGAAGAGGGACATCAGATCTTAAAATTACTGGACAATGAAGATGGCACTTACGAACTGATCATTAAAAAAGTGGGGGACTAAGGATGGCAGCAAGAATAGGAAAAGCAGATTTTGAAGAAAAAGTATTAAAGAGCAGTCTGCCGGTACTGGTTGATTTCTATTCCGACAGCTGCATCCCGTGCAAACAGATATCACCGATCCTGGGAGATATCGAGGACGAGCGTGAAGGAAGCCTTCAGGTATATAAGGTCAATGTCAATTATGACATGGATCTTGCCGGAGAATATGGCGTGATGGGTGTACCGGCATTACGATTGTTTGTGAATGGCGAGGTGGCCGGAGCACAGACCGGAGTGTTGAAAAAAGAAGAGTTAAACCAGTGGCTGGATGAAACACTGTGATCAAAACAGAGCAGAAAAAGGAGAAAAAGATGGAGATTATTGTAGCAGGAAACAAAAAAGAAGTAGCAGATGGATTAAAACTGACCGAGTTATTTACGTTAGAGAATGTAGAGACTCCGGAGTACGTTACTGTTTCACTGAACGAGGAATTTGTACCAAGTGATAAAGTGGCAGAGACCGTTTTAAAAGACGGAGACAATGTAGAGTTCTTGTATTTCATGGGAGGAGGCAGCTATGGCATTAACAGATGAGCAGATTGAACGCTATTCCAGACACATTATCTTAAAGGAAGTTGGCGCAAAAGGTCAGAAAAAATTATTGAATGCAAAAGTGCTGATCATCGGAGCAGGTGGACTTGGAGCCCCGGCAGCAATGTATCTTGGTGCAGCAGGAGTCGGAACCATCGGTATCGTAGATGCAGATGAAGTCGATCTGTCCAACTTACAGAGACAGATCATCCATGGTACCGCGGATGTGGGCAAGGCAAAAGTAAAATCTGCCCAGGAGACCATCCATGCGATGAACCCGGACGTTACGGTAAAAACCTACCGTCAGTTTGTGACCAGTGAAAATATCATGGATCTGATCGCAGACTATGACTTCATCATTGACGGAACCGATAACTTCCCGGCGAAATTTTTGATCAATGACGCCTGCGTTATGGCAAAGAAACCGTTCAGCCATGCAGGGATCATCCGTTTCAAAGGACAGCTGATGACGTATGTTCCGGGAGAAGGACCATGTTACCGCTGTGTATTTAAGAATCCGCCACCAAAGGATGCAGTTCCGACCTGTAAACAGGCAGGTGTCATCGGAGCAATGGGCGGTGTGATCGGAAGCCTTCAGGCAATGGAAGCGATCAAATACATCTTAGGCGTTGGCAAACTGCTGACCGGCTATCTTCTGACTTACGATGCGATCAATCAGGAGTTCCACAAAGTAAAACTGCCAAGCCACACAGAGGATTGCGCGGTATGTGGTACCCATCCGACCATCACGGAACTGATCGATTATGAACAGGCGGTCTGCACAGACGGCATCTAAGGAGGCAGCCATGCTTATTTTAAAACAGGAAGATTATCAGAAAATATTAGAGCATGCCAGAACGGGACTCCCGAATGAGGCATGTGGACTGTTAGGCGGCTATACAAAAGAGGATGGCAGCCAGGTCATCACAGACGTTTATCTGCTGCGCAACGTGGACGAGAGCAGGGAGCACTTTTCCATGGACCCGAAGGAGCAGTTTGCGGCAGTGAAAGATATCCGCAGCAAGGGACGGGAACTGCTTGGAAACTTTCATTCCCACCCGGAATCACCATCCCGGCCATCCGAAGAGGATATCCGGCTTGCCTATGATTCGAAGATCCATTACCTGATTCTGTCCCTGATGGAAGAGGGCAATCCGGTCTTAAATTCTTTTCACATCGAAAAAGGTGCGGTAACCAGAGAAACTCTGGAAATTCAATAAAGATAAATGCAAAAAGGAGCTGCATGCAGCCGGAAACAACCGGTTTGTGCGCAGCTTCTTTTTTGTTATCCATAAAAAACTTTGACAATCAAAATAAAATGGTTGACAAAATTTGGAAGGTATCATATACTTTGAGAAGCAAATAATTTGACAATCAAAATATTTGAAAGGCAAATAATAAACAAGGGAAAAGGAAGGTAATACTTATGTTAGAAAAAATGAAACCAATGATCGCAGAGCAGTTAAACGTGGATGAGAGCGAGATCAAGGCAGAGTCCAATTTCAAAGAGGATTTAGGGGCAGACTCCTTAGATTTATTTGAGCTGGTCATGGCACTGGAGGAAGAGTTTGGCGTGGAGATCCCATCCGAAGATTTAGAGAAGATCGCAACGGTCGCTGACGTAATGGATTATCTGAAGAGCAAAGGTGTGGAAGCATAATGCAGACAAGAATCAGCAAGTTACTGAAAACAGAATATCCCATTTTGCAGGGAGGTATGGCGTGGGTCGCAGAGTATCATCTGGCAGCCGCCGTATCCAATGCAGGGGGACTTGGTATCATCGGTGCAGCAAGTGCACCGCCTGAAGTCGTAAGAGAGCAGATCAGGAAGACAAAAGAACTGACAAAAAATCCGTTTGGGGTCAATGTCATGCTGCTCAATCCAAATGCGCCGGAGGTTGCACAGGTCGTGATCGAAGAAGGGGTAAAAGTCGTCACGACAGGAGCCGGCAATCCGGGGAAATTTATGAAAGCCTGGAAAGAGGCTGGCGTGGTTGTCATTCCGGTTGTTGCAAGTGTGGCAATGGCAAAAATGATGGAGCGCGGCGGAGCGGATGCCGTCATTGCAGAGGGAATGGAGTCCGGTGGACACATTGGTTCCCAGACCACGATGACACTGGTACCGCAGGTCGCCGATGCCGTTTCCATTCCGGTGATCGCAGCAGGAGGAATTGCCGATGGCAGAGGGATCGCGGCATCGTTTCTGTTAGGTGCAGAGGGTGTGCAGATGGGAACCCGTTTCCTTGTAGCAAAAGAAAGTATCGTACATCCGAATTATAAAGAGCGTGTCATCAAGGCAAGGGATATCGACTCCGAGGTAACCGGCATGAGCACCGGACATCCGATCCGGGTACTTAGAAATGCCATGAGCCGGGAATATCTGAAAATGGAGCAGGAAGGTGCCACTTTTGAAGAACTGGAACACCTCACACTCGGTTCGCTCCGGAAAGCAGTTATCGACGGAGATGTGGTAAATGGAAGCCTGATGGCAGGACAGAGCGCAGGTATGGTAAAAAAAGAACAGACCTGTGAAGAGATCATGCAGGAGATCGTAAAGGAAGCAGAGCAGTTGATGCAGCATTAGGCAGGAAAAAGCTGCATGGAAATGAGGAGGACTATGGGCAAGAGAGCATTTCTGTTCCCGGGACAGGGAGCACAGTATATCGGCATGGCAAAAGAATTTTATGAGCAGCTGCCGGAATGTAAGCTGGTATTTGATGCAGCGCAAAAAGCATCGGGACTGGATGTTGCGGCGTTGTGCTTTGAAGAAAACGATAAGATAAATATTACGGAATACACACAGATCTGTATGCTGACCGCGGAGGCAGCAATCTTAACGGCACTTGAGAGCAGAGGTTATCGTGCGAATGTAACCGCAGGCTTAAGCCTTGGGGAATATGGAGCACTCCTTGCAGCAAAGGTGCTGACGATGGAAGATGCGTTTGCACTGGTCAGAAAAAGAGGAATCTATATGCAGGAAGCAGTACCGACCGGTGGCGCCATGGCAGCGGTCCTTGGACTGGATGCAGGAGCGATCGAGCAGGCATGTGAGGAAACGGAGGGGATCGTGTCCATTGCCAATTATAACTGTCCGGGACAGATCGTGATCACCGGGGAGAGTGAGGCAGTGGCAAAGGCAGGAGAGGCGTGCAGTAATGCAGGTGCAAAGCGTGTGGTACCGTTAAAGGTCAGCGGGCCTTTTCATTCGAAAATGCTTGAGGGAGCAGGAGAAAAGCTGGCAAAAGAACTGGAGCAGGTTACGGTAAGCATGCCGCAGATCCCTTATCTGTCGAATGTCACCGCAGATTATGTGACAGACAGTGAACCGGTAAAATCATTGTTGGAGCGTCAGGTTTCATCATCTGTACGCTGGCAGCAGAGCGTGGAAAGAATGATCGCCGATGGCGTGGAAGAGTTTGTCGAGATCGGACCGGGCAAGACCTTAAGTGGTTTCATGCGAAAGATCAACCGGAATGTAAGCGTTTCAAATATTGACACCATGGATGATTTCAATCGTTATAGGAAGGAACATCCCCTGGCGTAGCAGGACATAACAGGAGAGAGGATATTATGCTGACAGGAAAAGTAGCACTGGTGACAGGGGCAGGCAGAGGGATCGGAAGTGCGATTGCAAAGACATTGGCAGCCAACGGAGCGTTTGTGATCGTAAATTATAATGGTTCAAAGGAGAAAGCAGAAGCAGTTGTAGAAGAAATAAAAAAATCCGGTGCAGAGGCAGCCGCAGTGCAGTGTGATGTTTCAGACTATGCCGCATGCGGCAAAATGGTGGAAGAGCTGATCGCTTCCTATGGTCATATCGATATCCTGGTCAATAACGCCGGGATCACGCGGGATAACCTTATTTTAAAGATGAGTGAGGAAGAGTTCGATGCGGTCTTAAATACCAATTTAAAGGGAACGTTCCACACGATCCGCCACCTCTCCCGCTATTTTGTAAAACAGAGAGCCGGGCGAATCATCAACCTGTCCTCTGTGTCAGGCGTGATGGGCAATGCCGGTCAGGCGAATTACAGCGCGAGCAAAGCAGGTGTGATCGGACTGACAAAGAGTGTCGCAAGAGAGCTCGCCAGACGCGGGATCACCTGCAATGCCGTTGCGCCGGGTTATATCGAAACCGAGATGACCGCACAGATGCCTGAGGCAGCAAAAGAGGCAGTCAAACAGCAGATCCCATTGCAGCGCACCGGAACCGTGTGGGATATCGCAGAGGTGGTCGCATTTCTGGCATCGGAAAAAGCATCTTATATTACCGGACAGGTAATTTCGGTAGATGGTGGAATGAGTATATAAAAAGAGCGTGTCGGAAGAAAGGAATAAAAAATGAACAGACGTGTTGTGGTAACAGGAATGGGTGCCATTACGCCGATCGGGCTTAGTGTAGATGAATTTTTTGCATCCGTAAAAGAGGGAAAAACAGGTTTTGCAGAGATTACGCATTTTGATGCGTCCGAATATAAATGTCATATTGCAGCAGAGGTAAAAAACTTTGATGCAAAACAGTATATGGACCCAAAGGCAGCCAAACGAATGGAGTTATTCAGCCAGTACGCGGTTGCGGCAGCAAAAGAGGCAATCGAGGACTCCGGTCTTGAGATGGAAAAAGAGGACCCGTATCAGGTGGGAACTTCGATCGGATGCGGCGTCGGAAGCCTTCAGGGGATTGAAAGAGAACATAAAAGACTGATGGAAAGGGGACCAGCGAGAGTAAATCCGCTGTTTGTACCGATGGTGATCTCCAATATGGCAGCCGGAAATGTTTCCATTCAGTTTGGTTTGAAAGGGAAAAGCATCAACGTGGTAACTGCCTGTGCGACCGGAACCAACAGTATTGGAGAGGCATTCCGCAGCATCCAGCATGGCGAGGCAGAAGTTATGGTGACGGGGGGAACCGAAGGAGCCATCTGTCCGATCGGCATTGCCGGATTTTCTGCGCTGACTGCACTGACCAGTGAGAGTGATCTGACAAAGTGCTCGATCCCGTTTGATAAGAACCGGAGCGGTTTTGTCATGGGAGAAGGGGCAGCCGTAGTTGTCTTAGAGGAGTTAGAGCACGCCAGAGCGCGTGGCGCAAAGATCTATGCGGAAGTTGTTGGATACGGTACCTCCTCGGATGCCTATCATATCACATCCCCGGCAGAGGACGGCGCAGGTGCAGCAAGAGCGATGACGAATGCCTTAAACGATGCCGGTGTAAAGCCGGAAGAAGTGCCATACATCAATGCACATGGTACCTCAACACATCACAATGACCTGTTTGAGACAAGAGCGATCAAACTTGCGTTTGGGGAACATGCAAAGCAGCTTAAGATCAATTCTACAAAGTCGATGATCGGACATCTGCTTGGGGCAGCAGGTGCGATCGAATTTGTGACCTGTGTAAAGGAAATGGAGCAGGATTTTGTCCATGCAACCGTGGGATATACGACACCGGACGAGGAACTGGATCTGGACTACTGTAAGGAAGCTGTTGCAATGGAGATTCCGTATGCACTCAGCAATTCCCTTGGATTTGGTGGTCACAATGCCAGTATTCTGGTGAAAAAATATGTAGGGTAGGGGAGAAAAATGTCCGTATATACAACAAAACAGATCATGGAGATATTGCCACACCGCCAGCCGTTCCTTTTGATCGATACGGTAGAAGAACTGGTGCCGGGAGAGCGTGCGGTGGCAAAAAAATGTGTCAGCTACAGCGAACCGTATTTTGCAGGACATTTTCCAGAGGAGCCGGTCATGCCGGGAGTACTTCTGATCGAAGCATTAGCGCAGACCGGAGCGGTGGCGATCCTTGCGATGGAAGAAAACAAAGGAAAAATCGCGTATTTTGCAGGAATCCAGAATGCGAAATTCAAACAGAAAGTAGTTCCCGGAGATGTTTTGATCCTGGAGACGGAAATTATCCGGCAGAAGGGACCAATTGGGGTAGGAAGTGCGGTTGCAAAGGTAGACGGAAAAATAGTCTGCAAGGCAGAGCTTACCTTTGCGATCGGCTAAGCGGACGATGCAGTTTGCACCAGAAAGGATAGACAGGGTAAAGATGGCAGGATTTTTAAAGAATGGAATAGGATGGAAAAAGAAAGCAGATAAGACAGAAGAGATGAAAAAAGAGACTGAGAAAGAAACGATCGTCTGTCCTGCATGTGGAAGAGAAATTGACCGGAAAGAGACCGAAAAAAATAAATATGTCTGCTATGAATGTGGAAGCTATTTCAGGGTCCGCACAAAAAACCGTATCCGTATGGTAGCGGACAAAGACAGCTTTGAGCCGTGGTTTGAGGAGCTGGAATCAAAAAATCCACTGGATTTTCCAGGGTATGAAGAAAAGATCGCGCAGGCAAAAGAAAAGACTGGACTGCATGAAGCAGTTACCGTAGGACGCGCGAAGATCTATGGAGAAGATGTGGTGATCGGGGTATGTGATGCGCGTTTTATGATGAGCAGCATGGGACATGTGGTTGGCGAAAAGATCGCACTTGCGGTGGAACGTGCGACCGAGGAAAAGCTGCCGGTCATCCTGTTTTGCTGTTCCGGAGGGGCAAGAATGCAGGAGGGGATCATTTCCCTGATGCAGATGGCAAAAACGTCTGCGGCATTAAAACGTCATTCTGAGGAAGGACTTTTGTATGTACCGGTCTTGACCGACCCGACGACCGGCGGTGTGACAGCCAGCTTTGCCATGCTGGGTGACATTATCCTGGCAGAGCCGGGAGCATTGATCGGATTTGCAGGACCGCGTGTTATTGAACAGACCATTGGGGAAAAACTGCCGGATGGATTTCAGCGGGCAGAGTTTCAGTTAGAGCATGGATTTGTAGATGCCGTGGTGGAACGAAAAGATTTAAAAAAGACGTTGTACCAGATCTTAAAACTGCATCATAAAAATAAGGGCTATGCCAATTTTAATGCACTCCGTGAGGACGACTGCTATGAGCCGACCGAGCTGATGCGGGAGCGTGCATCAAAAGTACATCCATTAAGTGCCTGGGAGAAGGTAAAGGCAGCCAGACAGGTCGACAGACTTGCCTCAGTTGACTATATGGATATAATCTTTGAAGATTTTATGGAACTGCATGGAGACAGGCAGTACCGGGATGATCCGGCGATCGTGGCAGGGATCGCATCTCTTGACGGACAGCCGGTGACGGTGATCGGAGTACATAAGGGAAAAGATTTAAAGGACTGCATGGCACACAATTACGGAATGCCTTCCCCGGAAGGATACCGCAAGGCATTGCGCCTGATGAAACAGGCAGAAAAATTCAACCGCCCTATCATTACATTTGTGAATACGTCCGGTGCATTTCCGGGAAAAGAGGCGGAGGAACGTGGACAGGGCGAGGCGATCGCGCGCAATCTGTATGAGATGTCAGCCCTTAAGGTTCCGGTGCTCTGTCTGATGATCGGAGAAGGTGGAAGTGGCGGTGCTCTGGCACTTGCAGTCGGAAACGAAGTCTGGATGATGGAAAATGCGACCTATTCGGTATTGTCGCCGGAGGGATTTGCCTCTATCTTATGGAAAGACGGAAAACGCGCGAAGGAAGCCAGTGAAGTCATGAAGATCACTGCAGCAGATTTAAAGCAGTTACATGTCATTGAAGAAGTGATCCCGGAATATGGGATGGCAGATGCCCCGGCGTGTGAATCAATCGCACGTTTTATGAAAGGGCATATGAAAGAATTTTTAAAGAGACAGGATAAGAAAACAGGGGAGCAGCTGGCGAAAGAGCGTTATCAGCGGTTTCGGGAATTTTAAGGGAAACAGGCATGGAGGAAAATATGAATGTAAAGATAATTGGAACCGGAAGTGCGATCCCAAAGCGCAGGGTAACCAATCAGGAATTAAGCCGGATGATGGATACCTCGGATGAGTGGATCCGGACAAGAACCGGGATAGAAGCGCGCCATATTGCAGTGGAGGAGACGACAACAGGGCTTGCCACAGAGGCGGCAAAAAGAGCTCTTGCAATGGCAGAAACAGAGCCGGAGGAAATCGACCTTATTATCGCGGCAACGGTCACAGCGGATAAATTTTTACCGAACCTTTCCTGTGAGGTGCAGAGCGCACTTGGGGCGAAGGGTGCGGTGGCATTTGATATCAATGCGGCATGTTCCGGATTTTTGTTTGCACTTGATACGGCAAAACGCTATCTGGATGGGAAACGCTACCAAAAGGCACTTGTCATTGGAGCTGAGATCCTTTCTAAGATCATGGACTGGGAAGATCGCAGTACCTGTGTTTTATTTGGCGATGGTGCCGGAGCAGCAGTTCTCTCAGTCTGCGAGGGAGAAGAAGGCATCCGTTCCATGGTACAGGGCTCCGACGGAGCAAGGGGAATGGTGTTACGCTGCGATAACAGACCGGTCAACAATCCATTTCAGAAGAATGAAACGGGACATTCCTATGTCAGCATGAACGGACAGGAAGTATATAAATTTGCGGTGCGCACGGTTCCGGATGCAATCGAAAAAGCAGTGGAAGAGGCAGGATTTTCCATGGATGAGATCGACCTGTTTTTGCTGCATCAGGCAAATTACAGGATCATCGAAGCCGTGGCAAAACGCCTGCATCAGCCGATGGAAAAGTTCCCGACCAATCTGCAGGAGTATGGAAACATTTCTGCGGCCAGCGTACCGATTTTACTTGATAATGTAAATAATCATGGTAGAATAAAACAAGGAAATAAAATTATTTTGGCAGGATTTGGCGCAGGACTGACCTGGGGAGCGACAGTTCTGGTCTGGTAAGATTCGGAGTATAATACATGACAACAGATGAAACACTTAACACGTTACTGGTAAAGCTATTTAAAGACATCATGGAGATTGAGGGAAGATGCCTTGTTAGCGAAGATTTTAAAGATATTACTTACAATGATTTCCATGTGATCGAAGCGATCGGGACAAAAGAGCCCAAAAGTATGAGCACCGTTGCAAAACTGATGAATGTCACAACGGGTACTCTTACCAAAGCGATGGATGGCCTTACCGAGAAGGGTTATGTGATTCGGGAGCGCAGCAGGCAGGATAAGCGCGTGGTGTGGGTTTACCTTACCGAAAAGGGCAAGGCGGCATATAAACACCACGAGGAGTTTCACTGGCGTATGATCGACCACATCAAGGATGGACTTGGCGATCAGGAGATCACGGTACTGATCTACTCCCTGGCAAAATTAGTTGACTTTTTCCAGCAGGTTTATGAACCGGAAAAGGAACAGGAGGAAGGCAAATGAGCAGATTAGGTGCAGGGAAGAACGCCTGGGCGTTATTTTTGTTATTGCTGGCAGGTATTGTACTTGGCGGATTTATTGGAACACTTGCAGCCGGCGTACCATTTTTAAGCTGGCTGAATTATGGACAGAGTTTTGGGATCGCAAATCCGGTTGTACTGGATCTGGGGATCCTGGTAATTACCTTTGGACTTACTATCCGGATCACGGTGGCAAGTATTATTGGTGTACTGATCGCAATTTTAATTTATCGTCTGATCTGAAAAGGGAGCTGTTTACAGCTTCCTTTTTTGCATCGTTGGCGCAATCTGACCGTTTCACGGTGCATAGCTTTAACAATTTAACGGAATAAAGAAAAAAATATTGCAAGCTGAAACATTTTATAATAAAATAAGCATGGTAATAAAAATACACACTATAAAAGTAAAATAAGGAGATTAGAAAAATGGGATACGTTGATGAAGTACTCGCAAAAGTAAAAGAAAAAAATGCTTCAGAACCTGAGTTTTTACAGGCTGTGGAAGAGGTATTAGAGTCTTTAAGACCAGTCATTGATGCAAATGAGGAACTCTACAAAAAAAATGCGATTCTTGAGAGAATCACAGAGCCGGATCGTCAGATCATGTTCCGCGTTCCCTGGGTAGATGACAATGGTCAGGTTCAGGTAAACAGAGGTTTCCGTGTACAGTTCAACAATGCCATTGGACCATACAAGGGAGGATTAAGACTTCATCCTTCTGTAAACCTTGGAATTATCAAATTCTTAGGATTTGAACAGATTTTCAAGAATTCCCTTACAACACTTCCAATCGGTGGTGGTAAAGGTGGTTCTGACTTTGATCCAAAGGGTAAATCTGACAGAGAGATCATGGCATTCTGCCAGAGCTTTATGACAGAGCTTTCCAAATACATCGGAGCAGATGTGGACGTACCTGCAGGAGATATCGGAACAGGTGCCAGAGAGATCGGTTTCATGTTCGGACAGTATAAGAGAATCCGTGGTTCTTTCGAAGGCGTTCTTACAGGGAAAGGACTTACCTACGGTGGTTCCCTTGCACGTACAGAAGCTACCGGATATGGTTTGCTGTATTTAACAAATGCGTTATGGAAAGATCACGGCATGAGCCTTGAAGGAAAGACAGCTGCAGTTTCTGGTTCCGGTAACGTAGCAATCTACGCAATCGAGAAAGCACATCAGTTAGGAGCAAAAGTGGTAACATGTTCTGATTCTACAGGATGGATTTATGATCCGGAAGGAATCGATGTTGCATTATTAAAAGAAGTAAAAGAAGTAAAACGTGCACGTTTAACAGAGTACGCAGCTGCAAGACCATCTGCTGAGTATCATGCAAAACAGAACGGTGAGCATGGTGTATGGCAGTACAAAGTAGATTTGGCTCTTCCATGTGCAACACAGAACGAGTTAGATATTGAGGATGCTAAGATGTTAGTTGCAAACGGTGTTACATCTGTTACAGAGGGAGCTAACATGCCTACTACATTAGAGGCTACCAAATACTTACAGCAGAACGGCGTATTATTCGTAGGTGGTAAAGCTGCCAATGCCGGTGGTGTTGCTACTTCTGCATTAGAGATGAGCCAGAACTCTGAGAGACTTCACTGGACATTCGAAGAAGTTGACGGAAAACTCAAGGGTATCATGGAGACGATCTACGCTAACATCTCCGATGCTGCAAAGAGATACAATGCAACCGTTGGCGGACAGACAGACTATGTTGCCGGAGCAAATATTGCCGGATTTGAGAAGGTTGTAAATGCAATGTTAGCACAGGGGGTATGTTAATCAAGAATTAACAGTTAATTGAGAATTAACAGTTAATCTGCGACTAGCAGCTAATTGATAATTGTTCAAAAAGGAAGCCTCACATATGACAGGGAACTGTCATGTGTGAGGTTTTCTTTTTCCTGTCAAATTATCTGTAATTTTTACACAAATTTTATCCAATCATGATCCAGAACTTACGACTGCCAGCTATACTTCCTGTTGTAAAAAGAAATAGAACCGAAAGGACAGGGAGAAAATGAGAAGAAAAACAGGACGTTTTCTGGCAGGATGTATGGCAGCTTTTGTTGCAATGACGAGCAGTTATGTGCCGGTTGCAGCGGAAGAGACAGACAGTGTGATCGCACCAAAAGAGGGTGCGTATGGTTATTATGTGGAAAACAGCGAAAAAAATAAGAATATAAAGGATGGGTCCAGTCCGGATCTGGATTCGTCCGTGAATCCATCCACGGGATTGCTGTCTGGTTATCTGGATTTGTGGACACCGGGAGATTTATGGTCAAATGGGACCAAAAAGAATGAAACGATTCTGAATGAAAATATCAGCAAGGCATATGCGATCGCACAGAGCAGAACAACAGAGCAGGCACAGGCTGCATATGATGACGAGTTTAATAATCAGAATTACAGCATGGTAAGCGGACTTGGCAGCTATGCAGAAGATTTTATTGCAAAATCGGGTATCGGAACAGATAAGACGAAATGGGAAAAGAATAAAGAAGCGGAATTATATGACATGGTCGATCTGGTAGATTTATTCCGCAACCGCACGGCGGCATCTACGAATGGAGCAAAAGCATATTACCGCTATCCACGCCCATATCGCTGGGATCTTGCAACGCAGAGCGTTCTTACAGAGACAACCGAGCAGGATGGTACGACATACTATACCTATGCGGAGGATCAGGTAGTACCGGAGATCGCTGCAAAGAAAAATCTAGCAACCAAAAATCCGACCGAAGATGGTGGTTTCCCAAGTGGACATACGAATGCGGCATATCTTGCAGCGTATGCGTTGGCATATGCAATTCCGGAACAGTATGATGCGCTGTTGATGCGTGCAGCAGATCTGGGAAATAACCGTATTGTGGCAGGCATGCACTCGCCATTGGATGTTATGGGTGGAAGGATGACAGCAACAGCAGTTGCGGCCGCAGCATTGTATAATGATAATGGAGCGGTTGCCGACAAGGCATATACAACAGCGCATACATCACTTGTGACAGAGACAAACGTGGCGACGGCGGATGCAGCAGTTTACCAGACATACAAAGAACAGCTGGCAAAATATATTTATTATCTTACTTATGATTTTGAACAGATTGGCGATACGACAGAGAACATGACCGTTCCAAAAGGCGCAGAACTGTTATTAAAAACCAGACTGCCCTATCTTTCAGATGAAGAAAGACGTTATGTACTTTACACCACAGGATTGGAATCCGGTTATCCGCTTTTAGATGATGCAGAGGGATGGGGACGTCTGAATTTATATGCAGCAGCACATGGATATGGTGCATTGGTAAAAGATACGACCGTTACGATGGATGCTTCCAAAGGCGGATTTTCTGCAAAAGACAACTGGCTTAATGATATCGGTGGAACAGGTACATTGACAAAGGATGGAACCGGAGAACTGGTTCTGGCAGGAACAAACAGTTACACAGGAGGAACAACCGTAGCAGGTGGTACTTTAACGGTAACAAATAAAAATGCCCTTGGAGCAGGAAGCGTAACAAATGAGAGTATACTCAAGGAAGAAGTAAGTGGAAATGTGGTTGTAAATAATACCTATCGTCAGAGTGATGATGCTACACTGATCCTGAATGTTTCATCCAAAGAAGATGTGGTAACGATTGCAGGGGCAGCAACACTGGATGGAACATTGCAGATTAATTTTACGGATGGCTTTATCCCGGAAGAGGGAATGACATTGCTTCATGCAGACAGCATGACAGGCAGCTTTGATAAAGTAGAGATCAAAGGCGTAAATATGCCACTTGAAATTACTTACGGAGAAAAAGATATTACGATCGGAACCAAAAAAGATCAGACACCGGGCGATAATGCAGGGACAACAGACTCTGGAAATAATGACGGAACAGAGGACACAGGAAACGATAATACGCAAACGGATGCTGCATCAAAAGTAGGAAAAACTTACACAGTTGGCAATTACAAATACAAAGTGACCCGTGACAGTAAAAATCAGAATGAAGTCAGCCTGGTTGGAATGGCGAAACAGACATCTGATGTAAAGATTGCAGCAAGCATAAAGATTGAAAATAAGTCATATAAAATTACTGCAGTCGGAGCAAAGGCATTCAAGGGAAAGAAAAAGATCAAAAAGGTTACGATCGGAAAGAATGTCGTAAGTATTGGAAAAGAAGCATTTAGCGGCTGCACAGGTCTTAAGACAGTAAAGATCGGCACTGGTGTGAAGAAAATAGAAACAAAGGCATTTTATAACTGTAAAAATGTTTCCAATTTTGCGATATACACCAAGAAATTAACTGCAAAGACGGTTGGTAAAAACACATTTGCAAAAATGGGAAGCACGAAATACAGTAAAATGAAAGTAAAAGTACCGGCTGCAAAACAGAAGAGCTATCGGAAAATACTGCAGAATGCAGGCGTTTCTAAGAAGACTAAGATACAGAAACTGACGGATAAGTAATAACAGGATAGAAAATAATGGAAAAAGGAAGCTGTAAAATTCTGCATAGAATTTTGCAGCTTTTTCACGTATAATACAAATATAGAAAACGTTGCTGAGGAACAGGTAAGAAAACAGTTTAGCAGGGGAGAAACATGGATCCGTTATTAAATTATGTTGTTTTGCTCAATAAAGAGCAGGGGACAGGGGACGAAAAAGAAGAGTACAATGTATTTTCGGTATTAGGCATCCAATCCAGAGAGGTACTGATCTGCAGAATGATCGCAGACCTGCTCAATCCAAGGGGACGGCATGGAATGGGAAGTGCCTATCTGCGGTTGTTCGTGGATGAGGTTTTAAAAATTAAGATTGCAGATGAAACTCTATTGAAACATGCCGTGGTCAGTACAGAATACAGTATAGATGCAGAGCGCAGGATCGATATCGTATTGGAAATCGGGAAAATGTTTCTTCCAGTCGAAGTAAAGATATATGCGTGTGAGCAGAAGAGCCAGTGCTATGACTACTATACCTTTGCAAAGGAAAAGGATGCGGATACAAAAGTATACTATCTGACGAGATTTGGTCATATGCCGGGTGCATACAGCATGAGGGGAAAAGATGGGATCATTTCTGAGGATAAAATTGTGTGTCTGTCATTCCAGAAAGATATTACACACTGGCTGAAAGAATGTTGCAAGATCAGTACACCGAATGTGGGAGTAGTGATAAGCCAGTTTGAGAAGAGCATAGAAAAAGTAACAGATCGCCTGGGAGAGAAAAGGATGGAACAGATAGCAGATGAAATGGTAAGATCGCCGGAAACATTGCGGGCAGGCATGATGATAGCAGATGCCCTGGAAATTGCAAAATGTAAGGTGTTGTATGCGGTTTTGGCAGAATTTGAAATGCAGATGAAGCAGATTGAAGGAAAATATGGGCTTACGCGTGAAAGAAACATCCGCTGGTATGAATATGAAGATCAGGCAACGACAGCATTTTATCATAGCTATTCTACATATCCTGGCATCAATTATATTGTAAAAAATGCGGAAATGAACGATGGATACCAGCTCTGGTTCCGGATAGAAGTGGAACATCATTTATTTGCAGGATTTTGTGTATTTGATCCGAATGAAACGCCTGAGGGTGGACAACAGGTTGACGTATATGACGAAGCAACGAAAATGTCAGTGGCACGGCTTCTTAAGGTGACACAGGCAGAGCAGGAAAACTGGTGGGCAGTCTGGCGATACCTTCCTACGGGCACGGTTAAAAATACAGAAGAAGTGCCGGACTTTAAGCAGATGAATGAAGCGGCACTGGCATTGGTGGATGAGGAAAAAAGAAAGGCATTTGTTACAGAGTCGGTCAGCCAGATGGAACTGTCCTTACTCAGCCTGCTGAAGTAATCCGCAGAAATTTCTTTTCCGGTAGTATTTCCCCCGCATTTCTGATAAAATAAAGAGGTAATCAACAAAACAGAAATGAGGGAACAGGGGTATGAATATATTATTTTTTCTCACACCAAAGGATGAGGTTGCTACCGTAGAGGAGACCGATACATTGCGCCAGGTTCTGGAAAAGATGGAGCATCACGGATACTCAGCCATTCCATTTTTAAGCAGGGAAGGAAAGTATATCGGAACGATCACGGATGGGGATCTGCTCTGGTTTTTAAAGAAAAATAAATTTCCGGATTTAAATGATTTAGAGGATATGCCGATCGTTACGATTGAGCGTCACAGGGATAATCAGGCGGTTCACATAGAGGCGAGCATGGAGGATCTGTTTGACAAAGTGACCAATCAGAACTTTGTGCCGGTAGTGGATGATAATCAGGTGTTTATCGGGATCGTGACACGAAAAGATGTATTAGTTTATCTGCAGAAAAAGTTAAACGAACGGCAGTAGGGAGAAAAGGAGATAGAAATGAAACGTGGGATCATCGTACTGGCACTGGCACTGGTACTGGCACTTTCCGGCTGTGGTGCAAATGGCAGTGTAAAAGAACCGGAAAATGGAACCGAGACAGTTGGAGCCAATACAGAAGTTACACTTTATATCAGTAATGAGAACGGAGACGGATTTGCAGAAAAAGAGGAAAAGCTGGAGGAACTGACACCGGAGGCGATCCTTTCGGCACTGGCAGAGGAACGCGTGGTTCCATCGGAGGCAAAGGTGCTTTCATTTTCACAGGAAGGAAAGGCACTGACCTTAGACCTTTCCGGGGAATATCAGGAGTATGTAATGAGTTTTGGAACATCGGGTGAGCTTATTACGATAGGCGGTGTGGTCAATACATTCCTGAAGGCATACGATGCGGATACGATAACGATCCTGGTAGAGGGAGAGGCATGGGACAGTGGACATGCCGAGATAGATGGACCACTTAGCTGGTATGAGGCATAGTTTTGTGCAATATGTCTATGTGCACAATATACAAAAAAATTGAAAATTCTTGTGTATGAAAAGAGTGCCTTGTTATAATCAGCACAAAGCATATATTTTTAGAAACATTCTTAATTACGATAGCAGAAAACGCGAAGAGATTGTTATCGCATTTCTTAGGCATTATGCCAGTCTGGTTTGATATGAAAATCTGTGCTTTTATTACCCAGTCAAAGAGCATAGGATTTTTCATATACAGATACGTCTTTTCTTATGAAAAATCCAATAACAAGGAGGTAGCATGGAAAAGACAACTCATATTGTAAGAAACGATAAGGATACAGTATTTCGAATGTTATTTCGGGACAAGGCGCGGTTATTGGAGCTTTATAATGCAGTGAATCAGACTTCTTATGAGAACCCGGAAGAACTTCAGATCGTGACACTGGAAAATGCAGTATATTTAGGGATGAAGAATGATGTGGCATTTATTATAGATTTTCATATGTATTTATATGAGCACCAATCTACAGTCAATCCTAATATGCCACTTCGGTTTTTGCAATATGTAGCAAAAGAATATGAAAAATTGGTAAAACAGGATAAATTGTATCGGAATAAAAAAAGTTATATCCCTGCACCAAAATTTTATGTGTTTTATAATGGGCAGGAGAAACAGCCAGAGCATTGGACAGAGTATTTATCCCAATCTTTTGAAAAGGAAGAGACAGATCCGGCGTTAGAACTTAAGGTGGAATTTTTTAATATCAATTCCGGAATGAATGAGAAACTTATGCAGCATTGCAAGACACTTTCGGAATATATGCAGTATGTAAATATGGTAAGGAAAAATGCTATGGATATGCCACTGCGGGAAGCGGTAAATACTGCGATTGATTGTTGCATCAAACAGGGCATCCTTTCAGAGTTTCTGCGCCAGAACAAAGCGGAGGTAACAGCAATGAGCATTTTTGAATATGATGAGGAAGCAGTTCGCAGGATACAGCGTCAGGATGCAATCGAAACCGGACAGAAGCTACAGCTGATCCACATGATCTTGCGAAAACTTCAAAAAGGAAAAGGACCAGAAATGATTGCACGGGAATTAGACGAAGAATTACAGACCGTGATAAGGATATGCAAAGCTGCAGAAGTATGTGGCATGGATGCACAAAGTGTATATGAATATTTAGAAAAGAAATGTCAGTTATAAAATATAACGGAGATACCATCCGGCATCTCCGTTTGTGATTCCAAATCCCATTTTTTTATTTCCGTGCAACCAGATTTTCTGCATAATCGAGTGCGGCAACGATATTTGGCAGGAAATGTTCTGCACCGACATACTCGATAAAGCCATCTTTCTGCATAACGGACATTGGCTGTTCGTTTACATGAGAGAAGATCAGCGTGATATGTTTTTTCTTTGCACGGTCTGCCAATTCACGTAAAGAACGCATTGCGCTGGCATCAATGGCAGGAACGCTTCGCATACGGATGACAACGGCTTTGGTGGATTTGTCACTGTTGATGCGTAAGATCTCATCTGCAGCGGCAAAAAACAGAGGACCACTGATCTCGAATACACGGATCGAATGAGGAATATCACGCATTTTTTCTGCTTCACCCGGGGTAACATCCGGTTCGTCAATATATTTCCAGGTAGTGACATCTGCGGTTTCTGCCATACGTTTCATAAAGAGCAGGGCTGCTAACACGACACCGACCTCGATCGCAACGACCAGATCAAAGAACACAGTCAGCAGGAAGGTTGCGACAAGGACAATGATATCACTTTTTGGAGCGGTCTTGCACAGACGGAAAAAGGAAGTCCAGTCCGCCATGTTAGCGGCAACGACCAGAAGGACAGCAGCCAGTGTTGTCATAGGGATCAATGCTGCTAAAGGCATCAGTGCTAACAGGATGACGGTCAGTGTGATACAGTGGACAATGCCGGCAATCGGGGTACGGCCACCATTTCTTACGTTTGCAGCAGTACGGGCGATCGCTCCGGTGGCAGGAATACCACCGAAAAGACCGGAAAAGATATTTCCAAGACCCTGTCCGATCAGCTCCGCATTGGATTTATGGGTGTCACCGATCATACCATCGGATACGACAGCAGAAAGCAGGGATTCGATACCTGCCAGGATCGCGATCGTAAAAGCAGGAGAAAGCATTTTCTGGATCAGGGCAAAACTAAATGCCGGCACATGAAAAGCCGGGAAGGAAGAAGAAAGTTCTCCGTATACGCTTCCAATCGTGTTGACAGGCAGTTTTGCAAAATATACAATGAGGGTAGTCACGATAATGGCAACCAGAGACCCAGGTATTTTATCCGTCACCTTTGGCCAGAGCAGCATAATGACAACTGCGGCAAGACCGATCAGGGTGGCGGTGAGGTTGATGGTGCCAATATTTTTAAAGTAAGCGATCACCTTATATAAAAATTCAGAAGGAACTGCTTCAATCGTAAGACCGAAAAAGTCTTTGAGCTGACCGACAAAAAGGGTTACGGCGATACCACAGGTAAAACCGGTAGTGATCGTATATGGGATGTATTTGATCAGGGAACCAAAACGGCAAAATCCCATGATGACCAGGATGATACCGGCTAAGATCGTTGCAACGATCAGTCCGTCCGTACCATATTCCGTTACGATACCATAGATGATGACAACAAATGCAGCAGTCGGACCGCCGATCTGTACCCGGCTTCCACCGAAAAATGAGATGAAAAATCCGGCAATGATCGCAGTGTAGAGACCCTGTTCCGGGCTGACACCGGATGCGATGGCAAGTGCGATTGAAAGTGGAAGGGCAATGATAGCAACAATGATACCGGAAATGATATCTTTTATGAGCTGCTCCTTGTTATAGCCCGATAAGACGTCAAATAGTTTTGGCTTTAGTTCGTTCATAAGTTCCTCCTCAATGGTAAATAAAACGTTAAAAAAGTGTTAAAAATTTATAAAAACACAAGATAAAATTTTATCACTGTGCGGCAGGCAATTCAAGGGAAAAATAGAAAAACCATGCAACTTTGCATAAAAATCCAGAAAACATGAACAAAAATGAATATTGACAATTCCTATTGACATACTATGAATTGGGGATTATAATAAAATACACAAGATGATTAGGATTAGAAAAGGAAGGCATGGTTATTTATGAAGATATCAACAAAGGGCAGATATGCATTACGCTTGATGCTTGATTTGGCAATGAATAATACAGGAGAACCGATCAGTTTAAAAGATATAGCGAAGCGTCAGGAGATTTCAGACAAGTATTTAGAGCAGATCATTTCTGTGCTGAACAAGGCGAAATATGTGCAGAGTATCCGTGGAGCACAGGGCGGATACATCCTGACGAAAAAACCGGAGGAGTACACGGTGGGCATGATTTTACGTCTCACAGAGGGAAGCCTTGCACCGGTTGCATGCGTGGATGAAGATTATAACTGCGAGCGTATGTGCGACTGTACGACGGTACTGGTCTGGAAAAAGATCAATGATGCGGTAAATGATGTGGTAGATCACATCACACTGGCAGATTTAAGAGATTATGAGATGCAGCGTGTCGGGGAATATGTGATATAAAAGTACTTATATTAAGAGGTCAGATGATTTTGTCATCTGATCTCTTTTTGTATCTATAGACAAAAAATAGAAAACGTGATAAAATAAATCAAGAAAATTGATAAAATCGTACCTTGTAAGACAGGAAATGGGTATGATAAGATGAGTAACACAAAGACTTACAGGAAGAAACGAGGACGAATATGGACGTATCAAAAAAATATGGAAGATCTTATTTTATGCCACCTGAAGTTACCTATGACTGGGTAAAAAAGGATTATATTGACAAAGCACCAATCTGGTGCAGTGTAGACTTACGAGATGGAAACCAGGCACTGATCGAGCCGATGGGACTGGAAGAAAAGATTGAATTTTTCCAGATGCTTGTGGATATCGGATTTAAGGAGATCGAGGTTGGTTTCCCGGCAGCATCCGAGACCGAATATCGTTTTATGCGTGCCCTGATCGAGCGCAATATGATACCGGACGACGTGACTGTGCAGGTATTGACCCAGGCGAGAGAGCACATCATCAAAAGAACATTTGAAGCCGTAAAGGGAGCACCGCATGCGGTAATTCATTTATATAACTCTACCTCTGTCGCACAGAGGGAGCAGGTATTTAAAAAGAGCAAAGACGAGGTAAAACAGTTAGCAGTCGATGGAGCAAAACTGTTAAAGAAACTGGCAGAGGAAACAGACGGCAACTTTACCTTTGAGTACAGCCCTGAGAGTTTTCCGGGAACAGAGGTCGATTACGCAGTGGATGTCTGCAATGCCGTGCTGGATGTATGGCAGCCGAGTGCAGAGCGCAAAGCAATCATCAATATCCCGACGACGGTACAGATCGCAATGCCACATGTTTTTGCGTGCCAGATCGAGTACATACACAAACATTTAAAATACAGAGACAATGTCGTATTGAGCGTACATCCGCACAATGACAGAGGATGCGGCATCAGTGATGCAGAGTTCGGTGTACTTGCCGGAGCAGATCGTATCGAGGGTACTTTATTTGGAAATGGAGAGCGTACCGGAAATGTTGATATCGTAACGCTTGCCATGAATATGGTATGCCATGGAGTGGAGTCCGGACTGGATTTCTCCAATATTTCAGCAATCCGTGAGAAATACGAGCGTTTCACCGGAATGCACGTTTATGAGAGAACACCGTATGCAGGAGATCTGGTATTTACCGCATTTTCCGGTTCCCATCAGGATGCGATCTCCAAAGGTATGGCGTGGAGAGAAGCAGGAAAGAGCGGAGACCGCTGGGATGTACCGTATCTTCCAATCGATCCAAAGGATGTTGGACGTGAGTACGAATCCGATGTCATCCGTATCAACAGCCAGTCTGGAAAAGGTGGCGTAGCATTCATCTTAAAACAGAATTTCGGTATGTCACTGCCGGATAAGATGAAAGAGGAAGTCGGCTATCTGGTAAAAGGTGTCTCAGATGAGAGACATCAGGAGTTATCGCCGGAAGCGATCTACCAGATCTTCAGCGAGCATTACGTAAATTTAAAGGATGTGTTTGCAGTTCCGGAGTGCCATTTCGAGCAGAAGGACGGTATCTTTGCGACGGTTACGATCGAGCAGGGAGATGAGCGCAGAGTCATTAAGACAAACGGGAACGGACGTCTGGATGCAGTCAGCAATGCCATCAAGACTTATTTTGGTATCAGCTATGAGTTGGCAGCTTATGAGGAACATTCGATTTCCGCAGGTTCTTCCTCAAAGGCAGCCGCATATGTTGAGATTTTATGTCAGGGAAAATCTTACTGGGGCGTTGGTATTGACGAGGATATCATCAAGAGTTCTGTTGCTGCATTGGTTTCTGCCGCAAATAAAATGGCAAAAAACCAGAACATCACAGAGGGCATGGATGAGCGCAGTGTGGAGATCATGAATTACATCCAGAATCATTATGCAGATGTAACCCTGGATACCCTTTCAGAGACCTTCAATCTCTCCAAAACATATCTTTCCAAATACATTAAGGAAAAGTCAGGCATGACATTTCAGGATGCTGTCAAAAAGGCGCGTATGCGGAAAGCAAGAAGACTTTTAAAAGAAACCAATCAGACCGTAGAGTCGATCGCAGCACTGGTTGGTTATGAAAATGTGGAACACTTCAACCGCCTGTTTAAAAAGGCATATGATATGACACCGGTTCAGTTCCGCAGACAGTATAAATAATAGAAAGCAACAAAAAAAGCCGCTTAGCGGCTTTTTTTACTGTTTAGAATCATAAAATAAGTAAACTTACACTTTATGATCTAGGAAATCTTAATATGAGATTTGATCGCTTCAAAACTTTCCGGGCTGATGACATGCTCGATACGGCACGCATCTTCTGCTGCGATCTGCTCGTCTACCCCAAGACTTGTCAGCCAGCTGGTCAGAAATTCATGTCGTTCATAGATCATTTCTGCAATCGCACGACCGGAATCGGTCAGATAAATATAACCTTCCTTGGTTACGGTGATATTTTCTTTTTCACGCAGGTTTTTCATGGCAACACTGACACTGGATTTTTTGAAGCCAAGTTCCTCTGCAATGTCGACAGAACGTACCACGGGATTTCGCTTGCTCAAAACCAGGATGGTCTCTAAATAATTTTCGGATGATTCGTTTACAACCATAAAAACACTCTCCATTCTTATATATGATCTTCTCACCTGATCGGATTATCTGTTAAACACTTTCTATTATAGCATAAATATACACCGCAGTGCAAACGGAAAGCGTGATCGTAATGGTAATTATCCGGCATGATGATAATGTTTCTGCGCAAAGGTAAGCGCTTCTGTATAATGATCCATCTCACCGGTTACAGAAACGGGTGTGCCGTTCGCTTTTAGCAGGAAAGACTGCTGGCTTGAAAAGGAGCGGGAACCGGAGCTGTAGCGCAGACGGTTTTGTTTCCCACAATAGAGCACATCCTTTGCATCGCACTGTATCTTTTTGCCGGTCGCGCTGCGGAACAAAAACGTGTGCTTGCCGAGAACGACCAGACGGTTTCGCATGAGCAGAAAGAAAGCGGCCACAAGAAACAGGGAGAGAGCCAGCAGTGGAATGTCAATAAAAAGAACCGAACTGTCTGCAATCCCCTCTGCGACAACGACAATGAGATAAATACTCAAAGCGAGGAGAAAAAGCCCTCCGGTGCTGCAAAATGCGTAAGTAAAGGAGATGCCGGTGCAGATGATGGCATCCGGGTCTTTTTCCTGGATCCGTTTGCTTTCCTTTTTCCTGAAAAAGGAAAGGACAAACACCTCGATCCCCGGAAATGTGAGAAAAAATAAAACAAATCCCGCGAGCGGCAACAGAGTACCAAGCTGTTCTAGCATATAATCGGTTGTACTCGAGGCATCTGCAGAAGCATAGAGCGTGCCTGCCCTGTCACGAAACAGATAAAGTTCTACAGGTTCGCCCTTTTGCACGGCAGACTGTGCCAGATCGCGGTCGTTGTCACCGTAGACATTTTTGGTAGTAAGCCAAAGAGAATCCGGTTCTCCGTTTAGTTCTGTTTCAAAAAGTACATAATAAATATGTGCCGTCACGATGATGCGGCCGTCTTCTTCTTTCGTCTGCTCTACCTCTTTATAGGAAGACGGAGTGAGGACTTTTGCCCCGAGCGGCTCCAGACCACTGAATTTTCGGGTATAATTCCACAGCCCGAAAAATACCAGCGCATAGACGATGACGAGAAATACCAGATAAAATTTTTTATCAGAGCTCATCATGCCTCCCTCGAAAGTTCTGAGATGTTACGGTAAAAGCTGTTTTTTAATAATTCCTGTGACAGCACAGTGGCATAGAAGACATCTAAAGCCGGTTCAAATACGTGGGAATACTGCACATAATGCCAGCGCAGGTTTTCTTTCCAGTTATCGAGCGTGATCAGCTTATCCTCATCTAAATGGAAATCAAAAAGATGATTCCGCAGTTCATATGCAGCCGTATGACGGAATGCTTTCTGTAACAGAAACAGGGAATCATCATGGCCGCGTAAGTACGGAAGCGTTACACAGCCGAATGGCTTCATGGAACTGAAACGGGAAGCAGTTCCGCGGAGCATGGATGGAATATCAGAAATCAGCAAAGTTTCAAAATCTGTGTTATAATAATTTAAGGTTGCCTGTACGAGGGTATCAAGCAGGGTGTGGAAAGAGGCATTGCTCATGCAGTCTTCCACTTCAAAATATTCATTCATAAAATCATAGAGAATGAAATCCTCGCAGGTAAAATGAAATTCTTCGCGATATGCTTCGGAAAAAGCAGGGAGCAGTGAACCAAGTGACTCCGGATAGCGGGTCAGCACAAGGTAGAGTGCTGCATAAAATTCTGCGCCGCTCTGTAAGAGAGCATCAAGAGCAAAATCTGCCTGTTCAAAGGATGCAGAGCAAAGAATCGGATGGTTGGCAAAAATGAGCTGGTCAACCACAGACAACTCATCGGATGCAATCGTTTCATCAAAGAAATCTTCTACCATGCGGACTGCACAGTAGAGATAGAACGGATCGAAACTGTCTGCCGCAAAAGAAGGGGCAAATGCATCATCCTCGGAGAGATAACGTTCGATCACAGAAAAATCAAACGCATCCTCACAGGAAAATAACGATTTTTTCAGTGCGGGAGCTAACGTGGCATCCTCTTTTCCGGTAAAGGAAAGAAACTGAAAGATGGTGTAGGTAAGGATACGTCTGACACCAAAGTCCGGGTGTTTGTGGATATATGCAGGCAGGAAAGCTGCCGGAAAATATTGTTCGCCTAATGGATTCATAAAAAGCCTCTTTTCTAATGGATTTTTTGCTGTTATCATAATAATATGAAGGAGAACAACATGCAAGCAAAACAGAAGTCAACTGAATACAAAGTAGAGAGATGTTCCGAAAAAAAACCAATTCCTATCTTGACAATAGGAATTAAATGTGTATAATTCATTATATCATATCAAATAACTAGGAAATAAAAACGATGTGCAACACAATCGCTAAAAAAGATAGAAAGGGATCACACTTATGAGTAAGACAATCTATTTAGATAATGCGGCTACTACACAGGTTTATCCGGAAGTACTCGAAACCATGCTTCCTTATTTTACAGAATATTATGGAAATCCATCTGCAATCTACAGTTTTGCAGGAGAGGCAAAACGTGCTGTAGATGAGGCAAGAAAAAATGTTGCAGAGCTGATCAACGCGAGAACCGATGATATCTATTTTACCGGCGGCGGAAGTGAATCAGACAACTGGGCATTAAAAGCAACTGCAGAGGCATATGCTTCCAGGGGAAAACATATTATTACCAGCACCATCGAGCATCATGCGATCCTGCATACCTGTGAATATTTAGAGAAAAAAGGTTACGAAATTACCTATGTTAATGTGGATGAAAATGGTACGATCAAGATGGATGAGTTAAAAGCAGCTATCCGTCCGGATACAATCTTGATTTCTGTCATGTCAGCCAATAACGAGATTGGTACCATTCAGCCGATCGCAGAGATCGGAAAACTCGCACATGAGAATGGCATTTTATTCCATACAGATGCCGTACAGGCATTTGGACACATCCCACTGGATGTGGAAGCAATGAACATCGATATGTTAAGCGCGAGCGGACATAAAATCAATGGACCAAAGGGGATCGGTGTGATGTATATCCGCAAAGGAGTAAAGATCCTGTCCTTTATCCATGGTGGAGCACAGGAGAGAAAACGTCGTGCCGGAACACACAATGTACCGGGGATCGTTGGTATTGGTAAAGCAGCAGAGATTGCGAAAAACACGATGCAGGAGAGAAGGGCAAAAGAGATTTCCTTAAGAGATCATCTGATTGAGCGTGTGTTAAATGAGATCCCATATGTAAGATTAAATGGAGACAGAACCAACCGTCTGCCAAACAATGCAAACTTCTGTTTCCGCTTCATCGAAGGAGAATCCATGTTGATCTTATTGGATCAGGCAGGCATCTGCGGATCAAGCGGTTCTGCATGTACGTCAGGTTCTCTGGATCCATCGCATGTACTTCTTGCGATCGGATTACCACATGAGATCGCACATGGTTCCTTAAGACTGACCTTATCCGAGAAAAACACAATGGAAGAGATCGACTATACCGTAGATGAATTAAAGAAGATCATAGAGCGTCTGCGCGGAATGTCACCATTATATGAGGACTTTGTAAAGAAACAGAGCAAAGCGTAAGACAGGAGGAAAAACAATGTATAGCGAAAAAGTAATGGATCATTTTAATCACCCAAGAAACGTAGGCGAAATTGAAAACGCAAGTGGTGTCGGTACTGTTGGAAATGCAAAATGCGGTGACATCATGCGAATGTATCTGGACATTGATGACAACGGCATCATCCAGGATGTAAAATTCAAAACATTTGGCTGTGGTGCAGCTGTTGCTACCAGCAGCATGGCAACCGAGCTTGTAAAAGGAAAAACCGTACAGCAGGCGCTGGAAGTTACCAACAAAGCAGTTATGGAGGCATTAGACGGACTGCCGCCAGTAAAAGTACACTGTTCCCTTCTGGCAGAAGAGGCGATCCACGCAGCATTATGGGATTATGCAGAGAAGAACCACATTAAGATCGAGGGACTTGAAAAACCGGTAAACGATATCAGTGAAAAAGAAGAGGGTATCGAGGAAGAATATTAAAAAGGACAAAGGAGACAGGCTATGGAAAAGAAAAAATCATTAGAGGAAAGACAGTTAGCATTTGAAACATTACAGTTACATGTAGGTCAGGAGCAGGCAGATCCGGCTACCGATGCAAGAGCAGTGCCGATTTATGCAACTTCATCTTATGTATTCCACAACAGTGATCATGCAGAGGCAAGATTTAATCTTTCTGATGCCGGAAATATCTATGGAAGACTGACCAACCCGACACAGGAAGTGTTTGAGAAGAGGATTGCAGCTTTAGAGGGCGGTGTTGCAGCACTTGCAGTTGCATCTGGAGCGGCAGCCGTAACCTATACGATCCAGAATCTGGCACAGGCAGGAGATCATATTGTTGCAGCCAATAATATTTATGGCGGAACCTATAACCTTCTGGCTCATACGTTACCGGAATACGGCATCAAAACAACGTTTGTAGAGCCACTTGATGTAACAAACTTTGAAAAAGCAATCCAGGAGAACACCAAGGCACTTTACATTGAGACACTTGGAAATCCAAATTCTGATGTGACTGATATTGAAGCGATCGCAAAGATCGCACATGCACACAAAATTCCTCTGGTGGTTGACAGCACCTTTGCAACTCCGTTTTTAGTACGTCCGATCGAATACGGCGCAGACATCGTAGTTCATTCTGCAACCAAATTCATCGGTGGACATGGAACCGCGATCGGTGGTGTGATCATTGATGGTGGTAAATTTGACTGGGAGGCATCTGGCAAATTCCCATCTCTTACTGAGCCAAACCCAAGCTATCATGGTATCAGCTTTACCAAGGCAGTCGGACCGGCAGCATTCGTAACCAAGATCCGTGCCATCTTATTAAGGGATACCGGAGCTGCGATTTCTCCGTTCCATGCATTTATGTTTTTACAGGGGCTGGAAACACTGTCTTTACGTGTAGAACGTCATGTGGAAAATGCCTTAAAGGTTGTAGAATACTTAAATCAGCATCCGCAGGTAGAGAAAGTACATCATCCATCCATCACAGAGGATAAAGAACAGCAGAGACTGTATCAGAAGTACTTCCCGAATGGTGGCGGTTCCATCTTTACCTTTGAGATCAAAGGGGATGAAAGAACAGCAAAGGACTTTATCGACAATCTTGAGATATTCTCCCTGCTTGCAAACGTAGCAGATGTAAAATCTCTGGCGATCCATCCGAAGTCAACCACACACTCCCAGCTTAGCAATGAAGAAGCTGCAGAGCAGGGCATTTACCCGAATACGATCCGTTTATCCATTGGAACAGAAAATATCAAAGATATCATTGAAGATTTAGACGAGGCATTTAAAGCAATTTCATAAAAGAAAAGGAGAGGACAATTATGGCAAAGATTTATCAGAGCGCAACACAGTTAATTGGAAATACACCCTTACTTGAAGTGACCAATCTGGAAAGATCAAAAGAACTCGAAGCAAAACTTTTAGTAAAACTCGAGTATTTTAATCCATCAGGAAGTGTAAAAGACCGTGCAGCATATTACATGGTAAAAGATGCTGAGGAAAAGGGCATTTTAAAAGATGGGTCTGTTATCATCGAGCCGACTTCTGGAAACACTGGTATTGGCCTTGCATCGATCGCGGCTGCAAGAGGGTACCGTACGATACTTACCATGCCTGAGACTATGAGTGTTGAACGTCGTAATATCTTAAAAGCATATGGTGCAGAGATTGTTCTGACCGAGGGTGCCAAAGGAATGAAAGGTGCGATCGCAAAAGCAGAGGAACTGGCGAAGGAGATCCCGAACAGCTTTATTCCGGCACAGTTCTCGAATCCTGCAAATGCACAGGCACACTTTGAAACAACCGGACCGGAAATATGGGAAGATACAGACGGAGCAGTGGACTTTTTCGTAGCCGGTGTTGGAACCGGTGGTACGGTAACCGGAACCGGTGAGTTCTTAAAATCCAAAAAGGCAGATGTGAAGATCGTAGCAGTAGAGCCGGAGACTTCCCCGGTACTTTCCAAGGGAACGGCAGGCCCTCATAAGATCCAGGGAATTGGTGCAGGATTTGTTCCGGATGTATTAAATACCAAAGTATATGACGAAGTACTGCCAGTATCCAACGAGGACGCATTTGCAACATCAAAAGAGCTGGCAAAAGCAGAGGGAATTTTAGTGGGTATTTCTTCCGGAGCTGCTTTGTACGCAGCGATCGAACTTGCAAAGCGCCCGGAGAATAAAGGAAAGACCATTGTTGCGCTGCTTCCGGACAGTGGAGACCGGTATTACTCTACCCCGTTATTTGCAGAATAAGCGGACGAGTGGAAGAACAGAAATAAGAAGTGGAGAAGATTTCTCAAAAAGAGAAGGTCTTCTCTATTTTTTTTGTTTCTATTTTGGCAAGTGTGTGCTAAAATAAAAGGTAAACATAAAATAAACGAAATTGGGGACAACAGATGGAAAAACTGAGTAACAATACAAAGGAAGTTTTAAGCTGGATCATTACATTTGCGCTGGCGATTGGGGCAGCATTTCTGATAAAAAATTATCTGATCATCAATGCAGATGTTCCAACCGGTTCAATGGAAAATACGATCATGCCGGGCGACCGCCTGATCGGAAACCGCCTTGCTTATAAAAAGGAAGGACCAAAGCGTGGTGATGTTGTGATCTTCCATTATCCGGATAACGAGGAAGAACTGTATGTAAAAAGAGTCATTGGTCTGCCGGGGGAGACAGTGGATATTGATAATGGACAGATCTACATAGATGGGGCAGAAACTCCGCTTCAGGAAAATTATCTGAAAGAGACATGGACAGTAGCAACAGGCCCCTATCATTTTGAAGTGCCGGAGGATTCCTATCTTGTGATGGGAGACAACCGGAACGATTCCTGGGATGCAAGGTACTGGGATAATACCTATGTGCATCTGGATAAGATCCTTGGAAAAGGGGAGGTAATTTACTGGCCATTACAAGATTTTGGCAAGATAGAGTAGCAAAACAGGGGGGAAGCTATGATTACATTTTTTTCAAAATTCTTTATCCGGGAAAAACAGGATAAGGTAAAAATGCGTCAGGAGTATGGCGTATTGTGCGGTGTTGTGGGGATTCTGTTAAATATTCTTTTGTTTATCGGCAAGTTTATTGCAGGAACGATCAGTCATTCGATCGCGATCACAGCGGATGCGATCAACAACCTTTCAGATGCAGGTTCTTCTTTTGTGACGTTGATTGGATTTAAACTGGCAGGGGCAAAGCCGGATCCGGAGCATCCGTTTGGCCATGGAAGGATTGAATATGTATCCGGCCTTGTTGTGGCAGCGGCAATTCTTCTAATGGCGTATGAGCTGGTACGTGATTCCATCGGAAAGATCATCCATCCGGAAGAGACGGAATATTCGATGTTAATGATTGCAATCCTGGTCGTATCCATTCTGGTTAAGATCTATATGTTTTATTATAACAACAGTATCGGAAAAAAGATTGATTCGGCAGCAATGAAAGCAACGGCGATGGACAGTCTGAGTGACACCTGTGCCACGACGGTGGTACTGATCGCAACGCTCGTAGGCTTTTATACCGGGATCCAGATCGATGGATATTGTGGTGCATTGGTCGGACTGTTTATTTTCTATGCAGGCATCCATGCAGCAAAAGAGACATTGGATCCACTGTTAGGGCAGCCACCGGAAGAGGAGTTTGTAGAGCAGATCGACCATATTGTTATGTCACATGAAGAGGTCTGCGGCATTCATGATCTGATCGTACACGATTATGGTCCGGGACGGAGAATGATCTCTCTTCATGCAGAGGTTCCGGCAGAGGGAGATATTTTAGAGGTTCATGATATTATTGATAACATTGAGAATGAATTGAAGGCGAAGCTGGGATGCGAGGCAACGATACATATGGATCCGATCGTGACATCGGATGAACATGTAAGCGAGATGAAAGCAGCGGTCATTTCTATTATCAAAGGAATTGATGAGATCATCCAGATCCATGATTTCCGTGTCGTGACAGGACCAACGCATTCCAACCTGATTTTTGATGTGCTTGTGCCATACAAGTTTTATATCAGTGATGAAGAACTGATAACGATGATTGAGAAAGAAGTCAAAAAGAAATTGGGCAATAACCATAATGTGGTCATCAACGTTGACAAATCATACATTTCAATCTAGTACTTTGGTTCATATTTTTGAGAAAATAATTGTAAATGAAGACAAAAATATTTATAATAAAATTAGTCTATGTTTGAAGATGAAGGAGATAAGACGTGAAGCAGATTTATGGAACAAGCCAGAGTGGCAATCTAAAGGAAGCGGTAAAAGGAATCAGTAATCCTAAATTAATTCTCCTGTTGTCCAATCAGGAGAAGTTTAAAGAGCATGTAGCGGAGTTAGCAGAACTGTATCCGGGTGTGCCAAGTATCGGGTGTGTGGGGATGAGTTATGCGTCAAAGGTAACAGAAAAGGGTGTCAGTGTCGTGGCATTTTCCGATGTTACGGTTGCAGCAAATGTCATTGAGCAGGCATCGGTCATGCCGGTAAAATATATTTCCCGATTAGAAGAAGATCTGCGCAAGGTAGGCGCATCGGAGCGGGATACAGTATGTATTGATTTTTGTACCGGAAACGACGCCTGTGTACTGACCACGATGTACAGTGTCCTTGGCAGACAGAAAATCTCTCTGATGGGGGGAACCGGAGATGCAGGCATGGTATCTTTGAATGGAACGGTCTATCAGGATGCAGCAGTTTATGCGCTGGTCAAGAGCACTGGAAAGGTAAAGGTATACAAAGAGAATCTGTATCAGCCATTATCGGATTACCGGTTTGTTGCATCTAAGACGAATCGCGAAAAATACGTGTTAGGAGAACTGAACGGAAAGGCTGCCAAACAGGTCTATCAGGATTCCTTACATATAGCAGAGAAAGATATCGTAAACCAGACATTTAAAAATCCACTTGGCAAGATGAACGGACAGGATGTTTGCATTATTTCTATCAAAGAGGTAGAGGGAAACAGCCTGTGCTGTTACAGACAGGTCAATGATTCGGATGTGTTGACTTTATTACAGGTTCAGGATTACAAGGAGATTGCAGAGAATACGGTAAGCCGTATTAAGGCTGATTTTACGCACATTTCCGGAGTATTTTCCGTAAACTGCGTATTTCGTTATCTTTTGTTTAGTCAGGAACATAACATGGATGATTACCTGAATACAATGGGAAAACTGGGCAATCATGCAGGATTTATCGGTTTTGGAGAACACTACAATCATCAGTTTGTTAACCAGACAATGACATGCGTGGTATTTGAATAAGCGGTTGGGGAAGAGAGGAGAACAGGTTATGTTTTTAGCAAAGAAAAATGAAAAAATAGAAGAAGTTGATCAGAGAGAACCGTTGAATTTACATCCGATCGTTCATGTTGCGGACAGTCTGAGAGATTATCAGAAAGAGCTTGTGCGTAATGAAGTGGATTCTTTGAACGAACTTCAGGAGGTTCAGAAGAGATTTCACGAAGTATTAGAGGAGAATGCAAGCCTTCGTGAAAAACTGGATACTTTTTATGATATTTTTACATCGGTTGGAGACGTTTCCATGCAGTTTGCAGGGGTACAACAGCAGATTACAGAATCAGTGAATCAGGCGCAACAGCAGGTTGGTGGGCTGAAAGAAAGTTCCGGTCAGGTGCAGGAGCATTTCGTTGAGATCGAGAATACTTTTGCGGATTTCCAGTCATCGGTGCAGAAGATCAAGGACTGTATGACACAGATCATTTCAATTGCAAATCAGACAAACATGCTTGCGTTAAACGCATCAATCGAGGCAGCAAGAGCCGGAGAACAGGGAAAAGGTTTTGCAGTGGTAGCAGAGGAAGTAAAGAACCTTGCCAATGAGATCAAAAATCTGGTCAGCACCGTAGACATCAGCATTGGAGACGTGGAGCAGGATACCGAGAAACTCAATGCCAGCATTACAACGTCAAAGGATGCGCTTAGCCAGAGTATTGAGAATGTGGAGGGAACACACGAAGTATTTGATCAGATCACCGAGGCAGCAGGTGGTGCAGGAAAGGTACAGCAGGAGATTTCCGATGCACTTGAGGCATCCAAGCAGAAACTTTCCGATGTCAACCAGTCCTTTGCAGTAACGGAAAACCAGTTACAGGCGGTAGTAGACCATATTGACAAGGCAAATGAGCTTGGCACCACAAAGAGTTCCATGTTTGAAGATATGGATAATATGCTTTCCCAGATCGCACCGATCGCAAAAGAACTGGAAAAGAAATACGAATAGGACTTGACAGTAATGGGTAACATTACTATACTAAGACTTAGAAAAAGAATATTGATCTTCAGGGCAGGGTGCAATTCCCTACCGGTGGTATAGCCCACGAGCCGCAAGGCATGATTCGGTGAAACTCCGAAGCCGACAGTATAGTCTGGATGAAAGAAGATAGCGTTTATATTAGGTAGAGGTCTATCTGAGAGAAATTGTTTTTAAGCTCTGGAATTATGATTCCGGAGCTTTTTGTGTAGATGCATCTGCAATGCACGTTTTGCAGGGAAAGTGCATCAGAAACGTTTCTCAAAGGAGAACAAGAACGATAAAAAGCTACTGTCCGAAGAAGGGCAGTAGCTTTTTTTGTATGAAAAGGAGAGGCAGCAAAATGGAGCAGGATGCTTTTTATATGAGACAGGCAATGGAATTAGCGGAAAAGGGAAGGGGAGCGACCAATCCCAATCCCGTGGTAGGTGCTGTTATAGTAAAAGAGGGAAGAGTCATAGGAAGCGGTTATCATGCGAAATACGGGGAGCTGCATGCAGAACGTAATGCGCTTTTAGATTGTCAGAGGAGAGGTGAGGATGCAAAAGGGGCAACCATTTATGTCACATTGGAGCCGTGCTGCCATTATGGCAAAACACCACCCTGTACCGAAGCGATTTTAGAGGCGGGTATTTCACGCGTTGTGGTGGGTGCAAGAGACAGCAATCCGAAAGTGGCAGGAGGCGGCATTGCTTTGCTGCGGCAGCATGGCGTTGAGGTGGCAGAGGGAGTCTTAGAAGAAGAATGCCGCAGGCAGAACCGGATCTTTTTCCATTATATGGAACAAAAGATGCCTTATGTTATTTTAAAATACGCAATGACACTGGATGGCAAGATTGCAACAACAAGTGGAAAATCCAAGTGGATTACCTGTGAGGAAGCGAGAAAACATGTGCATAACCTGAGGCGCGAATGTATGGGCATCATGGTGGGAGTGGGAACCGTTCTGGAAGATGACCCGATGTTAAACTGTCGCCTGCCGGATTCAAAGGATCCAATCCGCATTATCTGCGATACAAATTTAAGTACGCCACTGGGCAGTCAGGTCGTAAAAACAGCAAAGGAGCAACAGACGATACTGGCAACCTGTACGGGGGATGAAAAAAAGCAGCAGGAATACCGGGACAGGGGATGTGAGGTTCTTGTGGTATCGAAAAAGGATGGAAAAGTTGATCTGCGGGCCTTGATGAAATGTCTGGCAGAAAAAGGGATTGACAGTATCTTGCTGGAGGGAGGCGGCATGTTAAATGACAGTGCATTACAAAGTGGCATTGTAAAGGAAGTACATGCTTATGTCGCACCGAAGCTGTTTGGCGGAGCAACGGCAAAGACGCCGGTCATGGGATGTGGCGTTACGACACCAGATGAGGCATACCTGCTGCGGAATGTCCGGGTTGAACCGGTTGGAACTGATTATGTCTGGATCGGAGAGCTATGCGAAAGGGGGCAGACATGTTTACCGGAATTGTAGAAGAGATTGGAACTGTTTTAACAATAAAAAGAAATGCACATTCTGCATCGCTAATGATAAAGGCTAGTAAGGTGTTAGAAGGGACAAAGGATGGAGACAGCATTGCAGTAAATGGAGTGTGTCTGACTGTTACCGCGCACACAGCAGATCAGTTTACCGTGGACGTCATGCACGAGACGATGAGGCGGTCTGCAATGCAGCAGCTGAGCAGCGGAAGCCGTGTCAATTTAGAGCGTGCCATGGCGGCAGATGGAAGGTTTGGCGGGCATATCGTAACCGGACATATTGATGGGACCGGGGAGATCAAAAAGGTGCAGACCGATGAAAATGCGGTATGGTACACCATCTGTGCCTCGGATAAGATCATGGGACTCATCATCGAAAAAGGTTCGATCGCAGTAGATGGGATCAGCCTTACGGTGGCAAAGGTAAACAGGGATGATTTTTCTGTTTCTGTGATACCGCATACCAGGCAAAGGACGATACTGCCGGAGAAGAAAGCAGGGGATCTGGTCAATCTGGAAAATGACTGTATTGGAAAATATGTGGAACATCTTCTGAAACGGGAAGAGGATAAGGCACAGCAAAAAAGCGGACTGACAAAAGAGTTTTTATATCAATGTGGGTTTTAAGGAGGAGAACAATGTTTGAATTTAGTACGGTGGAAGAGGCACTTAACGCATTACGTCAGGGAAAGATTATTCTTGTAACGGATGATGAAAACAGGGAAAACGAGGGAGATTTTATCTGTGCCGCAGAATATGCGACGACAGAAAATATCAATTTTATGGCAACGCATGGAAAAGGACTGATCTGCATGCCAATGTCGGAGGCGTTTTGCACAAAGCTACAGCTGCCACAGATGGTCGGAACGAATACCGATAATCATGAGACTGCATTTACCGTGTCGATTGATTTCGTGGCGACCACAACGGGAATATCGGCAGAGGAGAGAGGCATGACAGCAAGACATTGCGTGAGCGAAACGGCAAAGCCGGAGGATTTCAGACGTCCGGGCCATATGTTTCCGCTTCTGGCAAAGAAAAACGGTGTGTTGGAACGGGAAGGACACACGGAGGCAACGGTAGACTTGATGCGGCTGGCAGGATTAAAAGAATGCGGTCTATGCTGCGAAATCATGCGGGAAGACGGTACGATGATGCGGATGGAAGAATTAAAAGAACTTGCCAGGAAGTGGGAGCTTAAATTCATTACGATTGAGGCATTAAAGGATTACCGCAAGAAGCAGGAAAAGTTGATCGAGCAGGTTGCAGCGACAAAGCTTCCAACAAAATATGGCGAGTTCCGCGCCTATGGATATCGCAACATCTTAAACGGCGAACATCATGTGGCACTGGTAAAAGGCGAGATCGGGGATGGGGAAGACATTTTATGCCGTGTCCATTCAGAGTGCCTGACCGGGGATGCGTTTGGTTCAAGCCGTTGTGACTGTGGAGAACAGCTTGCAACAGCAATGCAGATGATTGAGAAAGAAGGACGTGGCGTCCTGCTTTATATGAGACAGGAAGGGCGTGGAATTGGTCTGCTCAATAAACTGCGTGCCTATGCACTGCAGGATGAGGGGATGGATACACTGGATGCCAATCTGGCACTTGGCTTTGATGGAGATGAAAGGGAATATTACATCGGAGCACAGATCCTGCGGGATCTGGGAGTAAGGACATTGCGCCTGCTGACCAATAACCCGGATAAGATCTATCAGCTATCCGGTTATGGAATGGAGATCAAAGAGCGCGTTCCAATCCAGATGGCGGCAACACCGTATGACTTGTTTTACCTGAAGACCAAGCAGAAACGGATGGGACATCTGTTAAATATATAAAAAAGAAAAGGAGTAAAAACATGAATATTTTAGAAGGAAAATTAGTAGCAGACGAAATGAAGATCGGGATCGTAACAGCAAGGTTTAATGATTTTATTACCTCCAGACTGTTAGGCGGTGCGATGGACACGTTAAAACGTCATAATGTGCCGGAGCAGAACGTGGATGTCGCCTGGGTACCGGGAGCATTTGAAATACCTCTGATCGCGAAGAAGATGGCAAAAAGCGGAAAATACGATGCCATTATCTGCCTGGGCGCGGTGATCCGTGGTGCAACCAGTCATTATGATTATGTCTGCAACGAGGTGTCAAAGGGGATCGCAGCAGTGTCATTGGAAACTGAGATCCCGGTAATGTTTGGTGTTGTGACAACCGACAATATCGAGCAGGCAATCGAGCGTGCCGGAAGCAAGGCAGGTAACAAAGGTTCCGAATGTGCCCAGGGCGCGATCGAAATGATTAACCTGATGCGTAATCTGGAAGCATAGAGAGTAACAGAAGAAATTAAAAAAGACATTTTACCTTAGCTGTTTCGTCAGGTAAAATGTCTTTTTTTTGCTGTATAGGAAATTCCTTTGAAATTCCCTATACAGCAAAAGCAAGCAAGCTTGCCAAGATGCGCAGCTCGCGGAGAAGAAGTTTATGCTTTGCATACCGCTCGTACGCGAAAGTGTGCGACGTGCGCACACTTTATTTTTAGTGCGCCAAACGCACATTCTTATAAGGTTGCACCAGAAGACTTTGTCTCTGTATTTTCTGTGGATTTTGTTTCCGTGCTCTCAGAGGACCTTGTCTCTGTAGATTTTTCTGTATCGTCGGAAGACTTTGTTTCTGTAGAGTTTGTCTCAGAAGATTTCGTTTCCGTGCTTTCAGAGGACCTTGTCTCAGAGGAGTTTGTTTCCGTAGACTTTGTCTCGGTACTTTCCGTATTCTCGGTCGATTCTGTTGTTTCCGTAGTCTGGGTCGGCTCTTCCGTTTCCTCGGTTTCATGAATGACATCAGGATCTACATAAGTTACTTCATCCGTGCCGGCGCGGAGCAGGATGTTCTTGGAACCTAAGGTATTGACGGTAATGGTATCGCCGTCGGTGACATTGTCCAGACTGGTGGTGATCAGTGAAGATGTCACAAAATCGGTCGGAACTTTTGTACCATTTACAAAAATCTTTGTATTCTTCGTAAAGTTAGAACCATATACAGTCATCAGATTCGTGCTTGCATTTTTACGAACGGCTGAGATGGAGATATCCTCTACGTCCATCTTCAGATCACTTGCAGGATAGAGGTCTTCGCTATTGTAAGCATATCTCTTTCCGTAAAGCAGGTCATACTGTAACATTTCCAGTCCGGAGAGATAAGTTTCGGAAGCACTCTGGGTCTGATGGTAATTAAAGATCGTTCCTTCATGGATACCAACCTGACCGGTGATCTGAGCTAAAAGCTGATAAGCTGCGATATCGGCATCTTCTTTGGCAAGCCCCATATTGTTCCAGGTGATGTATTTGGTCTTGAAGATATCACCGGATTTCATATCCTCGTTTGTAAGTCCCATGGTTGGAAGATGATCACCAAACATAACAACGATGGTGTCCTCTCCGCGGCGGTTTAAGGAAGAAATCAGGTCGCCGATAAAATCATCTACTTCGTGGATCATATTGACATAATATTCCCACTGATTATTGGAAGCCTCATCCGCAGCACCGGAAACTTTGATGTCAGGGTTGGTTAAGATCTTCTCAGTCGGGTAATCACCATGACCTTCTACGGTAATCGTGTAAACAAAGTCAGACCCCTCGGTAGCATTTAATGTCTTTACGGTCTCACCGACTAAAACGTCATCAGTTGGCCAGTTGCCGTTTGGTGTGTACTGGCTGATGTTCATCAGCTCTTTACTGGTAAATGTGTCAAATCCCATCATAGAGAAAGCATTGTTTCTGCTGTAGAAAGTAGCAGTGTTGTTATGTACAACGTGTGTGCCATAACCGATCCTGGAGAGATCAGATGCAATACTTTCGCAGTCGGTCTGTTTTAAGATCGTTTTGTAAGGATATTCTCCGGTTCCGAAATATTTCATACTCATACCGGTCAGAACTTCAAATTCTGTATTTGCAGTTCCGGCACCAACGACTGGAACAGTAAGATATCCGGTAGAATAATTACTCTCCAAGTTATGGAAGTTTGGAATTGGGTCTTCCGACATATTTAGGAAGTTTACTTCATATGGATCAACAAAAGACTCTAATAATACACAGATGATGTTTGGCTCGTTGCCGGAAGACACCTTGGTATCTGCCTTGGAAGAGTTCACTAAAGTCTCGATCGCATCAACAGTTTCCTCAGAATAATTATCCGGTTTGCTCATACCACGTCCTACCACGCTGGTGGAGAAACCATAAACAAATCCATAATCGGAATAGCCCTGCGCGATATTGGAAAAATAAGTTGCAATCACGTTGGAGTTCTGCGCAGCCTGTGTTGTGATTGGCAGACCAATTAGCAGCAGCATTGCAATGGAAAGCGGAACCAGTATGGTATGACGTTTTCCCTGATATTTTGGACCTTTTGCAAAGAAAATACCTAAAAATACAAAGAACGCAACTACAACACCAACGACCAGAGTTGCCTCCTCTGCGGTAAAGTAGTTTGTATTCTGCATTGCAAACAGATCAGAGATACATTTTAAATCCGTGTAACTGAAAGGAGTAACACGGTTGGAAAGGATCAGCCCATTGATCGTACCTAAAAACAACCAGAGACCGCTGATCAGCAGACGAAGCTGTGCCCTGCATCGAAACAGATAAACGATGGATAAAGATGCAAATACGATAAATGCGTTATACAGGTATGCTAACGTATGGTTGTGCAGGAAGGAAAATGTAGACACGATATCCCTTCTGGAAATGACTTCCACCACAAATGTGATCATACAGGCTAATAAAAAGTGGAAGATCAGAGAATATTTATTTAAGAAAGCAATTGTTTTAATATAACGCTCGGAATGTGGTTTCTTTTGTGGAAGCTTTGCGCGTAACTGAGCCATCTTTTCAACACAGGGATTTAATTTTTCCCGAAACTTTTGTAACGTTAATTTTATTCTATTCATGGTAATCTCCTTTCTTGCATGGTTTTTCTATATCCTTTGTTTGAAAGAGTAAAAAACATGTAAATGTTATGTAAAATACATTTTTTTCGATACTATGAGAATATATCGCTTATCTGCTTAAAAATCAATGGGGAAGATGAATAAAAAAGTACGGAGAATTGGGGCTTTTCTGTAAAATATGAATAAGAAATGAACAAAATATGTCCAAGGAATGGAGATTAAGGAAGAAAACAACGCTGTTTCTTCCTTATATAATAGCGGTTTATTTGACAAATTTGTTGATCGCGTTGTTTAAGTCGGAAAGAACCTGTTTATCTCCGGTTTCAATTGCATCGACAACACAATGGTTGATGTGATCCTCGAGGATGATCTTGCCAATGTTGTTGATGGCGGAACGCACGGCTGCGATCTGGATCAATACTTCGCTGCAGTCCCTGCCGTCCTCGACCATATTGCGCACGGCTTCCAGATGTCCGATGGCACGATTGAGACGGTTTACGACGGCACGGGTGTTCTCGTGACTGTGATGGTGCCCGTGATCGTGAGTATGTTCGTGGTCGTTATCATGAGTGTGATCATGTGCATGTTCGTGTGTGTGTTCTTCATGATTATGCTCATGTTCGTGTGTGTGTTCGTGTTCGTGGGTATGTTCGTGCGTATGATCCTGTTCGTGGTCATGTTCGTGACTATGTTCCTGCGGTGTTATCTCTGCGGGAAGAATTTCCGGTGTCATTTTATTTTTATCATCGGTATTTGCTGCCATGTAATCTCCATTCCGGGGCGTTCCTGCGAGGGGATGCTCCTGTATAAAAATCATAGTTCTATAGAGTATAGCATATTTTTGGAGGATTGGAAGTCAAAAAAATAATATTTCCCACAATATAATATTTTCTGAAAATATTGTGTTTCCCAGGAAATGTCTCTATAATAAACAGCAGGAAACGGGAGGCAAGACAAACATGAATCTATTGGATATCATTGGACCGGTCATGGTAGGTCCATCCAGCTCACATACCGCTGGAGCAGTTAAAATAGGAAGAGTCAGCAGAAAACTGATGGCAGAAGAGATCGTGCGTGCAGAAATTTATTTTCATGGGTCCTTTCTTGCAACTGGAAAGGGACACGGAACAGATAAGGCGCTGATCGCAGGACTTCTTGGGATGCAGGTTGATGATCCAAAGATCCCTCAGAGTTTTGAGATCGCAAAAGAAAAAGGGATGGAGTTTGTGCTGGCAGGGATCGACCTTGGAGATGTTCATCCCAATTCGGTCAAGATGAACCTGACCGGAGTATCCGGCAGGACACTTGAAGTTGTTGCGGCATCCATCGGAGGCGGCAGTATCAAGATCTGTGAACTGGATGGGCTTACGGCAAATTTCAGTGGAGACTATCCAACCCTGATCGTGCACAACATTGATCAGCCGGGGCATGTGACTGAGGTGACATCAATGTTAGCACACAAGTCTGTGAATATCGCAACGATGCAGCTATATCGTGCGAGTCGGGGCGGAAATGCGGTTATGGTAATCGAGTGTGACCAGGAAGTTCCGGAAGAATCCATTGCATGGCTGGAACGGCTGGAGGGCATTATAAAAGTAACCTATTTGAGTTTGGAATAGAACGACAAGATGGAGGATAGATAATCTGATGTATCAGTCATTAGAAGAATTGTGTCAGTTAGAACATGAAACGAAAAAGCCTTTCTGGAAAATGGTACAGGAAGATGACTGCAGGGAGCGTGGTGTTTCAGAAGAGCAGGCATACGAGGAAATGCGGGGAATGTATCTCGCCATGCAGTCTGCGGATCAGGAATATGATGCAAAGCAGAAATCAGCAAGTGGTCTGGTTGGAACGGAAGGCGATAAGATGCGTGCAGCCCGCGAAAAGGGAACGCTTTTATGTGGAAATTTCATTGGAAAGGTTATGGAAAAGGCGTTAAAGATCAGTGAATCCAATGCCTGTATGAAGCGGATCGTGGCAGCACCAACAGCAGGTTCCTGTGGTGTGGTTCCGGCAGTTTTGTTGAGTTTGCAGGAAGAAAAACATTTTACGGAAGAGCAGATGGTAGAGGCACTCTATGTGGCAGCCGGGATCGGTGGCGTGATCGCAAGCCGGGCATTTCTGGCAGGTGCAGCGGGAGGCTGTCAGGCGGAGATCGGTTCCGCTTCTGCAATGGCAGCGGGAGCAGCCGTTTTTCTGATGGGAGGAACGGCAGATCAGATCTCCAATGCAGCCGCGCTGGCTCTTAAAAACCTTCTGGGACTTGCCTGTGATCCGGTGGCAGGTCTGGTGGAAGTTCCTTGTGTAAAGCGTAATGTCATGGGTGCGGTCAACGCACTGACTTCTGCTGATATGACGATGGCTGGGATCTCGAGTAAGATCCCACCGGATGAGGTGATCGACGCGATGCGCAGCATCGGTCGCAGTATGTCAGAAGACATCAGAGAGACCGGAAAAGGAGGGCTTGCAGGCACCCCGACCGGAGTGGAGATCAGAGACCGTATGTCGGTACAGATGGAACAATAACAGAAAAACCTATGAGTATGAAAAAGGAGGCGGTAACTAGAAGTTACTGCCTCCTTTTAACTTAGGAGAGATTAGCGGTTGCTGCGTCTCCAGATATTCATTTTTTCAGCTTCTTTGATCAGATCATCACGGAAATCAGGGTGAGCGATCGAGATCAGGGCTTCGGCTCTCTGCCAGGTAGAAAGACCTTTCAGATTTACTTTACCATACTCGGTTACAACATAATGTGTATTAGGTCTGGCGTCGGTTACAGTGGAACCATTTGCAAGAGTCGGGCGGATACGGGACTGTAACTGTCCATCTTTGGTCTTGAATGTAGAGGACAGACAGATAAAGCTCTTACCACCGTTAGATAAATAAGCACCTAATACGAAGTCGAGCTGTCCACCGGCACCACTGATCTGTTTGGTACCTGCTGACTCTGCATTTACCTGACCATAGAGGTCGATATCAACTGCATTGTTGATGGAAATGAAGTTGTCGATCGCAGAGATGGAACGGATGTCATTGGTGTAATCTACCGGTGCACTCATCAGTTCTGGGTTGTCATCGAGATAGTCATACATCTTTTTGGTTCCGGCACCGAACGCATATGCCTGACGGTAGCGGTCGATATTTTTCCTGGAACCGTTGATCTTACCTGCTTTTGCAATGTCAACAAAAGCATCGACATACATTTCGGTATGAACACCGAGGTCTTTCAGGTCTGAATCAGCGATCAGAGAACCGACAGCGTTTGGCATACCACCGATACCAAGCTGTAAGCAGGCTCCGTTCGGGATCTCATCTACGATGAGTTTTGCAACAGCTTTGTCAACGTCAGTAGCAGGACCACCGGCACCTAATTCGCCGATCGGAGGATTGGAGCCCTCTACAATATATGTAACATCGGAAATATGAATGCCACACTCGGTACCACCAAGACAGCGAGGCATGTTTTCGTTGACCTCGACAATAACGTGTTTTGCAGTCTCACACATAGCACCTAAGTGGGAAGCATTTGGTCCAAAGTTGAAAAATCCATGGGAATCCATTGGTGCAACCTGGAACATTGCAACATCATCGCTGCAATCGATGTCACGATAGTAACGCGGCAGCTCTGAGTAGCGGATCGGAGAATAGAAAGCGCAGCCACGGCTTACTAATTTACGTTCAATTCCGGACATATGCCAGGAATTCCAGATAAAATGCTCACCAGCATCCTCGCGCTCAAAAACAGCCAGTGGTTTTAAAAGGATACCACCGCGGAGTTTGACATCTTTTAACTCATCGGTACGTTTTGCCAGGGCTTTGTCTAAGGCATCTACTGTGTTTGTGCACCAGCCATAATCAACCCAGTCACCAGACTTGATCAATTTTACTGCCTCATCGGCAGATACGAGCTTCTGTTTATATTCCTGTGAATAATCCATGATACAAATACCTCCTATGGTTTCATAAGATTGTTAAAAAATTACCATACTTTTATCCTATCACTTTATGGGAGATTTTACAACCCGATACCAGCCCGAAATGGAAAGATTTTTTATTCGCGTGGCAGAGTCCAGTTTTGTGCTTCAATCTTATAATGTTCTAACATCTCTTCGTACTGGGAGACTAAGAAACTGTCGGATGGGATCTGTGCTTTTGCCTCGGTCAGGAGATATTCGTAGCATTCGACGAGTCCGAGCAGTGGAAGGTCGCCGTTTGTATGCACGTCTAAAATACTCTCCGTTTCGTAGGCAGCATTGTAAAACCATAAGACTGCCTCATCGTAATCTTTCTGACTTAAAAAGTAAGTGCCGAGTTCATAGCAGATTTCTGCACAAGGGGTAGTGAGCATATCTTTCATCGTCAGCTTGAAAAATTCGTTTTTGTTATCTTCTAACCGGTAAGCATGGGCGAGCACGCAGGATGCCTCCTTACTTGCGTCCTCAGATGGATCATTATTTAAAATAGAAAGAAAAACATTTTTGGCATCGGCAAAATCCTTGCTGTCTCCGGTTTTTAAAAGTTCTCTCGCATACATGTTGCGGATCTTAGGCGAAAATTTGCCATCATGCCGGAATGCATTGACAAAAATGGAAAAATCACGTTTGCTGTGCAGGGCCTGCGGTTTGTGCAGAATCTCAATATCGCTGTCGAAAATGACCGGATTTAAACGGACAGTCTCGTGGATCGGGTCGACCCAGGTAAAGGTGCGCAGACGTTTAAAAAGCTTCGGACGGTATTCTTTCTGGGTATTTAACACTGTGTCAAATGCAGTCTCGGTCACATATTTCATCTGGACGATCTCGATCTCCGGCAGAAGTACTTCCTTTAAACGCGCGAAGCGTTCCCGGTTAAAGCTGTCTAACACTTCATCGGCATCCGCTGCATAGATATATTCCATCTGTGCCTTGGAAAAGGAGAAGTTTCTTGCAGCTGAGAAATCATTGTTCCACGGAAAATCATAAATCTGGTCGGTGTAATGAGAGGCAATTTCTCTGGTGCGGTCGGTAGATCCGGTGTCTACGATAATGATCTCATCCATCAGGTCTGCGATCGAATCCAGACACCGTGCCAGGATCGCTTCTTCATTTTTTACAATCATACATAAACTAATGGTTGCCATAGATGTTTCCTTTCTGTTTTCGTTTCACATTGGTATAGATAGATTATACTCCAAATGGAAAAGGAAGTCATGGCAAACTTTAGGGGAATGTGATAAGATTGTATCGGTTTCTGAAAAACTGTCTTATAAGGAAGGAAAAAAATATGAGTGCAATCGTTACATTGAAAAAAGGAGAGGGAAGAACCATTAAAGCAGGGGGCTTATGGATCTTCGATAATGAGATAGATACAATCGTTGGGACATTTCATAATGGAGATATCGTGATCGTCCATGACTTTGACGGATATCCGATGGGAAAAGGCTTCATCAATCAAAATTCCAAGATCCGTATCCGGATGATGACAAGATGTGATGACACAGAAATCGATTCGGCGTTTATCCGGATGCGCGTAAAAAATGCGTGGGAATACCGCAAGAAAACAGTGGACATCAGCAGCTGCCGTGTGATCTTTGGCGATGCGGATTTCCTGCCGGGACTTGTGGTAGACAAGTTTTCGGATGTGCTTGTGGTGCAGTCTCTTGCACTGGGAATTGACCGTTTTAAAGAGGAGATCGTGCAGGATTTAAAAGAACTCATGGCGGAAGACGGGATCATCATCCGCGGTGTCTATGAGCGGAGCGATGCCAAAGAGCGTGAAAAAGAGGGCATGAAAAAGTACAAGGGCTTTCTTGGCAAGGAATTTGACACCAAGGTTTTGATCGAGGAAAATGGTGTGAAATATTTTGTTGATGTCAAGGACGGACAAAAGACAGGGTTCTTTTTAGACCAGAAATACAACCGTCTTGCGATGCAGCGTATCTGCAAAGATGCAGAGATTTTAGACTGCTTTACCCATACCGGTTCGTTTGCCTTAAATGCAGGGATTGCAGGTGCAAAAAGTGTAATGGGCGTAGATGCCTCAGAACTTGCGGTCATGCAGGCAGCCGAAAATGCGGCACTGAACAATCTGCAGGACACCGTCAAATTTACCTGTGCCGATGTATTTGAGCTGCTGCCACAGTTAGAACAGGAGGGCAGACAGTTTGACGTTGTCATCCTCGACCCACCTGCATTTACGAAATCAAGAAATACAATCAAAAATGCGATGAAAGGGTATCGTGAGATCAATATCCGTGGCCTGAAACTGGTCAAAGACGGCGGTTATCTGGCAACCTGTTCCTGCTCACACTTCATGGATTATGAGAACTTTACCAAGGTCATCGGACAGGCAGCAAGAAGCGCACATAAGCGGCTGCGTCAGGTGGAGTTCCGCACCCAGTCACCGGATCATCCGATCCTGTGGGCAGCGGATGAGAGTTATTATCTGAAGTTCTACATTTTTCAGGTGGTGGATGAGAAGTAGGCGTTTGTAAGGAAAAGTAAGAACGGAAAAGTGACGGAAATGCTATTTTTATCATGGAAGTAATGAACAGAGAGTGATCGAGAAAATTCGGTTGCTCTTTTTTATTGTGAATGGGCTTACATGTGCTATAATAAAACAGATTAACGAATCGGAAGTTGAGAGGGAAAACAGTATGAAAAAATATTTGGGTATTTTGTGTTCTTTAATATTGGTTTTATCATTAACAGCGTGAGGAACAGATTTTGACGGTAGCCGATCAGGAAATAATAATGAGTTTGTGATGGACTATAAGAGTGGTATAACTAAAACGTGAAAGATATAGGCAAAGTGATATGCCGAAAAATTTTAGTAGTGATTTATCGAAGGGTATGTATATGAACAGATGTAAAAAGATAGCAATATTGGCATGTGTTTTTATGACAGTGTTAAATATTGTTGCTTGTGGACAAGAAAAAGGAGATGAATCTTCTGTAAATCAGCAAAAAAGCAGTATGCAGACAGTTGAAAGTATAAATGAAGAAGACAAAACCACTGGAGCAGAAGAATCCAATGCGCAAACGAGTGAGAGTATAGACATAGAAATGACAACAGAAGAATTATTAGATTTGTTTATTAACGGCTCAATAAGTGCAATCAGTTCTGAGAATTCGGCATTCTATATTACTGATTTAGATATGGATTCTGGTGAATGGGATTCCTATTCTGTTGGTGAAAGAGTCGATCTTGACAATGATGGAGAAAATGAACTGATTATTTGCGGACCTTATGGTGGCAAATACCTTGATGCGCGCAATAACAAGGTCTATGAATTTGCCGTGGGAGAGGGTGATGGTCTTGTGCTTTCCTATATTGTTTATAATGGCTCCACATGGATTATGTACAGCAACAGAATGCATACAGGATATGAAGCATACCATATGGAAAAATTTGAAGGGGCAGATAATTTAGTTGCAGAAATGAATCTTCATGAAGAACTTGTTGATGAAGATAATGTGGAGGGCGAAGAAAAATATACATTGAATGGAACGGAAATATCTTATGATGAATACTTTGAATTATGCAGCAAGATTTTTGCAACTGAAGTAACTACAACTAAGTGATAACTTCCAGTTGAACGGGCTGGTAAAATTCGATTTATTGAACAAAAGGTGTTGAATATGCGTAAATTCACGGAATATATAGGTGAACAATTTGGAAATCCACATGGTTTTGTTGGTAAAGTTTGTTGTGTCATAATGAATATTATCAATAAAGCTATGTATAAGAAGACAGTTTCGTTGCTTAAGATATCTGATAATGATAATGTTGTATATACAAAGGAATGGCTTGATAAACTTTCGTATACAGAGAAAGGCTTTAAGAAATATGAGCCAGAACAGTTGATAGAATTTGGAAAACAGGCTGGATTTGCTGATATTGAAGTTATGGAGATCTTAAAGGGAAAAAGCTTTGTTGTTATTTATACGAAGTAATGCTGAAACTTCCGGTTTAACGGTACATTTTATAAGAATTTTATTTACCCCTCTTGTAGTATTGGCAGAACAAAGAAGACGTCAATAGATTGGTGGATCGTCTTACGTTGTTTGATGATGATTTGATGAGCAGGGTTTTTAACCAGAATGTCGAAGCAACCGAGCTGGTGCTTCGGATTATCCTTGGCAGAAATATTAAGGTGATCCGTGCAGAAGGACAGGACGAGATTTATCTATAAGTATGACAAGTTCAAAAAAGGTTTACCATTGTATCATGTAGACCGATATGTAAGAGAGACAAAAGAACTGTTCGAGGATGGTTCCCATATCATATATGTGAATGGAAACTACAAAGAGAAAGATGAAATCGGTCAGTTGATAAGCGATTTTCATCAGGCAGACCCGGAAAAGATACATTATGATGCGAAAAATGGGAGCGTGTATGAAAAAAGAAATTCAGGCATGTGTGCTGGTGGTTATGCTTCTGGGACTGACCGGATGCAGTCTGCGTATGAAGCAGGAACAGGTAGCAGGTACAGAGAATGTAAGCAATAGTTTTCAATCTGTTACTGAAACATCGGAGGCAGGACAGGTACGAAATGAGGAAAAACTAGGTTTTGATTCCAAGTCAAACATAGAAACGGAGAAAATAGAAAGTTCTGAAATAGAACAGACAGAAAGTGAAGAAATTTATGACTTTGACAGGATGGACATTTCGCCGAATGCGGGATGCTACATGATCCCAGAAGCAGAGTGGAAAAGTGAAATCCGAAACAATAAGGAAACTGTTTATAATACACAGATATTGGATTTGTATGCACAGGTGTTGCGCGGTGAAAAACCATTTCTTTACAGAGGAGATTATTGGGCTGAGAAAAAAATGGATCGTGAAAGCTATATTAACTGGTTCAAAAGTGATGATACAGAAAATGGATATTATTGTTTCCCAGATGGACGGATTAGCTTTTTTGACAGTAATGTAGAAGATGACAGCTTTGAAATATGTATGGGTGTGGGATATACTCATGACACAGAAGATAAGGGGAAGCAGAATAAGTCTTTTGATGGCGGATATTTGATACTGCGTTATTACGATGGTTTCATATATGGGTATGGGCATGGTTTTCGGTCTATTTTTAATCTGAAAAAGGACGGTGTAACATGGGGTGCAAATGGAGCCGGCTCAGGAAGTATCTGGCGTATCTGCTTTGATGGTGTTGCAGAACTGGGAGGAGATATTGCAAAATGGGATGATGGATTGAACGAAAACATGGATGAAAATTATGTTAAAGTGACACGGGAAGAGTTAAAAGAAAAAATTTCAGATTATGCTTTTGGGGATGAAAATGAGGTAGAGTGGCATGATTTTACAAGTGGAGAATGGGAAACGGCACTATACCAATATAATAATGAATGAAAGGAGCCCATATTAATGGAAAATAAATACAAAACTATTTTTTATGGTGTTAGTGCCATCGTATATTTAGCAATTACGATATATTATATTGTGGGGGGAGTATATTTATCAGTTGTCTTTGGGGGATACTTTCCATATTACATTTTGTACAACTGGCGATCCAATTAAAAAAAGCTTATTTGGAAAAGAATAAGAAGTGAAGGCAAAAGATACAAAAACAAAATATTATCAGAAATGGAGTAACAATGAAAGAACAGTTAGAAAAAAATCCATTAGGAGAACAGAAAACAGGAAAACTTCTGGTCGAGTTTGCGATACCGAGTATTATTGCAATGCTGGTCAGTTCACTTTATAACATTGTAGATCAGTTTTTTATCGGAAGAAGTGTCGGAGAACTGGGAAATGCAGCAACGAATATTTCATTCCCGCTTTCAATCTCCTGCGTGGCGATCGCATTATTGTTTGGGATAGGCGGAGCATCTGCATTTAACCTTGCAATGGGAAAAGGCGATAGGGAAGAGGCGGTTTACTATATTGGAAATGCAGCCGTGATGATGGTTTTATGTGGAACGATCTTAACCGCGTTTACCGAGGTCTTCTTAGGACCGCTGATGCGCTTTTTCGGCTCACCGGAAAATGTATTAGGTTATGCAAAAGAGTATACCGGAATTGTTGCGATCGGATTTCCGCTGTTGATCCTGACGGCAGGCGGAGGACATTTGATCCGTGCAGATGGCAGACCGCAGGTGGCAATGATCTGTAACATTGTTGGAGCAGTGATCAACACCATTCTGGATGCGATTTTTGTATTCGGACTGGGGCTTGGCATGCGTGGAGCGGCATTTGCAACGATCATCGGTCAGATGATCTCAGGATTGCTCGTCATCTGGTATCTGGGGCACTGTAAAACGATACAGATAAAAAAGCAGCATCTTCGCATTGGCAAAGAACAGCTGAAAAGGATCACATCTTTGGGTGCAGCACCATGCAGTAACCAGCTTGCGATGATGGTTGTGCAGATCGTGATGAATAAATCGTTGAAATATTATGGTTCACTTTCCGTTTATGGGGAGGCAATCCCGATCGCCTGTGCCGGAATTATCACAAAGGTAAATCAGGTGTTCATGTCGTTTATCATTGGAATTTCGCAGGGATTGCAGCCAATCGTAAGTTTTAATTACGGTGCGAGAAAATATCAGCGTGTCAAAGGGGCGTATCGACAGGCAATCATCAGTGGTTTTATTCTGGCGATCGCGGCATTTTTACTGTTTCAGATCGCACCGAGACAGATCATTTCCATTTTTGGAAATGGAACCGAGGAATATTATCAGTTTGCGATCAACTATTTCCATATCTTTTTGTTTTTTACGTTTGTGAATTTTCTGCAGCCGATCACATCAAACTTTTTTACTGCGATTGGAAAACCGACGGTAGGTGTGTTCTTATCCCTGACAAGACAGATCATATTCCTGCTGCCGTTATTGGTCGTATTTCCGCTTATTTTTGGAATTGACGGGATCATGTATGCGGGACCGAGTGCCGATTTTCTGGCGGCAGTTGTCACGGGAGCAATGGCAGTCCGCGAGCTGAAAAGAAAGGAATACCGATAAAGGAGTCTGACGATGGAACAGAGAATAAAAGAAGAAAGAAGTAAAAATACAGAACGAAAAAAGGTGCAGAAGAAAAATGACAGACCTGCACCGAAAAAGAAAGAGCAGCAGGCTCATGCAGATAATGGGTTCTGCATGTATGCGAAAAAATGTGGTGGCTGCGATTATCAGGGGATTTCCTATGAGAAACAGTTGAAAAATAAACAGGAAATGGTAAAAAAGAATGTTGGAAAATTCTGCAAAGTGAATCCGATCATTGGCATGGAGCAGCCCTATCATTACCGCAATAAGGTACATGCTGTTTTTGACATCGTAAGAGGAAATAAAGGTCCGAGACGTTCACACACATTTGGGCGCGGCATGGCACCGGGCACGATCATTTCCGGCGTGTATGCAGCGGGAACACACGATGTGGTAAATATTGATGAATGTCAGATCGAGGATGAGATCGCAGGTGCGATCATTCGGGATATCCGGGGGTTACTCCGTTCGTTTAAGATCAAAACGTATGATGAGGATACCGGATATGGATTGCTTCGCCATGTGTTAGTCCGCCGGGGCTTTTTCAGTGGAGAAGTGATGGTAGTTTTAGTACTTGGTTCTCCGATCCTTCCGTCTAAAAATAATTTTGTGAAGGCATTACGCAAGCTGCACCCGGAGATCACGACAATCGTGATTAACGTAAATGACAAGAAAACCAGCATGGTTTTGGGTGAGAAAGAGACCGTGCTTTACGGAAAAGGTTATATCGAAGATACGCTCTGCGGCTGTACGTTCCGGATTTCCCCAAAATCATTTTATCAGGTCAATCCAATCCAGACGGAAATTTTGTACCGCAAGGCAATTTCCTATGCAAAACTTACCGGAAAAGAGCGCGTGGTGGATGCGTATTGCGGCATCGGTACGATCGGTCTGATCGCCGCCTCCAAGGCAAAAGAGGTCATCAGTGTGGAACTCAATCAGGATGCGGTAAAGGATGCCATTATCAATGCAAAACGGAACCAAATCAAAAATGTCCGCTTCTATCATGCCGACGCAGGAGAATTTATGGTGGATATGGCAGAGCAGGGAGAAAAGGTGGACGTTGTGTTTATGGATCCGCCAAGAGCCGGAAGTGACGAGGCGTTCTTAAATTCCGTGTTAAAACTGGCACCGGAACGGATCGTGTATGTCTCCTGCAATCCTGAGACGCTGGCACGGGATCTTAAGTATCTGACGAGGCGGGAGTATGAGGCGGTGGAGTGCCAGCCTGTTGATATGTTCCCATGGACCGGGCATGTTGAGTCGGTAGTTCTGATGCAGTATTGTGGAAAATAAGAAAAATAGGC
>ENA-UOJC01000180-UOJC01000180.1-human-gut-metagenome-genome-assembly--contig:-C104-NODE-180-length-113902-cov-13.540945_pt1 | contig 113902 bp, 87 predicted proteins | sample MGYA00242339_ERZ723886 | MGnify/ENA metagenome assembly ERZ723886 | reverse complement strand
GGCTCGAACCTATGACCCTCTGCTTGTAAGGCAGATGCTCTCCCAGCTGAGCTAAACTTCCTCATACATCGTTAAGGCTCAGCGTTTTTTTATCTGTCCATCAGCCTCGCGACTTCTGTATTATAGCATAGCGGTATTCGTTTGTCAACACTTTTTTTCAGATTTTTCGGATTTTTTTCGGCGTGCGATTTCCCCCTGCAAAAATGCCGTTTGAAGCCGTTTTTCGGGGATTTTTGTGCGGCGGAGACAGATGGCGCCCTGCACGAGAACAAGCCTTCCCGATCGGGAAGGCTTGGACACGGTTTATTCTTCGTACCGGTGGATCTCATCCGGCGTGATTTTATAGGTATACATCGTGGCAAACGCCTCATCGCAGAGGGCGTCGAAATCCAGCTTTGCCGCCTCGGCGGCGACCTTCTCCGGCTCGGGGCGGGTCTTGGGATGCCGCGGCGTGAACACGGTGCAGCAGTCCTCATACGGCTCGATCGAGGTATCGTAGGTGTCGATGCGCCGCGCGATCTGCACGATCTCTTCCTTATCCAGTCCGATGCAGGGGCGGAAGACCGGCATATCCGCCATCGCGTCGGTCACGCGGATCGCCTCCAGCGTCTGGCTGGCGACCTGCCCGAGGCTCTCACCCGTGATGAGCGCACCGCAGTGGCACTTCTCCGCCGTGCGCGCCGCCAGCTTCATCATAAAGCGGCGGAGCAGCAGCGTGAAGTAGTCCTCGCAGCACTTGTTCTTGATTTCCTCCTGCACATGCGTGAGCGAAATGACGTGCACATACATGCAGTCGCTGTATGCCGTGACCTTTTGCGCCAGGGACAGCACCTTGTCGCGCGCACGCTCACTGGTGTAAGGGAAGCTCTCGAAATGGAGCGCGTCCACCGTCATGCCGCGCTTTGCCATCATGAACCCGGCAACCGGGCTGTCGATGCCGCCCGAAAGCAGCAGAAGCCCGCGCCCGCTCGACCCGATGGGCATACCGCCCGCGCCGCGCAGCTGGTCAAAGTGGATATACGCCCCCGCCTCGCGGATCTCGACGCGCACGACCCGCTCGGGGTGATGCACATCCACGCGGATGCCGGGGATGCTCTCGAGGATGAACGCGCCGACCTCGGCGCAGATCTCGGGCGAGCCGAACGGGAAGGTCTTGTCCGACCGCTTTGCCTCGACCTTGAAGGAGCGGACACCCGCCATGCGGCGCGGCAGGTATTCCGCAACGCAGGCGCGCAGACTCTCCATATTCTTTTCGCAGACGGCAGCAACCGTCACACGGTTGAAGCCGAAGGTGTGCGTCATGCTCTCAAGCGCGCCGTCGAGGTCGCAGCTGTCGTCCAGCGGCTCGACGTACACGGTGCTCTGCACATTACGCACCGAAAAACTGCCGTACCGTGCAGCGCGCGCCTTGACGCGGCGCACGAGCATCGCCTCAAAATGCGCCTTGTTTGCGCCCTTGAGCACCAACTCACCGTATTTGCAGAGGATAACTTCCTTCATATTATTTCTCTTTTCTGTTTATTTGCGCACCGCGCCGCTTGATGTGACGAGGTACTTGACCGTGGTCAGCGCCGAGAGCCCCATCGGTCCTCTGGCGTGCAGCTTCTGCGTGGAGATGCCGATCTCTGCGCCGTAGCCGAATTCGCCGCCGTCGGTAAATCGGGTGGAGGTGTTGACATAGAGCACTGCCGCGTCGATGTTTTCGGTGAAATATTTCGCCGCTGCGTCGTCGCGCGTGATAATCGACTCACTGTGCTTTGTCCCGTGCCGGTTGATGTGATCGACCGCCTCGCGGACGTTTTCCACGACCTTCACCGAGATGATGAGGTCGTCATATTCGGTGTCGAAGTCCTCGGGCACGGCGGGAACGGCATGCTTGAAATAACCGATGCAGTTTGCGTCCGCGCGGATCTCCACGCCGCAGCGCTGCATGTCCGCCTCAAAGAGGGGCAGAAATTCCGCCGCGACCGCCCGGTCGCAGAGCAGGCATTCCGCCGCGTTGCAGACCGCGGGGCGCTGCACCTTGGCGTTCTCGATGATACGGCGCGCCATGTCAAAGTCGGCAGTCTTCTCCACATAGATGTGGCAGTTGCCCGCGCCGGTCTCGATGGTCGGCACCTTGGCGTTGTCCACAACATTGCGGATCAGCCCCTTGCCGCCGCGCGGGATCAGCACATCCACATAGCCGCGGATGGTCAGCAGGGCGTCCGCGCCCGCGCGCTCGGTGCGCTCCACGAAGCATACGCCGTCACGGGGCAGACCGTGCGCCGCCAGCACATCGCCGACGACGCGGCAGATCGCGCGGCCGGATTCGATCGCTTCCTTGCCGCCGCGCAGTACCGCCGCGTTGCCGCTGCGGATGCAGAGCGCCGCCGCGTCCAGCGTGACGTTGGGTCTCGCCTCAAAGATCATGGCGACCACGCCGAGCGGCACACGGCGCTCTGTGATGGTCAGCCCCGCCGGGGTCGTCCAGGTCTTTCCGCCGCCGACCGGGTCGTCGAGGTGCGCCAGCGCGCGCACCGCCTCCGCCATACCGGAAAGGCGGGCGTCGGTCAGGCGCAGGCGGTCGAGCATCGGCGTGGGCACGCCGTTGTCCGCCGCCGCGGCGAGATCGAGCGCATTTGCCGCGAGGATGTCGGCGCTCGCCGCCTCCACGCGATCGGCGAGATCGAGCAGCACGGCGCGCCGCGTCTCGTCCGACGCGGTGTTCATCGCGGCGGACGCCGACTTCGCGCGTTTTTCCAGTTCGAGAATGTAGTCGTAGATTTCCATGGTGTTTGTCCTTTGGTGTGGTGGGATGGGGGAAGGCTTGAATGGCGGAAGCAAGCCCCCGCCCTACGGGTTTGTCGATTCAGCTCCCCTGTGTAAGGGGAGGCATGGTTTTCGCGTCTTACTTCCCGGCAGCGAAATATGTACCGATGGGTTCGCCGCGGAAGACGTCGTAGAGCTTCTCCGGGTCGGTGCCCGACATGATCAGCATCGGAATGCCTGCCGCTTCGGCAATCTGCGCGGCAAGCAGCTTTGCCTGCATGCCGCCCGTGCCCATCGCGGTGCCCGCGCCGCCCGCCGCCGCAACCATCTCGTCGGTCACGGTCTCCACGCGCTCGATCAGCTTGGCGTCCGGGTTCTTGCGGGGATCGCTGTCATAATAGCCGTCGATGTCGGTGAGGTTGATGATGAGATCGGCGTGGACGACCATGCCGACATAAGCGGAGAGGCGGTCGTTGCCGCCGAACTCCAGCTCATAGCAGGAGATCGGGTCGTTCTCATTGATGATCGGCACGCAGCCCATCGAGAGCAGCTCCGAGAAGGTGTCCTCGGCGGCGGCGCGGCGGGCGGGATTGTCGATGACGTCCCGCGTGAGCAGCAGCTGCGCGACGGTGTAGCCGAACAGCGAGAAGAACTTGCCGTAGATCTTCATGATCTCGTTCTGCCCGATGGCGGCAAGCGCCTGCTTCTCCCGCGTGCAGGTGGGGCGGTGGAAATTGATCTTCGCCGTGCCCGCCTGCACCGCGCCGGAGGAGACGAGGATGATCTCGCGCCCCTCGTTCTTGAGGTCGGACAGGACGCGCGCCAGCGTCTCGAGGCGGTACAGGTTCAGCTTGCCGGTGTCGTGCGTCATGGTGGAGGAACCGATCTTCACCACGATGCGCTTGTACTTCTGCGTGTCGTTCATTGCATTTTCTCCGATTTTTTAAGCAAAACACTTTAATTGTGCTTGATTCTATAGTATAATAAGATATTATAAAGCAACTTTACGCAAATTGCAAGGAAAAAAGGAATCATGAAACAGAAATATACCATCACCCTCCTCGACCTGCCGGTGAGCGTGGTCAGCGACGAGGACGAAGAAACCGTCAACGCCCTGGCAAAGGAACTGAACGAGAAGCTGCAAGCCGCGCTCTGGAAGTCGCGCCAGGTCTCGAAGACCGAGGCGGCGCTGTTCTGCGCGCTGGACGCCTTCTCCGAGGCGAAGACCCTCGCCGAGCAGCTGAAGCGCGCCGAGGCGCAGCTTGAACTGTACACGGCAAACCTTGCCCGCATGAAAGAGGAGAACGACAAACTCACCGCGCGCGTGGACACGCTGGAAGCCCGCCGCCGCAAATGAGGAACGACCTTCCCGAGCTGCTCGCCCCTGCGGGCGGCTTTCCCGCGCTGGAGGCGGCGATCAAAGCGGGTGCGGATGCGGTCTACTTCGGCGGCGAGAACTTCGGCGCGCGCGCCTTTGCAAAGAATTTCAGCCGGGACGAGATCGCCGCGGCGGCAAAGCTCTGCCGCGCCTTCGGCGTGAAGAGCTATGTGACGCTCAACACGCTGGTGTTTGACCGCGAGATGCGGGACATGCTTGCCTACGCCGCCTTTCTCGAAAAGGCGGGCGTGGACGCGCTGATCATTGCCGATATGGGCGCGGCGGCGCTGATCCGGGAGAAGATCCCGACCATGCCGCTGCACGCCAGCACCCAGTTTTCGGGGCACAATGCCGACGCGGCGCGGTTTCTCGCGGCACACGGCTTTACACGCATGGTCGCCGCGCGCGAGCTGTCGCGCGAAGATCTCACCGCGCTCTGCAAAGCGTCGCCGATCGAAATCGAGACCTTCATCCACGGCGCGCTCTGCGTCTGCCACAGCGGGCAATGCCTGTTCAGCAGCATGGTGGGCGGGCGCAGCGGCAACCGCGGCATGTGCGCGCAGCCCTGCCGGCTGCCCGACAAAAGCGGGAATTATCCGCTCAGTCTGAAAGACCTGTCGATGGCAAGCCGCATTCCCGAGCTGCTTGCCGCCGGGGCGAAATCGCTCAAGATCGAGGGGCGCATGAAGGCGCCGGAATACGTCTTCGGCGTGACGAAGATTTACCGCCGCCTGCTCGACGAGCGGCGGCGCGCGACGCCGGAGGAGGAGCGGGAACTTGCGGAGATCTTCTCGCGCAGCGGCTTCACCACCGGCTATTTCGACGGCAGAATTTCGTCGTCCATGCTCGGCGTGCGCCGCGCGGACGATAAGGAAAACAGCCGCGCGCAGACCCCCTTTGCGGGGCTGCAAAAGAAGCTGCCGCTCACCCTTGCGGCAACGCTGCGGCGGGACGCGCCCTTCACCCTGACGGTGACGGGTGCGCGCGGCAGCGTGACGGTGACGGGCAGCGTGCCCGAGGCGGCGCGCACCGCACCGCTCGACGCGGCGGCACTGGAAAAGAACCTTGCAAAGTTCGGCGGCACGCCCTACTTTGCCGAAAAGATCGACATTGCGCTTGACGACGGGCTGATCCTGCGCGTCAGCGAGATCAACGCCCTGCGCCGCGACGCGCTTGCCGCCTATGCGGCGCGCGGCGAGCGGGAACATGTCGTGCACACCGACTATACGCCGAAGCCGTGCGCCAAGACCGACACATCCGCGCGCACGGCGCTCGTGATGCGCGCGACAAATCTGCCCGCAGACGATGCGTTCTACTCTTTTTTTGACCTTGTCTTTCTGCCGCTTGCCGAATACCTCGGCGGCGACTTTCCCCGCGTCTTTGGCGTGGCGCTGCCCGGCGTGATCTTCGACGGCGAGCGCGGGAAGCTGCTCGCCGATCTAAAAGAAGCCTATGCCCGCGGCGCGCGGCACGCGCTCTGCGGCAACTATGGGCACCTTGCCCTCTGCCGCGAGGCGGGACTTGTGCCGCACGGTGACTTCCGCCTGAACGTGACAAACGGTGAGGCGGCAGCCTTCGCGCTTGCAAACGGCTTTACCGACCTCATCCTCTCGCCCGAGCTGTCCGCAGCGCAGATCCGCGACATCGGCGGCAGCGTGCGCGCCGTGGTGTACGGCAGGATCCCGCTGATGCTGCTGGAAAAGTGCGCGGCAAAGGAGACCTCCGGCTGCGAGAAATGCGCGGGCGACCGCGCGGCGCTCATCGACCGCATGGGCAAGCGTTTTCCGATCTTTCGCGAAGAACCGCACCGCAATATCCTGGTCAACTGCGTGCCGACCTACGCGGCGGAGCATCCGCCATTCGGCGGTCAGCACTTTATCTTCACGGTCGAGCGCCCGGCGGAAATCCTGCGCGTGCTCGACGCCTACCGCCGTCATCTCCCCCCTGCCGGGGAGATTCGGAGATTGAAATAGAGGCGGCTGAAGACAGACGGCGCATGACGGTTTGTGCGCGTCTTTCAACTTTCCCCAAAAGGCAACATTGAAAAGGAGCCATCATGAAACTTTATCTTGCCTCGGGATCGCCGCGCAGGCGGGAGATCCTCGACCTGATGCACCTCCCCTACGAGATCTGCACCGCCGACGCGGATGAAACCCTCCCCGCCGGCACCGCCATGGAAGCCGCGGGACGCCTGCTGGCGTCCCGCAAGGCGGAGGCTGCCGCAGCGCGTCTTGCCGCGGCGAAGCCTACCGACGGCGACGCGCTGATCCTCGCGGCGGACACGCTGGTCTACCTCGACGGCGCGCCGCTCGGCAAGCCGCACACCGCCGATGAGGCGCTCGCCATGCTCCGCGCCCTCTCCGGCAGACGGCATTACGTCTGCACCGGGGTCTGCTTGCTGGCGGACGGCAAGCCGTACACCGCCGCAGACGTGACCGCCGTGACCATGCGCGCCTACGGCGAGGACGAGGCGCGCGCCTATGTTGCCACCGGCGAACCGCTGGACAAGGCGGGCGCTTACGGCATTCAGGGCATCGGTTCGGTGCTTGTCGAGAAGATTGACGGCGATTTTTTCACCGTCATGGGGCTGTCGCCGCGCGTGGTGCGCGGGCTGCTCGGCGACGCGGGCTATGCCTACTTTGATCTGATTTAATTCCCGGAAAGGAACGCAAAATCATATGAGCCTGAATCTTTCCAAAATGAATATGTCGAAAAGCCTCGGCATCGACCTCGGCACGTCCAATACGCTGATCTACCTTGCCGGAAAAGGCATCGTGCTCCAGGAGCCGTCGGTGGCGGCGGTCAACAACCGCTCCATGCAGGTGCTGGATGTCGGCGATGCGGCGGGGCTGATGGTGGGCAAGACCGCCGGTGAGCAGCTTGCGTTCCGTCCGATCAAGGACGGCGTGATCGCCGACTTTGATGTGACGGTCGCCATGCTCGGCAAGTTCATCCGCAAAGTGACCGGTCCGATCCTCCTCAACCGCCCGAAGGTGGCGGTCTGCGTCCCGCTGGGGCTGACCGGCGTGGAGCGCCGTGCCTTTGAAGATGCGGCGGGCAGCGCGGGCGCGCGCAGCGTCACGCTGATCGAAGCCCCGATCGCCGCGGCGATCGGCGCAAACATCAAGATCGGCGCACCGCGCGGCAGCTTTATCATCGACATCGGCGGCGGCACCACCGAGGTTGCCACCGTTTCGCTCGGCGGCATCGTGGCGTCCTCCTCGGTGCGCGCGGCATCCTCCAAGATGGACGACGCGATCATGCTCTACATCAAGCGGCGCTATAACGTGAGCATCAGCCCGAAGACTGCTGAGGCGCTCAAGCTGCGCATCGGCTCGGTGCACCCGCAGACCGATGTGGGCGCGATGGAGGTGCGCGGCAAGAATCTGGCGAGCGGTCTCCCCGTCACCCTGAACGTGACCAGCGGCGACGTGCGCGACGCGATCGGCGACGTGATGGAGCAGATCCTTGACTGCATCCGCGCCGTTCTCGAAAAGACCCCGCCCGAGCTCTGCGCCGACATCTACGACCGCGGCATCCTGCTGACGGGCGGCGGCGCCTCGCTGCGCGGGCTGCCGATCCTGCTCTCGCAGATCACCGGCATCCGCGTCACGGTGGCGGATCGCCCGATGCAGACCTGCGCGCTCGGTCTCGGCCGCTTTGTCGAGCATCCCGAGCGCTACCCCTACCTCACGCAGTATAAGGCGAGGTAAAGAGGGGCGCAAATCCGTCTCCCCTGTGTAAGGGGTGAGCTGTACGAGACGCGATGCGTTTTTTAGGCTTCCCTTGGGGAGATGCGAAGATGGATCGCCCCTACGGGATTGTACCCTTTTTATACATCTTCCCCCTCAAATTTCAGAAAGGAGTCGCGCATGAACGGCTTTTTCAGAAGCAAGACCTTTATCGTCATCCTCACGCTGCTGGTGATCCTCGGCGGCGTGCCCGCCATCCTCGGCGCGATGGGACAGGGCGACGTTGTCCGCAGCGCCGCCGTCTCGCTGCTCTCGCCGCTGATGCGCGGCGCGTACGCTGTTGGCGACGCCCTGCACGGCTACAGCGCATACTTCACGGAATTTGACCGGCTGAAAGCCGAAAACGAAGCCCTCGCCGCGGCGCTTGCCGAAGCCGAGGGCAAGCTCTCGGACGCGCGCCTGCTCGCCGACGAAAACGAGTGGATGCGCGCCTATCTCGGCATCAAGCGTCTGCACACCGACTTCACCTTCTGCGACGCAAACCTGATCGGCAGAGAGGCAGGCGCGTACATGACCGCCTTCACGCTCGACCGCGGCGACGGCGCAGAGATCGCAGTCGGTATGCCGGTGGTCACGGCGGACGGCGTCTGCGGGCGGGTCACCGAGGTGGGCTCGACCTTCTGCCGCGTCTCCACGATCCTGTCTCACGACTCCTCCATCGGCGCATACGTCGAGCGGAGCGGCGAGGTCGGCATCGTCTGCGGCGATTTTGAACGCGGCAGAAACGGCGAATGCCTGCTGCGGTATCTGCCGTTTGACGCCGACATCGAGGTCGGCGACCGCATTCTCTCCAGCGGTCTCGGCAGCGTCTATCCGCGCGGGCTGGTGATCGGCGAGGTCACCGAGGTCACGGGCGATGCCTACGACCACACCAAAGTTGCCGTGGTGCGCCCCACCGCCGACCTCGCGGGGCTCACGCGCGTGATGATCCTCACCGGCTACGACGTCTACACGGAAAAGCCTGCGGAAACGACAGAAACAACGGCGGCGGATTAAAGCCGTTTCACTCCTTGGCATCCACCAAGGGGGAAGGCTTGGATAGAACGGCGAGAGTACCCCACCTTACAGCCATTCCCTCTGCATGCACAAATTCCACCGAAAGGAGCGCACGACATGCCGCGTAAAATGCATCTGCCAAAAACCGATCTGGTCAAAGCCGTGGTCTACACCGCGGTCGGCATCCTGCTTCTGCTGTTTTGCACCTCCTTTCTCCCCGCAACGCAGTGGACGACCGTCACGCCGAACCTGCTGGTCGCCATGATCTCCCTGCTTGCCTACTACGAGGGAGCGGGCTACGCCGGGGTCTATGGCGTGATCTTCGGCGCGCTGCTCTCGGGCATCAACGGGCGCGGCGCCCTGCTGCCCCCGCTGTTCTACGCCGCATTTGCCCTGCTGTGCGCATGGCTCTACGAGAATTTCTTCGTGCGCAACTTCTTTGCCTGGCTCTGCTACACGGCGGCGGGACTCATCACCGTCGGGTTGTACGGGCTGTTTTACGCCGTTTCGGCATGGGACATGGCGCTCGACACCCTGCTTGCGGGCGACGCGCTCGGCACATTTCTCCTCTCCCTCGTGCTGTCCCTCCCGCTCTACCGCTTTTTCGGTTTTCTGCACCGGAAAACCGACCTGAAGCTCGGATAACCCCACAGCTTTGCAGAAAGGAGTCAAGCATGCGCAAACTGCATACCGCCGTCCGGATCGGCGCGCTCGGCGCGCTGTTTGTCCTCATCTGCGCGGTCTATCTCGTCATCCTCGTCAACGTGCAGATCACGGGACAGGACTACTATGACATCATCAAGGAAGAAACCACCACGCGCTATGTCAAGATCGCCGCAAAGCGCGGCGAGATCTACGATACAAACGGCAAGGCGCTGGTCATCAATACACAGATCTACGACATCAGCCTGGAATACGGCGCAATGCCGAAGAAGGCGGACGCCTTCAACGCGGTCATCCTCGACGTGCTTTCCGCCATCAAAGAAAGCGGCGGCGTCTACACCCCGGTCGAGGTGACCTTCCCGTTCACGGGCAGCTTCCCGAACTACGAAAAGGACGAAGAATTCTTCAAGTCTGCGACGAACAAGACCAAATTTGCCGCGCTGCTCCGCCGTCTCGAGCTGGACGAATACGCAACGCCGGAGGAGCTCTTCACCTTCCTGCGCACGCGGTACGGTCTGTCGTCCTACTCGAAGAAGACCAAGACCTACACCGACCTTTACGACGCGGAGACGCTGGAGACCCTCGTGCGCATCCGCTTTGACATGGAGTACCGGCAGTTCAGCCGCGTCGAACCTTACACGCTGGCGCGCGACGTGGACACCAAGCTGCTGACCTACGTCAAAGAGCGCTCGATTCTGCAAGTGCTCGTCACCGAGGAGGCGGCGCGCACCTATGTCTACGACGGCTACGCCTCGCACCTGCTCGGCACGATCGGCAAGATCCCTGCCGAAAAACTGGACGACTACATCGAAAAAGGCTACAGCGGCGATGCCTACGTCGGCATTTCGGGCGCGGAGGCGGCATATGAGGATATGCTGCACGGCACGGACGGCACGCGCGCCATCGTCGAGGACCAATACGGCAACCTGATCTCCGAGACGGTCGTCAAGGAACCGGTTCCCGGCAGCGACGTGCGGCTGACCATCGACATCGACCTGCAGATCACCGCCGAGGACGCTCTCGCCGACAACATCCGCCTGATCCGCGAGGAGGCTGACCCGAAGCCGGGCGAGCACGACGGCGAGGACGCACACAGCGGCGCAGTCGTCGCCCTCGACCCGGACACCGGCGCGCTGCTGGCGGCGGCATCCTACCCAACCTACCGTCTCTCGGACTACATTGACAACTACGCGGCGCTTGCGGCGGACGAGAACCGCCCGCTCTACAACCGCGCGCTGCTCGGCACCTACACGCCCGGCTCGACCTACAAGCCCGGCGTTGCCGCCGCCGCCCTCTCCGAGGGCGTCATCACGCGGAACACCGTGATCGTGGACAAGGGCGTCTACGACTTCGGCGACTACCATCCGCGCTGCTGGATCTACCTGCGGCTCGGACGCACACACGGCGCACAAACCGTTGTCGAGGCGATCCAGAACTCCTGCAACTACTTCTTCTACGAGGTCGGCTACCGCCTCGGCATCGACGCGATCGACAAATACAGCCGCGTCTACGGGCTCGGCGAACCGACCGGCATTGAGCTGCCCGAATCGACCGGCATCCTTGCCGGTCCCGCCTACAGCGAGAGCACGGGCAACGTCTGGAACCCCGGCAACACGCTCCAAGCGGCGATCGGGCAGTCGGACAACATGTTCACGCCCTTACAGCTCTCGGTCTACATTTCCACGCTGCTCTCCGGCGGCACGCGCTACCGTGCGCACATGCTCCGCAGCGTGCATGCCTACCCGTCGGGCGAGGTGCTCTCCGAGACCGCGCCCGAGGTGATGAGCGCAGTGGAGCTGGACGCCGGCATCGTCGCGACAGTCAAATCGGCGATGAAGGACGTGGTGGAGAGCGGCTCGGCGGCGCGCATCTTCCGCGGCTATGACATCACGGTCGGCGGCAAGACCGGCACGGCGCAGGTCGGCGGCGACCGCTCGGACAACGCGCTGTTTGTGGGCTTTGCGCCCTACGATGCGCCGAAGATCGTCGTCACGGTCGCAATCGAACAGGGCGCAAACGGCACGGACGCCGCCTACACGGCAAAAGCGCTCTACGACACCTATCTCAAGGGACAGAAATACGAAAAGCGGTATACCGAAACGGAGGCGGCAAAGTGACGAAAAAGAATCTGGCAAAGCAGGTCGCCGCAGCACTGGAAGCGCTCTACCCGGACGCGGTCTGCTCGCTCGAATACGAGGACGAACCCTGGAAGCTGCTGATCCTCGCGCGCCTGTCGGCGCAGTGCACCGACGCGCGGGTCAACATCGTGGCAAAGACGCTGTTTGTGCGCTTCCCCACACTCGAGAGCGTGGCGGACTGCGACCTTGCGGCGCTGGAAGAGACGATCAAGCCCTGCGGGCTGTACAAGACCAAGGCAAAAAGCATCAAGGAGACCGCCGAAATTCTCGTGCGGGACTACGGCGGGCGCGTGCCCGACACGATGGACGAGCTGCTCGCCCTGCCCGGCGTGGGGCGCAAGATCGCCTGTCTCATGCTCGGCGACGTGTTCGGCAAGCCGCACATCGTCACCGACACGCACTGCATCCGCATCTGCGGGCGGCTCGGTTTTTACCCCGAAAGCGAGAAGAATCCCGCGAAGATTGAGAAAATTCTCGACGGCTGCGTGGAAAAGCCGATCCAGTCGGATTTCTGCCACCGCATCGTGGATTTCGGGCGGGACGTCTGCACGGCGCGGTCGCCGAAGTGCACCGTCTGCCCCATGCAGTCCTTCTGCCGCCATTTCATTGACGCGCCGGCGTCACACCGTTGATGCGCAGCATCACGCCGTTTGCGGAAAAGCCGCAACTTCATTCTCCGTTCCTTTTGCAAAAAAATGATTGCATTTGCCCCGCGCGTGGATTATAATATATTATTATGATGTTTTTGCCCCAGCCTTCCCCATTGGGGAAGGCAAAAGAAAAGCCCCCGCACTCCCCCCGTTCTAACCTTAAAAAATCTATCTATAATATACAGTGAGGATTTCAAAATGCAGCGGACACAAATCAAAAGCATTTATCTCGCCGAAAAAGACTACGACGGCAAAACGATCACCGTCGGCGGCTGGGCACGCTCCATCCGCGCCAGCAACGCCTTCGGCTTCATCGAGCTGAACGACGGCAGCTGCTCGGGGAACCTGCAGGTCGTCTTTGAAGCCGACAAGCTCGAAAACTACACCGAGATCGCCAAGCAGAATGTCGGCGCGGCGCTCGTTGTGCACGGCACGCTGGTGCTGACTCCCGACGCCAAGCAGCCCTTTGAGCTGAAGGCGGCTGCCATCGAGGTCGAGGGCGTTTCCACCCCCGAATACCCGCTTCAGAAGAAGAAGCACTCCTTCGAGTTCCTGCGCACGATCGCGCATCTGCGCCCGCGCACCAACACCTTCAACGCGGTCTTCCGCGTCCGCAGCGAGTGCGCGTTTGCCATCCATGAGTTCTTCAACTCCCGCGGCTTTGTCTATGTCAACACGCCGATCATCACCACCTCGGACTGCGAGGGCGCAGGCGAAATGTTCCGCGTGACCTCGCTCGACCTCGACAACCTGCCGAAGAACGAGGACGGCAGCGTCAACTACGCCGAGGACTTCTTCGGCAAGCCGACCAGCCTGACCGTCTCGGGTCAGCTCAACGCCGAGTGCTTTGCCCTCGCGTTCGGCAATGTCTACACCTTCGGTCCGACCTTCCGCGCCGAGCGCTCCAACACGCAGCGTCACGCCGCCGAGTTCTGGATGATGGAGCCCGAGATGGCGTTTGCCGACCTCGAGGATGACATGGAGATCGCCGAGGCGATGATCAAGCACGTCGTCCGCCACGTCATGGCAACCTGCAAGCAGGAGCTTGCCTTCTTCAACCAGTTCTTCGACAACACGCTGCTCGAGAGATTGCAGAACCTTGTGGACAACGACTTCGGCAGAGTGACCTACACCGAGGCGATCCGCCTGCTCGAGGAGAGCGGCAATAAGTTTGACTACCCGGTCTCCTGGGGCATCGACCTCCAGACCGAGCATGAGCGCTACCTCACCGAGAAGATCTTCGGCAAGCCGGTGTTCGTCACCGACTACCCGCGCGAGATCAAGGCGTTCTACATGCGGCAGAACGAGGACGGCAAGACCGTCGCCGCGATGGATATGCTTGTCCCCGGCGTCGGTGAGCTGATCGGCGGTTCGCAGCGCGAGGAGCGCCTCGACATGCTGCTCGCCGCGATGAAGAACTTCGGTCTGAAAGAAGAAGACTACAGCTGGTATCTCGACCTGCGCCGCTTCGGCAGCGCCAAGCACGCCGGCTTCGGTCTCGGCTTTGAGCGCCTTGTGATGTACATCACCGGCGTCTCCAACATCCGCGACGTCGAGGCATTCCCGAGAACGACCGGTTCGGCTGATTTTTAAGCCGAACCCGCCATATGACCCCAAAGGAGCATTATGAAATACGCAGAGCTTTCCATCGAAGAAAAGAAAGAACAGCTGAAGCGCGCGCAGATCGAATTTGACTGCCTCTGCAAGCTGAAGCTGTCGCTCGACCTGTCGCGCGGCAAGCCGATCGGCGAGCAGCTCGACCTCTCCAATGAGCTGTTCACCGTCCTCACGGGCGAGCACGGCGACTACATCGGTGAGCGCGGCTTTGATTACCGCAACTACGGCTGCCTTGACGGCATTCCCGAAGCAAAGACACTGTTTGCCGAGCTGCTCGAAGTCCCGGCGGAGCAGGTCTTTGTCGGCGGCAACTCGAGCCTGAATATGATCTACGACGCGCTCACGCGGCTCATGCTGCACGGCGCCCCCGGCGTGGAGGAACCGTGGTGCAAACTGGGCAAGGTCAAGTTCATCTGCCCCGCCCCCGGCTATGACCGCCATTTCGGCATGCTGGAATCGCTCGGCATCGAGATGATCACGGTCGAATACCTTGCGGACGGGCAGCCCGACATCGAGCGCATTGAGGAGCTGGCACGCGATCCCGAAGTGAAGGGCATCATCTGCGTGCCGAAGTATTCCAACCCGACCGGCGTGACCTACTCGCGCGAGGTCGTGCGCCGCCTTGCCAAGATGGAATGCGCCGCGCCCGACTTCCGCATCATCTGGGACAACGCCTACTGCGTGCATGACATCTACAGCGAGGAGAAGCTGGCGAACATCTTTGAGTTCGGTCAGCGCTACGGCACCGAGGATCGCATCCTCTGCTTCACCTCGACCTCGAAGATAACCTTCCCGGGCAGCGGCGTCGCCGCGATGGCGCTCTCGCCCGCCAATATGGCGCAGGCGAAGAAGCTCATCGGCATTCAGACCATCAGCTTTGACAAGCTGAACCAGCTGCGCCATGTCCGCTATCTGCAAAATGCCGCGCATGTGCATGAGATCATGCAGCGCCATGCCGACATCATCCGCCCTAAGTTTGACATCGTGTTTGAGGCGCTGGAAGCCGAGCTCGGCGGGCTGGGCATCGCCTCCTGGACGAAGCCGAACGGCGGCTATTTCATCAGCCTGACGCTGATGGACGGCTGCGCCAAGCGCGTCTGGTCGCTGATGCGCCAGGCAGGCGTTGTCCTCACCGGCGCAGGCGCGACCTACCCCTACGGCAAGGATCCGCGCGACGCCAATCTGCGCCTCGCGCCCACCTATTCCCCCGCGCACGAGTTGGAGGTCTGCATCCAGGCGCTCTCCGCCTGTGTCCGCCTCGCCTCGCTCGAAAAAATGCTCTCGGAGTAAATATGTACATCAAAAAAGCAGCTTCAACCACGGTTGAAGCTGCTTTTTTACAGTTGGACCGACGAGAAGCCACCCGAATGGGCGGCTTTTTTGACGATTTTTTTATTACAGGGCTTTCACGATGCGCTCGGTATCCGACGCGATGACAAGCTCCTCGTTGGTGGGGATCATGAAGACCTTGACCTTCGAGGTCGGCTTCGAGATCTCGGTGGCGGTCAGCGGGCGGGGCAGATTTGCGTTGTGCTCCGCATCAAACTCAACGCCGAAGTAGCCGAGTTTCGAGCAGACGCTCTCGCGCATCTCCCAGTCGTTCTCGCCGATGCCGGCGGTGAAGACGATGGCGTCAAGGCCGCCCATCGCCGCGGTGTACGCGCCGATGAACTTGCGGATCTGGTAGGAGACGATGTCCAGCGCGAGCTTTGCGCGCTTGTTGCCCGCCTTGGCTGCGGCGGAAACGTCGCGGCAGTCGGACGAAACGCCGGACACGCCGAGGAAGCCGCACTTCTTGTTCATGTACTCGTTCATCTCATCGGCGTTCATGCCGGTCTTGTTCATGATATAGGGGACGATTGCGGGGTCAATGTCGCCGCAGCGCGTGCCCATTTCGATGCCGGCGAGAGGCGTGAAGCCCATCGAGGTATCCAGCACCTTGCCGTCCTTGACAGCCGAGATGGACGAGCCGTTGCCAAGGTGGCAGGTGACGATCTTCGTGCCCTCTGCCTTGCCGCCGAGCAGCTTGATGCACTCGCCGGAGACATAGCGGTGAGACGTGCCGTGCGCACCGTAGCGGCGGACGGCGTACTTCTCGTACATATCGTAGCTGACGGGGTACACATACGCATAGTCGGGCATGGACGCAGTGTGGAACGCGGTGTCAAACACGAGAACCTGGGGCGTCTTCGGCATTGCGGCGAGGCAGCCCTGGATGCCCATGATGTGCGCGCCGGTGTGCAGGGGGGCGAGGTCGCGGCAGAGCTCGAGCTTTGCCAGCACTTCATCGGTGAGCAGCACCGACTCCGAGAAGTAAGCGCCGCCGTGGACGATGCGGTGACCGACCGCCTCGATCTCGTCCATGCTCTTCACCGAGCCGTATTCGGCGCTGAGCAGTGCGTCGATGACAATCTTGGTGGCAACGGTGTGGTTGGGCATGGCGATCTCTTTCTCATAGACCGCGCCGGTCTCGAGGTTCTGATGCTTGATCTTGCCGTCGATGCCGATACGCTCACAGAGACCCTTCGCGCGGACAACGCCCGCGGTCGTGTCAAACAGCTGATACTTCAGCGAGCTGGAGCCTGCGTTTACAACGAGTACATTCATGAAAATGATCCTCCGAAAATAATGTCGTTTAACCATTTTATTATACGCCCCCTTTTCGACAAATTCAAGAAGTCCCGCACACATTTTTGAAAGAAGGGTGAAAAATTTTCCGTCCCGCTTGCGGCTGCCCCGAAAAAGTGGTAAAATAGGGGGAGATGGAATGGAGTTTCGGCTCCCATAGTTGCACAAAACGCAATGCGCTTTTCAGGCTTCCCCTTCTCCCCCAAGGGGGAAGCCTGAATATTCATTCTGCAAGGAGGACGCCATGCTGGCTGCGATCATCTGCGAATACAACCCGTTTCATGCGGGGCACGCCTACATGGTGGGCGAGGTGCGGCGCGCGCTCGGCGCGGACGTGACGATTGCCGCCGTGATGGGCGGCATCTTCTCGCAGCGCGGCGAGCCCTATATTGCGCCGCCGACCTACCGCGCGGCAGCCGCGGTCGCGGGCGGCGGCCCCCTTGTTTTCCAACTCCCCTACCCCTCGTCGGCGGCGCGCGCCGCCGACTTTGCCCGCGCGGGCGTGGAAATTGCCGCCGCCATCGGTGCGGATGTACTGGCATTCGGCAGTGAGGTCGGCGACCTTACCGCGCTCGAGGCGCGTCGTGCGCGGCTCGACAGCGGCGAGCTGCGCGCACGCGCAGCCGCCCTTTCTGCCGCCGACCGCACGTTGGGGCAGACGCGCGCAGCGGCGCGCGCCTACGAAGAACTCTACGGCGGCGAAGATCTCGCCGCGCCGAACGACATCCTCGCCGTGGAATACCTGCGCGCGCTTGCGCACATCGACCGCAGCATTGAGCCGCTGGCGATCCCGCGCGTGGGTGCCTATCACGGCGGCATGGGCGGCTTCCCGTCCGCCTCCGAGCTGCGCCGCAGCTACGCCGCGCGCGGCATCGCCGCCTTTGCGGGCGAAATGCCGAACGGCGCTCTCGCCGCGCTTTGTGCAGCGGACGCCGCCGGGCTCTGTCCGGCGGACGTCGAGCGGTTGGCGTCCACCGTCCTGCTCCGCCTTGCGATGCTGAAGGACGACGCGGCGGCACAGGCGCGCCTTGCGGGCGACCGTGCCGCGCTCGAACGGCTGCTTGCCGCGGCGCCCGCCGCGCACACACTGTCCGAACTCTTCCGCGCGGCAGCATCCAAACGCACCACCGACGCATCGCTGCGCCGCGCGGCGCTCTACGCGCTGCTCGGCACGACCGAAGAAGAAATTGCCGCGCCGGTCGCCTACACCCGTCTGCTCGCGGCAAACACACGGGGCTGCGCGGCGCTCGGCGGCGCGCGGGCGGGCTTTGTCCTGACCAAACCCGCCGATGCGGAAAAGCTGGCGGACGGCGGCGCGCAGTTCCGGCAAACCCGGTTGGCGGAGCGCGCGTTTGCGCTCTGCTTTGCCGGCAGCTACGACTGCATGCGCACGTCGCCCTGCATCATAAAGGAATGAATATGGAAATGCTGCAACCGATCCGCCCGTGGCTGCGGTTTCTGCCGCTTGCCTGGTTTGTCTTCATCAATCTGCTTGCCGCCGGCATCGTTGCCTACGACAAGCACATCAGCCGCCTGCCGCGCGGCAGTATCCGCCGCGTGCCGGAGCGCCGCTTCGTGCGCTTTGCCTGGATCGGCGGCGGGCTCGGCACGCTGCTCTCGATGCTGCTCTGCCACCACAAGACCAAATCCCACAACGCGCTGCTCTTTCGCATCGCGCTGCCGACGCTTGTCTGGATCGCCGCATGGCTTTTTGTCCTCGCGCGCATGAATTCGGGCAGCCTCGGGATATAATGAAAGAAACACGGAGGAAACGTACATGACCTATGTAATGTCGGATATACACGGCGACTACGAGCGCTACATGAAGATGCTGGAGGCGATCAACCTCGACGAGGACCGCGACACGCTCTACGTCCTCGGGGATGTGATCGACTTCGGCGACGCAGGCATGAAAATTCTCGACGACATGTCGTCCCGCCCGAATGTGTACCCCATCATCGGCGAACACGAATACACCGCGCTGCCGCTGCTGCGCCGCCTCTGCGGCGACGCCGAGGAGAGCGCCGTGGCGGTCGCCGCGCTCGGCAAGGAAGCGCTTGCCGCCTTTGCCGCATGGGGCAAGAACGGCGGCGAGACGACCGCGCGCGAATTTTTCGCGCTCTCGCCCGAGGACCGCGAATGGCTGGTGGACTATCTCGGCGAATTTGCGCCCTATGAGGAGGTCGAGGTCGGCGGCAGGAACTATCTGCTCGTGCATGCGGGGCTGGATCACTTCTCGAAGGACCGCGACATCGAGGACTACGGCATTGAGGAGCTGATCTCGGTATCGCCCGACTATGAAAAGGTGTATTTCGCGGACAAGACCCTCGTCACGGGGCACAAGCCGACCGTGGAGATCAACCCCGGCTACAAGGGCAAGATCTTCATGCTGAACGGGCACATCGCCCTCGACTGCGGCGCGGCATACGGTCTGCCGCTCGGCTGCCTGCGCCTCGACGATATGAAGGAGTTTTACGTGGAGTGAGGCAGGGCAGATGCGGTTGAAGCGGCAATTTAACATGCATTTGATTCTTGTTCAGCCCCTTCGGTGAGGGACGGCTATTACAAAAAAACACGAACCTTGCGGTTCGTGTTTTTTTGCTTTTTTTACTTGATGCGGTATTCGGCGGCGGCGATGCGCGTGAAGATGACGCACGCCTCCGAGCGCCGGATGCTGTCATCGGGACGGTAATTGCCCGTGCCGGCGTCGCCGCCGACAATGCCTGCGGCGAAGAGCTTCTTCACCGCGGCGGCGCACGCCATGCCGTCCGTCACATCGGCGGGCGAACCCGTGCGCGTGCCGGCATACTCGCGCTCCGGCAGAATGTTTGCAAAGACGACCGCCATCTCGCCGCGCGTGATATTGCGGTTGTAATCGTCAAACTGCTCATTTTGAATGATGCCGTTTGCGATGCAATAGGCAACATAGGGTTCATACCAGGTCTTCGCCCCGGCGGTATCCACCGCCTTTCCGTAATAAACCGTGTGGATATTGGCAGCGGCTGTCAGCGCCTGCGCGACCGTGAAGCTGCCGTCCGGCGAAAACTTATTTGCGGCGGTGCCGTTTGCGAGTGCATACTCGTATGCCGATGCCACATAGGCAGAGAACCACGAGGACTGCGGCACATCCGTAAAGTTTGCCGTATAGGTGCGCAGGCGGCGAAAAGGGTTGACCGCCTCCCCTGCCTCCGTCGTATCAAACCCGGAGATGCGGGATGCGAGCGGCAGCGGATTCAACGTCATTGTATAGACCGTCGAGGTGGCGGGAACGGCAGTCATCGTGGGCGTGCCGTCCGCCGCGAAGTCGATCTTCTGCATATACATGCGGCGCATGGTGTAAGCGGAATAGTGATATTCCTTGGCATGGAACACGCCGTAATAATCCTTGCCATCCGGCGAGGTGGTGACGATCATCGCGCCGGGCGAATACACGCCGGACGCATAATCCGTGAACTGAAGCGGCTTCTCGTACTTCTTCCAGAGCGACGCATCGGTGAGCGGATCGTCCTTGCCGCCCGTGAAGCGCAGCATGCCGGTGCAGTACTCATCGGTGCGGGTGTGCCCCGCCGCAAAGAGCAGATACAGCGTGCCGTCCGGTGCATAGAACGGGTACGGTCCCTCCATGATGCCCTTTTCGTAGCTGTACATCGGCGAGGAGATCACGACCTGCCCGTCCGCCATCCGGGTCGGCGATTCGAGTTTCACCACGCGCATACGCTGGATGTGCGTGCCGTTCGACCCGTCCGCCGCGCGCCAGAAGCCGCTGAAGAACATGTAGGTATTGCCGTCATGCTGAATGATGCGGGGCGACAGGTAGGAAAACGCCTCTTTATCAAGGTTCTCCATGCAGCCGAAGAATTGGTAGCTGCCGATGGGATCGTCGGTCTCGGCGACCCAAACGTAAGGATAGCGCTTGACCATATTGATGGACGGATCCTGATCGTTCGGGAACTGGCAGGCGGCATAAATATACCACTTGCCGTCGAGCTTGTAGAGCTGGGGCGCCCAGAGCGCCTCCATGTCCTTCGCCTGCCCCGAGAGTGCCTGACTCCAGATAAGCACGGGCGTGACCTTGCCGATGTCGAAGAGGTTTGCCGCCTTCGCCATGTAGACGGCGGGCTTGCCCGCATAATCCTTGGCGTAGGTGTAGTAATACCAGCCGTCGGCATAGACGACCGAGGGGTCGGCATAGCCTGCGATCGGATTTTGATAGGCTGCGTCGCCGCGAACATCGGCGGACAGGTTCATATTCTCGGGGACGGTGATCGCAGATGTGTGCGAGCCACCCATCCCAGCCGTGCCGGACACCGTGCCGACGCGGCGGATGTCCGAGGTGGTGACGACAAGGCGGTATGCGCCGTCGAGCGTCGCGGTACTGTCCTCACCTGCGCGGATATCGCCCTCAAAGGATGCACCCGCGGCGTTGACCGTGACATTGCCGCGAACGGCGGTTTCCGCCGCCGCGCCGATGACCGGGCAGGCGACAATGCCGCCGCGTGCGTTGAAGGTCGCGTCGCCGGTCAGGCTGTTGACACCGGCAACATAGATGCCGCCCGTGATGCTGCCGCCGTACAGATTCAGCGTGAGGTTGCCCTCGGCGCGGCGCGCGGACGCACCGGCAGCCGTCGAATACTGTCCGGGCGTGACAACGCCCCATGTGCCGCTGTAAATGTCCAACGTGACGTCGGCGCGCAGTACCTCGGCGAGCGCCACCGAGCCGCCGACGAGCGCCGGGTAGGTCTCGATGCGCGCATCGGGCAGGAGCGTGCAGACGACGTCCTCGCCGATCGTGAGATGCTTGCCCGCCGCTGCGATATACGCGTCATTTACAGCCGTCTCAATGTCGAGCGCGGTGAAGGTTGTCTCCGTGCCGAGCGTGACCGAGCCGGAGAGCACCAGCTTTGCCCCGTCGGTGAGGCGGTAGTCAACCCCGCCGTACAGCGAGGTGACCGTGAGCTTGCCGGACGCTGCCGCAAGAGTCTTTGCGCCCGATACCGTCAGATCGCCGCAGACGACGATCGTACCGCCCGCAGGCAGCGCCGCCGACGCCGCTGCGAGGTCGCCCATCGGCGAAGTCGGCAACGAGCCGTCGCCCTCTCCGCCGTCCTGCACGTACAGCACGGTTTTATCCGCCTTGACGGGAGTATAACCGCTGTCCGCGCTTCCGCCGCGCACCGACACAAAGCCGCTGCCCGCCGAGCCTTGGCTGCTGCCCGCGATGCTGCCGACATGACCGCCGAGGAGCAGCACAAAGGTGCGCCCGCCTGCGGCTGTCCTGCCGCCCGAGGCGGCTGCAAAGCTGCCGGAGCGGATCACGATGCCGTGCGAACCCTCGCCCGTGCCGCCGTCCAGCGTCAGGCTGCCGCCCGAAACGCCGTCGCCGATCGTGAGGAGATGCCCCGCCGCATCGATTTTGCCGTTTCCGCCGAGGCGGAGATTTTCAACATAGGTTTCGCCGCCGAGCGTCAGCGTGCCGGTGACCGTGAGCGTAGCGCCGAAGTCCTTGCCGCCCGCCGCGCCGACGATGTGCAGCGCCTTGTCGGTCGCCGCCAGTGTCTCGCTGCCGACCGTGAGGTTGCCTGCGATGACGACCGTGCCGCCCGCAGGCATGGCTGCGACCGCCGCCGCCAGTGTTTTCTTCGCGGTGGCTGCGGACTTGCCGTCCGCAGCATCGCTGCCGCTGCCCGAGACGAAGAGCACGGGGTCAAAGCCGACGGCGGTCATCGAAATGCCGTCCGCCAGATCCAGCGCGGACACGCCGCGCACATTCTCGCCGTTTGCCCCCTTGAAGCCGCCGGCGAAGCTGCCGCCGGTGACGCGCAGGGTGAAGTCGCCGTCCACATAGCCTGCCACGCGGTCGTGCACGGCGGCGATCTCTGTGCCCGTGCGGAAGCTGCCGCCCGAGATCTCGATGGTCACATTGCCGCGCACATAGGCGTTGCCGCTTGTCGTTGCGTTTGTGCCGGGGCGACCGATGCCGCAGACCGAGCTGTTGATCTTACCGCCCGTGATGCGGATGGTCGCATCGCCGTCCAGTGCGTCAAAGCCTCCTACCGCGATGATGCCGTTCATGGCCGGATTGGTGGTGGTGGAGGTGAACGTGCCGCCGTGAATCTCGATGGTCACGTCGCCGATGGTGCCGACCGGCTGATATTCGCCGGTGCGGATCGAGCCGCCGCGCACATACCACCAAGTGCCGCTGTGAATCTCGATTTTATAGCCGAAGAAACGCGCCGTCTTCGCAGTGGTGCCCGCGATGGCACAGTCCGTGCCGCCCCAGATGGCGATCGGATTGCCCGCGTAGGTACAGGTGACACCCTCGCCGACCGTGAAGTTGTTGCCGCGGCAGAAAATGTCCACGCTCTTTTTCGAGCTTATGAGCAGCTGCTCAAACCGCACGGGCGAGCCGAGGAAGATATCCGCCTCGAGCACAAGCGAGCCGTCGTAGACCTTGCCGCCGTAGCTGCTTGTGAACGTGATCTCCCCCGACCGTTCGGGGAAGGTCGCCATGGCAGCGGGCACGGTGGCTTTGCCGCAGAGGACAATGGTGCCGCCCGCCTCCGAAAGCCGCTTGAAAGCGCGGCCGAGCGTCTGCACGGCTTTGTCCGCGCTTGAACCGTCTGCCGCGTCATCGCCGAGATCACTGAGGAAAACGACCGACGCATCGGACGCGGCGGGCGTTTCCGTGCCCTTCCCGACGATGCTGTCAAAGGCATCCGTGTTAACGTCGGCAGCGATCCATTCATCGGTGACCTTTGTCTTGTCCGCGCGTGAAAGATCAAGCACGGTCTTGCCGTAGTTGGTGCACGTCTTGCCGTAGGCGGGACCGCCCGTCAGACCGTGCCAGACGCCGGAGGTCGACCAGCCGGTTTTCACCGCCTTGAAATAGGCTGCGGGGTCAAAATGCTCGGTGAGCGTGACCGTGGCATCCACCGTGTAGGTGATCTTCTCGCTGCCGCAGGCGGTGATAAAATTGGTGACCGCGCCGCCGTCCAACGTGATGAAGACCTTGCCCGTGGTCTGCGCCTTGCCGCCCCAGCGGTATGCACCGAAGACCTTGTCAATGACGGCGTCGCCGCCGATCGTGATGTACGCCGCACCCGTGTAGCTCGGGTTGAAGGACGCTTTGCCGGTGTTTCTGCCAAGCCCCGTCACCTCGGCATAGCGTCCGCTCAGGAGAGTGACATGCGCATCGCGGCTGTAGTCATCGTCCGGCACGGAGACCGTCGCGTTGGTATGCTCCATACCGCCGACAACGTGCACCTCGATGTTGTCCATGACAACGCCGTCCCCGAACGTGAGCGCAAAGAAGCGCCCTGCCACGACCAGTGTCTTTTTGTTTGCATTGTAAAATGTGATGTTCTCAAACGTCGTATCCCCGGTGCAGAAGAACCGTCCGGCATCCGGGAAGATGAGACGTGCGCCGCTCTGCGCCGTGATCGTGACCGTGCCGCTTGCGGCGGGTGCGGTGAACGCATTGATCGACGCATCATACCCCGCCGACTTTGCAACCGAGGTGTCGCCGGTGAGGACGACCTTGCCCCCGCCCGAAACGGCGCGGATCGCATCCGCAAGGTCGCCGAGCGGCGACGATGCACTTGAGCCGTCTCCCTTGCCGCCGTCCTTCACATAGACGGTGTCCGCCGCCGATGCCGCAAGGGCGCCGAGCGCGAAGACACAACAGCAGATGACGAGCATCCATTTGCAGAGTTTTTTCATCCGTTTCTCCTTACTTCTTCCAGCTTTCCGCCGCGAGGCTGAATGCAGCGTCGGTCTGCGTGAGTGCGGTCTTCGCCGCGTCTGCATGGCTCGCAAAGTTGGACGCGAAGTCCTTCGACCCCTCGCGGAACATGTAGATCAGCTCCTTGTTGATGTTGGCGGGCTGGATGTACAGCCCGAGGTCATAGGCGCGGGTCGCCGCCATGCGCTCCAGCGTGGCAAGGCTATCCTCGTCACGGAAATACTGCCCCGTGAGCGTCTTGTCGTAGTACGCGCCGGTCAAGAGCTGCTTGCCGTAGTAAGCCAGCGCATTCAGCACTGCGCCCGAGCGCTCAGCATCCGCCGCCGTGAGCGGTACGGTGAAGAGCGTCATATGCCAGGGAGAGGCAACCGTATGGTACTCCGCCTGTGCCTCGTCATACTTCGGATAAGGCAGGATACCGTAGTCGGTCTCCATATCGCGGTAAGCATCAAGGGACTGCAGTCTGCCCGCGAGGAAGAGCGCACGGTTGCCCGAGAACATATCCATCGCTTCCTTTGAGGTGTAGCGCTGATAGTTGATGGCATCACCGCCGAAGCAGAAATCGGTGTACTTCGTAAGAACATCTACAATACGCTCACTGCCGGTGAGTGTGAGGTTCAGCGTGCCGTCGTCCGCAACCTGCACCACGCGCTCGCCGCTGCCCTCAAGGACCGCATAAATCGAGTCGTCCCAGGTGATCAGCCCGAACTTGTCGGACATGTCGTATACGCCGTCGCTGTTCAGATCCTCGGTTGCCTGCTTCGCATAGGACGCGAGTGCGTCCATCGTCCACTTTCCATCCTCAACAAGCGTGTAGAAGTTATCCTCGATGTTGAGATCCGCCTTGACCTGCTTGTTGAACGCAATGACGTTCTGCATCATGTCATCCCAGAAGTCGATGTCGCCCGTGGTGGCAAACAGCAAACCGCGGATGGTGAGGTCGCGCGAAGCGCGCTCGTCCCAGAAGTCTTTATCCAGCGTCAGATTTTTGATGCTGCCGAGCTCATAGAGCGAGCCCGCCATGGCAAGCGGCACGGCATCGTAGGCAGCAATGACCGCCGCATCATAGTCATCGTCTCCCGCCGTGGCGGCAACCATCAGCTTGGTCTTTGCCGAGCCGGTGGTCCCGTAATCCTCAATATAGTTGAAGGTCACGCCGTAGAGCTCCTCCACCGTCTTCATGCGGCGATAGACTGCCTCGTCCAGCGGCGTGCGCTCGGTCATATCGCTGTCTTCAAAGGACTTGAATGCAACATTGGTATTGCAGTTGCCCGAAATGAGCATGGTGAACTCGCCGGAATAGTCGGCGTCCACCGGTACAAATTCGGGCGCTTCGGTGGTCGCCTCGGTGGAAGCCGTGGTGTTTTCGCTTGTCACGGGTGCGGGCTTTTCGCCGCAAGCGGCAAGGCTTGCGGCAGCAAGGAACAGTGCAATCTTTCTCTTGAACATGTCATTTACCTCTCGTTTCTCTCGGATATTTTGTCGGGGAATCCCCCATCAATTTCATTTTTTGCGATCATCTCCCGATACCGGCTCGGCGATACGCCGAAATGCGCCTTGAAGTGCCGGGAGAAATTCATGCAGTCGCCGTAGCCCGCTCTGCGTGCCGCCGATGTGACGCTCGCCCCCTCTGCGCTCAGCAGCTCGGCGGCGTGCTCCATGCGCACCTCGGCAAGATACTGCTTCGGCGAAGTGCCGGTCTCGCGGCGGAAGACCGTGCTGAAATAGCAGCGGTCCAGGTTCAGCGTCCGCGCAATGTCCGAAACGCGGATGGGCTTTGCGTAATTCTCCTCGATATAGCGCTTGGCGGCGGTGACATAGGGATTCTGCCGTGTGCCGTGCGCCGCCTGCATGCGGATAAGCGCCGCGAAGAGCGTCCACAGCCCCGCGGTGATCGCCTCGCGCGCGCCGTACTCCTCTCTGGCGGCATCCAGGCAGTCGGCAAACAGACTGCCGAGCGACGGCGCGGTGATGACATCGGCATCCAGCAGTGCGGGCAGCTCCGTGTCACAGTAAAAGTTGAGCCAGATATAATGCCACGGATCGGTCTTGTCTGCGGTGTAAACATGCGGGCGGTGCGGCCGCACCACAAAAATCTGTGACGGCATCACATCGTAGGTCACGCCGCCGGTGGAAAAGGTGCCCTTGCCCGACACAACGAAATGCAGCATCCAGTACGGACGCGTGAATCCGACCGAAAAGCCGGGCGCGCACTGCTCCGTACCGCACCAGACCGGGCTGAGACCGGGCAGGCGCTTATCGTCAAAGCGGTAATTCTCACAAAGCATGGCGTTCTCCTTTATTTCTGTTGCAGCAGTGAATCGGACATTTGCCGCTGTCGGCAGCCGCAATTCCGGCAATTCTGCCTACAGCACTTCGTCCACGCGGCAGGGGGTCAGCGTCACGCTGAGGCGGTGCTTGCCTGCCTTCAGCTGGTAGGCTTCGTCCAGCATCGGACCGCAGGCATAGGAGCCGCAGCCGCTCTGGAATGCATCGAGGTGCAGATAGGTGAAAGGCTCAGGCGTGAGCTCATGCACATAGCACGCATCGCGCAGCTGCGCATCGCTGTAGTGCGACGCACCCATGGAGAAGGGTGCATCCGTGCGCGTGACGAGCAGTCCCGCGCCGTCGGCGGTCGTAAGGGAAACAAACTGCGTATCAAAGTGCGCACCGTTCTCCTGCGGACGCAGGTAGGGCTCGAAATTGTCCGTAACGGTCGTTAAAAACCGTCCGAGGCGCGCCGCAAGGTGCTTGTCGATGTAGCTTTCCATCGGTCCGTAGCCGAAATAGCGCAGGTTTTCAAGCGTCGGGACAAGCGGCAGGCAGAGCCCGAGACGCGGGTAAAAACGTACGCCGCCATCCGGGATGTCTGCGTCCATGGTGACGGTCAGCTTGCCGTCCGCCGCCGCGCGATAGGTGACGCGGGCACGGAGCAGATCCTTGCCGTCCGCCACAAGGCGCAGCGCCGCCGCGCAGGTGACGGCGGTCTTCGCCGCGCGCACCGTGAAGCTGTCGCAGACCTCGGCGGCGCAGTGAATGCCGAGCGCATCCCAGCTCGGACGGAGTTTGCGGTCATTGTCCATCGGTGCGCGGCTGAGCGCAAGCGTGAGGGGCGCATCGAGGAGCACCGTGCCGTCCGCCGTGATGCCTGTGAGCGCGCCGCATGTGCGGTCAAAGCGGTAGACCGTCTCCCCGACCGTCACGGTGACGGTCTCCCCGCTTTCCTTGACATGCGGTGCGCGCGCCGTGCGGCGCACCTCCGGCAGCGCCGCGTCGGCGCAAAGGACAAACTGCGCATGCCCGAGCAGCGTGCCCAAGGGGACGAGCGGCGTTTCGCGGCAGGCATGCATCTCAAAATTGACGGTCAGCGCACCCCCCGCCGCAGGCAGCGTCAGCGCAAATTCGACCGCGCCGCGCGGTGCGACTGCGCCGAGGTCCGGCATGCCGGAGTCGACGGTGACCCCGTCCCGCTCAATACGGTAGGTGATGGCGATATCCGACGTGTCGGTGAAGTCGCGCAGATTTTCAAAACGGAAGACACCTGCCGCCGCGTCCGCCGCGGTGATGCGGAAGGGCTTCTGCGCCTCGCGCAGCTCGTACATGCCGGTGTGCAGGCGGCGGTCGGGATAAACCAGACCGTCCATGCAGAAGTTTCCCGCGTTCGGCGTATCGCCGAAGCTGCCGCCGTAGCCGTACTTCGGGTGCTGCACATCGCCGTCCAGCAGGGCGGCGTGGTCGCAGAACTCCCACACGCAACCGCCGAAGAAGCGGTCGTCGGCATAGATCGCGTCCCAGTATGCGGCAAAGTCGCCGGGACCGTTGCCCATGGCGTGGCAGTATTCACAGAGGAAGACGGGATAGCGGGCGCGGTCGTCCGCAAGATAAGCCTTGATCTTCGGCACGGACGCATACATATAGCTCTCGACATCCGCGATGTCGTAAAGCTCGGGACGGTCGGGGTGCTTTGCCCGATAATCCGCGTTGCCGCCCTCGTAGTGGAGCAGGCGCGCCGTGTCATGACGGCGGAAATACGCCGCCATGGCGGCGTGGTTGCGCCCGAGACCCGACTCGTTGCCGAGCGACCAGACAATGACCGACGGATGATTCTTGTCCCGCTCGTACAGCCGCGCGGCGCGGTCGAGATATGCCGCCTCCCACGCGGGGCTGTCCGAGAGGAAGTCCCAGCCGTATTTTTCGATATAGGCAAACCCGTGCGTCTCGATGTCCGTCTCGTCGACGAGGTAGAAGCCGTATTTGTCGCACAGTCCGGGCAGGCGCGGGTCGGGCGGATAGTGGCTGGTGCGGATCATGTTGACGTGATTCTGCTTGCAGATCGTGAGGTCGCGGAGCATCGCGTCCATCGGCGCGGCATAGCCGAGGATCGGGCTGCTGTCATGGCGGTTGACGCCGCGCGCCTTCACCGGCTTGCCGTTCAGCAGCACCACGCGGTCGCGCACCTCGATGCGGCGCGCGCCGAGGGGCAGCGCGATGTGCTCCTTGCCGTTTTCAAGGCAGAGGTAATACAGGTTCGGGGTCTCGCTCGACCAGAGGGCGGGATCGCGAAGGATAAAGGTGACGGTCTTGCCGTCGCGGCGCGCCCAGGCGCCGCTGTCCGCGCCGGCGGCGGTGCAGAGGCGCGCGGTCGCGTTCTTTTGCAGCACGCCGTCAAAGGTCACGGTGAAGATCGCCGTGCCGAAGTCGTCCGCAAGCTCACAGCCGACCGTGATGTCGCGCACGCGGCGGCGGTCGCGGAAGAGCAGATAGACCTCGCGGAAGATGCCCGCCGCGCGGAACATGTCCTGATCCTCAAGGTAGGAGCCGGTGGAATACTTGATCACCAGCACGCGCAGCTCGTTTTCGCCGCCTTTCAGCTTGTCGGTCACGCAGAACTCGGAGATGCCGTGCGACACCTCGCTGTAACCGACAAATTCGCCGTTGAGCCAGACATAGAAGCAGGAGGAGACGCCCTCAAAGGTGAGCATGGCGTCCTTGCCTGCGGATTCTCCCGCATCGACCGTGAAGCGGCGGCTGTACATGCCGCAGGGGTTGTCGGCTGGCAGGTGCGGCGGGTCGCAGGGGAAGGGATACTCGGTATTGGTGTAGTTCGGCTTGTTGTAGCGCAGAGTGTTCTCCCAGGAGCGGGGCACCTCGATACGGTCGGCGGGCAGGGCGTCGATCGCGGCAAAGTCGAGGTCGGCGACCGCATCCGGCGACGGGAAGAAACGGAAGTCCCACGTGCCGACGAGAGACTTGAAGAAGGCGCTTTCGTTGCGGTTGTCGCCGAGCGCACCCTCGCGCGTGTCAAAGGGGATGAAGTAGGCGTGCGGCGCTTCGCACCCGACATGCAGCACGGTCGGGTCGGCAAAATAGGGCTCAAACAAAGACATATGGTCTCTCCTTTTTGAGGTTGTATATAAATGCAGGTTTTATTGGCGAGATTCGAATCATGTTAGACTTCCGCAAGGGGGGAGGCTAATACGCGGCAGGAGACAGCCGGCGCCCTACGGTTTGCACGCATTCTCCTCTACCTGAAACAGCGCGTGATCGAAGCCGAGGGTATGGATGGCATAGAGCCGATAGGCGTTGACCCAGGAAATGAGCCAGTTGTTGAAATGCCCGCGCTCCTCCACCGGGCGATAGCGCGTCCAGCGGCAGCCGAAGAACGCCTCGTTCTGCCCGCCGCGCGGGCGCAGCGTACCATTGATGACCGTTTTGTCATCGAGCGCGATGCAGAGCGTGGCATTGTGCCAAAGCGCCCGCGCGCGGGCAAACCAGCGCGCGTCGCCCGTGGCGCGCCACAGGCGGACAAACTCGGGCGCGGCAAGCGAGCCCCAGGAATCAATGGCATGATGCTGCACCGAGACCGCCGTGCCGCCCCGCGTGTGATACCCGTAGCGGGCAAAATCCGAGGTCGCGGGGTAGAGCGCGTCGTATCGGTACGTCCAGGAATCGAAATAGTATGCGCACATTTCGGCGCGCGTGCGGTACGCGGCGTCGCCGGTCTCGTCAAAGAGGTCGAGCGCGGCGCGAAAGAGCGGCCAGACCGTCTCCTTGTCCACCGATGCGCAGTCGATCGCCCCTGCGGTCAGCGAGAAGGCATCGAGGTCGCGCCGGGCGTAGAAATCAAACCCGCGCACGGCACCGTCGAGGTACTTTTTCTCCCCGGTCGCGCGGTAGACCTCGATCAGGGCGGGCAGCGCGAATGCACCGATCGTGCCGGTGGCGTCAAAGCTCGAACCGTCGAAGCGGTACGCCTTGCCGAAGCCGTTTTCTTCATCGAAGTGTTCGCAGAAGAAGTCACAGGTGCGGCGCGCAAAGGCGAGGTAATCCGGGCGGTCGATGCCCGCGCCGCGCAGGAGCATATAGCAGCGCGCGAAGGACGCCGCGCCCCAGCCGAGGTTGCAGAGCTCGGGATACCACCCTTTACCGCCCTTGTTCGTGCCGCCGGGAATGTGGAAGTTGGCTAAGATCTTCGTATCCGACACGGCGGGACGCCATGCGGGTTCGCCGGGCGCGGGATACCACTCGTAATGCGCGAGAAACAGCCCGTTTTCCGCCTGCTTCTCCGCCCAGGCATCGAGGTTTTCAAGCGCCGCATCGAGGAAATGCCGCTCCCCCGTGCGCAGATACTCGCAGATGTAAAGCTGGCTGTTCAGAGCGCCCTGCCCTGCCCAGCCGATCTCAAACGAAGCGGCGGGCGGCGCAAAGACGGGTGCGCCGAAGTCGGCGCGGCGCGCGGACGCAAAGAGTCCTCGCCCGCGGTATTCGCGCCGCAGACTGCCGATGTAGTCGATGCCCGCATCCCACAGCGTGCGCGCATCGGTCACGGGCGGCAGGTCGGGGTTATGCAGTTCGTCCAGCCGGTCGATGAGGCTTGCCATGCCGAAGTTCTTCCACTTCGGCGCGCCGACAAAGATATAAAAGGTAAAGATCTTTTCCTCGCCCGGCGCAAAGGCGAGAAAGGTTTCATACGGCGCCGTCAGCGTATCGGTGTTCGTATAGGAATACGGAGATTCAATATAGGGATAATACAGATGATGATCGAGGCTGCCGTCCGGATTCTCGGTGAGAGACACCGAGGAGACCAGCGAGGTCTCATCCGTGTCCGCGGCAAACAGCGCGACGACGCGGGACGCATCCTCGGTGAGCGAGCAGGACGGGATGCCGGTGCGGTCGTAGGCGAAGATCCAGGGCTTGCCGTCCTTTGCAAAGCCGTGCGGATAGTTGCCGCCGCCCGGATTGCCGTTGTAATTCACGCAGGGAATCACATAATGGTCCCGGACAAAGGCGTCCCGCAGCGTCGTCCGCAGCTGTATGCGGCGGTCGCCGTCCGTGGTGTTGCGCACGCAGCGCGTGACGCGGCAAAGTCCGCCGCCGAGGTCCGCCGCGCGCTCCCGCACGGCAAAGCCATGTCCTATATATGTACCGTCCGCCGCCGCGGCAAGCGGCAGCATTTCACCGCCGTCCGTGCGCACGGCAGGGGGCAGCAGCGCGGCAAACGCCGCACCGTGTGCGTCGGACAGCCCAAAGTCCGCGCCGCGCTTTCCGAAAACCAACATCTATACCTCCGATCTGTTTTAGCGAAAACTGTCGTTTGTGCCAAAACGATCTGCTTATTTTTCAGTTTCATTATGCGGTTTGGCGCATGAAATGTCAACCGCAAACCCATTATACCACAGATACAGGCGGCATGACACAACAAACAGACATGCGCCTTCAGCCCTTTTGTGTGAAAATCGACGCGCACATCGCACAAAAAGCGTGTTTTACAAGATGCCTCGCGGATTTGTACGGATTTGTCCGTTTGTGTGTGAGGATGGGACGCGGCGGGAGCGCGCCCCCGCCCTACGGTGTGTACACATCTTCCGCAATCTGTAGGGGCGACTGGAGGAGTTTTGCAGAGAGCAAGACTCCTTTCGTCACGCTTCGCGTGCCACCTCCCTCATTGAGGGAGGTAAAAGATAGATTACACACGGATGCGGACACGCGAAAACATGGATTTGCAGCATTTCTCCCCCTTTTCTTGTTCGACGCGGGCTTGCTTTTTTCGACGGCATATGCTATACTGTAATTTGGATATTTGGCGGATGTCCGCCAATCTCACGCGAAAGGAAAACGCGCGATGAAGCATGTGTTTATTCTCAACCCGAAAGCAGGCAGCGGCGCACACCTCGACGAGACGCGCGCAGCGATCCGCAGCCTCGACGGCGACGTGACCCTCTACGAGACCAAGGCGCCGAAGGATGCGACACGGTACATACGCACATGGTGCGAAAGCCATACTGAAGATGTGCGGTTCTACGCCTGCGGCGGGGACGGCACGATCAAAGAGGTTGCAGAGGGTATCCTCGGCTTTCCGCAGGCAAGCATGTCCTGCTTTCCCATCGGGAGCGGCAACGACTTTGTGAAATACTACGGCGGGAGCGCGCGCTTTGCCGACCTCGCGGCGCTGACCGCGGCGGACACGCTGCCCGTGGACATGATCACGCTCGGCGACGAATATTCTGTAAACGTGTGCAACTTCGGCTTTGATGCCGCGGTTGCCGACACGATGAACCGCGTGCGCCGCCTGCCGCTTATCGGCGGGAAGAACGCATACACCACCGGCATCCTGCGCGCCCTCGTCACCGCGCGGCGCAACCGCTGCGACATCTATGCCGACGGCGAAAAGCTGACCGGCAAAGCCTTTCTGCTCTGCACGGTCGCCAACGGCGCCTACGTCGGCGGCGCCTACCGCTGCGCGCCCCGCGCGAAAAACGACGACGGCAAGATGGAGGTCTGCGTGATGAAGCCGATGACGCTTGTCTCGTTCCTCCGCCTGATGGGACCCTACCGGCGGGGCGAGCATCTGGACAACCCCCGCTTTGCAAAATACATGACTTACCGGCGCGCCTCGCGCGTGGAGGTCGTCGGGGAGAAGCCTTTCCCCGTTTCGCTGGACGGCGAGATCATCCGCACCGCGCACTTCACCTGCGAGGTGCTGCCCGGCGCGCTGCGCTTTGCCGTGCCGCCCGCATATACGAAGGCAGACGCGGCGGCGCCCGTGCCCGCGTCCTGCCCTTTTTTCAAAGATCCCGGACAAAAAACGACACAAAGGAGACGGAAATATGGAGTTGCTTTATACGCTGCTGCTCGCGATCTTTCTCGCGGTTGCCTCGCACTATATCGGGCAGATGCTGCCGCGCGAATCCTTTGATGCCGACCGGTTTCCCTACCGTCCCTTCGCCTTTGAGAAAAACGGCAGCATCTACCGCCGCATCGGCGTGCACAAATGGATGGACATGGTGCCGGATATGAGCCGCGTGATGGACGACATGATTCCCAAGAGGCTGCACGCCGGCATGACCACCGAGGACGTGCGCGTGCTGATCCGCGAGACCTGTGTTGCCGAGCATGTGCATTTCATGCTGTGCGTGGTCTTTCTCTTTGTCTCCCGCTTCTGGGAGGACAACACCTGGATCTTCTTCTGGGGCATCTATGCCGTCTGCAACCTGCCCTTCATCATCATCCAGCGCTACAACCGACCGATGCTCGTCCGCCTGCTCCGCCGCATGGAGGCGCGGGAGAGCCGCCTCGCCGCCACGCGCGGCGACGACGCCGTCACCGAACCGTAAACGAAAGGACCCCTTTTTCCCTATGATCGACTATCGGAAATTCCGCTTTTCCAAACTGAACACACCGCAATTTTCCCATCTGAAGCTGCTGCTTTACTGGCCGCTCTACGGCCTTGCCTTTTTCTTTGTCGAGCGCGTCTCCACCGACCGCGCCTGGCGCGTGATGCACTGTGCGCTCGACGACCTGATCCCCTTTTGCGAATACTTTGTGATTCCGTACATGCTGTGGTTTGTCTACCTGATCGGGATGCTGCTCTACACCCTGCTCTGCGACATTCCCGCCTTCAAGCGGCTGATGTGGTTCATCATCTTTACATACACGGTGACGATCCTTATTTACCTCATCTACCCCACCTGTCAGAACCTGCGCCCGACTTCGTTCGAACGCGACAATATTTTCACGCGGTTTCTGACATACTTTTATCAGTTTGACACGAATACAAACGTCAATCCGTCCATCCATGTCATCGGTTCGCTTGCCGTGATGTTCACATCCTGGCACACCAAGCGGTTTGAGAAGTCGGTGCCCTGGAAGGTCGCCTTCACCGTGATGGGTGTGCTGATCAGCATTTCCACCGTGTTCATCAAGCAGCATTCCGTCATCGACATCGCCTGTGCCCTCTTGCTGTGCGGCATCTTTTACCCGGTCATGCAGATCAACTACAAGGATGCGGCGCCGGACACCGGCGCGACCCATTTACCAAAGGAGTAACCACACATGAGAAAAACCAAAATCGTCTGCACCATCGGTCCCGCCTGCTCGGATGAAGCCACCCTCACAGAGATGTGCCGCGCCGGCATGAATGTCGCGCGCCTCAACTTTTCGCACGGCACGCATGCGGATCACCTTGACCATATCGAAAAGATCAAGCGCATCCGCGAGAAGCTGAACCTGCCGATCGCGATCCTGCTGGACACCAAGGGTCCCGAATACCGCATCCGCACGTTCAAAGACGGCAAAGTCATGCTGCACGAGGGCGACACCTTCACCTTTACCACCGATGAGGGCGTCATCGGCGACGAGACCCGCGTTGCCGTCAGCTATGCGGGACTTGCCGACGACCTTGAAGCGGGCGACCTCATTCTGCTGAACAACGGTCTGCTTGCCTTCCGCGTGGACGACGTGCGCGGCGGCGAGGTCATCACCACGGTCACCACCGGCGGCGAGCTGTCCGACCGCAAGAGCATGAGCTTTCCCGGCAAGGTGCTGCACCAGGTCTACCTCAGCGAGCAGGACAAGGACGACATCCGCTTCGGCCTCGAGAACGGCGTGGACTTCATCGCCTGTTCCTTTGTCTCCTGCCGCCAGGATCTCGTGGACGTGAAGAACTTCCTGCGCGAATGCGGCGACGAGGGCACCGAGCTGATCGCCAAGATCGAAAACCGCGCGGGCATTGAAAATATTGAAGAGATCTGCGAAGAATGCTCCGGCATCATGATCGGTCGCGGCGACATGGGCGTGGAGATCCCGTTTGAGGAGCTGCCGTCCATCCAGAAGCAGCTCATCACCAGCTGCCGCCTGCTCGGCAAGCGGGTGATCACCGCCACCGAGATGCTGGAATCCATGATCCACAACATCCGCCCGACCCGCGCCGAGATCTCGGACGTGGCAAACGCCGTCTACGACGGCACGAGCGCGGTCATGCTCTCGGGTGAGACCGCCGCGGGCAAGTACCCGGTGGAGACGGTTGCCACCATGGCGCGCATCGCCAAAGCAGCGGAGGAAGGCATCGAATACGACCGTCGCTACCGCACCTATGAGTTCAAGATCAAGAACACCGTGGACGCAATTTCGCACGGCGCGTGCGGCATGGCGATCGACATCGGCGCAAAGGCGATCGCGGTCTGCTCGCTCTCGGGCATGACGGCGCGCATGGTCTCGCGCTTCCGCTCGCCGGTGGACATCCTCGGCGTGACGACCAGCGAGAAGACCTTCCGCAAGCTCGCCCTCTCCTGGGGCGTGACGCCGGTGCTCTGCGAGCCGCTGAACTCGACCGACGTGCTGTTCTACCGCGCAAAGCAGCTTGCCAAGGAGGCGTTTGACCTCCGCTGCGGCGACCTGATCGTCGTCACCGGCGGCATCACCAACGGTCACTCCGGCAATACGGATCTGATTAAAGTAGAAAAGATATAAAGGGGAGATAAACCGCCCCCGTTCTCAGGCTTCCCCACCGGGGAAGGCGGGAATGCGGCGGGAGCAAGCCCCCGCCCTACGGGTATGCGCGAAGTTCTCAACCAATCGGCAGGTGTCTACACCTCGACGACCTGCCTTCACCCAAGCAAACTTCCACGAAAGGACGGTGCCCCTGTATGAAACGACTCCTGCGCGCGGTGGCGCTGCTCCTTGCCGCGCTGCTCTGCATCCTGCCCATGGCGGCGGCGGGGCACGCCACGCTCTACGTCGGCGACAGCGCCTATCACGGCGACTCGCTCTCCCCCTTCATTGAATCGAACGGCAGGCAGCTGGTTCCCCTCGCCGCCTTCGGCGAATTTGATGCGCTCACGCTCACCGTGTCCGAATCGCTCGGTTCCTTTTTGCTCGAAGGCGCGGACAGCGTCTGGCTCTCGGTCAGCTTGGGCCGCGGCGAAAGCCTCGACGAGACCGGCGAAGTGCATAGGATCGCGCTTTACCGCTATAACGGGGAGCTCTACGTCGAGCCGACGACGATCTGTGAAAAATTCGGGCTCTCCTTTGAGACGATCTATGCAGCCGACGGCTACCTGCGCGCGCGCCTGACCGACGGCAGCGAGACCCTGACCTTCCCCGAGCTGCTTGCCGCCTACGAAACGACGGGCAGCACCGGCGCGCCGGTTTCGCTCGCCGCGATCACCGACCGCACCGTGGACGGCACCTTCCTGCAACCGATCTTCCTCGATCCGCGCACCGACGCCGTCGCCGGGCTTGTCCGTCTCTCCGGGCGGCACGGCGCCACCTTTGCGATCGCCCCTGCGTCGCTCGCCGCCTACGCGGACGTGCTGCCGCTGATCTACGCATCGGGGCACACGGTCGCCTACTATGCGGACGCCGACGCGCTCGCATCGCCCATCACCTTCGCCGCGGAAATGCAGGCGGCAAACGACCTTCTTTTCACCCTGCTCGGCAAAACGACGCGCATCTACGTCTCCACCGCGCCTGCTTCGGACATGCCCGCGATCGACGGCTACTTCGGCAAATCCTGCCGCATGAACCTCGTCGCCGAGGACCTTTCAAGCGAGCGCATGACAAACATGGTGCTCGCCGAATCGCCGAGTTACGGCGTTTTCAACTTCTCGCTCTCGACCGACGCGGATTCCCGCGCGCTCTACAGAGGCTTTTTCAGAAAATTCGACACGTATCCGGCACTGCGCGCCATGCCCCTGACCGAGGCGTCAGCGGCGCAGTAAACCGACGAAAGGACAAACGAATGGGAACCGAAAAGAGACGCATCCTCATTGTGGAGGACGAAAAAAACATCGCGATGCTGCTTTCCTTCAACCTCGGGCGCGCCGGCTTTGACACCGACGTCGCCGAGGACGGCGAGATCGGTCTGCGCAAGGCGCTCTCCGACAAATTCGACATCGTGCTGCTCGACATCATGCTGCCGAAGCTGGACGGCTTCAAGGTGCTGGAGGGCATCCGCACACGCAGCGATGTGCCGGTCATCATGGTGACCGCGCGCGACGACGAAAAGGACAAGATCCTCGGGCTTGAAAACGGCGCGGACGACTACATCACCAAGCCCTTTTCGATCAACGAGGTCATTGCGCGCATCCGCGCCAACATCCGCCGCCACAAGGACGAAGTGGTGGGCGGCAGCGAGGCGGACGACGGCGGTGTGCTGACCGTGCGCGGGCTCTCCATCGACAAAAGCCGCTATGCGGCGCGGCGCGGCGATGCTGAGCTGGAGCTGTCCAAGAAGGAATACGAGCTTCTGCTCTTTCTGATGCAGAACCCCGGCGTGCCCTTCTCGCGCGAAGACCTGCTGGAAAAGGTCTGGGGCTACGGCGACTTTCTCGGCGATGTCAACACAGTGGACGTGACGGTCTCCCGCCTGCGCAAAAAGCTGGAGCGCGACCCGTCCAACCCCGAGTACCTCATCACCAAGCGCGGCGTCGGCTACTACATCCAGTAAGGCGGGGCGGCTATGTACAGAGGTCTGTATTTCAAGATCATTCTGATCCTCGTCATCTTCACGCTGATCGTCATGAGCGTGGTGGGCGCGGTGCTCATCAGCAGCGTGCTGGGCTATTACAACGACCAGTTTGCCGCCTGCATGACGCAGAATTTCGGAGAGGACGCGCAGCTGCGGCAATACCTCGTGGCAGCCATGACCGACGCGGACGGCGATTTTGCGGCGAAGCAGAAGTCCATCCTCGCCTCTTACGCCTCGCGCCTCGGCATCGACGACTACCGCAACTATTACATCCTCGACGCGGACGGGAACTTTCTCAACGGCAGCGACACAGCAGGCGGCGAAGCTCTCGCCGAGACGCCGAATCTCGTCGCCGCGATGAACGGGCAGCTCGGCGATGCCAACACCGCCGGCAGCGATTATGCGGACTACGCGCTCCCGCTGACAGTGGGCGACGCATCCTGCATCATCTACCTGCGCGACACGCAGGATGAGCTGCATGAGATCAACTGGATGTTGTTCTCGATCATCCTACAGGCGCTGTTCATCGGTCTGCTCATCGCCATCCTGCTCTCCTTCTTCCTTGCCCGCGCCATTTCCATGCCGCTGTCCCGCCTGACCGAAGGCGTGCAGCGCGTGGCAAAAGGCGACTTCAAGGACAAGATCAGCGTACATTCCGCCGATGAGATCGGCGTGCTGACCGAAAACTTCAATACGATGAGCCGCATGCTGGAGGAAAACCTCGACGAGATCAACGGCGAGCGCGAAAAGCTGGAGACCGTGCTCTCCTGCCTCAAGGACGCAGTCATCACCTTCGGCAAAGACGGCAGACCGCTCCAGATCAACCGCGCGGCGACCGACCTGTTTGCCGACGCAAAGCGCGAGGAGCTGACGCTCGACTACATCTTCAGCCTGCTCCACTACGAGAGCGGCGGCATCGACATTTCGCTCGATGACGAAAGCGGCGGCGATGTGCCCGCCGTGCGCTACAAGGGCAGGGTCTACGAGCTGTATTTCGGCAACATCCGCTACCGCGATGCATCGAGCATGCGCGAGGGCGTGATCCTCGTGATCCACGACGTGACGCAGAGCTATGAGCTGGATCGCAGCCGCCGCGAGTTCGTCGCCAACGCCTCGCACGAGCTGCGCACGCCGCTGACCACGATCAAGATGGTCATCGAGGCACTGGCGGGCGACGAGGGCGTGACGAAAAACGAGATGAACAAGAGCTTCCTCGATATGGCGGAGACCGAGAGCACGCGCATGGAGCTGCTCATCAAGAATCTGCTCACCCTCTCCCAGCTTGACAGCAAGACCATGAACTTCAATGTGCGTGAATTTGACCTCGAGGAGTCGGTTGCCTACCTTGCAAAATCGCTGGCGGTCAACGCCTCGGCGCGCGGGCACAAGCTGACCTTTGACGGCGCGTATGACCCCGTGATCATCCGCGGCGACAAGATCCGCATCGAGCAGATCCTCATCAACATCACCTCCAACGCGATCAAGTACACGCCGGACGGCGGCAGGATCAGCCTGCGGCTGCATGACCTCGGCGACCGCGCGGAGATTACAATCACCGACAACGGCGTGGGCATTCCCGAGGAGGACATCCCGCACCTGTTTGAGCGGTTCTACCGCGTGGAAAAGGCGCGTTCGAGCGACAAGGGCGGCACGGGTCTCGGCCTTGCCATCGCAAAGGAATTTGCCGTCGCGCACGGCGGCGACATCCGCGTTTCCAGCATCGTCGGCAAGGGGACAACCTTCACCGTCACCCTGCCGAAGCAGGGAAAGCTGTAAAAAATCAACGCATGTCGGCAGGGGCGCCGAAGGACACGCACAAACCCGGTAGGGGTCGGCGCCTCGACGACCCGCCCCTAAGGGTCCCCCCCAAGGGGGAAGGCTTTAATACCCCCACAACATTTCTGAAAGGAGAACGACCATGGAAAAGTGCAAAACCATTCTGCTTGTCTGCCTGATCGTTCTCATGCTGGCGGCGGCGGGGGTCTACATCGGCGGCTCGCAGTTTGCGCGCGCCGGTGCGGCGGACGTCCGCACCCTGCCGCCGGACGGCACGGTGCCCGTCGGTACGGTCGCGCCCGCTACACGCACGCTTGCCGACGCGGGGCTGCTTGTTCCCGAGGCTGCCGCCGTCCGTGCCGGCAGTACGACAGTCGGCGCATTTGCGGGCGACATTCCGGACACGGTGACGTCGCTTGCCTTCCCGCTGATCCACTCAGCGCTCGCCGCGGATGCCACGCTGTCCGACACGACGGCGCAGGCGCTTGCCGACGCTGCGGCGGGCAACTTCATCCTTCTGCGGCTGCCGGGCGCGCTGCCCTATCAGCTGCTCTATGCCCTGACCGGCGACATTGACAAGGCGGCGGCGTCCGACCATGCGGTCAGCGCCGATGTGCTGCTGCTTGCCTTTGACGACGACGGCACGGGCAGACTCTTTCTCTCGGACGGTACGGCCTGCGCCGTCTCGGACAAGCCGATTCCGGTACGGATGGGCACACTCACGGCACTGACCGGCAGTGAGCATCTGTCCGCCGTCACTGTTGCGGACAACCTGCTCCCGGTCGGCGATGTGTCCGTAACCATCTTCCCGCTGACGGTGGAGGACGGCGCCGACCACCCGCTGTCGGCAGACGCCGGGAACGCGCTGCTCTCTCTCTTTGCCTTCAACCCCGACCGGCACCGGCTGAGCGCGCAGAGCGTGGTCGAGCCGCACGGCAGCCTGACGCTGAGCCGCGCCCGCATGACCTTTGCGGCATCGCGGGACGGCGGCATCCCGATTGCGTCCTTCCTCGAAGACGGCAAGGACATACGCGACATCGGCATCTACGACATTCTCACGGCAGCGGCGACCTTTGCCGACCGTCTGCGGGCGATCGACACCGCTAACTTCGGCGGCGCGGCAACACCCTTTCTGAAAGGCTTTTACAAGGACGGCGACGGCTACACCGTCCGCTTCGGACTGCTGTACAACGGCATCGAGCTCTGCGGCGCCGCCCTGCCGGACTTTCTCACGCTGACGGTGTCCGGCGGCATGTTCACCGCCGTCGAGGTGCGCCGCATCTGCGCGGTGCGCGAGGGCACGAGTCTCACGCTCTTCCCCGCATCCTGGCAGTATGCCGCCGCTGCGGCGCATACGGACGGCGGGCTGCGCAGTCTGCGCCTGCTCTATGCGATCGACACCATCCCCGCCGCGTGCGATGCGGGGTGGTACTGCGACCGCACACCCTACGATGCGGAGGCTGTCAAAGCCGTGCAGATGAACTACGCCGCCTACAGGTCCGGCACGGAAAGCGGGGCGGCGGAATGAACTGGAAATCCATCAAGAGCTTCCTGATCCTGCTGGTCGTCCTCGTGGACGTGCTGCTGCTCCGCTTCTGCTACACCTACTACACGTCGCGCGACTACACCGCGCACAGTACCGCCGAGGACGCGGCGGCGATCCTCGGCGAAAGCGGCATCACGGTCTCGCCCGATCTGCTTGCCGTGCGGGCGGACAGCGTGCCCGCGCGATCCTGCACCTACACGCGCGAGGATTACGCGCGCCTGGTGCTCTCCCTGCTGAGCGCCGCCGATACGGACAGCATCTTTCTCCTGCCGGACGGCATCCGTGCCGTGACGACGGCGGGCGACGTCGCCCTGCTCGGCAACGATCTGTCGATCGACTTCACGGCGGCGGGACGCGATGCGGCTGCCGTTGAGGCGGCGTATGCAAAGGGCTATGCCGCGACGGCGGACACGGCGGCGGTGCGCCGCGCGTTTGAGACCCTGCTCGGGCTCCCCGAGGGCGGGGCGAAAAACCTATCGGCAACGACCGCCGACGGCTATGTGTTCTTCACCGTCCACGCCGAAGCCGGCGGCATTCCGCTCGCCTTTGACGACTGCGTGTTTGCCTACCTCGGGACCGAGCTTGTCTATGTAAAGGGCTGCTACCTCTTTCTTGCCACCGAGGCGGGCGATGTCGAACCTCTTCTGACCCGCGTCAATATACTGCTTAGTGAACGGCGGCGCGGCGCAGTGGGCGAAGTGGAGTCGATCACGCTCTGCTACGCCCCCTACGAGAACGCAGCGGAGGAAACGCTCCACCTGCTCCCCGCCTACCGTGTGACCTATGCGAACGGCAGTGTCTCGGTTGTGAACGCGCAGAGCGGAGAAAAATATTGACGCATTCCCAGGCTTGATATTGACGCATTCCCCCTCCTATGGTATACTGAATTGTTGGGGAACCCCGCGCGCGGCGCGCCGGGCGTTTTACCCTGTCTGCCCACCGAATTTTCGAGAGGAATCTGCTTTTATGGACAAAATCATCATCAACGGCGGAACCCCGCTTGTCGGCACGGTCGAGATCAGCGGCGCAAAAAATGCGGCGCTGCCGGTTCTCGTCGGCACGGTGCTGACCGGCGACCGCTGCATCATTGAAAATGTACCCGAGATCCTCGACGTGGATCTGACGCTTGAGATCCTCGAAAAGATGGGGGCAAAGGTCAAACGCGACCACACCACGGTGGAGATCGACACCCGCTATGTCCAGCCGGGGCGCTCGCCCTACGAGCTGGTCAGCCGGATGCGCGGCTCGACCTATCTGATCGGCGCGGAGCTCGGCAGATTCAATTACGCGCGCGTCGGTTCGCCCGGCGGCTGCGACTTCGGCGTCCGTCCGATCGACCAGCATGTCAAGAGCTTTGAGGCGCTCGGCGCGGAGGTTTCGGTGCTGGGCGGTTACGTCGAGGCAAAGGCGGACGCGCTGGTTGCCGCCGAGGTCTATTTTGACGTGGTCTCGGTCGGCGCGACGATCAACGCCATCCTGGCATCGGTCTTTGCCGCAGGCACGACCGTGCTGGAAAACGCGGCGCGTGAGCCGCACATCGTTGATCTTGCCAACTTCCTCAACACCTGCGGTGCGTCCATCAGCGGCGCGGGCACGGACACCATCAAGATCAAGGGCGTGGAAAAGCTGCACGGCTCGACCTACGCCATCATTCCGGATATGATCGAGGCGGGCACCTTCATGTGCGCCGCGGCAGCAACCGGCGGCAACGTCAAGATCAACAACGTCATTCCGAAGCATTTGGACTCCATCTCGGCAAAGCTCTCCGAGATGGGCGTTTACGTCGAAGAGCTGGACGACGCGGTGATCGTGCGCCGCGACGGTCCGATGAAGGGCATCAACGTCAAGACGCAGCCCTACCCCGGCTTCCCCACGGATATGCAGCCGCAGATGACGGCGCTGCTCTGCTTTGCAGACGGCACGGGTCGCGTGACCGAGAGCGTGTGGGACAACCGATTCCGCTATGTGGAGGAGTTGCGCAAGACCGGCGCCGCCATCGACATTGCGGGCAAGACCGCAACCATCCGCGGCGGCGGCACGCTGGTCGGCGCGCCGATGCGCTCGGTCGATCTGCGCGCAGGCGCGGCAATGGTCATCATGGGGCTTGCGTCCAACGGCAGAACCGAGATCACCGACATCCACACGATCGAGCGCGGCTATGACAACATTGTCCGCAAGCTCCGCGACCTCGGCGCAGATATAAGAAAAGTCTCTTACTGAATCCGTCAAAAAGAAAAACCGCCATGCGGCGGTTTTTCTTTTTTGCATCGGTCTGCTCCGGCAGGCGTAACCTCCTCCGCCCCGCAAAAATCCGGCGGAAATGGCGTAGACTGCCGTTTTTGCCCCCGGTTTGCCGATTTCTTCCCGCTCTGCCGCTTTTTTAGGGGTAGCCGATTTCTGATTTTCCGCTATAATGGGTAATAGATTCATCTTTACATATAGGGGGCATGGCAATGGAACTGATCCGCATCGGCGAAGGCAAACTCAAGGTGATGCTGACCGAGGAGGATATGGCACTCTATGCGCTGGACGACACGGCGTCGGACTGCTCCGGCACCGAAACGCGCCGCGCCGTTTTCGCCATTCTGGACGCGGCAAAGGCGCAGATCGGCTTTGATGCGGCGCGGGACAGGGTCTGCATCCAGATGTTCCGCGGGCGCGCGGGCGGCTGCGAGCTGTTTGTCAGCTGCACGGAAAAGGGGGGCGCGCCCTGCCGCCTGCTCTACGCCTTCCCGAGCGCGTCCCGGCTGGCGTCGGCTTGCCGCGTGCTCGCCGCGCAGGGCTTCGCGGGTGCATCCGCCGCCTACCTCGGCGACGACGGCAGGCTGTTTCTCTCGCTGGAAACGCCGCGGGGGCATCTGCGCCCCGATCCGCTTGACGTGCTTGCCGAGTACGGTACGGCGATGCCGGGCGGCACCGCCTTTCTCGGCGAACACGCAGAGCTGATCACCGCCGATGCGGTGGCGACCCTTTCCCCGCTTTCGGTTACATAAGCGCGTGTGAAATGTTTGTAAAACGGCTTGACGCGCGGCAGCACATGTGGTAGAATAAGTGATGTTGCTTTGAATGATCATAAATAAAGAAGGAAATCGCATGGAATACTACAATATGCTGCTGCCGCTTGCCATCATTCTGATTGTGTCCAAGCTGCTGGCAAAGGCATGTACCAAGTTCAATCTGCCGACCGTGGTCGGTCTGCTTATAACGGGGCTTCTCATGAGCCTGATCCGCTACATCCCCGGGCAGACCATCCTCGACGCGACCGCGCTGGACGGAATCGGCTTTCTCGCCAAGATCGGCGTCATCCTCATCATGTTTGAGACCGGACTTGAAACCGATGTCAAGCAGCTGCGCGACGTCGGCGTGGGTGCGGTGATCATCACCATGGCGGGCGTTGCCCTGCCGATGGGGCTCGGCTTTGTCGTGGCGGTGCTCTTCCACGGCGGCTTTGCCGATCTGACGCACGACGCGCTGGTCTCCTGCCTGTTCTACGGCACGATCCTCACGGCGACCTCGGTCAGCGTCACGGTCACAACCCTGCGCGAGATGGGGCGCATCTCCTCCAAGGTGGGCAGCACCATTGTGACCGCGGCGGTGCTGGACGACATCATCGGCGTGGTGGTGCTCTCCTTTGTCATCGCAATGCAGAACACGGCGGCGGTCGTCGCCTCGCCGATGATGGTCGTCGGCAAGATCGTGCTCTTCTTCGTCTGCGCGATCCCGCTCGGCATCCTGCTCAACAAACTGTTTGACGTGCTGGATCGCCGCTATCCGCACCACCGTATGATCCCGATCCTCAGCCTGGCGCTTTGCTTCTTCTTTGCCTACGCCTCGGAAAAATTCTTCGGCGTGGCGGACATCACGGGCGCGTTTGTCGCCGGTATCGTGCTGGCGCGCAACCCCGACCGCGGCTACATCGAGCGCAAGTCGGACGTCATGAGCTACATGATCTTCACGCCGGTCTTCTTCGCCAACATCGGACTGACCATCACCTTTGACGGTATCAGCGAGACGATGATGCTGTTCGGCATCTGCTTCATCCTTGCGGGCATCGCGGGCAAGGTGATCGGCTGCGGCGGCATGGCGATGCTCTGCGGCTACAAGCCCATAGACGGGCTGCGCATCGGCATCGGCATGATGGCGCGCGCCGAGGTTGCGCTGGTCTGCGCACAGAAGGGCGTGGAAAGCGGCATTATCGACTCCACGATCATGCCGTTCATCCTGATCCTGATCATCATCACCAGCTTTATCACGCCGATCACGCTCCGCCTCACCTACAAAAAAGAACCGCTGCCCGATGCCGCAGCGCCCGCCGCCGAAAAGCAGGCGTGAATATACATAGGTATGCAAAAAGCCTTCCCATGCGGGAAGGCTTTTTTTGATTCGGCTTCCCTTGGGGGAAGCTGTCGCGTTAGCGACTGATGAGGGATTGTGCAAAGCAAAACATCGCACTGTGCTGTGCAGACTGCCTGCATGCCCGCATCCGGCAGGATGCTTTCCCATCGGGAAAACTCCGCGAGACGCTTTGCGTCTCGTACACCTCTCCCCAAAGGGGGAGACACGGATGCGGCGGGAGACAGACGGCGCCCGTGCGTTTGTACGCAGATTCCGGCGGCTTATGCCTTTGGGGCAGGCGTCGTCGTTGTCTGCGGCGCGGTCGCCGTGGCGGCAGCCGCAGCTTCATCAGCCGCGCGCTCTGCCAGGATCTCGACAATACGGTCTGCCAGCACGGCAAAGTCGTCGCAGTGCAGCAGCTCGCCGGGTGCGCCGGCGAGATCATCGGTCAGACCGATCTCCTCGGCGCGCGTGATGTACGCTGCCACCCAGTTGGTCGTATCGGGATCAAACTGCACGGTCTCGCCGATGCAGACCATTGCCACCTTGATGCCCTGCTCGTAGAGCACGACATCCTCCGGCCCGAAAAAGCCGTCGCCGACGCCGCCGATCAGCCCGTGCGCGGTGGCGCAGTTGATATACCCGCTTGCCCAGTAATTCTCGGGCACATCGACATAGTCGGTCTTGCCCTTCATGCCCTTCGCCTCATCCTCCAGCCCGAGGATGGCGCAGATCACCTGCGTGAAGCGGGAGCGCGTGATTGCAGCGTTCGGATTGAACGCATCGCCCGCCGGGAAGATGCCGCGCTCTGCCATGCGCGCAGCCGCTGCCGCATAATACGGCTCCTCCGGTTCCGCGGAAGTGGCTTCTGTCGTTACTTCGGGCGTTTCGAGCGTTTCGGGCGGAATGTAGCCTGCCAGCGACTCGGAAACGATCTTGCCGTCGTTGTATTTGCGCATGCTCTCCTCGATCTGGTAGAGCGGATCCGAATAGGCGATCGCGGCAACCACCAGCACCGCCAGAAACAATGCGAAAATACCGAGCAATATGTTTTTCATCCTTACTTTTGGCTTTCGCCCCGCGGCAAAAGCATCCTTTCTTTCCTGGTTCAGATGGCGATGACCGCCATCATTGTGCCGCGTTTGTCGCCCATGCGGCGATGTGAGTAAAACAGTTCCGCATCGGCATAGGTGCAGGCATCCGAGAGGTCGATGTTCTCCGGGCGGAGTCCCGCGCGCAGAAGCAGCGTCTCATTGACCGCGCCGAGCCCGCAGAGGAATTTGCCGCTTTCTCCGGCGGGGCGGAGATGCCGCAGGGTGAGGTTTTCCTCCCCGACGACCTCCAGCACCGCGCGGGCGACCTCCTCGCCGACCTCGTAGTTCGCCATCGAAATGTGCGGTCCGATGGCGGCGTGGATGTCCTCGGCGGACGCGCCGAGGTAGCACATCTTGCGGACGGTTTTGCCGACGATGTCGCCCACCGTCCCGCGCCAGCCCGCATGAACGGCAGCGATGACCTTTGCGCCCGGATCGGCAAGCAGGATCGGCACGCAGTCCGCCACGCGGACGCCGAGCGCCGTGCCCGCCGAGTCGGTGACGAGAGCATCGCATTCAAAGGTGGGCGGCGTGTAAATGCCGTGCCCGCCCATCGTGCGGTCCACCACGCGCACCTCGGTGGAATGGATCTGCGGCATCACAACCAGCGTGTGCGCGTCCACCGCAAGCGCCTCGCAGAAGCGCTCAATGTTCTTCTGCACGATGATATCCTTGTCTCCGCGGTAAAACCCGGTATTGAGCGATGCGGTATGCGCCGTCTTTGACAGCCCGCCGAGGCGGGTGGAAAAGCCGTGGCGCACCGGGTAAAGCCCTTCGGAGTAAAAATAAGTCACGCCGTTATAATCCGTGCGTTTCTGCATGGGGGTTGTGTCATCCTTTCGCGAAAATAAGATGGGAGAAAAGGCTTCTCTTGTGGGTGAGCTGTACGGGAAGCATTGCGTCTCGCGGAGTTTTCCCGATGGGAAAACATCCTGCGCCCGATGAGGGATTGATGGAAGCAAAGCATCGCACTGTGCTGTGCCGGCTGCCTGCATGCCCTCATCCGCCGCAGACCGTCTTTCCGCTTACACCTTCAACTGTTTGATCGGCTTGACGGCGGTTCCGGCTTCGTAGTCGCGCACCTCGCCGAGGGCGAAAAAGCCGTCCGCGTCGCACAGGCGCAGGCGCGTGCCCACGGGGTACGCCGCGCCGACCTTCTTCTGATAGATCTCACAGCCGTCGTGCGCGAGCTTGGCGAAAAAGGGTGCGAGCGTGAGCGCCGGGAGATCGGCAAACGCCGCCTCAACCGGGCGGAGCGCCGCCTGGCGCGCCTGCATGTCGAGCGCCTCAAGCATGTCGAGCGTGAAGCTGTCGGCAATCGTAAAGCAGCCGGAAACCGTGCGGCGCAGCGCGGTCATGACCGCGCCGCAGCCGAGCGCACGCCCGATGTCCTCAATGACGGTGCGCACATAAGTACCCTTGGACACCGCCAGGTGCAGCGCATATTCGCCGTCCGCCGCGGGTTTCGCCTCGATCGCGTAGATCTCGATCTCGCGGGGCGCGACCTCAACGGTCTTGCCCGCGCGGGCGTAGTCCACCAGCTTCTTGCCCGCCACCTTGACCGCACTGGTCATCGGCGGGGTCTGCATCTGCTTTCCCTGCATGGCGCGGGCGGCGGCAAGCACCGCATCGGCGGGCGGAATCGACGCGCCGGTCTCGGTCAGGCTGCCGGTGATATCCCCGGTGTCGCTGACAACGCCGAGACGGAACCTCGCCTCATAGCATTTGTCGTGCGCCGAGAGGTACTCGGACGCCTTGACCGCCCTGCCCACCAGCACGGCGAGCACGCCGGTCGCCAGCGGGTCGAGCGTGCCGGTGTGCCCGACCTGCCGGGTATCGTACAGACGGCGGACGCGGTTGACCACATCGTGCGACGTCCAGCCCGCCGGTTTGTCGACGACGATAATGCCGCCGTCAAACGGTTCAATCTTACGCATCGTCCTCGGTCTTGGTGACCGCGATGGAAAGCTCCTCGAGCGCCTTGGGATCGGGCAGCGACGGGCACTTGGTCATCAGCTCGGACGCATTCTGCACCTTGGGGAATGCGATGACATCGCGGATGTCCTCCAGTCCGAGCGCGAGGGTGACAAGGCGGTCCAGACCGAACGCCATGCCGCCGTGCGGGGGCACGCCGTACTTGAAGGCTTCCAGCAGGAAGCCGAACTTGGCATTTGCCTCTTCCTCAGTCAGCCCGAGCGCGCGGAACATGCGGCTCTGGATCTCGGGATCGTGGATACGGATCGAACCGCCGCCCAGCTCCGTGCCGTTGAGCACGATGTCATAGGCGATGGCGCGCGCCGCGCCGGGATCGCGCTCGATCAGGTCGAGGTCGTCGGGATTTGGCATGGTGAAGGGATGGTGCATCGCGCAGTAACGGTTCTCCTCCTCGGAGTACTCAAACAGCGGGAAATCGGTGATCCACAGGAACTTGTAGTCGTGCGGGTCAAGCAGACCGAGCTTCTTTGCGCAGTGCACGCGCAGCGCGCCCAGCGTGTCGAAGACGACGCGGTTCTTGTCGGCGCAGACCAGGATGAGGTCGCCCTCCTCCAGCTCCATGCGCGCGGCGATCGCGGCATTCTCCTCGGGCGTGAGGAACTTGGCAAACGAGGACGAGACCTCGCCGCCGTGCATCTTCGTCCAGGCAAGCCCCTTTGCGCGGTAGGACTTTGCAAACTCGGCAAGCGCGTCGATCTCTTTGCGGGAGAACGCGCCGCCGCCCTTGACGTTGATCGCGCGGACGCTGCCGCCTGCGGCAAGCGCGTCGGCGAAGACCTTGAACGCGGTGTTCTTCACAATGTCGGAGAGATCCTTCAGCTCAAAGCCGAAGCGCAGGTCGGGCTTATCCGAGCCGAAGCGCTCCATTGCCTCTTTCCACTCCATGCGGAGGAAGGGCGTCGTAAGATCAATGCCGTGGAACTCCTTCCACAGGCGCTTCAGAAAGCCCTCGGTGACGGCGATGACGTCGTCCTGGCGGACGAAGGACATCTCGACGTCGATCTGCGTGAACTCGGGCTGCCGGTCGGCGCGCAGATCCTCGTCGCGGAAGCAGCGGGCGATCTGGAAATAGCGGTCAAAGCCTGCCACCATCAGCAGCTGCTTATAGAGCTGGGGCGACTGGGGCAGCGCATAGAACTTGCCGGGATGCACGCGGCTGGGCACGAGATAGTCGCGCGCGCCCTCGGGCGTCGGCTTGATGAGGTCGGGCGTCTCGATGTCGATAAAGCCGTTCTCCGCATAGTAGTCACGCGCGATCTTGGTGATCTGCGAGCGCGCGAGGATGTTCTTCTGGATGTCGGGGCGGCGCAGGTCGAGATAGCGATAGGTCAGGCGAAGCTCGGGGCGGACATTGCTGTTCTCCTCGATCGCAAACGGCGGCGTCTGCGAGGTGGAAAGGATGCGCAGCTCATGCACGGCGACTTCGATCTCGCCGGTCGCCATCTTCTTGTTGACGGCGCCCTCGCCGCGTGCGCGGACCGTGCCTTTGGCAAGCAGGACATACTCGCTGCGCACCGTGAACGCGCGGTCGAACACTTCCTTGTCGGTCTTCTCGTCAAACGCCAGCTGTAAAATGCCGCTGCGGTCGCGCAGGTCGATGAAGATCAGCGAGCCGAGGTCGCGCTGGCGCTGTGCCCAGCCCATCACGCAGACCGTCTTGCCGATGTCCTTTGCGGTAAATTCACCGCATCGCGCCGTGCGCGTGTCTTCTTTACCCAGTAGTTGTGCCATGATTTTTCTCCTTATATATCCGTCTTGTATTTTATTTTTCCGGATCGGGCTCTGCCGCCGCGGCGGGGTTCAGCCGCCTTGCCACGATGGACAGCGCCTTTTCGCAAAGGGTTTTCCGTTTGTAAAATTCCATCTCCAGCCGGTAGGTGCCGTCCTCGGCAACATCGGCGATCCAGCCCGGGATGTCCCCGTAGCCGAACAGGTCGGTGACCGAACCGTCCGCGCCGTCGTAGATCAGCGCAAGCACGCGGGCATCGTCTTCGTTATCGCCGACGACCGCGTCACGAAGCAGCGGCTCGACATAACCGCGGGAGAGGAAGGACATGCGCTCAAACAGGTAGGACACCTTGTCCGCCTCCGGCACGCCGACGGGAACTGCCGCCATCGCGGTACCGTGCAGCTCGATATACGAGCGGTAATCGTCCTCTGCCGTGAGCTTGGGCAGCGGCAGGATGCCGATGTCCGCGGCGCTGCCGATGTCCGCAAGGTCGGAGAGCTTGGACAGGGTGAAGAGCGCACTGTCGTTTTTATAGACGGCGATCCCGCCCGTGCTGGTTTCGCCGTACAGCCCGAGCACATAGGAAAGCGTGTCCGAAAACGTCTCGTAGGAGATCGTCTCGCCCGTCCCCGGCTCGATGAAGTTGCCGCCGATGCCGAAGAAGATGGCGAAGAGCTCGTCCGCATCGGCAACCAGCCCGCGCGGCGGAAGCGGCACGTCCACGCCGCTCTCGACGCCGTTTGCATCCAGCAGGCTCGCCGCAATATCCGCCGCAGCATCTGCCGTGCGGATCTCGGAAAGCAGGTATTCCAGCGTAAAGCTGCCGTCCAGCGCCACGGCGGCAAGGTCTGCGCCCTCGTCCGGCGTGCCGTCCAGCGAAGTGAGCAGGCGGCGGTTGTAGACGACGGCGACCGTGCCGAGCCGCGCGTCCGCAGCAGAGGAAGAGAGCAGATAGCGCTTGCCGCCGACGCGGAGCGAATCCATAAGTCTGCCGCCGAACCAATTCTCGTCGGTGCGCAGGTAGGGCGCGTCGGTCATGTCGCGGAGCGACGCGGTGGAGAGCAGCTTTGAGAGGCTGCCCGCCGCATCTGCGACGTAAAGGTTGCTGCGGTATGCCCCGGAGAGGATGTCCGCCTGCGCCGCCTGCACAAAGTCGGCAGCCACGGTGGTCTGCACCGCCGCGCCGGTCTCCTCCGTGAGGTGCGCGTCCCGCGCGCGGATGCGCGCATCGACCTCTGCCGCAGCGGTTTCGTCGGTATCAAAGAAGGACTCGCCGACCGCATCGGTGAGGATGTTCAGCGAAAAGCCGGTGACATCCGGGGTCTCCTTCGGGACAAGCGCAGTGCTTTTCAGCGCCGCGCGCGCCGCTGCGATCTCATCCAGCGTGGCGTTGTCCGAGCGGGAAACGGCGAGCAGCATCGTCGCGCCGCCGAGAAGCCCGACGAGCACCGCCGCAATAAGCCAGATGTAATTTCTATGCTGCCTGATGCCGCTCACCTCCTTTATTATGGTATTGGGCTTCCCCAAGGGGAAGGCCTGAAACAGGTTTGTGAAAAAGCCGTCCTTCGCCTATCCGTTCACGGCAACACGGGGAACGCGCTTGCTGACGAGACAGAGCGCCTCGTAATTGATGGTATCCGCCGCGCGGCAGAGACGCTCGATGTTCTCCCCGCTTGCGTCAAAGATGTAAACAAAGTCGCCAACAGCGGCGTCAAGCCCCGTGACATCCACCATGCACTGATCCATGCAGACCCTGCCGAGCAGCTTTGCCGCCCTGCCGCCGACCATGACCGTGCCGCCGTTTTTGTAGGCGCGGATAAAGCCGTCGGCATACCCGATGGGGATGGTGGCGACCCGCATCTCGCCCGATGCGCGGAACTCCGCGCCGTAACTGATGCAGTCCCCGGCGTGCACCGTGTGAATATGCGCGATGCGGCTCTTCAGCCGCATGACGGGGATGAGCGCGGGGTCGGCAGCCGCCGCCGAGGGCGACAGCCCGTAGAGCACGATGCCGAGCCGCACGAAATCCTGGTACATTGCGGGGAAACGCAACGCCCCCGCGCTGTTGCAGATATGTTTCCTTGCGAAGTGCACACCCGCAGCCTCGCAGGCGTCCACCACGCGGCGATAGCGCGCAAACTGCATGTCGGTCATGCCGACGTCCTCTTCATCCGCGCAGGCGAAGTGCGAGAACACACCGTCGATGCGGATGCCGGGCAGCGCCGCAATGGCGCAGATCTCACGCACGGTCTCGCTCGCCGCCGCCTCGTGCGTATCGAAGCCGAGCCGGTTCATACCGCTGTCCAGCTTGATGTGGCAGCGAACGACGTCGGTCCTGCCGAGCACGCCCGCATTTTGCAGCGCGACCATCCGCTCGGACAGGGCGCGCGCGTACTCCGCCGAGTAGACCGCCTGCGTGATATGCTCACGGGCGAGCGCCTTGACGTTGTCGCTCTCGGGCGGCGTGTAGCCGAGGATCAGGATCGTCTCGGCGACGTGATCCTCCGCATCGAGAATTTCATAGATCTGCTCCGCCTCCTCGATGCTGGACACGGCGAAATGCCGTGCGCCTGCCTCATAGAGCGCGGGGACGCAGAGCGCGACCGAATGCCCGTAGGCATCCGCCTTGACCACGCACATCGGCGCGGTTGCGGGCGATACCGCCGTAACGCGGTCCCGCAGGTGTATGAAATTATGCTTCAGCGCGGAGAGGTCGATCTCCGCGATATTTTTTTCATTCATGTGCGTTTCCTTCCTCCCCGGCAGGCGGGGAAATTTGCGCAAATTTCAGCACGCGGATCTCTGCCGCGCTGCCGCCGACGCTGCCCGAAAGCCGCACCGGCACGCCTGCGCCGTCCACGGCGATCGAATAGACGTCGTCGCCGCATCTGCCTGCATAGACCGTCAGCCCGCCGTCGGCGCGGCTCTCGGTGAGGCAGCCGTCCGGCGCGTCAAACAGCGCAAACGGCGCGAAGATGCCGCCCGTCGGCACAGTCGCCGTCACGCCGCCGACCGACAGGGTGCAGCCGCCGTCCGCCGTCGCGGCGCACAGCCCCGCGAGGCTGTCCGGCGCGGTGAAGTGCAGGGTCTCGGCGCCGCCGCAGCGCGTATAGTCCGCGCTGTAGGTAAAGTCCCCGCGCACGACCTCGACCGTGGCGGCGAAATCCGCCGGGATCTGCGGCGCACGCGGCGCGCCGTGCGCGCAGGATGTCAGCAGAAATGCAAGTGCAAGTAAGAGTAAAAGCCGTCGGCGCAGGCAATTTTTCGGGCTTCCCTTGGGGGAGAGCTGTACGGGACGCCGGCGTCCCGCGGCGTTTTCCCGGAGGGAAAACATCCTAAGCGTAGGCGACTGATGATGGATTGTGCAAAGCAAAACATCGCACAATGCTGTGCCAGCTACCTGCATACCCTCATCCACCGCTAACGCGGTCCCCCTTCCCCAAAGGGGAAGGCTTTGTAATCCCCGAAACCACCCCATCGTCCCCACCTCCTTTTGAGAAGGTATGCGCGGGACGCGCGGGGTATGCTTATTCGGGCAGACCGTCCGACAGCACCGTCACCGACGGCACCTGCATGCGGATGTTCTCCACCATGCGCGCCGATGCGTCAAACAGCACCGCCTCGGTGCCGTCCCCCGTCTCATAGACGATGATATAGGCATGCGGCACGTCGGGCGACGACCGCAGATCGCGGATCTTCTTCGGCGCAAAGCCGCCCTCGATACGCCCGTTCTTATACGGTGCGACCAGACGCGCAGACTTCTTCAGATCGACCGAGACCTGCTCGCGCCGATACTGCTTGTTGTAGACCGACGCCGCATCGAAGATCGCGCCGGTCTGCGTGTATTCGTACTCGATCGCGGCAAAGCGCGAGAGATACCACATCAGCGTGGCAAACAGCGTGAAGATGATCGCGCCGAAAAACAATCCGACCGCCGGCAGGATCAGCACAAAAAAGCAGACCACGAAGACCGCCGAGGCGAGCATCGCGAGCACCAGCTTTGCAAGGTATGCGCCGCCGATTTTTTTCTTCACCGCGTATTCGCAAAAATCGTGTTCGTACATGGCTTTTCTCCTTAACCTATATTCCGCCCATTTTGAACATCTAAGTATAGCATATTTCCGCCTCAATTTCAACATTTTTACGCATTTCTTCTTGAAACGCGCGCGCTTTTCGTGTATGATAGGATTGTATATCTATAAAGAGAGGGCAAACACAACCAATGAAAGCTGTTATCACCGTCATCGGTAAGGACCAGGTCGGCATCATCGCCGCCGTCAGCGCCAAGTGTGCGGACTTCGGCGCGAACATTCTCGAGATCACGCAGAGCGTGCTGGACAAATATTTCGCGATGATCATGATCGCGGACATCGACGCGCTGCGCGTGGATTTTGCCGCGTTTGCGGACGCGCTCGCCGCGCTCGGACGTGAAAAAGGGCTGGAGATCCGCTGCATGCACGAGGACATCTTTGCCTCGATGCACACGATCTGAGCGAAAGGACACATCCCGATGATCAACACCGCAGATATTCTCGAAACAATCCATATGATCCGCGAGGAAAACCTCGACATCCGCACGGTCACGATGGGCATCTCGCTCTACGACTGCGTGAGCGACGACATCGACCGCCTGTGCGCCAACGTCTACGACAAGATCATGTCGAGCGCGAAGAACCTCGTCTCCTGCTGCGAGGGCATTGAAAAGCTCTACGGCATTCCGATCGTCAACAAGCGCGTCTCGGTCACGCCGATCTCGCAGATCGGCGGCGCGGCGACGCCCGAGGGCTACGTCAAGCTGGCAAAGACGCTCGACCGCGCGGCGCACGACCTCGGCATCAACTTCATCGGCGGCTTCTCCGCCCTCGTGCAGAAGGGCATGACCAAGGGTGCGGACAGGCTGATCGACGCCATCCCCGAGGCGCTTGCCGTGACCGACATGGTCTGCTCCTCGGTCAACGTGGGTTCGACCCGCGCGGGCATCAACATGGACGCCGTCGCGCGCATGGGCAGAACCGTCAAGGCGGCAGCCGAGCTGACGTGCGACCGCGACGCCATCGGCTGCGCAAAGTTTGTGGTCTTCTCCAACGCGGTGGACGACAACCCGTTCATGGCGGGCGCGTTCCACGGCACGGGTGAAGGCGACTGCGTGATTAACGTCGGCGTCAGCGGTCCCGGCGTCGTCGAAAAGGCGATCCGCCGCGCGGGCGACTGCGATTTCTCGGCGCTCGCCGACGTCATCAAGAAGACCGCGTTCAAAATCACGCGCGTGGGTCAGCTCGTCGCCTACGAGGCGGCAAAACGGCTCGGCGTGCCCTACGGCATCGTCGATCTGTCGCTTGCGCCCACCCCCGCCGTCGGCGACAGCGTCGCCTGCATCCTCGAATCCATGGGGCTTGAGGTCTGCGGCGGTCCGGGCACGACGGCGGCGCTCGCCATGCTCAACGACGCGGTGAAGAAAGGCGGCGTCATGGCGTCCAGCCATGTCGGCGGGCTCTCGGGCGCGTTCATCCCGGTCAGCGAGGACGCGGGCATGATCGCCGCCGCCGAGGCAGGCGTGCTCACACTGGAAAAGCTCGAGGCGATGACCGCGGTCTGCTCGGTCGGTCTCGACATGATCTGCATCCCCGGCGACACCACCGCCGAGACGATCAGCGGCATCATCGCCGACGAGATCGCCATCGGCATGGTCAACGGCAAAACCACCGCCGTGCGCGTGATTCCCGCGCCCGGCAAGGGCGTCGGCGACCGCGTGGAGTTCGGCGGTCTGCTCGGCTATGCGCCGGTCATGCGCGTCAATCCGGTTTCCTGCGCGAAGTTCATCGCCCGCGGCGGCAGAATCCCCGCGCCAATCCATTCGCTGAAGAATTAAAGGCGGCTCCCGGTATCATTAGGTTTCCCCGGTGGGGAGGGCTGTACGGGACACAAGCGTTTCTTAGGCTTCCCCATTGGGGAAGCTGGCGCGCGAGCGCCTGATGAGGGATTGCACAAAGCAAAACGTCGCGCCATGCTGTGCCGACTGCCTGCATGCCCTCATCCACCGCTGAGCGTGATGTTTCCCGTAAGGGAAACTCATTGGAAACGCTTTGCGTTTCCGTCCCCGTCTTCCCCCTCTGGGGAAGGCTAACCCTCGCTCACTTCGTCAAAGGAGGTTCCTATGGACGTCAAGATCTACGTCAATCCCGAATACAAGGACGCGCTCTGGAGTACGCTTGCGATCAAGGCGATCAACGCCGAGATCATGCGCAAGCGCTATACCCCGGTCTTTATCGACGCGCCCGAGGTCAGCGAGATCGACTTTGACCACCTCTATGAACCCGGCGAAAAGCGCCTGATGGTCTACATCGGCGCGCAGCTTGCGATCACGCCCGCCGTGCTGGCACGGTTCAACGATTACGGCGTGCACGTCGTCTTTCTCAACTATGAGTCGCAGAGCCTCGTGAGCGGGCACTCCAAGATCCTCCTCAACTACAAGGACGGCATGCGCAAGACCATCAACTACCTGCTCTCCTGCGGCAGGGAAAACATCGCGCTCTACGGCATCAACCCCAATTCCTCGACCGACATGATCAAGGACGCCTTTTTTGCCGACTACCTCGCGTTCCGCGGCGGCAATCCCTCGCGCGACATCTACTACAACTACGCCTCGCAGCGCGGCTGCTATACGCGCTTCGCCGAAAACTGCCGCAGCTACGATGCGGTGATCTGCGCAAACGACGTGGTCGCCCTGGCGCTGATCTGCCACCTGCGCGAGGAGGGCGTGCGCGTGCCGGAGGATCTGTTTGTCGTCAGCTTCGGCTCGACGGTGCTCGCCTCGATGGCAAACCCGACCATCACCTCGGTCTCGGTCGACCACGAGGAGCTGGGCAGGCAGGCGATCCTTGCCTATGCGTACCTCTACAAGAATCCCGGCGACATCACGCTGACCGCCAAGGTGGATGCCAAGCTCCGGATCCGTGCCTCGACCGCGCACATGCCGGATCGCGGCAAGGATATTTTCGCCTCGTTCCTGCCGCAGACGCCAAACGTCAATTTCTACGACGACCCCATCACGCAGCGCGTGTTTGAGGCGGAGACGCTGCTGCTCGGCTGCGACGAGCTGGACTTCGGCATTCTCAAGGGCATCCTCCGCGGCGAGACCTACCCGCACATCGCCGAGCAGCTGTTCACCTCGGAAAACGTGATCTCCTACCGCATCAAGCGCATGTGCAAAACCACCGGCTGCACCAAAAAAGCAGAGCTTGTCGCCCTGCTTGCGCCGTATTTCAAGCCGTGAAGCCAACCCGGCACGTATGCGGTCCGCATGCGCGGTATAGCGGCTTACGAAAAAAGCACCCATTCGGGTGCTTTTTCCGTATCAGCAATCGCTCTGCGCATCGGCGTCCGCCGCGGGTGCTGCGTCCGCCTGCAGCAGCCGGCGCCCGGCGGCGCGGATGCTGCGGTCCAGCCGCGTGAGCGCATAAAAACGATCCGCCGCGTCGCAGAAGCTCCGCCCGAGCGCCGGGCAGCCCGCAAGCCGGTTGCAGGTGGGGTACAGGGCGCAGCCGTCGCAGACAGCCTTGCAGGTGCCGCGCACGGCAAAGGATGCCACCCGTGCGGGATCGGTGATGCCGTGCGCCAGATCGCCGACCGGCTGATCTGCCACATGATGCTCGCACTTGCCGAGGCTACCGTCCGGCAAAACCGTCACCGACCGCGGCGAATCCATCATGCAGTAATTCACGCTCATCTTCGGTCTCAGCTGCGGGATCGGCAAAAATCCGCGCGCCGCGCAGAAATCCTCGAGCGCAATCATCTCCTCGGTGCGCCGCTGCTTTGCCGCGAGCGTGCGCGCCTCGGGCGGGTCGCTCTCACTGTCAAACAGCAGATGCGGGTACACCCGCAGGTACTGCCTGTCCGGATAGCGCGCGTCGATCCATTCCACCAGGCGGTAGAGATCCGTGCGGTTGTGCGGTCCCATATTCATGCGGATGCCGACGGTGATCTTCGCCTCCAGCAACGCCTCTATGTTGTCCGTCACGACCCGGAACGGGCTTTTGCCGCCCTTGTAAATATACGCCTTCGTGCGGTTGTAGATTTCCTCGGTGCCGTCAAGCGTGATCTGCACCCGGTACAGCTTCCACAGCGAAACCGCTTTGGCAACCGTCGCCCGGTCGAACAGATAGCCGTTTGAGATCATCCGCGCGCGATAGGACACGCCCGCGTCGCGCAGCGCCGCCGAAACGATGTCGATCACCTCGGCGTTATACAGCGGCTCGCCGCCGAACCAGAACAGCGTGACCGGCTTGCCGCCGTGCGAGCGCAGGATAAAATCGGCGACGGCATGCGCCGTTCCCGCCGACATCGGCATGCGCGCCACGCCGCGCTCATAGCAGTAAAAGCAGCGCGCATTGCAGTCCGTCGTCGGGAAGATGACATATTCGGTCAGCGGAAGCTGCCCGCGCAGATCCAGCGCAAGCGTGCGCACCTCCTCCGAAAGCCCGATGTCGTCGTGCCCCTCCGGCACGAGGAACCAGCCGCGGATCAGCGCCTCGGTCTCCGCCCCCGGCAATACGGCAGGCGCGCGTAGAATTGCCGCCTCCGCCGCCGTCAGCGCGGCGATCTCGCCGGTCAGCACATTGAAAACGACGGTCTCACCGTCCACATCGACCGTTCGGCAAAAGGAGAGCTGCCGGTAGGTTTTCTCCGGTTCAACCGGCTGCCCGCCGAGAAACTGTGCAATGAAGCTGTATTGCCCGCGCAATGTGTTCATCTCCGCACCCCCTCAGACGCCCTGCATCCCGTCCCGCGCCGCCACGGCGGCGGCGGGATCCATATTGCAGCGCAGCAGATAGCACGGCACGTCCGTCAGCAGCGCGTCCGCCAGCTCCATCTGTCTGCCGAGATCCGGCGAATCGCCGACCATGATCTGCGTGAACAGGTGCGGCACAGCCTCCTCCACCGTCATGCGGCGGATGCTGTTCTCCGTCCAGCGCTCGACAAAGCACAGCCCGGCAAGCGGCACGCGCGTATTTGTATTGTAGCCCTCCTTGCCGCACCAGGGCGTGCCGTAGGCATAAAAGGTGTCGCCGAAGCGGCGCAGAATCGGCTTGTCGCCGTTGACAATCTGCACCTTGTCTGCGCCGAAGACCTGCTGCCACAGGCGGATATGGGTGGTCTTGCCCGTGCCGCTCGGCGCCGAGAACGCATAGCCGCGCCCCTCGTATCCGATCACGGCGCAATGCATCAGAAAGGCATCGTGCGCCAGTACAAAGCCGCAGATCTTCCGATAGAGCGCCGTCCACGCGACGTGCGCCGGGCGTCCGCCGCCCGTGAAGAACCGGCGCGCCGCCTCCGCCTCCGCATCCAGATCCGCCTGCGTGAGGCGGACGTCCGCGTCAATGCGCGGCGGATCTTCGCATATGTAGTCCGCGCAGAGTGCCTTTGCATATGCGCTCCGCACCTCGCCGATCTCAAAATAAAAATCTGCTACGTTCAGTACCATACATTCTCTCCGTTTTCAGCCCGCCGCCGTACCCTGCCGGGGTGCCGACAACAACAAAGGCGTGGAAACCCACGCCTTTGTTGTATGTTTCCGATTTACAGTTCTTCGTCTACAGTCTTGTTGTGAACTGCGTCGCCGCAGCAATCGCCGCTGGTCAGAAGCGCGGAGACGGACTCAACAGAGACAAGCTCTGCGACAGGTGCCGTGTACTTCATGGTCGGTAGTCTCCTTTTACAGATATCCAAAATTATGTTAAGGTCAGTATACCATCCGACAGTCCGCATGTCAAGTGGATTTGTCCATTTTCTTCAAATTTGCGCGCATTGCCTCCGCGTTTTCGGTCATTTTTGCGCGAAACCGGGGCGGCGCGGACGCCGTTCCTGTCTAATCCCGCTTGTCGGTGCGCTCCAGCAGATAGTCCACGGTCACGCCGAAATAGTCCGCGATGCGGCACAGCTCGGCATACCCCGCCTCGCGCGCGCCGGTCTCGTAGCGCGAGATCGTATTCTGGCTCATATGCAGATCCAGCCCCAGCTTCAGCTGCGTGATGCCACGCTCCAGACGAAGTTCCCGTAAACGCATAATCTTTCCTCTCCGCCGGCGCAAGCCGCCGCAACTCAAAAAAATAGTTCTTGCCTTTAGTATACCCATTTGGTATACTAAACATATCCCGAAACGGTATATATCCGTCCGGGATGCGGATGCCGGACGCTTTTCGATGTTCTGCTTACGGCGTTCCCGCAAATCTCCATGCAAACTCCATGCAAAAAGGAAGTGCCGCGGGCACTTCCTTTTTGCATTTCCGGCGATGTTCCCCTTTACAGCATGCCCGAAATGTGATATAATACTATATTCAGTGAAAATCAACTTTTTTCTATAGAACTTTCACGGCAGCTTTTGGACAGGGAGGGTAAAATGACCGATCATTTTTGCTTCGGCGGCGCACAGATATTCCGGATTGTGGAGACGCAGGACGCCGGCGACATTATACAGCGCATTGTCCCCGCCATGACGGCGGCGGCGATCCGCCCCTATGCGGCGCGCTTCCCTGCCTGCGCCAACGGCGGGCATGTGCTCGCCCCGGTGCAGAGCTTTCTGCTTTTTGCCGACGGGCGGCGCATCCTCATCGACACCGGCATCGGCAACGGCAAGCCGCTCTGCGGCGGCTGGGGAGGTCTCGACACCGACTGGCTCGACCGCCTTGCGGTGGCTGCGCCGCCCGAGACGATCGATACCGTGATCTGCACGCATCTGCACGCCGACCATGTCGGCTGGAACACACGGCTGCAAAACGGCGCATGGACACCGACCTTCCCGCACGCGAAATACCATTTGCCCGCCGGAGATCTCGAAGACCTGCGCGCCCGCCTGCCGAAGCTTTCCCAAGACGACGTCTGCGTGCTGCGCGATTCGATCGCGCCCGTGCTGGCAGCCGGGGCGGCAGTCCCCGTTCCGGACGGCGGGCGGACGATCACCGATACGGTGTCCCTCGTCCCGACGCCGGGGCACACGCCGCACCACCTTGCCGTGCGCGTCACGGCGGGCGGACGCTCCCTGCTGTTCTGCGGCGATCTTTTTTACCATGTCTGCCAGGCGGAGCACCCCGCGTGGGGTGCGGAGGACAACCCCCTGCTGCTTGCCACGCGCCTGCGCATTCTGGCTGAGGCAGCAGCGCGTGGCAGCCTGCTTTTCTTCGGTCATATGCCCTATCCGCTGCGCATCACGGCGGATGCAGACGGCTACACGGCGCACCCCGTGCGTGAAGCAAACCTCTTGAAAGGAGACGACGATGCAGAATAACAAATTCGACCTGCGCGCACCCTATAAACCGACCGGCGACCAGCCGGATGCGATCGCAAAGCTGACCGCAGGCGTGGAGGCGGGAATCGCCGAGCAGACGCTGCTCGGTGTGACCGGCTCCGGCAAGACCTTCACGATGGCAAACATCATCGCCAACGTCAACCGCCCGACGCTGGTGCTGGCGCACAACAAGACGCTTGCCGCGCAGCTCTGCTCCGAGTTCCGCGAGTTCTTCCCGAACAACGCGGTGGAATACTTCGTCTCCTACTACGACTACTACCAGCCCGAGGCGTACATCCCCGGCAAGGACATGTACATCGAAAAGGACGCGATGATCAACGATGAAATCGACAAGCTGCGCCACAGCGCGACGAGCGCGCTGTTCGAGCGGCGGGACGTCATCATCGTCGCCAGCGTCTCCTGCATCTACAGCCTGGGCGACCCGTCCGAATACCAGGAGCTGCAGATCGTGCTGCGGCGCGGCATGGCGATGGAGCGCGAGGAGCTGCTCCGCCGCCTCGTGCTGATCGCCTACGAGCGCAACGACGTGGGCTTTGTGCGCGGCAAGTTCCGCGTGCGGGGCGACACGGTGGAGATCTTTCCCGCCTCCGAGAGCGAGAAGGCTGTGCGCGTGGAGTTCTTCGGCGACGAGATCGACCGCGTCTCCGAGATCAACGTGCTGACGGGCGAGCTGATCCGCGAGCTGGACGTGACCGTGATCTTCCCCGCGACGCACTATGCCGTCACCGACGACAAGCGCGAGGAGGCGCTGAAGGAAATTGAAGAGGAGCTTGCCGAGCGGGTGAAATTCTTCGAGAGCCGGGGCAAGCTGATCGAGGCGCAGCGCATCGAGCAGCGCACGCGCTACGACCTTGAAATGCTGCGCGAGGTCGGCTTCTGCTCCGGCGTGGAGAACTATTCCCGCGTGCTCTCCCGCCGCCCGGCAGGCTCGACGCCGTACACCCTGCTCGATTACTTCCCGAAGGACTTTCTGATGTTCATCGACGAGTCGCACGTTACGCTGCCGCAGGTGCGCGGCATGTCGGGCGGCGACCGCGCGCGCAAGACCAACCTTGTGGAATACGGCTTCCGCCTGCCGAGCGCCTATGACAACCGCCCGCTGTTCTTCGACGAGTTTGAACAGCACATCAACCAGGTGGTCTACGTCAGCGCGACGCCCGGCGAATACGAGCGCACGCGCAGCGGGCAGATCGTGGAGCAGCTCATCCGCCCGACGGGGCTGCTCGACCCGGCGGTCGAGGTGCGCCCCATCGAGGGGCAGGTGGACGACCTGATGGGCGAGATCCGCACCCGTTCGGCGCGCGGCGAGCGCGTGCTGGTCACCACGCTGACCAAGAAGATGGCGGAGGATCTCAGCGGTTACCTCGATTCCAACGGCATCAAGGTCAAATACATCCACCACAGCGTGGAGACGATGGAGCGCATGGAAATTGTACGCGACCTGCGCCTCGGCGTGTTTGACGTGCTGGTCGGCATCAATCTCTTACGCGAGGGGCTGGACATACCCGAGGTGTCGCTGGTGGCGATCCTCGACGCGGACAAGGAGGGTTTCCTCCGCAGCGAGACCTCGCTGATCCAGACCATCGGCAGAGCCGCGCGCAACGCGGACGGCAAGGTCATCCTCTATGCCGACACCGTGACCGAATCCATGCGCGGCGCGATGGAGGAGACCGAGCGCCGCCGCAGCCTGCAAAAGGCGTACAACGACGCGCACGGCATCGTGCCGAAGACGATCAAGAAGGACGTGCGCGAGGTCATTTCGCTGGGCGGCAAGTCGAAGAAGGAGGCTGCCGCCGCGACGAAGAAGCTCTCGCGCAGCGACCGCGAGAAGCTGATCGAAGAATACACCAAGGAGATGCGCGCCGCCTCGGCGAAGCTGGAATTCGAGAAGGCAGCTTACCTGCGCGACCGCATCAAGGAGCTCCGCGGGCTGTAAGGAGCGGAGACGCGGCGTGCTCTCAGGCTTCCCCTCTCCGCATCTCCATCCGCTTTTCCCTACTTTTTCACACGAAAGGGTATTACCATGGCAAAGGATATCATCATCAAAGGCGCGCGGGTCAACAACCTGAAAAACGTTGACCTCACGATCCCGCGCGACAAGCTGACCGTGCTGACCGGGCTCTCGGGCAGCGGCAAATCCTCGCTGGCGTTTGACACGCTCTACGCCGAGGGGCACCGCCGCTTTGTCGAGTCGCTGTCCTCCTACGCGCGGCAGTTCCTCGGGCAGATGGACAAGCCCGACGTCGACTCGATCGAGGGACTTTCCCCCGCGATCGCCATCGACCAGAAGACCACCTCGAAAAACCCGCGCTCGACCGTGGGCACGGTCACCGAGATCTACGACTACCTGCGTCTTCTGTACGCCCGCTGCGGCGTGCCGCACTGCCCGGTCTGCGGTAAGGAAATCAAGCAGCAGACCGTGGACTCCATCATCGACAGCATCCTCGCGATGCCGGAGGGCACGCGCTTTATGGTACTCGCCCCCGTCGTGCGGAATGCCAAGGGCACGCACGAAAAGGTGCTTGCCGACGCGCGGCGCGGCGGCTACGCCCGCGTGCGCGTGGACGGCAGTCTCTACGACCTCACGGAGACGATCACGCTGGACAAGAACCTCAAGCACACGGTGGAGATCGTGGTTGACCGCCTGGTCTGCCGCCCCGACGCGCACACCCGCATCGGCGACTCGGTGGAGACCGCCGTCGCTCTGACCGATGGGCTTGTGCGCATCGTGACCGTGCCGCGCGAGGAAGGCGCCGCCGAGGAGGAGCGCGACTATTCGCTCAAATACGCCTGCGAGGAACACGGCATCAGCTTCGGCGAGCTGGAACCCCGCATGTTCTCGTTCAACGCGCCGGACGGCGCCTGCCCGCGCTGCGCGGGACTGGGCGCGCTGACCCGCGTCTCCGAGAAAAAACTCATGCCCGACAAGAGCCTGTCCCTGCGCGAGGGCGGCATCGCCTGCAACGGGTTCAAAACGCTCGAAGAGGAGAGCTGGAACGGTCCGCTGATCGAAGCCGTGGGCAAAAAATTCGGCTTCACGATGGATCTCCCGCTTGAAAAATACACCCGCACCGCGATGAGCGCACTGCTCTACGGTACGGGCAAGGAAACCTATACAATCACGCGCTTTTTCGGCGGCACGGCGCACCACCAGACCACGACCTTTGAGGGCATCATCCCGATGATCGACCGCCGCCGCGAATCCTACGGGCAGGAATACTACGACAGCCTGCTCGAAGAGCAGATCTGCCCCGAATGCGGCGGCGGACGGCTGAACAAGATGATGCTGGCAGTCACGGTCGGCGGCAAGAACATCTATGAGCTTTGCCTGATGCCGATCGACAGGATACTCGACTTTGTCACAAAGCTGGAGTTGGACAACGAGCACCGGCAGATCGCCGCCGAGATCGTCAAGGAGATCCGCGCGCGCCTCGGCTTTCTCGTCAGCGTCGGGCTTGAATACCTCAACCTCGCACGCCGCGCGGGCACGCTCTCGGGCGGCGAGGCGCAGCGCATCCGCCTGGCGACGCAGATCGGCTCGTCGCTCGTCGGCGTGCTCTACATCCTCGACGAGCCGAGCATCGGTCTGCACCAGCGCGACAACGACAAGCTGATCGCCACGCTGAAAAAGCTGCGCGACCTCGGCAACACGGTGGTGGTCGTCGAGCACGACGAGGACACCATGCGCGCCGCGGATTACCTCGTGGACATCGGTCCCGGCGCGGGCATCCACGGCGGCTATATCTGCGCGGCGGGCACGCCCGCCGAGGTGGCAAAAAACAAGAAGTCCATCACCGGCGACTACCTCGCCGGGCGGCGGAAGATCGAGGTCCCCGCCACCCGCAGACCGGGCAACGGCGCGTTTCTGACCGTGCACGGCGCGCGGGAGCACAACCTCAAAAACATCGACGTGACCTTCCCGCTCGGCAAGTTCATCGCCGTGACCGGCGTGTCGGGCAGCGGCAAGTCCTCGCTGGTCAATTCGGTGCTCTACGAGAGCCTTGCCGCCACGCTGAACCGCGCGGTCACCTTCCCCGGCGAGCACGACAGCATCGAGGGGGTCGGCGCGCTTGACAAGGTCATCGCGATCGATCAGAGCCCGATCGGGCGCACGCCGCGCTCGAATCCGGCGACCTACACCGGCGTGTTCTCCGAGATCCGCGAGCTCTTTGCCAAGACCCGCGAGGCGAAAGCGCGCGGCTACAAGGCGGGGCGCTTCTCGTTCAACACCAAGGGCGGCAGGTGCGAAGCCTGCGAGGGCGACGGCGTGAAGTGCATCGAGATGCACTTCCTGCCCGACGTCTATGTCAAGTGCGACGTCTGCGGCGGCAGGCGGTACAACCGCGAGACGCTCGAGGTGCACTACAAGGAAAAGAACATCTATGAGGTGCTGGAGATGACCGTGGAGGAGGGCGTCGAATTCTTCGCGGGCGTCCCCTCGGTGAAGCGCAAATTGCAGACGCTCTGCGATGTCGGGCTCGGCTATATCAAGATCGGGCAATCCTCCACCACGCTTTCGGGCGGCGAGGCGCAGCGCGTGAAGCTGGCGACCGAGCTTGCCCGCCGCTCCACCGGCAAAACCGTCTACATCCTCGACGAGCCGACCACGGGTCTGCACAGCGAGGACGTGGCAAAGCTGATCTCGGTGCTCAACCGCCTCGTGGACGCAGGGAACACCGTCATCGTCATCGAGCACAACCTCGACATGATCAAGGTTGCCGACCACATCATCGACCTCGGACCCGAGGGCGGCGAGGGCGGCGGCAGGATCGTCGCCGAAGGCACGCCTGAGGAAGTTGCCGAAGTCGAAGGCTCCTATACGGGCAAATATCTGCGAAGCAAGCTCGCGGAGAAGTGAGGGAAAGGGGATTCGGCTCCCCTGTGCAAGGGGAGAGCTGTACGAGACGCAAAGCGTCTCGCGGCGTTTTCCCGATGGGAAAACATCCTGAGCCGTAGGCGACTGATGCGGGATTGTACAAAGCAAAATATCGTACCATGCTGTGTCGGCTGCCTGCATGCCCTCCTCCACCGCTAACGCGGTCCCCCTTCCCCACCGGGGAAAGCTAAGAGACGCCCCACAGTATGTGCGGATTCTTTACCCGCTCCACACAAAAAGCCGCGCGCCGAATCGGCGCACGGCTTTTTTCACCCCTCGGGGCGGTCAAATTTGAAATACTGGTACAAAAAGCACGGGATCATGCCGTTGTAAAGCTTGCGCACCTTGTCGGCGCGCCTGCCGTACAGGCGTTCAAACCGCTCGCTGGAGGTCAGCACATAGACCTGCCAGGGTTCGAGTGAGCGGAAATGCTGCCCCATGCGGGCGTAAAGCCGCTCCACCTCGTCGGCGCTGCCCATTCGCTCGCCGTACGGCGGATTGCAGACGATCGTGCCGCGCCGCCCGCCGGTGCGGATGGTGCAGGCATCGGCAACGAAGGTCTTCACCACGTCCGAAACGCCCGCGCGCGCCGCGTTGTCGGCGGCAAGCTGCACCATCTCGGGGTCGATATCCGATGCGTATGCCTCAAAAGCGGTCGGGCGGATCGCCGCCTTCGCCTCGGCGCGCGCCTCTGCCCAAAGCTCGGGCGGGGCGACGGCAAATTCCTCCGCGGCAAAGCGGCGGAACAGCCCGGGCGCCTGATTCTTCATGATCATTGCCGCCTCGATGGCGATCGTGCCGCTTCCGCAGAACGGATCCCACAGAAGCACATTCTCGCGCGGGCGGGAATTGAGCGCCAGCGCCGCCGCCAGCGTCTCGCGCAGGGGCGCAGCCCCCGCGATGGCGCGGTAACCGCGTTTGTGCAGCGGCACGCCCGAGGTGTCGATCATCAGGGTGGCGACATCCTTCAGAATGAAGAACTCGACCTGATATTTCGTCTTGCTCTCGGGAAACCAGCACATGCCATACTCGTTGTCCAGCCGCTTGGCGATCGCCTTTTTGACGATGCTCTGGCAGTCGGGAATCGAGAACAGCTTGCTCTTCACCGCATGTCCCTTGACCGGGAAGGCGTCCTCGCGCCCGATAAAGCGCTCCCATTCGATGGCTTTCGTCCCCTCAAACAGCTCACCGAAGGTGCGCGCACGGAAGCTCCCCATCTTGATATAGACCCGCTCGGCGCAGCGCAGATGGATGTTGCAGCGGGCGATCGCCGCCTCGTCGCCGATAAAGCTGACTCTGCCGTCGATCGTCTCGGTGCGGCGATAGCCGAGGCGGTCGATCTCCTCGCCGAGGAAATGTTCCAGCCCGAACAGGCAGGTTGCTACAAATTCGATAACCATTCTATATGACGCCGCTCCGGCTTACCGTTTTTGCCGACGACGGCGCATCCTCCAGACTTCCTTTTTACGCGCCCGCGTTACTGCTTTTTGTTCAGCCGTTCCAGCTCCTTCATGAAGGTCGCCACGTCCTTGAACTCGCGGTAGACCGAGGCGAAGCGGACATAGGAGACCGCGTCCAGCGTCTTGAGCTTATCCATGATGATCTCGCCGATCTCGGTGGTCGTGATCTCGGCGCGCAGCGAGTTTTGCAGCTCTGTCTCAATCTCGCGGGCAAGCGCGGCGGTATCGACCGGGCGCTTTTGGCACGCCTTGATGAGTCCGCTCTCCAGCTTCATACGGTCGAAAAACTCCTTCGAGCCGTCCTTTTTGATGACAACGAGCTGCACCGAGTCGATGACCTCATAAGTCGTGAAGCGGCGGCGGCAGGACAGGCATTCGCGTCTGCGGCGGATGCTGCTGTTGTCGCCCACGGGGCGGGAATCAATGACCTTGCTCTCTGCAAAGCCGCAGTTGGGACATTTCATGGAATTTCTCCTGTAAAAACACAATATATAGTGCTTTTATTATAGCATAATGCCTATATTCTTGTAAATAGGAAATGCAAAAAAACTGTTGACAAATCCGCCTGTCTGTGTTATAATAATCTGCGCTGAAAAGATATCAGCATCGGGATGTAGCACAGCTTGGTAGTGCGCTTGGTTCGGGACCAAGAGGTCGGGTGTTCGAATCACCTCATTCCGACCAAAAAAAGAAGACGCCGTGCGCGTCTTCTTTTTTTGCGTTCGGGTTTATTCCGATGCATCAAAGCATCGCTTTGCTTCAGAATTCGTAGTCCATGCAGACGCGGGACTTGACCACGCTGCGAACATGATTTGCCGCTGCGACGTGCGCGGGATGTACCTTGTAGCCGTCGTAGGCTGCCGCGTCGGTCATGGTGCTGTCCAGCATCATGTCCACGTTGCTGCTGTCCATCGGGTTGATCTCAACGTGCAGCGAAATGAGCCCCGGCACAACGCCGACCAGCGCTTCCAGATCGCGCTTGCACTGCTCTGCCTCCGCGCGCTTCTCCGCGGGGGTGAGTTCGTCCTTCAGCTGCCAAAGCAGAATATGTCTGACCATGATTTTTGTCTCCTTTATTTACAAAAATGAAATACAAGTGAATTTTGGTGTGCAGCGGCGGGAAGCAGACGGTGTCCTACGGTATGCACGGTTCTTGCGCTATCCGGCAGGAGGCGGCGTTTTTCAGGCTTCCCTTGGGGGGAGCGCCGTGCGAGACGCAAGGCGTTTTTCAGGCTTCCCCACCGGGGAAGGCTTGGTTACCCCCGCTTTTACACATCCATGATGACTGGGAGGATCATCGGCTTGCGGTGCGTCTTCTGATACAGATACTTGCCGAGCGCGTCCTTGACCGAGGTCTTCAGCTCCATCCAGTCGGTGCGGCTGGCTTCAAGGCACTTGTTCAGCGCCGCGGCGGCAATTTCACGCGCCTCGCCCATCAGCTCCTCGCTCTCGCGCACATAGACAAAGCCGCGCGAGATGATGTCGGGTCCCGAGGACAGCAGGCGTGCGTCAAGGTCAACCGCCGCAACCACGACGATCAGCCCGTCCTGCGACAGGTGCTTGCGGTCGCGGAGCACGATACTGCCGACGTCGCCGACGCCGTAGCCGTCCACCAGGATCTTGCCCGAGGGAATCGTGCCCGCAAAGCGTGCACCCTTTGCATCGATCTCCAGCACCTTGCCGATGTCGGAAATGAAGATATTCTCGTCCGGAATGCCCATCGAGCGGGCGATCTGCCGGTTGGCATCCAGATGGCGCAGCTCGCCGTGGATCGGCATGAAATACTTCGGGTGCGTGAGCGCCTGCATCAGCTTCAGCTCCTCACGGCAGGCGTGCCCCGAGACGTGCACGTCGGTCTCGGGATCGTGCATGACCGAGACGCCCGCGCCGATCAGCGCGTTGATGATCTTGCCGACCGACTTCTCATTGCCGGGGATCGCCGAGGCGCTGATGACCACAAGATCCTTCTGCCCGAGCGTGACGCGGTCGTTGTCACCGAAGGCGAGGCGGTAGAGCGCGCTCATCGGCTCACCCTGGCTGCCCGTGGTGACCAGCGTGACCTGGCTCTCGGGATAGCGCTTGATGTCCTTGACGTCGATCAGCAGCCCGTCCGGCACGTTCATGTACCCGAGCGCGCTGGCGGCGGCGATGACGTTGACCATGCTGCGCCCCATGACGGCGACCTTGCGCCCGTTCTCGGCGGAGAGCGAAATGATCTGCTGCACGCGGTGGACATTGGACGAGAATGTCGCGATGACCAGCCGCTTATCCTTGTTTTTGAGGAAGATGTCCGCAAGGCTTCTGCCGACGGTGCGTTCCGACGGGGTGAAGCCCGGGCGCTCGGCATTGGTGGACTCGCACATGAGCAGCAGCACGCCCTCATTGCCGATCTCGCCGATGCGGGTAATATCCATCATCTTGCCGTCCACGGGGGTGAGGTCGAGCTTGAAGTCGCCGGTGTGGAACAGGATGCCGAGCGGCGTGCGGATCGCGATCGCGCAGGCGTCGGCAATGGAGTGGTTGACGCGGACAAACTCTGCCGAGAGGTTGCCGAGCTGCACGGTGTCGCCGGGCTGCACGGTGTGCAGACGGGGCGTGTGCGGCAGCGAATGCTCGGACAGCTTCTTCTCGACAATGCCGAGCGTGAGCGCCGTACCGTAAATATCCGGGTTGATCGAGCGCAGGACGTAGGGCAGCGAGCCGATGTGGTCCTCGTGCCCGTGCGTCAGCAGGATGCCGCGGATCTTCTCTTTATTCTTTTCGAGGTAGGTGACGTCCGGGATAACGAGATCAATGCCGAGCATATCCTCATCGGGGAATGCGATGCCGCAGTCCACCACGATGATGTCGTCGCCGTACTCGATCATGGTCATGTTCTTGCCGATCTCATGCAGACCGCCGAGCGAGGCGATGCGGATCTTGCCGGTCGGCTTTGCGCCGCCCTTGCCGCGCTTGCGCTTCGCCGGCTGCGCGGTCTGTACGGGCTGCGCCGGAATCACGGCCGCAGCGGGCGCGGCGGGCTGTACCGCCTGTGTCTGCGCCTTCTTCGGTCTTCTTGTGTAGTGCCGCTTGGCGGTTTTCTTCTCCGCCGCGGCGGGACTTTGCGGATGCTCCGCGGGGTTATTCTGCGCGGGGTTTTTCTGATTGTTTTTTTCCATAAATTCTCCTTTGTGTCAGTCTTGAAAACGTACACACCGCGCGAAAAACGGGCGCGGGCGCGAAAATAAAATCTGTCGGACAAGTCGGACAGACCAAAAGTAAAAGCACTCGGACGCGGCAAAAAAACCGCCCCCGATCGGGTGTATGTCGGCTTGGAGCGCACCGCGGAACGCACAGGCGGGCACTTTACGCACATAAAAACCGTTCAACAATTACAAAGATATTATACATCAACTGCGGCGGGAATGCAAGAGGGTTTGTAAAAAAGGAAAGCGGGCAAGGCTTCCCTTGGGGGAGAGCTGTACGGGACGCGCAGCGTCTTTAAGGTTTCCCCCTTGGGGGGGAGCTGTCAACGAAGTTGACTGATGAGGGGTAGCCATTCGCAGAATGATGTCTCTACAGCATAGAACGAGGCTGCGCAGACGGATGCTTACGCATCCTCCCCCTCATCCCCCGCCCGTGCGGTGTGTACACAGTTCCCGCTATTCCGTAGGGGCGACCATCGGTCGCCCGTTTTTGCTTTATGGCAGCGGGCGACCGATGGTCGCTCCTATAGACCGATGGTCGCTCCTACAGGTTTGCCTCCCTTTTGCGCCAACCGGCAGGGGTCATGGCGACCCGCATCCGCACTGTACGGCGCGCCGATTCCCGCGATTCCCCTCAAAAGATCCACCAAAGCAGCAAAAACAGCAGTCCGCCAGCCAGCATCCCGGCGGCAAACAGCCAGAGCCGCGGATGCCGCCGCACGCGGCGGCATGTGGTGTTCAGCGCCACCAACCGCTCCGCCTCGCGCACAAGCTCCCCCTCGCTCCCGCGCGACCGGTCAAAATCCTTGCGCAGGAGAAAATACGCCTCGTCAAAAATCTGGGAATCCGTTCCCTTTAACATAATGATCTGTCTCTGACAGCCGCGCATCGTCTCACCTCCGATGGGATTTTTACCAAATTCGGGGCAGACTATGCAAACGGTGCACGCTTGCTTTTCGGACAAGAACATGTTACAATAGATATAACACGACGAGCGGAGGTGCGCATGGATTTTACCGTAGACAAGACCTGCGACGGGCCCACGCTGCGCGACTATCTGCGCGGCGGGCTCGGCGTCTCCTCCGGGCTGCTCTCCGCGCTGAAGGCGGCGGGCGGCATCACGGTAGGCGGCGCGCCCGTCACGGTGCGGCATGTCCTCGCGGCGGGCGAGACGGTCTCGCTTGCCTTTGAAGACACCGAATCCCGCCCCGAGCCGTCCGATACGCCCGTGGACATCCTATTTGAGGACGACTTCATCCTCGCGGCGGCTAAACCGCCTTACATGCCCACGCACGAGTCGCACGGGCATCGCGGCGACACGCTGGCAAACGCCATCGCGGGCGAGTTTGCGCGGCGGGGCGTGCCCTTTGTCTTCCGCGCGGTCAACCGCCTCGATGCGGACACCAGCGGCGTCCTGCTTGTGGCAAAGAACCGCTACGCCGCCGAGCGCTTCGGCACGCTTGTCGCAAACCGCAGGATTGAAAAAACCTACCTCGCGCTGCTGACGCATGCGCCGACACCGCCCGCCGGCGTGATTGACTCCTACATCCGCCGCGTGGGCGAGAGCATCATCCTGCGCGCGTCCTACCCGACCGGCGCACCGTGCGAACACGCCGTGACCGTCTATGAAACGACGGAAACGATCGGCGGCATCGCCGTGGTGCGCTGCGAGCCGAAAACCGGGCGCACGCATCAGCTGCGCGTGCACTTTGCCTCGATCGGCTGCCCGATCGTGGGCGACGACCTCTACGGCGGCGGCTTTGCCATTCCGCGGCAGGCGCTGCACGCCGCCGCGCTTGCCTTTGTCCATCCGGTGACCGGCGCGGATATGCGGATCGAATGCCCGCTCCCGCCCGATCTTACCGCTTATCTCGAAACCCTCCGAAAGGAAGAAAACCATGGCTGAATTCAAGTCTTTTGTCAAAAAAAACATCCCGACGGCGGCGCTCGTCCTCTACGCCGTCTTTCTCGTCGCGCTCGCCGTCCGCATCGCCGCAGGGCTGTCCGCGCCGTTTGCCGACGCCTACAACCGCACGGTCGGCGCGGTTTGCCGCGCCGCGTTTGCCTGGGTGACGGCGATCTTCCCCTTCTCGCTCGCCGAGACGCTGCTCCTCGCGGCGCTCCCCGTCGGCGTGTGGTATGTGCTCTACTGCATCAAGGTCGTTCCACCCGAGCGGCTGCTCCGCCACGTCTTCGGCGTGTTGGCGGGGCTTGCGCTGATCTTCTCGGCGTTCTTTCTCAACTACGGCGCAGCATACGGCGCAACACCGCTGGAGGATAAGATCGGGCTGGAGGTCACCGCACCGGGCGCGGAGGAGCTGACGGACGCCACGCTTTACACGGCTGTGCAGCTGAACGACGCGGCAAAAGAGGTGCAATTCGCCGCCTCCGGCGCGTCGCACATGCCCTATTCCTTTGCCGAGCTGACAAAAAAGCTGAACGCCGCCTACGACAAGCTCTACGAAGAATACGACTTTCTCACACCGCTGCACGCGCCGGTCAAGCGCATCGCGCTCTCAAAGCCGATGACCTACACGCATCTCTCGGGCATCTACGCGGTCTACACCGGCGAGGCGAACGTTAACTTCAACTACCCGGATTTCGTCATCGTCTACACCACGGCGCACGAAATGGCGCACCAGCGCGGCGTTGCCCCCGAGGATGAGGCAAATTTCATCGCCTATCTCGTCTGCACCGCGTCGGACGACCCCTACATCCGCTACTGCGGCTACGCCAACCTCTATGAGTACCTCTCGGACGCGCTCTACAGCGCAAACCCGGACGCTTACCGCACGATCGCGTCTCTCCTCGACACCCGCGTGCACGGCGAATTTGCCGCCTACTCGAAGATGTTTGAGCCTTATCGCAATTCCACCGCGTCCGACGTTGCCGACACGGTCAACGACACCTACCTGAAGTGGCAGGGCGAGACCGCAGGCACAAAAAGCTACGGGCTTGTCGTCGATCTCGCCGTGGCGTATCTGAAAAAGCTGTATTAAGGCTCGGCGGGGAAGGCTTATTTTCAAAGTCCTCGGAAAGAGGAACGGGGGAAACTTTCGTGTACGAAAGTTTCCCCCGTTTTTTCTTTTCCGATTTACTTCCCCGTCGAGCCGAAACCGCCGCGGCGGACGCCGTCGGCGTCGTCGTCGAAGGTGATGCCGTACTCCACGAACACGCCCTGCGCGAAGGCATCGCCCGCGGCAAGCGTGAGCGTCTTGCCCTCGTTGGAATCGTTGGTGAGCTTGACGAAGATGTGCCCCTCGTTGTCGGCGTGGTAATAGTCGCTGTCAATGATGCCGACCGTGTTGTTCAGCTGTAAGCGGTATTTGAACCCCAGCCCGCTGCGCGGGTAGATCTTCAGCACCCAGCCGTCCTCGATGCAGGCGCGGATGCCCGTGGGGATCTTGACCGTCTCGCCCGGCGCGATGGTCAGGTCGCGCGGCGTGTAAAAATCATAGCCCGCGCTGCCCGCCGTGGCGCGGCGCGGCAGCTTCAGCGCCCCGTAGACGGCGGCGCCGTCCTCGCCGAAGCAGTCGCGATACCCCTCGCAGAACTGCGCCTCTGAAACCTTCTCAAATCTCGCAATGCGCTTCATCTTGTCTGTTCCTTTCCGTAGTCGGTGTCGTGCAGCACGATCTCGCCCGCCGCGCGCGTCGCGGGGACGTCGATGACGCGCTGGTTGGAGCTGCCCTTCCAGTGCAGTCTGACATCGCGCTTTGCCGCGTCGTATCTGCCGTCCACCAGCACATCCACAAAGCCGAGCACCGGCAGTTTCGCAATCTCCTCGTAGGTATACCCGGTGTAGAGCCAGATCGTCTTTTTCGGGAAGCGGGCGCGCACCTCGGCGGCAAGCGCCGTGACCGCCTCGCGGTTGGCGGGATAGAGCGGGTCGCCCCCGCTGAACGTGATGCCGCTGATGTGCGGCTTGCCGAGCTTTTCAAACAGCTCCGCCTTCGCCGCCTCGTCAAACGGCAGACCGCCGCACGCATCCCAGGTGACCGGGTTCTGGCAGCCGGGACATGCGTGCCCGCAGCCCGCCACCCAGAGCACGGTGCGCAGCCCGTCGCCGTTGAGCATGTCGTCGGTGGTAATATTGTGATAATTCATCTTCTTACATCGACTTTCTGTCTTTGATCTCCGCCATCTTCGCAGCGTTGAGGCGGGTGTCGCCCTTGACGCGCGAATAGGAGAGGTAGCCGTTCATGCGGTCGATCTTGGTCAGATTCTTCGACCCGCACTTCGGGCAAACGTCCATTTCCAGCTCCTGATGTCCGCAGTCGTCGCAGTAGGCAAGCGAGAGGTTCACGCCCTCGTAAAAGCCCTTGCCCATCGCGCGGCGCACCAGCGTCTTGACTGCCTCGCGATTGTACTCGATCGGGTACTTGACGTACTGGATCTTGCCGCCGTTCATCAGATCCCAGAAGCGGCCCTCAAGGTCCTGCTTCTCGATCGGCGTAATCTCCTCGGAAACGTGGCAATGGAAGGAATTTGACACATAGGGGCGGTCGGACACGTTCTCGACGATGCCGTACTTCTTGCGGAACTGCTCCACCTGAAGCCCGCAGAGGCTCTCGGCAGGCGTGCCGTACATCGCGTACAGCCTGCCGTCCTCCTCCTTGAACTGCGCGACCTTCTCGTTGATGTGCTCCATCACTTCGATCGCAAACCGACCGTCCTCAACCAGCGATTTGTGGTTATGCAGCTGCTGCAATTCGTTGAGCGCGGTGATGCCGAAGGACGCCGTGGCGCTTGCCAGCAGCGGCTTGATCTTGTCGTGAATGCCGAGGTGCCCGCCGTAGAACCCGCCCTCGCAGTAAGCAAGGGGGTTGGTGGACGCGCGCATTTCGCCGAGGTAATCATAGGTGCGCAGGTGCAGCTTGCGGATCAGCTCGAGATAGTAATCCAGCACCTCGTAGAAATCGCGGCTCTCCTTCTGCGCCTTGGCGTAGATCATCGGCAGATGCAGGCTGACCGCGCCGATGTTGAAGCGCCCGACAAAGATCGGCTCGTCCGCATCGTCCGCGGGCTTCATGCCCCCGCGCTCGAACCACGGCGAGAGGAACGCGCGGCAGCCCATCGGCGAGACGACCTTGCCGTAGCGCTTGTAGATGCCCGCCACATAGCCGTCACCCGTGAGCGAGAGCCAGTCGGGGTACATCGAGCGCTGCGAGCAGTCCACGCCCGCCTCGAAGACGTCCTCCAGCTCCCCGCCCTCGCCGTGCAGGTTCTCGTCATAGAGGAAGACCAGCTTCGGGAAGAGCACCGGCTTCTTGCACCACTTCTTGCCCTGTCCGCCACGGCGGACGGCGAGCATCGACTTCGACGCCATCTTGGCAAAGCGGTCGCGCCCGAGCCCGAAGGTCACGGTGATGAACGGATAGTCGCCGCGGCTGGACGCCACGGTGTTGAACTTGTATTCCCAGCCCTGGAAGCCCTGGTGGAAGTCGTTTTCCAGGTCTTTGATCGTCTCTTCCTCGCATCGCGCCTCGTCGAGCCCCAGCGCGCGGTACTTCTCCATGTACTTGTCATAGCTGCGCGCGGCGTATTTCGACAGGATCTTGTCCGCCTCGGGCACAGTGAAGCCGCCGTACTGCTGGCTTGCCGCGCTGAGCACGATGTCGCCGATGACGTCGAACGCGACATCGAGCGTCTTCGGCTCGTTGTACCAGAGGTTGCCCATCTCAAAGCCGCCCTCCAGCACCGCCGCCACGTCAAAGAGGCAGCAGTTCATCGTGTCGCGGCGCGCGGACATGTCGTGCACGTAGATATAGCCGTCGCGGCACGCCTGCAATTCCTCGACCGTGAGGAAGAATTTCTGATACAGCTCCTTGTTGAGCTGGTTGAAGATCAGCGAGCGCTTGGTGGACACCAGCGCGGAGTCCGCGTTGGAGTTCTCCTTGTCGCCGATGTACATGATCGCCTGGCTCTTGCGGTAGACCTCATCGAGCATGTGGACGAAGTCCTGCTTATAGTTGCGGTAGTCGCGGTAGCTCTTGGCGACGGTCGGGTTGACCGCCTCCAGCGCGGCCTCAACGATGTTGTGCATTTCGGCGATGGCGATCTCGTCCTTGCCCATCTGCAACACGCGGCTGTCCACAAAGGTGCAGATCTTCCGATAGTCCTCGTCGGTAAAGGTGACGAGCGCTCGGTTGGCGGATTTGGTCACGGCAGCGACGACCTTCTGTACGTTGTAGTCCTCGCGTGTGCCGTCTTTTTTAATGATGCGGATCATGGTGCGCCTCCGTATTTGAGAATCATTCCTAAAGTGTTTTTATTGTACCACACCGCTATATGTAGTTTCAAGTGGCAAATTGTACAACAATATATAGATTTTTTCAGTGAAGTTGGTAGGGGAGGGGTGAAAACCGCTGCCCTGCCTCCGCTATTTCGTAGGGGTCGGCGCCTACGACGACCCGTTTGTGCTTTGCCGTTATCTCTCCCGCAGGCGCTATCGCGCCAGCTCCCCCGTCAGGAGGAGCCTTGGATAGACGCTTATTCCGCGCCTTCGGGGATTTTGGCAATGATCTGCCGATAAATGCGCGCAAAGAGCAGGAGCGTGACCGTGAGGGAGACGACCTCGGCAACGGGGTAGCTCCACCAGATCAGGTTCAGATCGCCGCTGCGCGCAAGCAGGTACGCGACCGGGACGAGCACAAGCAGCTGGCGTGCGATGGATACCAGCATCGAATACGAGCCCCTGCCGAGCGCCTGGAACACCGAGCCGAGCACGATGCACACACCCGCGAACAGAAAGCTCGTGCTGATGATGCGCAGCGCGGTGCAGCCGAGTTCGACGACCGCCGCCTCCTTGATAAACAGCGAGAGCAGCACATCCGGGATGAGCTGCATGAGGAGCAGCCCGAGCAGCATGAAGCCGAGCGCCACGCAGGCGGCGAGCTTCACCGTCTTCATCATGCGGCGGCGGTTGCCCGCGCCGTAGTTGTAGGCGATAATCGGGATGACGCCGTTGTTCATGCCGAACAGCGGCATAAACACGAAGCTTTGCAGCTTGAAATACACGCCGAAGATCGACGCGCCGAAGGCGGAAACGCCCATGAGGATGATGTTCATCGCATAGTACATGACCGAGCCGACCGCGACCATGATGATCGAGGGGACGCCGATGGCGTAAATGTTTTTGATGATGGTGGGATCCGGGCGAAACTCGCGCACCTTCAGGCGGATCTCGGTGTTGAACCTATGGTTGAGCAGGATCGCAAGGACGCAGGCGACCGCCTGTCCGAGCACGGTTGCCCATGCGGCGCCCGCCGCACCGAGCCCGAGCCCGCGCAGCCCGAAGGGCAGCTCCTCCAGAATGAAGATCGGGTCAAACACGATGTTGAAGATCGCGCCGACACCCTGCGTATACATGGTGTAGATGGTCTTGCCGGTGGACTGCATCAGCCGCTCAAACATGATCTCGAGGAAGACGAACAGCGAAAGGATCGTGCAGATGCGCAGATATGCGATGCCGCTTTCCTTGACGGCGGCGAGGTTCAGCCCCGCGTCAAGCTGTGCCGAGCTGAGAATGCCGTCGAAATACAGATTGCAGCCGAACAGTCCGAAAACGAGGATGACAACATAGCCGACGAGCGCGAGCAGCACACCGTTTTCGGCGATGCGGTTGGCGCGCACCGGGTCTTTCTCACCGAGCGCCTTTGAGAGCAGCGCGTTGACACCGACGCCCGTGCCGGTGGCAATGCCGATCATGAGATTCTGCGCCGAGAACGCCTGCCCGACGGCGGTCAGCGCCTCGAGACTGACCATGCCGACGAAATAGCTGTCCACCACGTTGTACAGCGCCTGCACCAGCATGGAGACGATCATCGGCAGCGACATGGAGACGAGCAGCCTGCCGACCGGCATCGTGCCCATCTTGTTTTCTTTTTGCAAATCCATAGTCTTCTCCTTCAAAGTAAACAACATTTTTATTGTACCACACCTACCCTGCCGCGTCAATCCGACAAACCGACGAAATGCGCCCGCTTTCGCCACGCATTTCCGACAGCACAAATTTTTTTGCAAAGCCCTTGACAAAATCCGAAATCGGATTTATAATTAAAATCCGAAATCGGATTTTGAAAGAGAGCGTGATGTACTTGAAAGAGATGACAAGATTGAGCGCGGCGCTCAACGCGCTGTACATGGAGCAGGACGACATCTATTCCGCCTATGCGGCGCACTTCGGGCTGTCGGGCACGGCATTCTGGATTCTGTACGCCATCTGCGAGAGCGACGAGGTGAAGACGCAGAATGCGCTTGCCGACGGGTTTCACATGCCGCGGCAGAGCATCAACTCGGCGGCAGCGGCGCTGGCAAAGCAGGGATATGTTGCGCTCGAGCAGCTCCCCGGTGCGCGCAGCGGCAAGGCGCTGCGGCTGACCGTGACGGGCAAAGCGTTCTGCGACCGCGTGATCTACCCGTTTTTCGCAATTGAGAGCCGCGCGCTCGACGCGCTCGGCGCGGACGCCGAACGTTATGTGGAACTGACGCGCCGCATGATCGCCGCCCTTGGGGACGGCGTCACGGATGCGATCAAGTAGGGGCGGCTGCGATGCGGCAGAGCCATTTCTGCACACGATCCCACCCAACCATTTTTCAAAGGAGACTTTATGAAAACCGTACTGCGGTTTCTGAAACCGTACAAAACCAAAATCCTGCTCGTGATCCTCTGCATGGCGGCAGAGGCGGCGGGCGGACTGCTGATCCCGACCGTGACCGCCGACATCATCAACACCGGCATCGCGGGCGGCGACAGCGGCTACATCCTGCGCCGCGGTGGGCTGATGCTGGTCATCGCCGCCGCTGCAGCGCTGGCGGCGCTCGGCGCAAGCTACACCGCCGCCGCCTTCTCGGCGAGCTTCGGGCGCGATCTGCGCTGCGCCGTCTATGACAAAACGCTGACCTTCTCGGCGGACGACGCGGAGCACTTCGGCACCGGCACGCTCATCACCCGCACACTCAGCGACGTGAGCATCGTGCAGCAGACGACCGTGATGCTGCTCCAGGGCATCCTGCCCGTGCCGCTGGTCTGCGCCGCCGGCATTTTTCTCGCCTTCCGCATCGACCGCACGGCTGGCTTTCTGCTGCTCGGACTTACGACGCTGATCCTCGCCGCCTCGGTGCTGGTCATGCGCCGCACCACGCCGCTCTTTGAGAAGCAGCAGCGCTTTCTCGACCGCATGAATCTCTCGGTGCGCGAGAGCATCACCGGCGTGCGCGTGGTGCGCGCCTTCAACAAGGAAGCGGCGGAGGCAAAGCGCCTCGGCGGCATTTTCGACGGCTACCGCGGCGTGTCCATCCGCGCCAACCGCATGTTTGCGGGGCTGGACTGTACGCTGATGCTGATCATCAACCTGGTGACCGTGGCGATCCTGTGGCTGGGCGGCAACCGCACAGGCGCAGGGCTGATGGAGATCGGCGACATCTCGGCGCTGACCCAGTACGCCGCGATGATCCTGTTTTACCTTCTGATGGCGCAGTTCACGCTCATTATGATCCCGCGCGCGGTGGTCTGCGCCGGGCGTCTTGCCGAAATTCTGAACCGCACACCGACCATCACCGACCCTGCCGCCCCGGCGGCGGCACAGGCGGGCGGCGGCGAGGTGCTGCGCTTCCGGCATGTCAACTTCCGCTTTTCCGATGCGGACACCGACGCACTCTCCGACGTGGACTTTGTCTGCCGCCGCGGGGAGACCGTGGCGATCGTGGGCAGCACGGGCAGCGGCAAATCCACCGTGGCAAAGCTGGCGCTTCGCTTCCACGACGTGACGGGCGGCGAGGTGGACTTCTGCGGCACGGATGTGCGCAGGCTGACGCAGGGCGACCTGCGTCGCCGCATCGCCTATGTACCGCAGCAGGCATGGCTCTTTGCCGGAACGGTGACGTCCAACCTCCAGAGCGGTGCGCCCGGCGCGGATGCCGCCGCGATGCGCCATGCGCTGGAGGTGGCGCAGGCGGACTTCATCACAGGCGACGCAGACGGACTTGCACGCCGCGTTTCGCAGGGCGGCACCAACTTCTCGGGCGGACAGCGCCAGCGGCTGGCGATCGCCCGCGCGCTGATGAAGCACGCCGACCTCTATATTTTTGACGACAGCTTTTCGGCGCTCGACTTCAAGACCGACGCGGCGCTGCGGCATGCGCTTGCCGCCGAGACAAAGGACGCCGCCGTGCTGATCGTGGCGCAGCGCATCAGCACCGTGCTTGCCGCCGACCGCATCGTCGTCCTCGAGGACGGCTGTGTGGCGGGCATCGGCAGACATGCGGAGCTGCTCGAAAGCTGCGCGGTCTACCGCGACATTGTGGCATCCCAGATGAAAGGAGGCGTGACCCATGGATGAAGAATTTGAGGGCTTTGAGGGCGAGCTTGACGACGACTACGACATCTCGACCCCGGAGCATGCGGGCGCGACGCTCCGCCGCTTTCTGAAAACCGCGTCCGACCAGTGGGTGCGGCTTGCCATCGTCACCCTCTCCATCGTGTGCTACACGGTGCTGACCGTCTACGCCCCCTTCCGCAGCGCGGGCGTGGTTGACCTGCTGTGGAATCAGATTCAGGCGGCAAACGCTGCGGGTGTGCGCTTCTCCATCACCTGGGCAGACGGCGGGCGCGACATTTTCGCGCTGCTGCTCGTCTACCTCGGCGTGGGCGCGTTCTACTTCTTACAGAGCTTTCTCATGGCGAGCTTTGCTGAGAACATCAGCTACCGCCTGCGCTGCGCCATCGCCGACAAACTGAACCGCCTGCCGCTTGCCTTCTTTGACAAAAACAAGCCGGGCGCGATCCTCACGCATGTGACCAACGACCTCGACAAGGCGTCCGAAGCGATGCAGACCGGTATTTTGCAGCTGCTGTCCGCCGCCGGGATGATCGTCGGCTCGATCGCCATGATGTTCTGTTTCAATGTGTGGCTGACGCTCGTGTTCCTCGCCTTTTCGGCGATCGCGGTCTTTGCCACGAAGAAGATATCGGATGTGACGCTCCGCGCCGCCGAACGGCGGCAGGCATGTGTCGGCGCGGTGACGGCAATGGTGGAGGAGAACTACACCGGGCGCACCGTCGTCAAGGCATTCTGCCGCGAGGATGCGTCGTCCGCCGCGCTGCACGGCGCAGCGGAACAGTTGGCGGCGGCATCCCGCAAGGCGGACTTCATGGTCGATGCGATCAACCCCGCCATCCGCCTCATCAACCGCGTGGGTCAGGTGCTGCTCGCCGTGCTCGGCGGCGCAATGCTGCTGCGCGGCAGGATAAGCGTGGGCGTATTCCAGGCGTTCTTCCAGTACGTCGGGCAGGCGGCGGAGCCGCTGACCGAGATCGCGTATATGACCAACTCCATGCAGTCGGCGCTCGCCTCGTTCGAGCGGGTCTACGGGCTGCTCGACGAGGCGGAGCTCCCGCCCGAGCCGTCCGCACCGTATGTTCCCGGCGAGGTGCGCGGCGAGGTGGAATTCCGGCATGTGCGCTTCGGCTACACGAAAGAAAAATGCCTGATGCAGGACGTGAACTTCCGCGCGCTGCCGGGACAGAAGATCGCCGTGGTGGGCAGCACCGGCGCGGGCAAGACCACGCTTGTCAACCTGCTGATGCGCTTCTACGACACGGACGGCGGCGAGATCCTGCTGGACGGCAGGGACATCCGCGAGATGACCCGTGCCGACCTGCGCTGCATCTTCGGCATGGTGCTCCAGGATGCGCGCCTCTTTGAGGGAACGATCGCCGACAACATTGCCTACGGCAGACCCGACGCGACACGCGAGGAGATCGTCGCCGCCGCAAAGGCGGCGCGCGCGGATTTTTTCATCCGCACCCTGCCGGGGGGATACGACACCCCACTCGACAGCGACGCCGAAAAGATCTCGGTCGGGCAGCGGCAGCTGCTCACGATCGCGCGCGTCCTCTGCTGCAACCCAGCCGTGCTGATCCTGGACGAGGCGACCTCCTCGGTCGACACCCGCACCGAGATCGAGATCGGCAAGGCGGTGAAGAACCTGCTGCGCGGGCGGACGTCGTTTGTCATCGCGCACCGCCTGTCCACCATCACCGATGCCGACCTGATCCTCTACATGGAGGACGGCAACATCGTAGAATCCGGCAATCATGAGACCCTGCTTGCCCGCGGGGGGCGGTATGCCGCGCTCTACAACAGCCAGTTTTCCTAAGGGCGGACGGATACGGCGGGAGGCAGACAGCGCGCTTCCCTTCTTTATTTCTTCTCTTTGTTTATGTACCGGTCGTGCTTGCGGCGGACATAGGACTCGTCATGCTCGCCCGCGAGGAACGCGATGCGCTGCCAGGAACGCACGCCGTCCACATACCGCAGCATGAACAGCTCGCGCACGTCGCTGTCCGGGATCTCCTCGATATACCGGATGAGCAGCGCCTCCTCTGCCTCGGCGGCGCGCAGATAATCCATCAGCGCGTCGCGCTTATCCGCAAGCAGCGCGCGCAGCACCGCTGTCTCGGCATCGTCCGCCGCCTGCTTCAGGCGGTTTTCCGCCGCGGCAATGCGCTGCCGCGTGCGCGTGATCTCCCGCCGCAGCCCGACCAGGCGTTTCAGCCGCGCTTTATCCATCTGCATGCCGTCCGTGCCCGCGGCGCTTTCTTCTCTGTCGATGCTCATGCGTCCGCCCCCAGGTCGCGAAGCAGGGACTGCCACCGCGCAATGTCGCGGTCGGTGCGCCGCAGGGCGGCAAGCAGTTCATCCCGCTTTTCCCGCTCGGCATCGAGCTTATCACAGAGCGCCGCAATCTCGGCACGCATCTCCCGGCGGCTGCGCCCCGCGCCGCCGAGCGCTTCTTCGCTCACAAAAAAGTTCATAAATCTCACCTTTCCGCACAAATCCCTTGAAATACCGAAATATCTGTGCTACTATAGAATCAAACAGATGGTCTGCATATGAAAAACAGAAATATCTGTACCGTGTCTTTATGGTAGCACAGATATTTCTGTATGTCAAGACTTTTTTTGCAAAATCGGAGGATTTTTTCATGCAGCGAACCAACACGGAGATCGCAGAGAGCATCCGCGCGCTCGCAAAAGCGCGGGGCGTGACGATCAAACAGACGCTTGCCGACTGCAAAATCAACCGCAACTTCATCTACGACCTCGAACACGGCGGCTCGTCCCCCTCGGTGGACAAGATCACGCGCATCGCCGACTACTTCGGCGTCAGCACGGCGGCGCTGCTCGCGGGCGAGACGGAACGCGGGGAGAGCGGCGACCTGCACGCCTTTCTCGAGCTGTACCGCCGCCTGTCCGACGCGGATCGCGCCGAGCTGCGCGCCTACATGCGGAAGCTGCTGGAAAACGGGGACTGAGTATCTCCCGCCGCCGTTCCGCCGCCCTCATCCGCATGATGGCGGTAGGCGTCGAGCACGGCATGCTCAAGCGTGTGCCGGAACGGCGCGTTGATCGGGTGGGCAATGTCGCGGTAGGTGCCGTCGCCGTTTTTGCGGCTGGGCATCACGATAAACAGCTTTTCCTGCGCCTCGATGACCTTGATGTCGTGCACGGCAAACTGGTCGTCGAATGTGACCGATGCGACCGCGCGGAGCGGCGCCGTCTCAAAGGTCCGTCTGATTTTGACATCGGTAATTTCCATCGTGTACACCATGCTTTCGCCGCGGCGAAAGCTTCCTTTCTCCCGAATTTGCCGCACTGCGGTGATTGGGACGCTTAGATTATTTGACTGAATCACGCATTTTATACATATAATGAAAATAAGCCCACGGCGGGCTGAATGGGGGACGCACATGTCTGTAACAAACACACATTTCGGCGCGGAAAAGATCTCGCGTATGCTGAGCGGCAGAAAAGCCGTCTATTTTCTCGGCATCGGCGGTATCACGATGTCGTCGATGGCGCATATCACGAAAACCATGGGCTATCGCGTCGGCGGCTCGGACCGCACGCTCTCGCCGCTGACCGAGCGGCTGGCGAAAGAGGGCATCGAGATCTTCTGCGGGCATGACGCATCGCATCTCGACGGCTATGACGCGCTGGTCTACACCGTCGCCGTGCGTGACGACACGCCCGAGCTTGTCCGCGCCCGCGCCGAGGGGCTGCCCGTGATCTCGCGCGCGGATTACCTCGGCTACCTCATGCGCGGCTACACGCACCGCGTGGGGCTTGCCGGCATGCACGGCAAGAGCACGACCACCTCGATGACCACCGAGATCTTCCTCGCGGCAGGCGCTGACCCCACGGTCATCTCGGGCGCGGAGCTCTCCTCCATCGACGGCGCGTACCGCGTCGGCGGGCGGGAGAATTTCATCTTTGAGGCGTGCGAATACATGGATTCCTTTCTCGATTTCTACCCCACGGTCGCTGCGGTGCTGAACATCGAGATGGATCATGTGGACTATTTCAAGAGCATGGCGCAGATCAAGCATTCCTTCCGCGCCTATATCGACAAGACCGTCGGCTGCGGCTGCGCCGTGCTGAACGCCGACGACGACAATGTCTGCGACATGGCGGAGGGCTTCGGCGGCAGCGTGCTGACCTTCGGCATCCGCCGCGCGGCGGACGTAACGGCGAAGAACATCACCTACGACCGCGGCAGAGCCTCGTTTGACCTCTGCCACGGCAGCATGAAAAAGCATGTGACCCTCGCGGTCTGTGGGGAGCACAATGTGTACAACGCGCTGGCGGCGGCGGCGTGTGCCATTCTTTGCGGCATCCCCTCGGGCGCGATCGTCACCGGGCTCGGCAACTTCCGCGGCGCGAAGCGGCGGCTGGAGTTCAAGGGCAAGCTCGGCGGCGCGGATGTGTACGACGACTATGCGCACCATCCCACCGAGATCGCGGCGACACTGGACGCAGCGCGGCAAATGGGCTACGACCGCGTGATCTGCGTCTACCAGCCGCACACCTATTCGCGCACGAAGGGGTTGTTTGACGAATTTGCCGCCGCGCTCGGCAAAGCCGACCTGCCGATCCTCTGCGACATTTACGCGGCGCGCGAGACCGACACGCTCGGCGTGTCGAGCGAGCTGCTGGCAAAGGCGACACGCGGCGCGGTCTATATGGAGAGCTTTGACCGGATCGCCGATTACCTGCGGGAGCATGCGCGCGCGGGCGACCTCATCCTCACCATGGGCGCGGGCGACATCGCAAAGCTCGCCGGTCTGCTGCTCGGCGGGAAGTAAGAAGCATACAATAGAAAGAAGCACCACCCCATCGGGGCGGTGCTTCTTTTTGTGCGTGGGAGAGCTGTACGAGACGCAAAGCGTTTCTAAGGTTTCCCTTGGGGGAGAGCTGTACGGGACGCAAAGCGTCTCGCGGAGTTTTCCCGGAGGGAAAACATTCTGAGCCGCAGGTGACTGATGAGGGGTAGCCATTCGCAGAATGGCGTCTCTACAGCACAGAACGCAGCTGCGCAGACGGATGCTTACGCATCCTACCCCTCTTCCCCCGCCAGTGATGTTTCCCGTAAGGGAAACTCATTAGGAACGCAACGCGTTCCGGGGTACACTTCCCCCAAGGGGGAAGGCTTGGATGCGGGTGTGTGCGCAGCGTTTGTCTTTACGGATGCTTGAAAAGCATGCCGCCCGTGTGCTATAATGCTGGCAGAGAACAGATTCGGAAGGAAGGGTTGCATTTGCTGACCGCCATGCTGACCGCCTGCGGCATTGAAGACGCGGACGAACGCGAACTCGTGCAGCAGCTTTTTTTCACCTATGGGCGGCAGGTCAAGGCACTCGCCCGGAGCATTCTGCACAACGAACAGGATGTCGAAGACGCCATGCACGACACCTTCCTGAAAATCATCCGATACCGCAAAAAATTCACCGACGCCGACCCGACGGAGACCAAACGGCTGATCGTCATCCTCACAAAAAGCGTCTGCTTCAATCTCTACCGCCGCAAAAAACGCGAATGCGACCTCTTTGCGGCGGAGGACGGGGAACCCGATTTGCAAAGCGCGGGCGAAATCGACGCGATCGAAGCCTTCCTTGCGCGCGAGAGCGCGGCGCGGCTGCGGGACGCGATCAACACGCTGCCCGCCCCCGCGCGGGAGATCGTGCTGCTGAAATATTACGGCGACCTTTCCAACACCGAGATCGCCGCGCTGCTCGGCATTCCCGCATCCACAGTCGGCACAATCCTTTGGCGCAGCCTGAAAAAAATCAAAGAAAGAACGGAGGCATACTTCTGTGACAACAACGGATAACCGGGAGCTTTGCGGTCTGGCGGCAGCAGCACGCCTCTGCCTGGATGAAGACGTCGCCGCTTTTGACGCGCCGGATACGACGGATGTGACAATCAGCCGCAAAGAGCGCGCGCGGATTCTGCGTTTGATCCGCGCCTCCGGGAAGCGGCGCAGCGGGCGTTTCGGCAAGGCGGCAGCCTGCTTTCTGCTCGTTTTTTCCCTGCTCTTTGCGGGGGCAATGTGCATTGAGCCTGTACGCGCCGCGATTCTCCACGCAATTCTGAACTTTTACGAGGACTGTATTCATGTGTGGATCGCTGCGCCGGAGACGGAAACGCCGGATAAGATCCTCGAAGTCCTTCTGCCCGATGTCCCGGATGACTGGACGGCGGAAGAAATCGTTTGTGACGATACGGACGTGATTTATATTTACCGCACGCCGGATGGGCAGCACGCCTCCTTCCAGCAGATGCCCTGGAGCGATTCCGCCGTCATCGCGCTGGATAACACCGACTGCACCGTGCGGGAAATCCGGCTGAACCGCCGCCTGACCGCGCAGCTGTTTACCTATGCGGACGGGCGGTACGCGCTCGTCTGGGAAAACCGCTATACATTTATCGCGGACGGCACGAATATCGACCTCGATTGCCTGCTTGCCATGGCAAAAAGCGTGAACGGCAAAGTAGAGCAGCTTTCGGCAAAAAAATAAATTTTCGGAAAAAGCGGGACGAAGTCCCCCGCTCGCGTGTTATATTCTACAGAAACCGGGCATCCTGCGGATTTTCCGCCAACATTCGCGGCCTGCCCTGCGCACACCGTAAAATAAGGGGAGGACTCAAAATTGAAACGACTTTTATCCGGGATTCTAATCTGCATCTGCATACTCGGAATGGCCACCGGCGTTCATGCCGAAAACACGATTGTACCGCTGTGGGATAACATCAACAGACTGACAGTGAACATAACCTTTGACGGCACGGCCGGAAAAGCGTCTGCATATGTCTCCGACGCGACCTACTCTGCCGAAATCTCCGGAACACTGACCGTATACAAACAGACAAAAGCCGGTTGGCTGTTTATCTGCCGTGAAACCGGAGAATCAAACCGCGGCGTTTTGAGCTTAAGTGCAAATTTTACAGGTGAAAGCGGCGCGTACTACAAGGCAGAGTTCAGCGTGACGGTTACAAAAAACGGCGTCAGCGAACCGGCTACCAAAGTTGCCTACAAAACTTGCCCATAAATCCAATCCGCAGTTGATGTCCCGCTCGGCGGCGGACTTCCGATGAAGTCCGGCGGGAAAAGACAATTATTTATTTTATATTATTATGAAAGGAAATCAAAACATGAAGAAAAACAGATTTTTTTACAAAGCCATTTCTTTGATTCTGTTGACCGTTTCAACACTTTCTTTCCCTGCAAATGTTGCCGCGGCATCAATCGTTCCGCAAACCGTGACGGGTAGCGAGCATGAACCCAATAACACATTTGCAACCGCGCAAATTATGCATTCTGATTACACATTAACCGGGTATATCAACTCTGCTGGAGATGTTGATTATTATCAGGTTACATTCCCTGTTTCCGGGTATGCAAGTTTTTGGTTGGGGAACATTCCCTCCTCCATGGATTTGGATTTGTTTATTTATAATCAATCTCGCACACAAATTGCATCTTCTACCGGAAACGGAAACGCTGAACTCATTTCCAATGTTGCTGTCACGGCGGGGCAAAAATATTATATAAAAGTCGAATCTTTCCATGCGGACTTATACGATGCTTCAAACCCGTATTTGATTCGCACAAAAGTGCAAATGAATTCATATGCGTATTTTTCTCAGAACCCTACCAACTTTAGCACAACAAATCTCGAAAAAACTTACACATCATACGATCCATCGGACTGGAAAAGTCTGTTGGTCAAATATGGATGTGTTATATGCGGATATGCAATGATTTTGAACAATCTCGGAGCAACCTTACCGAATATGAAAGACATTCGCACGGCGGATTCCAACGGGAATATGACTGATGTAGCAAGTATGGAAGCAGATCCGTACAGCGTTATGCTTGCGGCATGCAACATTACCAATTCCTCCGCGATTACTTATTCTAACGGCAGATTTAATATCGCAGCCAACAAAAATCCGATGTCGTCGGCTATTGAAACGGTTGCTGGAAAATTCGGAACTGACTATGAGCTTTACAGATTTAATTCGGCTGCCGCGACCGCCGCGTATAAGAAACAGCTTGCCGCATATTTGGTTGCTGAACACCCGCAGGGAATCGGTTTGTTTTTCAAGAACGGAAGCAAAACGCACTTGGCTGTATTAACCGAGTCATCGTATACGGTGGGAGAAGATTTTGTGCCGATGAGCCCGACCTCTTCAACCGCTCTCGGTTATTCGGAAGAGCTCGAACAAAACAGTGAATCATTCAATATGCAGCCGACAGCGGTTGCTTCGGATGCAGCGCTCCTGGGAACCAAGGCTGCAACGACGATTGAGGACGGCGATAAATTTATCATCTATGACCCATATCACGAAAGCACATCTAAGGGGGATGGCATTCTCCTTTCTAACAGCTATACCGGCAAAGTTTATACATGGGACGATTTGTATACGATTTCTGTATTTTATTAAAATAATATTATGAAAAGCAACAAAATTATCGGTATTCTTGTATTGTTCTGCGTGATGACCGCCGGTCTGCTCGGCGGCTGTGCGCAAACCCCGACACAGCCCGACATCCGGGAGGGCGCGGCGATCTCTCCGATCACCGCCGTCTTTTTCCCGGACGACTGCACGGATTTCACGGGAGCGAGACTTCCGACGGTGCAGGAACTCCGCGTATCCGAAGAAAACACGGCATACACCGCCGTTGACGGTGTGATTTTCACAAAAGATCTGGAGACACTGGTCGCATTTCCCGCAGGGCGGGACGGTACCTATGCCGTGCCGGACGGAACGAAAAAAATCGCCGCCGTCGCATTTGCAAACTGCCGCATCGAGGAGGTTTATATCCCCGACAGCGTTACGGCAATCGGGAACAGAGCGTTCGACGGCTGTATGGCGCTGAAAGAAATTTCTTTTCCGACGGTATTTGAGGCGGACGGAAACATTCTGCCGCACTGCGCCGCGCTGCCCGAGTACATCATAGACGGTCTGCGCATCGTTCACCGCGGCTCCGACGACGCGCTTCGCGGTACAACAGAGCGGGTTCTGCCCGAGCTGTGCGGGGAAAGCTATGCCGAAGGAGACGCGGCGAATACACAATGCCGCTACGTCACGAAGTATATTTTCAACGTTCACCGCACCGACCCTGCGTCGTGGACCGACGATTCGATTGATGCGTACATCTATACCACCATAACGGCAGAGTACCTGATAAACGGCGGCGACATCGTGATTCCCGAGGGATATCACATAGACATCGCGTTTCCCCCCGTCGATTATCCCACATTTGAAAACGGCGATTTGCAGTATGCAAGATTCCCCATTACATCGATTACATTCCCCAATGATGCGACCTGGTTTCGCCCGTGGATGCATGTCGATGCATCCACGGCTCAGGTGCTCAACTACTATGTAAAAGAGGATAATCCCAAGTATATTTCGGCAGACGGTATCATCTTCTCGAAGGATTTGAAATACCTTGTGGCATTTCCGACCGGGAGAACGGGACACTACGAAATTCCGGACGGAACAGAGTGCGTGGCTGTGGAAGCTTTCAGGGGTACTGCGCTGGAGTCTATCTATGTGCCGGACAGTGTTCGTTATATCAACGCGAACGCGTTCAGTAGCTCAACTCTAAAGGAAATTTCATTGCCCGCTCATGCCGATGAGGACCTTGCCGAGTTGATTTTCATTTACTCCGGGTTGCGGGAAAGCGACACGGTGATTACCTATCGAACGGCTGAATGAAGCAGATTTTGCAGTTTGATTTTACCCCCGCCGACATCCGCGGATGCCCGACGTACACCGTAAAACAAGGGAGGACTCCAAATTGAAACGACTTTTATCTGGCATTCTGATCTGCGCCGGAATGGCGGGCGCCGTTTTGCTCGGCGGCTGCACGCAGACGCCGCAAAAGCCCGACATCCGGGAGGGGGCGGCGATCTCCCCGATCACCGCCGTCTTTTTTCCGGACGACTGCACAGATTTCACGGGAGCGAGACTTCCGACGGTGCAGGAACTCCGCGTATCCGAAGAAAACACGGCATACACCGCCGTTGACGGTGTGATTTTCACAAAAGATCTGGAGACACTGGTCGCATTTCCCGCAGGGCGGGACGGTACCTATGCCGTGCCGGACGGAACGAAAAAAATCGCCGCCGTCGCATTTGCAAACTGCCGCATCGAGGAGGTTTATATCCCCGACAGCGTTACGGCAATCGGGAACAGAGCGTTCGACGGCTGTATGGCGCTGAAAGAAATTTCTTTTCCGACGGTATTTGAGGCGGACGGAAACATTCTGCCCCACTGCGCCGCGCTGCCCGAGTACATCATAGAGGGGCTGCGGGTGCATCATCGCGGCGAGCCGGACGAGATCAAGGATACGCTCGGGGACATTCTCCCCGAAATGTGTCCGTATCGCAGCCGTACATGCGCCAAAAACGGGCAGGGCAATCTCAGCAGAACGATCACCCTGTATCGGCTTCAGAAAAACCACCTCGACCTTTCAACCGGGTCGATCGCCGAAATTGTCTATACGACGCAAACGGCAGAGTATTTAATGAACGGCGGCGACATCGTGATTCCCGAGGGGTATAAAAGCTGGACCGTGGATGATTTGCAGTATGCCCGTTTTCCCATTACATCCGTCACCTTTCCGAACAACGTGGGCGTGGGAAACATCATCCTGTTTATGTCGGACTTCGGAATCGACGATTATCCGTTTTCGATGTACGACTACTATGTGAAGGAGGATAACCCCCGCTTTGTTTCGGTGGACGGCGTCATCTTCACCGCGGATCTGAAATCGCTTGTGGCATTCCCGATCGGAAGAACGGGACACTACGACATTCCGGACGGCACGGAAATCGTCGAATACGGCGCGTTTTTGGATACGCACTTAGAGTCCGTTTACGTGCCGGACAGCGTTCGCCTTGTCGATGACCTCGGGCTCAACAGCCTGCATTTGAAGTCGCTTTCCCTGCCTGCGCATGCTGCCGACCCGTCGTCGCTGTTTTTCGGCTACGCCGCCATTGCGGGGCTCAACACGGGCTCCGTTCCGGATGACCTGGTCATCACCTATCGCACTGCAGCATCCGAAACATCGCTGCGATGAAACGTATTGCGCTTGGCGCTTGTGACGCGGCGGCATCGCTGACCGCAGACAAGCGAAAAGAACTGTTGACCGGGCATTCGGCGTTTTATCAGGACTGTGTCCTGCTCGGCATCACGCCCTATGAGACGCCCTATGAAAAACAGGTTGCCGACCTTGTAGCAAAGTCAAACGGATAGCCCGGTTATGCCGCACACACAAAAAAAGCACCACCCTCGGGTGGTGCTTTTTTTGTTCTGTTTACTTCTTGAAGTAAGCGAGGGCACTGTCCGCGTAGTGCATCAGTGCGTAGTATACCGTCTTCTCGGTATCCGATGCAGAAGCATCGCTCACGCGCTTTGCACCGTAGTACTCTGCGCCTGCTTCCAGCGTGTAGGTGGTGATCACGCGCTTCTGATTGCCCGTGCCGTAGTTCTCGTAGATGTTGATCTCGAGCATCTGTCTCAGGTTCTTTGCATCGATCCCGTTGACGTTCAGCACAGGTCTCTTCGCTGCCGTGTCATATGCCCATTCGCTGCCCGGCAGTACCACCGTCTTCTTCTCGCCCGTCACTGCATCCGTGAACGTATACACTGCCGTATATGCCGAAAAGTCCGTCTGCGATGCGTTTGCCGGTCTCGCCTTCAGCACGATGTTCACCTTGTCCTGCAGCTCAAACGCGATGGTCATTCCCGCGAAGACTGCCGTCTCATCGGCGTCAAGCGTACCCTTCAGAACTGTCTGGTTGCTGACGACCGTATCACCCGAGAAGTCTGCAATGACATCCCGCTTCAGCGAAGCGTCCAGGTTGGCATTGACCGGGTTCTCCAGGTTATAGTCGAAGAATCGCTGTGCCGCCGCGCCGTAGTTCAGCACTGCCGCATAGAATGCGCGCTCGGCGGTCGAAATACCGCTCTTATGCAGCTGGTTGTACAGGTACGTGTGGATACCGTAGTCCACCGTTCTCGTCTCCACGCTGCCGTCTGCCAGAATACCGTAGCAGTTGATCTTGATTGCATTGTTCATGCACTTTGCAGAAATGCCGCTGAACACATACTGATACTTCGTCGTATCGCTCACGGACAGCTTATCCGTCAGCACCAGTCTCGTTGCGGCAAAGTCGCTGCTGCCTTCGAGCAGGGTCTTGCCGTCTGTGCCGCAGAGCTCAAGCACGACATAGTAGTCCTTGTATCTTGCATCGATATTCGTCTTTGTGGAGCCAACCAGCAGCTCGATTGCAGACTCCATCTGCAATGCCGCCGATACGGGAATCTCGCTTCTCGTGACCGCCGTCATGGCATTGGGGCGGACGATCGCCTTCATGCCCTGTGCCGGCGTATACGGGATGATGCTGTCCTCGACGATCTTGCCGTCCGCACGGACATATCTGCCCGTGACATCCAGCGTATAGTCGCCCGCAACGGTGATGCCGCTGAAGTTGCCTGCAAGGTAGACCGTCGTCTTCGGCGTGACCGTCTCGGTTACGCCTTCTTCCACGTCAATGGTCTCCAGTGCCTTGGCTGCGTCAAACGCCGCCTGCACCGTCTTATACCCGACCTCGCCGATGTATGCGACATAAACCTCGGGTTCGGGCAGAGGATCGATGTCGCGGGTCTCGGTCTTCTTGCAGACCGCGCAGGTGCGGGTCTCTTCGCCCTTCACGCCGACCTGTGCAGGCGTGGTAACGATCCATTCACCGAAGGTGTGCTTGCCGGTTGCGGGGATCTTCTGCGTATAGCTGTCGCCGCAATCGCACTTGAACAGCTTTTCGCCGTCCTCACCGCAGTTTGCTTCCTTTGTGATCGTCTCGACGTACTTGTGCTCGTGTGTCGATGCCGACCAGGTATAGCCGATGCCGTCTGCCTGCAGAGCTTTCGCATCGTCGTCCAAAACTTCGAGCAGCTCGATCGTGAAATCTGCCGTCTCCGCGTCAAAGCCTTCTGCCACCGTGTAGGTCAGCGCGAGAATGTTATTTTTATCGAAGGATGCCAGGGTCTGCTCGTCAAAGTTGAGCAGAACCATGGAGTCTGTGCCTGCGCCGAAGCTGAAGCCGCTCGGCGCTAAAGCGTCCGCGTCCGGAATCTCGGCAAGCGTGGTCGAAGCCGAAACGTAGGTAAGACCTGCGGGGACAACGACTCTGAAGCGAAGCCCCTTGAGCGCCTCGGTTGCAGCCAGCGAAACCGTAACGGTCGCCGTGCCGTTCGCGATTCTGACCGACTCGATTCTGAGCGTGATCGGCGCGGTCAGCGTCTCTGCCGTCTCATCGCAGACGACGCACTTGTAGCCGTCCTCGGTGGGGAGCCACTGATGGTATTCGCATGTATGCCGAATGGTCTCGGTCTCCGCATAGCCGCACTTTTTGCAGGTGCGGACCTTCTCGCCGTCCTTGGTTGCGGTTGCAGGTTTGACAACCTTCCACTCGCCGAATTCGTGCTTGCAGCTTGCCTGGTCAACCTCGCCGCACGCGGTGCAGGCGCCGTCAACAAAATTGTGCTTGTGGAAAACGCGCAGCTCCGCACCGGCAGTGGTGATCATCCATGTGCCGGATGCAGCGGCAAGCTCGGGGAAAAGCGCCTTGTTTTCGTCTATCGTCGAAGCGGGCGTCACGATTGTTTCGGTGACATTGCGAACTTCCTCTGTCACCTCCACCGCTTTTGTGCTGTAGAAGCCGGATGCAAGAGGTGCCGCTTTCGCAGCGTTGGCGCCAACGACTGCACCGACGTATTGCGAACCTGCACCGAACGTAACATCGCCCGCGTTATACAGGCGGGAAAGCTTATGTGCCACGTCGGCACCGTTAGCAGCACCGATAACACCGCCAACCGAGCCGGTCACGGAATAAACCGAGCCCTCGTTGAAGGCATCCGACAAGGACGCAGTCGTTTTGTAAGAACGATAATAGCCTACAATACCGCCGGCATACTTACCGCCTTCGGTTCTGATTGTACCCTTGTTATAAATCACACTGATGCTGACATCGGCGCCTGCATTGTTGGTAAACAGACCTGCCATACCACCTGCATGACCGCCGTGCATCGAAGTGCCGTCTTCGCCGGTTGTCGTAATATCGCCGTAGTTTGCAAATCCCGTGATGACGGTTTCACCCACGGTGGAAGCCTTGCCCGACTCGTAGCGTCCGACAAGACCGCCTGCCATACACCGACCCGAGACCTTGCCGTAGTTCGCGCAATCGGTAATCTCCAGCGGGGAATTGCCGGTCTTGTACAGACGACCGAAGAAGCCGCCGATATGTACACCTGCCGGGGAGGAAATCTCGCCGTAGTTCTTGCAGTTCCGGACGATCAGCGACGAGTTCGCCTTCGTCAGATCGACGGATCCGACAAAACCAGCCGAACGATCCTTACCGGAAACGTGAATCCGGTTCACGCAGTTCTCGATCGTAAGCGGGACAATGCCATAACCGATGAGACCGCCGACAGCAACCGCGGTACCCTTGACATTACCGTTTACGGTCAGATTTCGGATCGTCGCCCCCTGCACTTTGCCAAAGAAGCCGATCATGCTGCCTCCGACAGATCGATACCGCTGACGGTATGTCCCTGTCCGTCAAAGGTACCGGTGAACGCCGTCGTGGAATTGCCGATCGGCGCCTGCGCCTTCGTACCCGTGTACGTTGCAAGATCGATGTCCGCCGTCAGAACAATCGTCCTGCTCCAGTTGGCGGCGTTTTCCGGATCCATCAGCTGTTCAACAAGCTGATCCGCCGTGCTGATTTCAATATCCGCCGTGATTGCGTCCGCCGCGGACGTTCCCACAACAAACGGGAACGCGCCGAGCAGCAAGCACAGCGTCAGAATCAGGCTCAGAATCTTCTTTTTCATAGCTCTCTCCTTCGAAATATTTGCCCAAACACACATTTTCAGCACAATAAGGGCATTTTTCTGTATCTCATTATACATCTCCCCCCAAATGAAGTCAAGGGAGGAGATTTGGGCGCTTTGACATCTTTGAAAAAGTGACGATTTTGTATTTTTGTGCAACATGAATAATTGTTCGTGGCAATTTCGCAAAATTTCGGCATTGTTTTTTGGACGAGATACACAAATCCAGTCAATTTCAAGTCAAACTTTCAAAACAGTTCGAAAAAATTTGTGGCGCTGTGCAAGGGGGAATTTCTCCGTTCTGCACAAAAAGGAAACATTTGTTTCACGGATGTGAACTTCTTGCACCGAAAAGCGGGGGGAGCTTGGCTCTCTGCAAGACTCCTTCCGTCGGCTCCGCCGACACCTCCTAAGTGAGGGAGGTAAATGTCAGGGCGGTACGGGGGAGAGTCGGCGTATTCTTAGGCTTTCATTGGGGGAAAGCTGCACGTTTCTAAGGCTTCCCCCTTGGGGGAAGGCTTGGAGGCGCAAAGGCGCAAAAAAAGAAGAGAGCCGAAGCTCTCTTCTCTTTTTGCTTTGGGATTGGATTACTTGGTGATAACTCTGAAGACGATCGTCGTAGCAACGCCACTAGCCTCAGTCTTAGCACCGAAGTAGTAAACGTTAACGGTCTCGACAACAGAATCATCGTCAACCGAAGGAATCGTAACCGTTGCATTGCGGAAGTCAACCATCATCTGGTTGAGAACACCCTCGGTCTCAGCCGTAATGTCTTCAACGACATCACCGTTGATCGGGAATGCAAGGTCGCCCTTATCGGTCTCAGCAGCATAGTCATACTTCTTGCCGATCGCTTCCGTGTACTTGACACCTGCGAGGTAAGCAGCACTGTAGTCATAGTCCGCAGTGTCGATATCGGTCAGATCCAGCGTGATAACCTTTGCCTTGAGGTAGGTTGCATTTGCATTCTCGGTACCGTTGAAGCCGACGAACTCGCCGTTCATAACAAGGTGGTCGAAGCAGATTGCATTGCCGTCCTTACCTCTATGGTTCTTCTTACCATCGCAGAGATCCATGCTCGTCTTGATACCTGCAACGAGTGCCTTGTAAATATCAAGCGTGGTGCCGAGCTTGGTGTAGTTGCCGACTGCAGCGAACGCATTCTTTGCATCTCTCTTGAGAATGGTGCCTGCCGCATTAGCAAGCAGCTTCAGATTAGCATCGGTATACTCGATCGTCTGATCTGCAGCCGTCTTCAGGGTCTTCAGGTCAAAGAGATCCTTGACCACGAGAACGAACTTGCCGTCTGCATTCTCTTCGATATCATAGGTGGTGTTGGGCATCACCATGAAGTAGTTTGCCGTCGTGGTTGCGCTCTTGCCGCTCCAGGTCTCAAGGTTGTCCTTGTCGCTCTTGTCCAGAACGAACACGAACAGATCGGAGCTTGCAGCGTAGAAGGTAGCCGCCGTACCAATGAACTTATTGCTGTCACCCGCAGGCGAGTAAGCGCCGACTCTGGTTGCAACAACACCGGTATCACCGCCGATGGCGATGAAGCGCGTGGTGTCGGTGTAGGTCTTACGCTGCTTCTTATCTGCAGCCATGATTGCTGCATCATCATCCAGCGAGATCTCGTAGATGTAGCTGGTAACCTTTGCAGCGGAGGTCAGCGTGATACCGTTTTCGCCGCGGCCGGAAGCAACGATCTTGCTGCCGTCCTGCATCTTGTCAGCGACAACCATTGCGCCGTCCTTCTCGGAAACGACTGCAACGATGTGATCCTGGGTATCCAGAATTGCCTTAGCAGCTGCGAAAGCAAGTTCCTTGGCAGGATCAAGCGTCAGACCCATATCCTTGAACGAAGCCATGGATGCAACATCGGTGGTCACGTTGAAGACTTCCTTCGTTGCGTTGTAATCCGAAGCAACGCCGGAGATGTAGCCGACTTCCCACTCACCGGTGGTCTTGTCGAGGACTGCAACAGCAACGCCCTTGTCTGCAACATAGACGCCTGCCTTGAGCGCTGCATTGTACTGGTCCTCAGTCAGATCCAGAACAGATGCAACCGTCTCGGCATCGGTCGAAATGATCGCATAGTCATAGCCGTCGCCCGTGGTGGAATCCTTGGAAATGGGAGACATCTTTACGATCTTGCCGTCGATCGCAAGGAACTTAACGTTATCCTTGCCGACTTCAAGCTTGCCGATGTAATCCTTCTTGATGTCCTCAGGCTTTACAGCTGCAGCCATCTTGTAGGTGGTGCCGCTGATCTTAACGGTCTCACCGTTGGAAGCAACGGAGGTCAGACGACCGGTCTGGAAGTTGCCGCAGTTGAGGGCAACCGTCAGAATGTTGTCTGCATCGTTGTATGCATAGTACACGAAATCGCCGGACTTGACGGTTTCGCCCTCAACGGTTACAGCCTTTGCAGCCACGCCGTTCTTTCTGGAGACGGAAGCGGTCTTGTCGGTGATGGTTGCGTTGGAGCCGAACAGCTTGTAGGTCTCGCCGTAGTTTGCAGAGTATGCAGCGAAATCTGCGTTCTTGCTGGTGGTGGCATCCTTCGTGTTGAATACCTTGTACTGACCGAGTACATAGGGCGTGTAGAGAAGCTCTACGACGTCATAGGTCTTGTTGGGGGTAACGGAAGTATCCGTGTAGCCGTCCTCGATCACGCGGTAAGCAACCTTGCCGTAGGTGTTGGCGCCGTCTACATCGTAGCCCTTCTTTGCGTCATAGTGGAAGTTCTTCAGGAACTCGTTGTTTTCCGCGCTCGTTGCCGAAGACCATGCATCGGCAAAGCTCTTGTCGGTGTCGAAGAGCTTCAGATCGAACACGTACTTATCAAGCGAGAACTTCGCGCCGTTCAGCGTCAGAGCCTTGCTGTCGACTCTGATGTTGCCTGCCTTGCCGAGATTCTCAACCGTGGTGTAGGTCTCGTAATCGGCATAGACAACCTTTGCCTTGGACTCAGCGGGATCAACATTGTACTTGCCTTCGAAATCTTCTGTAGCGCAGTCGATCAGCAGGCTTACGGGCAGACCCATGTAAGAGATCTTCGGGGTCTTCGCGGTGATGCCGAGGTCAGCTGCGTTGATCTCCAGACCGCCTTCAAGCGTAACAACGTCAAACTCGTTGTTCTTGTCAGCAGCCTTGAAGTCGACGATCATGGAGTCGATCTTGCCCGAAGCGTAGCCGGACTGCTCCAGCAGCGTCTTGCGCGGGATCTTCTTGCCGTCCTCGCCGATGAGCGCGTCCGTCAGACCGGTATCATCGGGGTACAGGATCTTGTCGCTGAGCGGGTCAACAACTGCAACCTTCGTGTTGAGCATATCCCAGATGATCTGAGAGGTCTCGCCGCGGGTCAGAGCAGCCTTGAAGTCAACCTTCTCAACATTGTCGGTGAGGTTCAGCTTCTTTGCAGCGAGGATATAGCCGTAGGGGTACTTCATGTCAGCGGTCTCATAACCGAGGGCACGAACTGCCATAACGAGCATATCCTGGTAGGTGATTGCGTCATCGGGTCCGAAGACACCGTTGCCGCGGCCGGCAACGATGCCGGCGCCCTGAACGTAGTCAATAGCCGTACCGTAAGCGGTGACGTCCTTGAATACGGTGCTCGTCTTTTCTGCGTTCCAGACTTCAACGCGGGTCTCGCCCGAGAGAGTCTGAGCAAAGAAGAGAGCTGCCTGATAACGGGTAACGCCGTTCTCAAGCATGAGATTGCCCTTCTCATCGCCCTTCATGATCTTGAGGGCAACGAGGTGCTGTGCAGCTTCGGTATAATCAGCCTTGCTGTCAGCAGCACCGGTCGTAATGACTGCTGCGCTCAGGATCATGAGCGTTGCCATTACGAGGGCGAGAAACTTCTTGAAATTTCTCATTGTTTTTTCTCCTTTACGAATTTTTTTGGATACCGCCGCACCTGTCGGTATCGGTTTTATCCTGATGTTATCTTAAGCCATGCCGATTTTTTTTGCAATAGGTTTTGCCAAGATGTAACGAAACTGTAATAATAAACCCTATTTAGAAATGTTTCGGGCGGTTTTTTGTCAGAATGGTGACAGAATGGAGGGGGAGGGGGGCATCTTAGGCTTCCCTTGGGGGAGAGCTGTCAACGAAGTTGACTGATGAGGGGTAGCCATTCGCAGAATGGCGTCTCTACAGCACAGAACGAGACTGCTCAGACGGATGTCTACGCATCCTACCCCTCATCCGGTGCTAACGCACCACCTCCCCCCCCCCGGGGGGGGGAAGGCTTGGATGCGACCGCTTCTTTTCCTATATCGAAAGTTTTTGCGGGGTCAAGGGGGCTTTTTACAAAAAGCCCCCTTGCGTTTCCTTTCCCCCTCTCCGCAAGGCGCAAAAAGCTCCCCCGAAGGGGAGCTTTCGCATTTGAGCCGCGCTGCGGTTCAGCCGCCGTAGGGTGTGAGGACGCGGGCGACGTTCAGCGTGAGCGCGCCGGTGTTCTCATTGTATTCTGCCATGATCATCAGCATCACGGTGATCGAGGCTGCGCCCTCGTAGTCATCGCGGTCAGCCTTGGGCACGAGGATCTCCATGCCCGCGGTATCCAGGATGAACTGATCGAGCACGCCTGCGACCGGCTCGGTGATCTCATTTGTCACCGAGGTATCCAGCGGATAATCGTAGCCGAAGAAGTCCTCGCGGATCTCCACCTCGGTCGAGCCGAAGCCGTTTTCGCTGTACGCATGATTCAGTGCGAGGCGCGTGAAGTCATACTTGTCTGCGTCAAGTCCGGTTGCGTTGATCGTGACGACCTTGGCAAGGACGGACGCCAGCGCGTCAGGCAGGTTCAGCGCGCCGCCGTCCACCCGGACGGTGTCCGCGTCGGTGAAGGTCAGGTCGGACGCCTTGATCTCAACCATGCCGTTCTTCGACTCGTTCAGCAGGCAGGCTGCCTTGAATGCGGCGAGCACGCTCATGTTGGCATGCGTGATCACGCCGTCCCCGTTTGCATGCAGCGCCTTCGTGAGGTCGAAGCTCAGCACGGTGTCGGTGTTGAAGCTCTTCGACGCGACGACCTGCATGGTGCGGAGGTCGAGCAGGTTGGTGATGGTGACGGTGTACTTCTCCTTCACGTCCTCACCGCTCGATTCGATCATCAGCTCGGTGTCGGCAAGCGGCGCATAGTAGGTCTCCGTGCTGCTGTGCGCACGGCTCTCGCCCCACGCCTCCATATCGGCGTAGCCGCCGGTGAAGACAGGCGCATCAAACTGCGCAACGATCAGATCCGAGGATGCGGCATAGAACTTCGCCGCGCCGGTGACCGAGAACTTCGCCTTCTGCACGCCGACGCGCACGCCGACGTTGCCGTTCTTATCCACGAGGGCGATCACGGTCCCGGCATCCAGGGTGACGCGGGATGCGGAGACGTTTGCATCCGGATCCGCCTTGATGTGGTTGGTCTTCGCCGTCGTATCCGAGAAGATAAGACCGCCGTCCACGGTCGCATATTTCACAGCGCCTTCCGCCGTGCCGAGGTCGTACACGCCGTTCTTTTCACCGGTGACGGCGAAGATGCCGCCGCGGATCAGCGCGTCGCGCAGAGCAACGTAGTCCGTGTACTTCGTGTAGGACGAACCGGCGATGTCGGTGTAGGTCGCGAGCGTGCCGATGCTGCCGCTCGTCTTGTATGCGTCGGTATCGGCATTGTAGCCGGCCGCCATCTTGTCGACGGAGACGAGCTTCCACGTGCCGGTAGCGGTGTCGAGCATCGCCAGCTGTACATTGCCGTCCTTGTCGAGGACAAAGTCGGCGGTGTAGTTCAGCCGATCGGCGTCAACCTTCATGAGCTTTGCCAGCAGGTCGCGATCGGCGCTGACGATGGCGAAATCATGCGAGGTCCGCTTTGCCTCGCTGCTGTACGCCTCGAGGAAGACGATTCTGCCGTCCACTTCGACGTAACGGACATTGTTCTTGTCCTTCTCGTAGGACTTGATGATGGATTCGACGGTGGAGCGGTTTGCCGCAAAGCTCGAGTAGGAGGCGTCAAAGCCGCCCTTGAAGCCGAAGCTCTTCTGCGCACCGTCGATACGGACGCTCTCGCCGAGCGGATTGACGCTGTTCAGCTTGCCGGTGCGGAAGCCGCCCGCGTTCTGTGCAACGGTGAGAATGTTATCCACTGCGTTGTAGTAGTAGAACATGAAGTCGCCGGACTTCACGCTCTCGCCTGCGAGGGTCACGCTCTTTGCCGCCTCGCCGTTCTTCTTCGAGACCGATGTGGTGGCGGAGGTGACGCGCGAGGTCGTGCCGAGCAGCGTCTCAACAAAGTTGGACTTCACGCCGTCCTTGTTCTCGATCTTCTCCGCCGCGTAGGTACCGATCGTCACAAACGAGGTGTCCTTCGAGGTGAAGGCATCGCGCAGGGTGCGGGTGAAATACTGCCCGAATGCGTAAGGCATATAATAGATATGGAGCGTTTTGATCGTGTCGTCGCCCTGCTTCGTCTCGCGGACGATGAACTTGACCGCGCCGTTCGAGTTTGCGCCGGTGTAGCCGTCCTTTGCGGTGTAGGCAAAGTTTTTAAGGAAGGCGTCGCCCGTGGTCTTCGTCCAGCCGTCCTTCGTGAAGCTGTAGAAGGCGGTCGCGTACTTGTCGGTGGTGTACTTCACGCCGTCAAGCAGGATCTGCGAGGTGCCGTCCCCGTTTTTGATGACGCGGATCTTGCCCGCATCGCCGAGGTTTTCCACCGTGGTGAGCGCGTCACTGTCCGTGAAGACGATTTTCGCGTCTGCGTCGTCCTTGTCGACATCGTACTTCGAGAAGAAGTCCTCCGCCTTGCAGTTGACGTAGAGCGTCATGGGCAGCCCGAGGTAGCCGATCTTCGGCGTTTCTGCGGTGATGCCGAGGTCAGCCGCCGCCAGCGTGTAGGTTGCGCCGTTGTACTCGACCGTGACCGTGTCGGCTGCGTCCTTTTTGCCTGTCTCAAAGCCCTTGACCGTGACGGTCAGCTTGCCGTCGGCAAAGCCCGCACGCTCGAGGTAGGTCTCACGCTGAATTTTGCCGGGGCCGAGCAGCGCGCCGTATGCGGAGGCATCCTGCTTGCCGGGGTAGATCAGGTCGCCCGTGATCGGATCCTTGATGGCAAGCTCGGTGCTGAGCATATCCCAGACCAGCTGCGCGGTTTCGCCGCGGGAGAGCGGCTCCTTGTAGCGGATGCTGTCGATGTTGTCGGTCAGCCCCAGCTCGCGTGCCGCGAGGATGTGCCCGTAGGGGTAGTTCATATCCGCAGTCTCATAGCCGAGGGCACGAACCGCGAGGACGAGCATATCCTGATAGGTGATCGGGTCGTTGTAGCCGTAAATGCCGTTGCCTCTGCCGAGGATGAACTTCATCCCTGCGAGGTAGTCGATCGCCGTGCCGTATTCGGGCACGTCGGTGAAGACGGTGCTTTTATCTGCGTTCCAAACCTTGGTGTCAGTGTTGCCGGTGATTGCCTGAACGAAGAACAAAGCAGCCTGATAACGGGTCACGCTCTTATCGAGCATGAGATTGCCGTTTTCATCACCCTTCATGATGCCGATTGCCGCCAGATGATGCGCCGCGTCGGTATAATCCGCGCCGGTCTTTGCCGCGCCGGTCGTGATCACAACCGAGCCCGCGATCATCAGGGTCGCCAGCATGAGGGCAAGAAATTTTTTCAAATTTCTCATGTGTGTTCTCCTTTTTCTTCTTTCGGCGCGGTCGCTGCCGCGTTCCGTGAGCTTATCTTAGCAAAGAAGAAACCGGATTGCAAGGCTTGTCAGCAAGCTGTCAGCAAAGTGTTGGTTTGCGCGTTTTTTTGCAAGTTTGATTGTAAGATTTGCGCCTTTTTTTGCCGCAGGTGGAAGTGCGTGGGGCAGTGGTACATGCGGTTTCCGTTATTCTGTAGGGACCGGCGTCCTCGACGGTCCCCCTGCAAAAAGCAAAGAAGTCCGGAGGGAATCCGCCTGCGGCGGTTTTCCTCCGAACTTCTAACGCTTCACATTTCGCGTTTACCTGTTTTTATCCGTCTCGTCCATGCCGAACTGCCCCATCAGGCGCTTGTTGAACTCCTCGGCGGTGTTGTAACCCATGCGCTTCTGCCGGTTGTTCATCGCCGCGATCTCGAGGACGACGGCGAGGTTTCTGCCCGGACGCACCGGGATGATGAGCGACGGCAGCTCGATGCCGAGGATCTCGGTGGTCTGCGGCTCCAGCCCGAGGCGGTCGTACATCTTGCCCTGCACCCAGGGTTCCAACGTGACAACGAGGTCGATCTTCTCGGTGTCCTTGACCGCGCCCATGCCGAACAGGCGGCGCACATCGACGATGCCGATGCCGCGCAGCTCGACGTAGTGCCGGATGATCTCGGGCGCCGAACCGACAAGCGACTTTGCCGAGACGCGCTTGATCTCCACCGCGTCGTCCGCGATGAGGCGGTGACCGCGCTTGACCAGCTCAATGGCGGTCTCGCTCTTGCCGACGCCGCTGTCGCCGAGGATCAGCACGCCCTCTCCGTAGACCTCGACCAGCACGCCGTGGCGGGTGATGCGGGGCGCAAGCATGACATTGAGATAGGCGATCAGCGCCGCCATGAACTCACTTGTGCGCTCGGCGGTGCGGAGCAGGGGCACATCGTACTTTTCCGCGCAGGCGAGCATGTTGGCGGGCAGCTCCAGACTGGAGGTGACGACGACCGTCGCCGGGTGGGTGGCAAAAAACGCGTCCATCGCCTTCTCGACCGCCTCGCGCGGGCGCTCGTTGAGGAAGCGCACCTCGCCCTTGCCGAAGATCTGGATGCGCTCGGCGTCGAAGGTCTCGAAGAAGCCGATCAGCGGCAGTACCGGACGGTTGACCTCGTTGGAGGTGATCTGAATCTCGGATGCCTCGGTCGGCAGGGTCAGGGGTTCAAGCGCAAATTCGCGAATCAGGGATTCGAGGGAAATGTTGTACTTTTCCTGCATATGATGTTCCTTTCCCGCATCGGCGGTGACTTTCCTTTAGTTTACCACAAAGTGCGCGCAATTACAAGCGCGGCTCAGTCCTTCGCGTCGGCGCCGTACAGCCGCCCGAGCAGCCGCGCGACCACCGTCGCCGTCTCGGCGCGCGTGATCTGTCCGCCGGGGCGCAGCGTACCGTCGTCATAGCCGGAGATCAGCCCGGCTGCAATCGATTTTTGCAGCATTTCCGCCGCCCACGGCGCGATCCGGTCCGCATCCGTAAAGCCGTCAAGCGACGCGGATTTCGTCTCGTCGACGGTGCCGCCGAGGACGTAGAACGTCTCCTCGCGCGTGATGGCGTCACGCGGGGCGAAGAGCAGCCGCCCGTCCGGCGTGTCCTTGCCGTGCATCAGCCCCGCGCCGAAAACGGCGCGGACATAGGGCAGCGCCCACGCGGCGATGTCCGCGCTGTCGGCAAAGGGCAGCTCGGTCTCGGCATACGCTGTCGGATCGAGGTTCAGCAAGCCGCAGAGGATCTTGGCAAACTGCTCACGGCTCAGGCTGTTGTCCGGGTTGTAGACGGTTCTGCCGGTCTCGTCCTCGCTGCCGCTGACCACGCCCGCAAAGGAGAGCGCGTTGACATAGTAAGACGACCAGTGCCCGGCAAGGTCGGCATAGCGGTTCGGGTCATACTGCTCCGTGAGCAGCAGCGGACCGACCGTGACGGTGCGCGCGGGGTCGGTCACGGCAAAGCCGATCAGCGTTTTCAGCGTGAGCACGCCGTCCGCCGCCTCTGGCACAAGAGTGAGGAGCGCGCGCCCGTTGTACCCGGCGAAATCATAGTATGCGTCATAGGTGTAGGTGACCGTCGTCTCCGTGCCGTCGGGAGCGGTCAATATGAACGTGGCATAGGGCGTTTCCGCGGCGGAAATGCCGTCCGCCCACAGCCACAGCCGTCTGCCGACAAGTCCGGCGCTCGAAAGCCCGGTGACGTTCAGCTCGACCGGGATCGGTTCGGGCACAGGTTCCACAATCGGCTCGGCAGGTTCGGTGGATTCGGAAGTTTCAGAGGTTTCCACCGGTGCGGTCGTCTCCGCGGGCGCGGTCGTTTCAGCGGGCGCAGTTGTTTCAGCGGGCGCGGCGGTCTCTGCGGGTGCAGTGGTCTCCGCGGGCGCGGTTGTTTCGGCGGCGGGGGCGTCCGTTTCCGCTGCCGTTTCGGCAGATGCGGTCGTTTCCGCGGCAGGCAGGACGCGCGGCGTCAGCACAAACGCGCCGCCCGCAGCGATGCCGCCGGTCTCCGCATAGGAGAGGGTATAGTCACCGCCGACCGCCGCCGCGCCGTTTTGCAGCAGACCGTCCAGCTTCAGCGGGGAAACAGGCTCGCCGAACAGCGCCGGGATCACCAGCGTGCGGTCCGCCAGCACAATGGCAATCCGCCCGCGTGCGGCGGGCAGGGGCTCTGCCGGGGTCTCGGCGGGGTCGGTGGATTCTGCGGATTCTTTTTCGGCAGTATCATCGGCTTCGCCGGGGATCTTAATATCGGTCTGTGCAAAATAGAAGGTGTTGCCGCGCCGCGCACTGCCGATCGCCGCATTCTCGCAGCGGACCTCGGCAAGGTCGCCGTAGTACACCTCCGCGCCCTCTGCAAAGGCGCGGACAGTCAGCGAAGCCGTGCCGTCCGCTGCGGCAAGCAGGAGCGTCTGGTCGGCGCGCAGCTCGTCCACGGTATCGGCGACGCGCAGGTAGCAGGACGCGCGCAGGGTCTTATCGCCGTACACGGTCTCAATCGTGAGGATGCCGCCGCCCTTGACTGCCGCAGGCGTGAAGCGGATCTTGCCGTCGGCGACTGCGGCGCTGCCGAGCGCATCGGAGATTGTGACGGTGGTGTTTTCCGCCGTCAAAACATGTTCAAGCGTCTCGCCCGCGCCGTTCGTGACGGTCGCGGTGAGGGGATATACCGCGCCGGCAAGCAGGGTCAGCGCAGGCGGTTCCAGCGTCAGCCGGGGCGCGGCGGACGCGGTTTCGGTCGTTTCATAGAGCGCCGCCGCGTTGGAAACCTTGCGTTCGCTGCCGTCGGAGGGGCGGTTTTGCACGGTCGCCTTGCCGTCCGCAAAGGTGACAAGCGCGGTCGAGCCGCCGCCGTCGAGGTTGATCGCGTCGGTGCAGCCGAGCGCCAGGAGCGTATCGGCAAGCGCCGTGAGCGTCAGCCCTGCGGCGTAACCGGTGCGTCTGCCGTCGGTGACGAAGAGCAGATAGCTGCCGTCCGCGCGGATGCCGAACGCCGTGCGGGGCTGCCGGGTCTTCTCATGCTCCTCGTTCACCACGCCGTCAACGGGCTTGCCGTCCCGCAGGACGACGTCGCCGCCGCCGATCGCCGTGACCGCGTCGGTGAAATCGCTCTCGCAGGCGACGCGCACCGTGACGGTCTCACCGACCGCAAGCGCGGCATAATCCGCCGCTGTCGCAAGCGTATCCGGCACGGTCAGGACGGCGCACCCCGCGGGGATCTCGCCGTCCTCGACGCCTTTGCGCACTGCGGTGACCTCGGCGCGCACCTCGCCGCCGAGCGTGACGGCGTCGTCGAGCGCGAGGATATACTCGGTCGCGGCAAAGCCGGTCAGCGTCGTGGTCTCGCCGTAGTCGCGGGTGAGCAGGTAGACGCCGTAGACGCCGGGATATTTGTTGAGATGGCTGACCGGGAGGGTCGCGTCGCCGATCCCGATCGTGACCGTCTCACCGATCTTGCCGAAGATCGCATTGCCGTCCTTGTCAAAGCCGACGGCATCGCGGTTGTCCGACGAGGAGAGCAGCCGCCCGTCCGTGAGCAGCACGCCCATCGGCACGCCGGTGTACAGGCTGAAAAAGTCGGCGTTGACCGCTGCGGTCAGGGTCTCGCCGTCTGCGGCTGCCATGCCCGCCAGGGTCGAGAGCTTTTCGCGGCTGTGCAGGGTCGTGCCGAGGTTGACGGCAGCGATCCGCGCGCCGTTCGCGGGCGATGCGGTGACGGTGAATGCAGTCTGCACAATCTCGCCAGGTGCGCGGTTCTCATAGCGCGTGAGCGTTGCCGCCGCGCCGAGCGGAGTCTCGGTCATGCCCGTGATGCTGCCGAAGGCGCCGAGCCTGTCCGGGTAGACCGGCGCCGCCGGTTCGGCGGCAGGGTCCGGATCGGTCTGCGGTTCGGTTCCGGTATCGGAAGCGGTCACTGCCGTGGCGGCGGTTTCCGCCGTAACGGTTTCGGCGACGGCAGGAAGCAGCAGGGACAGCGCAAGTGCGAGCGCCGTCAGTGCCGCGGTAATTCTTTTGTATGTATATGTCATGCGGGATTCCTTCTTTTGCGGTTTTGCGGAAAAGCTGTATATCCTCGATTGACAAGAGCAGATACGGTTTTTCGGGGCGGAAACCGCGCCTGCCTTTGTTTTCCTCATTGGCGGGCTGATGCCTGTCTGCTTCGTCAGCCTCGTCCGGCACATTTCCGCGCCCGAAAAACTCCGAAGGACTTTCCGGTGAGGAAAAATCGGGGTCGGCGAGGAAGAGGACGAAGGTGTGCCGACCGCCCACCAAGGACGATGACGATGTCCGGCGCCAACTTTTTGCCGCCGGAAAGCGTATCTGCCCTTGTCAATCGAGGGTACTCTCATTGTAGCACACGCGCATGAGCAAGTCAAAAGAAATTTGCGGAAAGCCGCCGTGACGGGGAAGTGAAGACGGGGGGAAATCCCGCATCAGTAGGGTGCGGCTCCCTTTTAGGCTTCCCCGGTGGGGAAGCCGGCGCCGTAGGCGACTGATGAGGGATTGTACAAAGCAAAACCTCGCACCATGCTGTGCCGACTGCCTGCAAGTCCTCATCCGTCACAGGATGTTTTTCCATCGGGAAAACTCCGCGAGGCGCAAAGCGTCTCGTACACCTCTCCCCACCGGGGAAGGCTTGGTTCGTTCGCGAACGGCGGCAATACCCCCGCATAGCAGCAAAAAACCTCCCGACTTCGGGAGGTTTTTTCTTGTTTTCAGCAAAAACTCAATAATAGAACACGTGGTTGCCGATGGTCTCGATATACTCGCGGTTCTTCTCCATCCAGCTGCCGCTGCTGACGCGCCCCGCGCAGAAGTACAGCGCGTTGTCCACGACCTCGACGCCCTCGAGCACCGCCTTGGCGGCGCGCACCGAGCTGTCGGTGGGGTCATTGTAGATCGAACCGGTGGCGACCGGCGAGAACTGCGTGCCGTATTTGCGGTCGAAAATGACACCATAGACCGTGTCCGGGAACGAACCGTCCTCGGTGCGGTTCATCACGACGTTGCCCACCGCGATCTGCCCGCGAAAGGGCTCGCCGCGGCTCTCCGCCGAAATGATGCGGGAAAGCCAGTACACGATGTCGCTGTCATAAAAGGTGTCGCCGTGCTCAAGAGCGGTCGGCGTGCCCGTGAGGTACACCTCCTTCTCGGCGCCGTTCCACGTGCATTCCAGCGAGTAGATGCGGCTGATCGTGCGGATCGGCACATAGATCGTGTCGTCGATATTGCGGTTCTTCGCAAGCTCGGAACAGAGGATTCTTGCGTTCGCCTCAATGTAATGTTCGTCTGCCTTCGCCTCGATCGTCATGCCGAGCGAAGTCGCGACCGAAACGCCGCGGGAACCGTCCCACTCAAACGTTGCGTCCGGGTCTGCTGCGAGAATACCTACGCGATAGGGGATGTACGCCGTGCCGTCTGCCAGCCGTGCGCCTTCTACGGGGTTGCTGTTGATATAAAGGTCAATGGGGGTACCGAAATTTTCGGAAGCCGCGCAGGTTAATGACATCAGCAGCAGGGAAAGCACAGTGACCGTCAGCCAGAGTGCCGTCTTTTTGCATAATTTCATTCTGCTATTCTCCTTGTAAATTTTGGGGGTCCATTGCTGAAAAGCAAACTTCGAAAAACGGGCGTTTACCTACACCTTCGCACCCAATCTCTCGAAAACGCTTGTTATAGTAGCACAACTTGCCCCACTTTGTCAACACTTTTTTTGCAAAATGTGCCCGATTGCCCTCCGGAGGCGCTATCATTCTTGCCCCGTTTTGCACGATTTTATTCAATTTATTATATACAGGCGGTTGCGAAAACACACTTTTTGCAGGTAAAAAATTTTATTCCGCCGACGGAAAAGCACCGGGTTTTGCGGGCGGCGGGCGGGCAAAAGCAGCCGCAAATTTCCGCGCAGATCGGCAGCAGCGCCGCGATTTTTCCGCGCGGTTTCGGGGCGCTGCAAGCAGCGGTTCACGCGCGCATATCCGCCGCCGTTTCCGAGCGCTTCGGACGCTTGTTTCCGGATGTTTTTTACGTTGTTTTCTTCCTTATTATATATAGAGCAGGTTTCACGCCGAACGGACGTTTTGACAAATGCCGATGCGTCCTGCGGCGGCAAAGGAAGAACAGGTGTTTCCGCACAGTTCAAAACGCTGCACGGCAGGGAAGCGCAAGCGCGCCGTCGGCAAAGCGAGAATCTTACGTTTCCGAAACGCCGCAAACCCCATGGTTTTGCTTGTCTTGTGTTGGTTTTGTTTTCGGGTACAAGATGTAGTGGTTGTGGAATGTTTCACGTGAAACATGTCAGGGGTGTGCAACGCGGGTATACGCGCGTAAAAGTTTCACGTGAAACATTTTCGGATGTGCAAATGTGAATTTTATCTTAATTTTATAGGTCTTCGGTTGACTTGCGCGCAATCAGATGCTATAATAGGGACAGTCTTCAAGTTTCGGAGGGTATTATGGGAAAAATCATAGCATTTGCCAACCAGAAAGGCGGCGTCGGTAAAACGACCTCGGCTGTCAACATCGCCGCGTCGGTCGGCATTCTCGGAAAATCCGTATTGCTCATCGACCTCGACCCGCAGGGGAACACCACCAGCGGCGTCGGTATCAATAAAAAGAATCTGAAATCCACATCCTACGAACTGCTGATTGATGAAATCGACGCTGCACAGGCAATCGTAGAGACCGAATTCAAGAATCTCTCGGTCATCCCCTCCAACATCTCGCTGGCGGGCGCGGAATTCGACCTCTATCAGCTCGACAACCGCGAGTATCGCCTCAAAAAGCAGCTGGAAGCCGTCAAGGACAATTACGACTACATTTTCATCGACTGTCCGCCGTCGCTCGGCATGATCACCGTCAACGCGCTGGCTGCCGCCGACGCCGTAATCATCCCGATGCAGTGTGAATACTACGCGCTGGAAGGGCTTTCGCAGCTGATGATCACGATCCGCAAGATCAAGCAGCTCTACAATCCCGAGCTGGAGATCTGCGGCATTCTCATCACGATGTTCAACGGCAGGCTGATTCTGACCATGCAGGTCATTTCCGAGCTGAAGAAATACTACTCGGACAAGCTGTTTAAGACGCCGGTCTCGCGCAACGTCAAGCTCAGCGAGGCGCCGAGCTTCGGCAAACCGGTCTACTACCACGACAAATCCTCCAAGGGCGCTGTCGAGTACCTTGAGGTCGCAAAAGAACTGATCGAGCGCATCTGAGCGCAGAAGCAGGGGGAAAACAACCATGGCTAAGAAACCGGCGGGGCTGGGAAAAGGCTTTGACAACATCTTTTTTGACAACTCAATCGAGGAGAAAAGCGGCATCACGCGTCTGCGCATCGGACAGATCGAACCGAAGGCGGATCAGCCGCGCCGCGTCTTTGAAGGCGAGGCGCTGGCAGAATTGGCGGATTCGATCGCGGTGCACGGCGTCTTGCAGCCGATTCTGGTGCGCGAGATCGCGGACGGGCACTATCAGATCATCGCGGGCGAGCGGCGCTATCGCGCGTCCAAGATGGCAGGTCTGACCGAAGTGCCGGTCATTGTCCTCGACAAGAGCGACCTTGAAACCGCGCAGATCTCGCTGATCGAGAATATTCAGCGCGAAGACCTCAACCCGGTTGAGGAGGCGCAGGCATACCGCGCACTGATCGACAGCTACAACCTCACGCAGGAGGAGGTCTCCGCCAAGGTCGGCAAGGGCAGAAGCACCATCACCAACGCCTTGCGCCTGCTGGATCTCAGCGACGACGTGGTCGCGATGCTGAATGCGGGCGAGCTTTCCGCCGGGCATGCGCGCGCGCTGCTTTCGCTGAAGGACAAGAGCCGCGAGCGCGAGGTTGCCGCAAAGATCGTCTCGGGCGGACTTTCGGTGCGCGCCGCCGAAGATCTTGTGAAAAAGGAGAACCGCGCGGCAGCCGCTGCGGCGGAAAGCGATGCGGAGGCGCCCGAGCTTGGGCTTGAGATCGACTACTACGCCGAGCTTGAGAAAAAAGCAATGGGCATGCTCGGCAGGCGGGTAAAGATCAGTCACCGCGGCATTTCCAAGCACGTCACGATCTCCTATGAAGACAACGAGGATCTGGAGATCCTGCTCACCAAGCTCTGCGGCAACGGAATTATTGAGTCGTAATCCTCTGATTTTGTATTGATCCCTCCGGCGCGCGTGATGTTTCCCGTAAGGGAAACGCACAAGGAACGCAACGCGTTCCGTACCACACTCCCTTTGCCGGGGGGAGGCATAGATAGATTGCACACGGTTAGCCCCCGCCCTACGGGTGTGACTTCATCCGTTCCCGCAAATCCCTGTAAATATAAGGAGGTGTTTGTATGTCCGCTCTGCGTGACTTCTTCGCCGAGCTCGGCGATTACCTCGGTGAAAAATACTTTTCACCCGACCTCGGTGACCTGAATTATCTCAACAGCGACGCCGCCGTGCGGTTTCTGCCGCTCTGCATTGTCGGTCTGTGCGCGGGCATCTTTCTCGCCGCGCTGATCTATTACTACAATTGTGAGTATCTCGGGCGCGCGGTGCGCCGCCTTTACGCGGCAGGGGCATTCTCGCCCGAGGAGGCAAAGACGCTTGCCGAGATCCGCTGCGACAGCCGCGCCTATCGGAAAAACCTGCGGCGCGACACCGTACTGTCGAAATATGTCTGCCCGGCAGGGGAGGACGGCGCGGCGGAATCCGCGCGGTACTACATTCCCGAAGACCGCCGCGCGACCGCGCTGAAGCGCTACAAGCCGCTGCACGGCGGCATTGCCTCGCTGATCGGCATTCTGATTGCCTGCGTGGCACTCTGTTTCATCCTGTTGTATTATACCCCCGATGTGGTGCGGCTTGCAGACAACGCGATCGGGCTGATTAAATAACAGATATTTCTGTATAATGGAGTAAACTATGGCTGATAACAATACATGGCTCTCCCCCGAGGAACGTGCGGCGCTCGCGCGGCAGCGGGAGCTGGAAAGTGCGCGGCGTGCCGCCGTGCAGAACCGGACACAGACCGCCCCGCGCGCACAGCAGCCGAAGGCGGGCGGGGGGGGCGCGGGGGGAGAGCGGGCGCGGGGCGGC
>ENA-UOJC01000179-UOJC01000179.1-human-gut-metagenome-genome-assembly--contig:-C104-NODE-179-length-114092-cov-12.668485_pt1 | contig 114092 bp, 91 predicted proteins | sample MGYA00242339_ERZ723886 | MGnify/ENA metagenome assembly ERZ723886 | reverse complement strand
AACCCCCGACCTGCTGATTACAAATCAGCTGCTCTACCGGCTGAGCTACACCAGCGGGTTTCTCACGCGACTTCGTTATTATAGCATGTACCTCCCCGTTTGTCAATATGATTTTTCAAAAAAAAGTTGCGCATTTTGAAAAATACGCTTGCCTGTCGAAACCGCGTGACAGGACACCGCTTTTCTTACTTCTTGTAAAAACGGGGCAAATGATTCCTATTGACGCGGGCTGCGGCACGTTGTATAATGAGGACAGAAAGCATACACGAAAGGAGAACCGAAAATGACTTTTATCGAAAAATTTGAAGAGATCAAAAAGAAAATCGGAACGCCCGACCTCTCGAAGCTGACCGAGGGCTTTGCGGTACAGGTCAACATGACCGACGCAGACTGCGGCGGCGCGTTCTACATCGCGTACATCGGCGGCAACCTTGCCATTGAGCCCTATGATTATCACGATCACACCGCCATGATCTATGCAAAGTCGAAGGATCTGATCGACGCGCTCACCGGCAAGATGGATATGCTCGCCGCCGTGATGTCCGGCAAGATCGAGGTCTACGGCAACATCGACCATGTCACGGCGTTGGCTACCCTGCACAAGCCGCGCGCAAAGCGTGCGGCGGCTGCCAAAAAGCCCGCCGAGAAGAAACCGGCTGCAAAGAAAGCATCGGCAAAGAAGGCGGCGGAGCAGTCTGCCGAAAAGAAAGCAAAGTAAAGCCGAAATGAGAAGCGGAGCGCGATGCGCTCCGCTTTTTTCGCATGTTCGTCCGGGAGCACGCATACAATGCAGTAGAAAAATACTGCAAGCGAGCAAAGGAGACCGACATGAAAGCAGAAACGAACGAGAAAAAGGAACTGACCCCGGGCACACAGACGATGCAGCAGGCGGCGGCGGTGAGCAGCCCGCTCTTTGAGAGCGGCGGGGAATTTGTGCTGCCGGACTATCTGCCGAAGGTACAGAAGGTTCTGCGGCTGGAGGCAAATGCGCTGCCGCCGACGCGGTACATGAGCGGCAGCGAGGCGCAGATGAGCGGCAGCGTGCTGCACACGCTGATCTACCTCGGCGAGGACGGCGAAATGAGCGCAGCGGTGCTGCCGTCAAAATACGAATTTACCGTCCCGACCGCCGGGCTGAACGCCCCGGAGGTGGAGGCGCCGGTGCGTGTGGATGCGCTGACCTATCGGCTGAGCGCGCCGCGCAAGATCAATATCCGCACGCGCCTTGCGGCAAAGCCGCAGGTGACCGAGGTAGCGGAGATCACGCCACGCCGCACGCCGGAGAAGATCGACGGTCTGCACACGCTGGAAGGCGAGGCGGACAGCGTGGAAACGCGCTATGTCAAGCTGCCCGACATCGAGCTTGCCGACAGTATTGACGTGTCCGGCGCCGATGTGCGCCCGATCTGGTGCGGCGCGACGGCGGCGGTGACGGATGTGCGCGCCATGGCGGACGGCGCAACGCTGCGCGGCGACGTCTGCGTCAAGGTGCTGGTGCTGGACGGCAATACGCCGAAGATGCTGCGCAAAAAGATTCCGTTTGAGGAGCGGCTGGACGCCGAGCTTACGCGCGGAACGACCGTTACGGCATGCGCCGATGTGCTGTCCACAGAGGCGGGCAGAGAACCGGAGGGCGGCAACATCTATGTGGAATGCGTGGTCAGCTTGACCTGCCGCACGGATACGCCGCGGCGCATCCCGGTGACGGAGGATGCTTTCTCTGAATGCGCAGACGGCACGGTTGAGATGCGGAAGCTGCCGACGGCGCGTCTTGTCTTTGCCCGCACGGGCGTTTACGGCGCGGGCGGCAGCCTGCCTCTTGCCTCGATGGGACTCGGCGGCGCGGACAGCGTGCTGGATGCGTCGGGCACGGTCACGGTAGACGAAGCAAACGCTGCGGAAGGCAGGGTGACGATCACGGGGCGCTGCATGCTGAATGTGATCTGCCACACGCCGGACGGCATCACATCGGGCGAGGGAACAATGCCCGTCCGCCTGACGCTGGACGCCGAAACGCCTGCGGGCACGGAAGTGATGACAACGGCGCGCCTTGCCGACCTGCGCGCGCGGATCGACGGCGAGAATCTGATCTGCGACGCGGATGTGGCGCTCACGGCAGAGGGCACGGTGCGCGGCGAGTGCACCGTCGTCGGCGCGATCGACTTCACCGCGGCAAAGCCGGTGGCAAAGTGCCCCTATCCGCTTGCGGTGGTCTATCCCTGCGGCGACAGTCTGTGGACAGTCGCTAAGGAGAATCACACCGCGCCCGAGCGGATCGCCGAGCTGAACCATCTGACCGCCCCGGTCTCGACGTGGCAGTCTGCCGAATCGCTGTACGGCAAAAACTCGCTGATCCTCGAAAATAAACAGTAAAAAATTCCCTTACTAAAATATACGCCTTTTGTGCATAATACATCCAGAGCAAGTCCATATCAAATCTGAATGCAAAGAGGTAGTATTTATGGTAATCGACAGAATATCGCTGATCCTCGTGATCATCGGCGCGCTGAACTGGGGCTCCATCGGTCTGTTCAGCTTTGACCTTGTCGCATGGCTGTGCGGCGGGCAGGCGGCGGTGGTCAGCCGCATCGTCTATACGCTGGTGGCGCTGGCGGGCATCTGGTGCATTTCGCTTTTGTTCCGTCCCCGCGAGGATGAAGCACGTCAGCAGTAATAGGGATTCAAAAAGCGCAGACTGAAAAGGGAAAACACGCGGCTCTCCAAACGGAAGCCGCGTGCTTTTTCTATATCTGCCCTTTCTGCGCCGCGCGGCGGATGTCGCGCGGCGATTTGCCGCCGTTTTTCCGCAAAACGGCGCGGAAGTATGCCGGGGAAGAGAAGCCGAGCCGGTCACTGATCTCCTCCACCGAGAGATCGGTCGCTTCGAGCAGACTCGTCGCAAGCTCGATCTGTATGCGGTGCTTTTCCTCCACGGGCGTGTGCCCGGTGACGTCGCGGAACGCGGCGTACAGCCCGGATTCGCTCATGCGGCAGTAGGCGGCAAGCTCCGGCATCCGAAAGCGCGGATTGGCGCGGATATAGCTGCGTGCCCGGTCGATGACCGCCTGCTTCGGATGCTGTCCGAGGCGCTCCATCTGCGGCATGCACGCGCCGAAAAAGGCATACAGCAGTCCCACCGATGTGCAGTCCGCCTGCTTGTGCGCGGAGAGGCGGCGCAGCATATCCATGGCGTCCTTGTTCGGGTTCAGCTTTTGCAGGGCAAAGGCGGTGTTCTGCGCGGTGGGCAGATAGGTGAAAGCGTAGGCATCGTAGACGATGCTGTCGCCGTCTTGCCCGTACCAGTAGGAATGATAGCGGCAGCCGGGCGGCGTGTAGAACACATCCCCCGCCGCAAAACTGTAGGTGCGCTCCTCGGTGACAAACTCGGCGCGCCCCGCCTTGATATAGCCGATATGATGGCAGACCGTGCCCCCCATCAGGTCGCTGTGGTGCGTGCGGGTAAAATGAAATTCGCAAAACGCAAAGGATTTGCAGAGCATTATATTATCCATGACAGAATTCCTTGAAAATCGGTCGAATATTTGCAGAATTTTATGCGGTTATTTGCAGTATAACATATCGCTTTTTGTCTGTCAAGCGTCTATGATAAAGACAGAATCCGACAGAGGAGGCTTCATAATGGAAAATCAGAAGAAGATTCTTGTGCTCGGCGGTACAGGCGCTATGGGCGTCTACCTCGTACCCGAGCTGCTCCGCATGGGATACCGTGTGGACGTCGTGTCGCTGGACGATATCAAGTCCGACAACCCGAATCTGACCTATACGGTCGGCAATGCGCGCGATGAAAACGTGATCCGCCCGATTCTCGAGAACGGCGGCTACGACGGCATCGTGGACTTCATGATCTATTCGACCGAGCTGTTCACCAAGCGGTACAAGCTGCTGCTTGAAAACACGAAGCACTACATTTATCTGTCGTCCTATCGCGTTTACGCGGACGAACAGCACCCGATCACCGAGAGCGCACCGCGCCTCCTCGATGTTTCGGACGACAAGGAAATGCTGGAGACCGATACCTACGCGCTGGCTAAGGCACGTCAGGAGGATATTCTCTCTGCATCATCCTTCAAGAACTGGACGGCGATCCGCCCGGCGATCACGTTCTCCAAGCGCCGCTATCAGCTGGTGACCATGGAGGCAAACACCGTTGTCGTGCGCGCACGCGAAGGCAAGAAGCTGCTGCTGCCCGCACCCGCCCGCTATGTACAGGCGACCATGACCTGGGCTGGCGATATGGCAAAGATGATCTCCCGCCTGCTGTTCAATCCCGAAGCATACTGTGAGCGCATCACGGTTTCCACCGCAGAGCATCACACCTGGGACGAGGTTGCTTCCTATTATAAGGAACTGATCGGTCTTGAGGTCGAATGGATCGACGAGATGGAATACCTGCGCATGGTCAACCCCGACCATCCGATGCGCGACGCGCGTTGGCAGCTGGAATACGACCGCATGTATGACCGCATCGTGGACAACTCCAAGGTGCTGCGCATCTGCGGGATGAAGCAGAGCGACCTGACGCCGATTCACGACGCGCTTGCAACCGAGTTTGCAGAGCTGCCCGCCGATGCGACCTTCCCGCCCGACAAGGGTCTGAACGCGCGCATGGACGCATGGCTCGCAGAGCACGCGAACTGAGCAATCCGATAGGCTTAGCCTATAGGTTTTGCAGACCGTTATACTTAAAAGCAAAAAAAGAGGCGCTGCCGTCACGGCAGCGCCTCTTTTCTTCGACAAAAAAACAGGAGAAAATGCAGGATTTCGCTTGACGGACTGCATATTCTTTAGTATAATAGGGGTTACATTACTTTAGCGTGCTAAAGAATGCACATTTCATAGAAGGAAGAAAGGAAACCGCAAAAATGCGGTCGGGTGACTCACCATGTCAAGAGTATTTAATTTTTCCGCCGGTCCCTCGATGCTGCCCCTGGCAGTGCTTGAAAAAGCGAGAGACGAGCTTGTCTGCTACGGCGACAGCGGAATGTCAGTGATGGAGATGAGTCATCGATCTTCCGATTACGATGCCATCATCAAGGCCGCCGAGCAGAACCTCCGCCGCCTCATGAACATTCCGGACAACTATAAGGTGCTCTTTTTGCAGGGCGGCGCGTCCACGCAGTTCGCCGCCGTTCCGCTCAATCTGATGAACAGAAATCACAAGGCGGATTACATCGTCTCGGGTCAGTTCTCGGGCAAGGCGTTCAAGGAGGCGCAGAAGTACGGCGATGCCGTCTGCGTCGCAACCTCCGCCGCCGACAATTTCACCTATGTGCCCGCCACCACGCGCGAGAGCTTCCGCCCCGATGCGGACTATGTCCATATCTGCTTCAACAACACCATCTACGGTACGAAGTTCAACTATATCCCCGACACCGGCGATATTCCGCTGGTTGCCGACATGTCCTCCTGCATTCTGTCCGAGCCGGTCGATGTGACAAAGTTCGGTCTGATCTATGCCGGCGCGCAGAAGAATATGGCGCCCGCAGGGCTTACCGTGGTCATCGTCCGCGAGGACCTCATCGGCAATGCCCGCCCCGACACGCCCGCCATGCTCGACTACAAGCTGATGGCGGACAACGACTCCATGTACAACACGCCCCCCTGCTATTCCATCTATATGGCGGGGCTCGTCTATGAGTGGCTGCTGAATGACGTCGGCGGACTTGAAAATATGAAGGCGTACAACGAGAAGAAGTGCGCCATCCTGTACGATTATCTCGATGCGCAGGACTACTACATCGCCCCCGTCAAGAAAGAATGCCGCTCGATGATGAACGTCACGTTCGTCACCGGCGATGCGGAGCTGGACAAGAAGTTCGCGTCCGAGGCAGCCAAGGAAGGGCTGAAGAGCCTCAAGGGGCACAGAAGCGTCGGCGGTATGCGTGCCTCCATCTACAACGCCATGCCCATCGAGGGCGTGGAGAAGCTCGTCGCATTCATGAAGAAGTTTGCGGCGGAGAACCCCAAGAAATAATTACAAGAGGAAACGTTTCATATGAATATCAAACTGATGAATAAGATCGCCAAGGTCGGCACTGCCGTTTTTGACGGCAGGTACACCGTCGGCGAGGATGTGGCAGTGCCCGACGCCATCATGGTGCGCTCGGCAAAGCTGCATGAGATGCCCCTGAACCCCGAGTTGCTCGCCATTGCGCGCGCAGGTGCGGGCGTCAATAATATCCCGGTCGAGAAGTGCGCCGAGGCGGGCGTCGTGGTGTTCAACACCCCGGGCGCCAATGCCAACGCCGTCAAGGAGCTGGCGGTCTGCGCCCTGCTGCTCGCATCGCGCGGCATCGTGGACGGCATCAACTGGGCAAAAGCGGTCGAGGACCGCGCCAATATCACAAAGGAAGTCGAGGCGGGCAAAGGCGCATTTGCAGGCTGCGAGATCGCAGGCAAGACGCTCGGCGTCATCGGTCTCGGTGCCATCGGCGGCATGGTCGCCAATGCGGCAAACGCGCTCGGTATGCAGGTCATCGGCTACGATCCGTTCCTGTCGGTCACAAACGCGCTGCATCTGTCGCGCGCGGTCACGCTGGCATCCGGCTATGACGAGATCTTCGCCAAGTGCGATTACATCACGCTGCACGTCCCGGCAACCAAGGACACTAAGGGCTTCATCAACAAGGCGGCGCTCGCCGCAATGAAGAACGGCGTGCGCATCATCAACCTTGCGCGCGCGGAGCTGGTCGATCCCGACGCGATGAAGGCGGCGATCGCCGACGGCAAGGTCGCATCCTATGTGGTCGACTTCCCCACGCCCGAGCTGATCGGCACCGAGCGTGTCATTTCGATCCCGCATCTCGGCGCATCCACCGCAGAGTCGGAGGACAACTGCGCGGTCATGGCGGCGAAGGAGCTTGTGGACTTCCTCGAGAACGGCAATATCACAAACAGCGTCAACTTCCCCACGGTCACCGTGCCGAAGAGCGGCGGCGCGCGCATCTGCCTTGCGCACAAGAACATTCCCGCCGTGCTGTCGCAGATCACCACGCTGCTGGCGAAAGAGGGCATCAACATCGAGAACCTCGGCAACGGCTCCAAGGGCGAATATGCCTACACGATCGTGGACACCAACTGCGCGATCTCGGATGCAACCACGGATGCGCTCCGCGCCGTGGACGGCATGATCCGCGTCCGCGTCATCGGCTGAACCGGATACGTTAAAAAGCACCGCTTTTGCGGTGCTTTTTTGCGTATATGCGTATATAAGGCTTCCACACCGGGGAAAGCCTTCATCCGCCGTGAGGATTTTTCTTCCTTCCTGCGACTAAAGAGCAGAAACGGAGGTAACGACTATGAAACGATTTGCAGCGATTCTTTTATCCCTTTGTCTGCTCGCCCCGCTTGCGGGCTGCGGCAGCAAAAACACAATCCCGAAAGGAAACAAACCGATGGAACTGACGAGCGATGTCACCGTACAGCCTGTATCCGTCAAAGCCCCTGCCGATGCGGCGGCGTCCTACGACCGCTTTGCCGTTGACCTTTTCAAGACGTGCTACGACGGCGGCAACACGCTCCTGTCCCCGCTCTCGGTGCTGGGTGCGCTCGGCATGACGGCGGGCGGCGCCGCGGGCGAGACGCTCTCGCAAATGGAAGACCTGTTCGGCATGAATGCCGATGAGATCGCGGCATACCTTGCTGCTTTCGGCAGCGACGGCGAGGGCGCAAAGCTGAAGATCGCCAACTCCATCTGGGTGCGCGAGGATCTGCGCGTGCGCGATGCCTTCCTGGCGCGGAATACCGCCAACTACGGTGCGGCGATCTATAAGACCGCGTTCGGCGACGATACGGTGGCGGCGATCAACGACTGGATCGAGGAACACACCGACGGACTCGTCAAGGACGTCCTCGACCGCGTATCGCCCGATGCGGTGATGTATCTGGTCAACGCGCTTGCGCTCGACGCCAAGTGGGAGAATATCTACCGTGAAAATGAGGTGCGGAAGGCGACCTTCACCGCCGCCGACGGTACAAAGCAGGACACGGATATGATGTATTCCGAGGAATCCCGCTATCTCGCGGATGCTGACACCACCGGCTTTGTCAAGTACTATCAGGGCAGACGCTATGCGTTTGCGGCGCTGCTGCCGCGCGAGGGAATGTCGATTGCCGATTATGTTGCATCGCTCGACGGCGAAAAGCTCGGTGCGTTGCTGGACGGCATGACTGCCGAAAAGGTGAATGCCGGACTGCCGCGCTTCAAGACCGAATACACCGTGGAAATGAGCAAGGCGCTTGCCGCGCTCGGCATGACCGACGCGTTTGACCCGGCGCGCGCGGATTTCTCCGGCATGGCGGAGATTGCGGACGGCGACAACATCTGCATCAGCCGCGTGCTGCACAAGACCTATATCGCGGTGGACGAGAGCGGCACCAAGGCAGGCGCTGCCACCGTTGTCGAAATGACAGAGTCTGCCGTTTTTGAACCGGAGCAGCCGAAGGAGGTCATCCTCGACCGCCCGTTTGTCTATCTGCTCATCGATTGCGAAAACGGCAATGCCCCCGTCTTTATCGGCACGGTTGAAAATCTGAAGTAAAGTAAAAAGCGCTCTCGGAAGAGAGCGCTTTTTGCATCGCTTGACAGCGGCAGTCGCGCATGGTATAATAACGCGTGTTACATATCCTTTGACAGGAGGCAGAAACCATGCCCGACACCTATATCGACCTTGTGCCCAAGAACCTTGCAAACGAGCATCTGTGCTGCATTATCCGTGCAAAGCCGAATCCCGGCATCACGGCAAAGCGTGCCTGGCTGTCCGCGCGCCTGCCCGAGGGGCACGTCTTCCGCAAGCTGGACGTGAAGGACTGCGTGTTCATCGAATACGCGCCGCTGGAGACCGCGTGGGTGCCGGTGGTCGGGGACAACTGGCTGTATATCTATTGCCTGTGGGTTGCAAGTACGCAGAAAGGGCATGGCTACGGTAGCGCACTGCTGGAATCCTGCATCGACGACGCACGGCGGCAGGAAAAATCCGGTGTCTGCATGCTCGGCGCAGAGAAGCAGAAAGCCTGGCTGTCGGATCAGCGCTTTGCGCGGCGCTTTGGCTTTGAAACGGTCGATACGACGCCAGACGGCTACGAGCTGCTCGCCCTCAGCCTTGACGGGACAAAGCCGCGCTTTGCCCCGAGCGTGACGCAGTGCATCGACGAGAAGGGGCTGGTCGTGTACTACGACATGCAGTGCCCGTTCATCCCCGCGCGCGTCGCGACCTTGCAGAAATACTGCGCAGAGCAGGGCATACCTGCCCGCTTTGTCGAGGTGGACAGCCTCGCGGCGGCAAAATCGCTCCCCTGCGTGTTCAACAACTGGGCGGTGTTCTGCGGCGGCGTGTTTCAGACGGTCAATCAGCTCGACCCCGCCGCGCTCGAACGGATATTAAAGCGGAAGAAGTGAGCGGGTTTATCTGCCTGCCACATCAGAAATGGCTTGATTGAATGAAACAAACAGAGCGGGAGCCAAGCTCCCGCTCTATCGTTGGTGCTTTTGCAAATCTGTAGGAACCGGCGTCCTCGACGGTTCATATTTTTTTGAGCAAAAGTGCATATGGAAGAAATCCGGATGTCTGGTGTGCTCGCCTTATTTTGCTTGGGTTACATCACCGGAGACGGCTGCGCCCGACACAATCACTTCCATTTCCTGATAGATTCCCGCTGCTTCTTCGGGAACCGAAGTATGGTATTGCGCATTAAACAACTGTATGTTTTCGTATAATTCTGCGATTTTCTCTTCCGGGAACCGGCGGATTTCCGCATTTCCGCTTTGCGTCGACGCTTCTATAGCGGCAAGATCATATACGGTATAGATTTTCCCGTCGTCATACAGGGTCAAAGGGCTGTGAAATGTCTCGTTGATCAGATCGTCGTTCGCCGAAAACAGGATATCCAGCGCGCTGTCCGTATAGGCAGTGCCGATCGCGTCCAAATAGTGAATATACTCTGCTCTCGTGATTCCCATTTCCCGGATCAGATACACAAGCAGGGGCACACCTGCGGCTTTTTCATCATAAGATTCCAGCGCGTTGTACCATTTTGCCTGGTTTTCCGCATCATAATATGTACTTACTCTTGTGAACGTGCCTTCGACAACCAAGAATCCGCTGACGGCTGTTCCGTATAGTTCCTTGTAAGGATTCTCGCTGCCGCCGACGGCATTCCATTCGGCATCCGTATCGGTCTGCATCGGGCTTTCCGATGTTGCCGCTTCGGTTGTATCTTCGGGCATGTTGGTTTTTCCGGTATTGGTGCAGGCAAGCAGGCATGCGCAGAGAATCGATAGGATCAGGATGCCGGTAATGATGTGTTTCATGGGTGCTCCTTTCAGATTCAAAGGGGGAATAATGCAGCCGCGCCGCCGACATATCGCACGCCGAAGGCGTATATCGTGCCCAAAGGGCATATCGCGCGCATCGCGCATATCGCAATCCCGATAGGGATTTATATCGCTTGAAAAAGTTCTCTGTGTACTTGGCTCGACAGTGCTTTGCGAAAACTACTCTTTTACCTCCCTCGGTGGGGGAAGGTGGCACGGCAACGCCGTGACGGGAGGAGTCTCGCAGAAAGAAGAAAAGAAAAGTTCTCTGTGTGTTGGGGCTCGACGGCGTCTGCGCAGCAGCCGCCAATGAGCTTGCCTTCGGCGGCTGTGCGCCGCCGATTTCGCGATGCGAAACCGGCAAACTCTTCAATCCACTTATTCATCTGCAGTCTTCCTTTGCGGTATTAAGCGAAGAAATCAACATTCTTCTGATTGCGCCGCATTGATTTTGCAAAGGCTTGTATGTTGATTCTGCAATATAGCCGGTTTCAAGAAGAAGCTCAAGCCAGTATTCCGTTTCAAAACATTCCTTCTGTGCGATCTCCAACTTTGAGATAAAATCCTTTTTGCCTTGGGCATACTGCGCCTCGTGAATATTTGCCCCGATGCTTGTGCCGGAGCGCAAAAGCTGATTCGTCAGAACCGATTCTTTAGAAGCCGTTTTTATGCTACGGCAAAGGAATACAATTTGCTTGGCAAACTCTTTCGATTTACAACGCAGAATACTTTCAGGCACGCTCATCACCCCGCAAACCGATTATATCATAAGTACGCTAATCTGTAAAGAGAATAAGTGATATGCCGCGCGATGCGCGGCGTGATATTTTTGCTGACGCAAAAGTGATATTGCGCTGCCGCGCAGTGATATTATATTCGCCGCTTACACTCGCGAAGCGAATATCACCCGGCAACGCCGGATATCACTGCCGAAGGCAATATCACTCGCCGCAAGGCGAATATAACTGAAAAAGCACTTGCTTTCGCAAGTGCTTTTTCCTGGCTCCCCCTGTTGGGCTCGAACCAACGACATCGTGATTAACAGTCACGCGCTCTACCGACTGAGCTAAGGAGGAATAGCCGATCCGTTCGGACCGACAGGCTATATTATAGCAAGCCGATGCCCCCTTGTCAAGATGATTTTTGAAATTTTTCCGCATCTTTGCACGAATCTGCGCAGATTTCCGCGTCGGGCGCGTAAGCACGGGAAACATCATCGAAACTTGGAAAAAAGCGCGCATTTTCCGCCTTCTTTCGGTGCTTTGCAGCCGAAAAACGCAAATGCGCACGAAAGCCGCATTGACAATCCGACCCGCACGGGGTATGCTGAACACGAAAACGGAGGCGTAGAGCGATGATCTGGAACCACTTTGAAGCCGACCGCGCGGTACTCGGTACACAGTATACGGAACACCACTGGGATGCGGCAAGCGGACTTGCGCCCGAGGCGCTGCGCACCGCGCTGCTCAAAATTGAGCAGGATATGTCCGGGCAGCCTGCCATCGCCGTGAAAACGCGGCTCTATGAAAAGGTATTGGCGTCTGCGCAGCTGGATGTGGACAGCCGCGATTTCTTCCCCGAAAAGCTGAATCACGATTTTCTGCTTTCGCGCATCCGCGGGCGCTGGATCGTGGATTTCCGCGCACGGGAAATGGCGGATCTGCTCGCCGGGACGGAGGCTGCCACGGAGGGGCTCTGCTACACGGGTGATGCCGACTTTGGGCACACTTCGCCGGACTGGCAGGCGCTTCTGACCCTCGGCATCCCCGGGCTGCGCGCCCGCTTGCTTGCCGCCCGCGATGCAAAAACGACGCTCACTGAGGAACAGCGCCTGTTTTACGCCTGCGCGGCGGATACGCTGACGGCGACGATCGGCTTTATCGAGCGGCTCGCCGATGCCACCGACCGGCTTGCGGCGGCGGGTGACGACAAAATGCGGCTGGTCTCGTCCTCGCTGCGGCAGTTGACCGTCGGCGCACCCGAAACCCTGCTTGAGTCAATGCAGCTTTCGGTGATTTTCTACAACCTGCAATGCAACGTGGAGCGGGATGCGGTGCGCTCGCTCGGCGGGCTTGACCGCCAGTTCTACCCGTTTTACCGGCGGGACATCGCGTGCGGCAGGCTGACCGAGCCGCAGGCGCGCGAACTCTTTCGCTATTATTTCTTCAAATTTTATTCTATGCACGTCACGGCAAACGTGCCGTTCTACATCGGCGGCAGACTGGCGGACGGCAGCGATGCGACCAATCCGCTGACCACGCTCATCGTCGAGGAATACATCGGGCTGAATATCAACGACCCGAAGATTCACGTTCGCTGGCATAAGGATTTGCCGAAGCCGCTTGTTCGGCTGATCCTCGGCTCGATTCGGGACGGCAGAAACAGCTTTGTCTTCCTGAATGACGAGGTGGTCGAGGGCGCGCTCACCGCGCTCGGCGAGGATCCCGCCGACGCGCGCAACTATGTGGTCATCGGCTGCTATGAGCCGGCGGCGCTCGGTAAAGAGGTGCCCTGCACCTGCGCGGCGCGTGTCAACCTGCCGAAGGCGGTGCTTGTCGCGATGAACGGCGGAATTGACCCCGATACCGGCGCCGCGGTCGGCGTGCCTGCCGACCCCGACAGCTACCGTGACTTTGACGCCTTCTATGCCGCCGTACTGGCGCAGATCGAGACGTTTGCCGATCGGGCGGCGGCGCTCACGGTTGCCTACGAACGGGCGTATCCGTCGCTCAATCCCGCGCCGCTGTTTTCGTCCACGCTTGCCGACTGCGTGGCGCGCGGCAAAGATGCCTACAGTGGCGGCGCAAAGTACAACAATTCCGCCGTCAACGCCATCTGCATCGCCAGCACGGTGGACGCACTGACCGCCGTGCGCCGTTTGGTGTATGAAGAAAAGAAGCTGAAGCTGTCCGAATTTGCCGCCGTTCTGCGCGGCAACTGGCGGGGGTATGAGGAACTTCGGCAGACGGCGCTCCGGCGTCTGCCGAAGTACGGCAACGGCGACCCGACGGTCGATGCGCTCGCGGCAAGGGTCGTGCACGATACGGCTGCCTGCATCAACGGAAAGCCGAACGGGCGCGGCGGCATCTTCCGCTGCGGCTTTTTCTCCATTGATTATCGCCTGACCTTCGGCGAAAAGACCGGCGCGACGGCGGACGGCCGCCTTGCGGGCGAGCCGCTCTCCAAGAACATGTGCGCCGTGACCGCAATGGATCGCGAGGGCGTGACGGCGCTGATCCGCTCGGCGACTGCCGTAGATTATACCGACACGCCGAACGGCACGGTGCTGGACATCGTGCTGTACGCAGGCGCGGTCGAGGGCGAGAGCGGGCTCTGCGCCATGGAGACGTTGCTCGATACCTACATGGAGAAACGCGGATTTGCCATGCAGATCAATGTCCTGTCGCCTGAGGTGCTGCGTGCGGCGCAGGCACATCCGGAGAACTATGCGACGCTCCAGGTGCGCCTGTGCGGTTGGAACGTCTACTTCACCTCGCTTTCCCGCGTGGAGCAGGACGAATTTATCCGTCAGACCGAAAACGCGGCAAGCCACTGAAACGGAGAACCATATGACCAAGGGAACCTACATCAATATCAAACGCTTTGAAATTCACGACGGCGACGGTATGCGCACCACGCTTTTTCTCAAGGGTTGCCCGCTGCGCTGCAAGTGGTGCCATAACCCCGAGGGGCTGTCCGTAAAGCCGGAGCTCGGCTTCTACGCGCACAAATGCACCGCCTGCGGGCGGTGCGCCGCAGCCTGCCCGACCGGCGCGCACAAAATTGTTGACGGCGTGCATCGCTTTGACCGCGCCAAGTGCATTGCCTGCGGCAAATGCGAGAGCGTCTGCTTTGCCGACGCGCTGATCTTCTACGGCAAGCGCGCGACGGCGGCGGAGCTGCTGCCGAAGCTGCTGGAAGACAAGGCGTTTTACGACCATTCGGGCGGCGGCGTCACCCTGTCGGGCGGCGAGCCGCTCCTACAGGCTGACTTCTGCCGCGAGCTGCTCACAGCACTGCACGATGCGGGCGTGAACACGGCGGTGGACACCTGTCTTGCCGTGCCCGAGGCAAATCTGCGCAAGGTCATCGGGCTTACCGACACCTTTCTCGTCGATGTCAAGGCGATCGACAGCGATCTGCACCGCAGCCTCTGCGGGCTGCCGAACGAGCGGATCCTGCAAAATCTGCGCCTGCTCGATGCGCTGCATCAGCGGGTTGAGATCCGCATTCCGTTTGTGCCGGGGCAGAATGCGGGCGAGATCGGGAAGATCGCCGATTTTCTCGCCGCGCTCACCTGCGTCGTCGGTGTGCGCGTCCTGCCGTATCACAATCTGTCCGGCACCAAATATGAATCGCTCGACCTGCGCTATCCGCTTGCCGCCGTCGATACGCCGATCCCCACTGCGGCGGAGACGGAGGCTGCGCGCGACGTCCTTGCCGCCCGCGGCATCCGCGTCCTGCGCTGATCGGGTCGATCCTGCATACCGTCCTGCGCCGTCCGTCTCTCGCCGCATCTCAGCCTTCCTAAATGAGAGCACGAAAAAGTCCCGTCCCCGCCTCGCGTTCCTTGCCCCCGAACGGGGGCTTTTTGCTGCAATTTTCGCATCGAAAACCGACAGGGTGTCCCGTATCGTGCGGCACAATTCCGGACTGTCCGTCGTTGTTCCCTTTGCTTGAAAAACAAGTTAAAAATACCCAAAATCGCTTGACAACCCCAAATTTGCATGCTATAATTGCAACGCAAGGTGAAACGCGTGTTGACAACATGGCTGAAGCACCCGAAATGTATAAAAGCAAGAATGAGACTTGTACCTATATTTTGAATCACAACGCACCGCACAGAGGCTTTCCTGCAACCGCAAAAGCCGGGCGCGCGGTCTCCGTACAGCAAGATTTCCGGATCTTGCGTTTTTTCGCGTCATTTTGCAAGGGCATCCGTGTATGATTCTTTTGCCCCGCCGTTCGACGGGCTGGAATAAATTTTCAGAAGGAGATCAAACAATGAAGACAAACAAGCTTTTGTCTGTCGTGCTCACGCTCTGCGTGCTGCTGGCTGCGTTCTCGCTGACGGCGCTTGCAGCGGAGGGTGATGTCGCCAAGATCGGCGATGTCGGCTATGCAACCCTTGCCGAAGCCATCGCGGCTGCCAAGGACGGCAATACCGTCACGCTGACGGCAGACACGATCGAGGACGTGACGATCGATAAGAACATCACGCTCGACCTCGGCACAAAGACGCTGACGAACGCAGGCGCAGGCAAGGCAACGCTGACGGTTGCCAAGGGCGCGACGGCCACCGTGAAGAACGGCAGCATCGTCGGCGGCGCAAGCTACTACACGATTCAGAACAACGGCACGGCCACCTTTGAGGAGCTGACCGCCACCGCGGGCAACACCGGCTCGTCCATGCTGGACAACTGGGGCGACCTGACAATCAACAGCGGCACGTACATCGGCGGCCTTGACACGGTCAAGAGTGAGGAAGACTCCAAGCTGACGATTACCGGCGGTAAATTTGTATCGGACTATGCACCGAAGTACAATGTTACCGGTACGATTCTGGTATACGGCGAAACGGCGATTACGGGCGGTGAATTCGTGCAGAACAGCACAAGCACTGCCGCAAGAGTTGTCGTAACCGGCGTTGTAGAAGGTCATACTCCATCGCTGACCAAAGTTTCCGGCGGTAAGTTTACAACCAAGTCGGGCGGCGCGATCTTCCACTGGATGGGTAAAGCTACGCCTGACAACTTCGAAGTTTCCGGCGGCTCGTACAGCAAGAGCGTTTCCGAACTGGTTTGCGCCGACGGCTTTATCCCGACGAAGAATGCAGACGGCACTTACGGCGTCAAGGTAGGCAAGTATGTAGCCAAGATCGGCAGCAAGAAGTATGAGACGCTTGCCGATGCCGTCAGACTGGCGGCTAAGGGGAAGACCGTCACGCTGATCGATGACCTTGACATCAGCGCAACCGGTTTGACAGTCGCTGCGACCAAGACGGTCACCCTCGATCTGAACGGTCACGCCTTGAAAGCGGCAAATACGAATACGGGCAACATCAAGGTTCTCGGCAAGCTGACTCTGTGCGACAGCACCGATACCGAGAAGAACGGCACGGGCACGGGCAAAGTCTGGACGGATACGCCTTATATTTACAACAAGCAGGACAAGGTCCTGATTGCTGCAATAGATGGCGGTACGTTTACGATGGAAAGCGGTCTGATTGATACAGCAAGCTCCATCGCAGACAACGCCAATGACGGTCAGTTCGCAGTCAGCGTGCAGAACGAACATGCTGATGCAACCGTGATTATCAACGGCGGCCACATCAAGGCCGGCTGGTATGCAGTTGCGGGCAACGGCACCGACATTACCTATAACGGCAATATCACGGTCAACGGCGGTATTCTGGAATCCGTTGCGGACTACGCGATCTACCATCCGCATACCGGTACGACTACCGTCAACGGCGGCGTCATTTTCGGTGCAGCGGGCGGCATTTCCCTCAACAGAGGCAAGCTGATTGTCAATGACGGTACGATCACCTCCAAGGGCACCGGCACGACCGGCAACTGGGGCGACGGCACCGGCAATCAGCAGGCGGCCGCAATCAATGTGAATGCAAAGTATGAGACGACCGCCGTGGAGATCAAGGGCGGCAAGATCACGGCAGAAAAGGATGCTATCCTTCTGACCAACGGCCGTAACGGTACGGTTGCCGTCTCCGGCGGTAGCTTCTCGAGCGAAATCAAGCCCGAATACTGCGCAGAGGGCTTTGTACCCGCTGCGAACGCAGACGGAACATACGGCGTCAAGGCGGTGCCGGTTGCAAAAATCGGCACGGTCGAGTATGCAACCCTTACAGACGCCATCGCGGCTGCCAAGGACGGCGACACGGTTACGCTGACGGCGGACATCAACACGCCCGAAACGAGTTATTATATCCAAAAGAGCCTGACGATCGACCTCGGCGGCAAGACGCTGACCGGCAGCGGCTATGACGGCGTATTCAACATCGAGGGCGAGAACGCTGCGGTGTGCATCCGAAACGGCAAGATTGTTGCTGTTGAGCAGACCGGCACTGCTGGCAAATACACGATGGCTGTCTGGGCTTGCGCTGCAGGCTGCGAGGTTACACTCGAAGATCTCGATGTCAGCCAGTAGATTACCCACACGGATGACAAGCAGATGGATATGATCTACACCTCTAAGGGCACGATCATCATCAACAGTGGGCGCTTTGAGAGCGGCACCTCCGCGTGGACGCTGAACTGCAAAGATTCGGCGTACAAGGCAGGCACGGCGAAGATCATCGTCAACGGCGGTACTTTCGTCGGCTATGACCCGCGCAACAACGCGGCAGAGGGCGCTGGTACGAGCTTTGTCGCACCCGGCGTCGGCGTGGATGCGACAGACGGCAGTTTCACGGCAAAGGCAGGTATGACCGCACAGGTCATGGATGCAAAGGGCGCGTCGGTCAAGGCATTTGCAACCCTTGCAGAAGCCATCGCGGCTGCTGCGAAGGGCAGCACCGTCACGCTGCTTGCGGATACGCGCGAGAATGTGACCATTGATAAGGCGTTGACGCTCGATCTGAACGGCTTTACGCTGAACGGCGGTACGGTGGAGGCAAAGCCTGCTCTGACGATTACCGCACGCACCGTGACGATCAAAGACTCCAGCGAGGCACAGACCGGCACGATCATGCGTGAGGACACCGCAGAGAACTCCGGCGTTTCCTCCCACTATGTCATTGATATTCAGGGTAACGCTTGGGTCATGTTCGAGAGCGGCAAGGTCACGAACAACAGCGGCTCCGCCGCAGGCAAGGGCGCATCTCTGGTGCGCATCGGCGACGACAGCGTTGCCAAGTATCCCGGTCTCGTCATCAAGGGCGGCACGTTCACGCAGGACAATTTCGTTGTTATCAAGGTAGGCCGCGGCTACCTCACCCTGAAAGGCGGTACGCTGAATTCTGCCAACAGTTATGCGATTGAAAACTGGTTCAGTGCCACGATTAAGGGCGGCACGGTCAACGGTCCTGTGGCTGCATGGACCTACAGCGACGGCTCCAACAGCACGCTGACCGTCGAGGGCGGCACCATCAACGGCAATGTCTTTTCCGTGAACTATGGCAGCGCCGAGAGCAAAGTTGCCAAGGTTAAAATTACCGGCGGCACGGTCAACGGCGCGCTGGGCACCTACATCTACAGCAACGGTCTGACGGCGACCGAAGATGCCACCAAGGCAACCATCGGCATCACCGGCGGCACGTTTGCAAACGACCCGACTAAGTATGTGGTCGAGGGTGCCACTGTCACGAAGAACAGTGAAGGCAAGTTCGGCGTAGAGAAGGCTTACCTTGCCAAGGTCGGCAACACAAGCTATTACACCATGGAGGAAGCCTTCAAGGCGCAGACGGCAAGCGGCGAACCCGTCGTTCTGCTCCGCGACTACACCACCAGAGGAACCTTTAATTCCGGCAGCAGCAACCGCACGGTGGACCTGAACGGTCACACCTGGACCTACACCGGTACCGACTTTGACTGCGCAGCGTTTGAGATCAATTATCCCGATGTGACGCTGACCGTGAAGAACGGTACGGTCGTCAGCGGCTCGATGGTGGGTCTGATCCCCTCCGCTATGGGCGGCACCATCAAGTACGACAATTCCGGCCTGGTGCTCGATGGCGTTACGGCGACGGCAAACGGCAACAGCGGCATCGAGACCAACGGCAACAACACAAACGATACCGTTACGCTGAAGAACAGCACACTCAATGTTCCGAACGGCTTCGGCATCTACTTCCCCAGCAGCGGTACGCTGACTCTGGATAACAGCACCGTCACTGCCAAGACCATGGGCGTTCAGGTCTGCGCAGGCAGCCTGAGCATCAATGAAGGCAGCGCGGTCACGGTCACCGGTGATGCGGTGCCCAAGGCTGAGGACGACGGCGCTATCCAGGACGGCGCGGCGATCTCCGTTGTGAACCGCACCGGCTATAAGGGTTTGGGTACTGTGACCGTCTCCGGCGGCGAATTCACTGCCAAGGAAGGCAACAGCGCGATCAAGGCATATGACTGGGCGAACAAGACCGAGAGCGACTTCACCGCAGACAAGGGTACGGTCGCCGTCTCCGGCGGTACGTTCTCGAGCGAAATCAAGTCCGAATACTGTGCAGAGGGCTTTGAGCCTGTTGCAAACACGGACGGCACTTACGGTGTGGCGGAAAAAGCAAGGGTTGGTCTTTCGGATAACATGATGATCATCCCGAGAGGTCTAGCGGACGGCAAGTACACGATGCTGATTCTCGCTGCTATCGATTCGCTGGATTATGCCGAGGTTGGTTTCAAGGTCATGGTCTACAACGACGGCAAGGCCGTTTCCGATGAAACGATGTATTCGACGACGACGGTATATACCAGCGTCAAGGACGGCGCAGGCAAGGTATGGAAGCCGGACGACAGCGAACTCGGCGACACGGCATGCAAGTATCTGTTTGCTTCTACGATGGAGATTGATGCGTCTGATAAGGATGCCTTCACTTTGGATGCATATGTCAGAGTAGTGCCGTATGCAACGGACTATGACGGCAATGTGCTTGTGAAGAACACCTTTAATATTCCAGTCACTTATTTCTTCAATTAAGTAAGGAGAGTATGCAAAATGAAAATGTACGAGAGCCCGAAGTGCGAGCTGTTGGAAGTGCAGACCACGGAGAATCTGCTCCTGGAGTCTAACGGGTCGCTGGATGTCAGCGACGGCGGCAGCAGCAGCGGCGCAATTATCATCACGCCGCGCAGCAACAGTGATGCAAACATGATTGACTTATTCCATTAAATCCTGTATAATCAAGGCGGTGGATTTTCCACCGCTTTGATTTTTTGTTTTGCGGAGGTTGCCATGCAATTTTTCAAGGCGTTCTTCATTCGCTTTGCCGAGCTGCTTGTTCTCAACTGCATTCTGTCGGCGATTGTCACGGCGGCGTTTTCGGCGGGTTCGTTGCTCAGCACGCAGTTGATCCCCGTGCTGCTGGTCCTCACCGCCGACGCGGTGTTTCTTTCTGTGCAGTGGGCGCGGCTGCGCGTGCTCTGCTTTGAGGTGCAGGACATCGGACTGTATATGAAGATTGCGCTGTCCTCCTTTGCGCTCTTTGCGGCGACCCATTTTGCGACTTACGCGGTGTGTGCCGCCCATGACAACATGCGGCTGTACACCTGGCTGTTCGTCACGGCAAAACTGCTCTCCATCGGGACAAATTATGCCATCGGCAATTTGGTTGCGGCGATCTTTTTTGAGCTGCTGATTTTAGGAATTATTTTCTTAGCGCCGATTCATCGCCGCGAACCGGATGAAAATGAACGCATTCCGCTGGACCGTGATCCGGAGGAATTCAAGCAGTAAAGAAACAGCAAAGAAGCTGTAAAATTGCAGTAAAATCGGGTTTCCCCCTGTTTTTTTGCAAGTTGACTATTGCTTTTTGCAGACGAATGTGCTAAAATGTCTTCGAATAATCCGAAAATGAGAATAAGTCTCAAATTCGAGAGGGGGGGTACTCTTTGAATACCAAACAGAAGCAACTGGTGTATGAACTCGTCGCGGACAACTGCGAGCACAGGACGGCGGAGGACGTTTATCGCGCTGCCAAGGCAAGAATGCCGCAGATTGCGATGGGTACGGTGTACCGCAACCTTTCGCAGCTGGTGACAGAGGGCAAGATTCGCAAGATCGATGTACCGAACGGACCGGACCGCTATGACGGCTGCGTCCGCCCGCACGAGCATCTGTTCTGTGACGGGTGCGGCAAGGTCGTGGACATCTGGTGCGGGGATCTGACCGAGATGATCGAGTCGCGCACCGGGTGCAAGATCGCGTCCTACACGCTGGATCTGCACGGTTATTGCCCGGTTTGCAGTGCAAGCCGCGGCGAATGAGCGCTTTTGCGAAAGAAAAGTTGAGTCGCTTCGCGGCTCTTTTTCTTTGCGGGGGCTGCTGAGGTCGTCCACTTGTGCCTGATCGCAGAAAACAACGTTTGCACGGTTGCGCAGCGGCGCAGAATGTGCTACAATCATCGGTAGAAACATACATGCGCGGAGGTATAAAACCATGAAGTGTGAGACCCTGCATCTGAAGGAGATCTACCCGTTTCTCGGCGGAGACGGGCGGGACGCGGTGCTGGACTGCTATCTGCCGTACAACATGCCCGAGATGCACCGCGAGGCACAGAAGCGGAAGACGCTGCTGATCTGCCCCGGCGGCGGCTATTACTTTGTCAGCGAGCGGGAGGGCGAGCCGATCGCGGTGCATTTTCTCGCCGCGGGATACAACGTGTTTGTCCTGCATTATTCGGTGGATGTGCACCGCTTCCCGGCGCAGATCTGCGAGGTGGCGGCGGCGGTGGAGCTGATCCGGGCGCGCGCCGACGAATGGAACTGCGATGCGGAGCGGCTTGCGCTGCTCGGCTTTTCGGCGGGCGGGCATCTTGCCGCACATTATGCAACGGCGTTTGACTGTGCTGCGGTGCGGGCGTTTTTCCCCGCGAGCCGCAATGTGAATGCGGTCTTGCTGGGCTATCCGGTGATCACGGCGGAGACAGGGGTGACGCATGCGGGCAGCTTTGAGCACCTGTGCGGGCATTTCCCGCTGACGGCGGACGAGGAAGCGCAGTTCTCCTGCGATCGCCTTGTGCGGGACGACACGCCGCCGACCTTCCTGTGGCACACGGCGGCGGACAAGACTGTTCCGGTGGCAAACAGTCTGCGGTATGCGGCAGCGCTTGCGGCGCACGGCGTGCCGTTTGAGCTGCATGTATACCCGTTCGGCTGGCACGGGCTTTCCACGGCGGACGCCGAGACGGCGGCAAACCCGCTGCCGAAGAACATTCAGCCCGTGCATGGCTGGCTTGCCGACGCCGTCCGCTTTCTCGGCGATGTGCTGGCGTGAATTGTGATAGAGAAAGAAGAGATGAGGGGGAACTTTCGTACACGAAAGTTCCCCCCTCGCCCCTGCAAAGGACTTAATCAGGCTTCCCCGGGGGGAAGCCTGTGCCGTTTCTGTCGCGCATTTGCACACAACTGTAGAAAAAAACAAACATTTTTCGCATATTCTGCTTGACTTGTGCGGCGGCAGCCGTTAAACTGTAGCTGTATCACCATATCTGCGGCGCTCCGCCGCAGGAAAGGAAACCAAATGAAAAAACGAATCTTTGCATTGCTTTGCGGCGTCCTGCTCGGCGCAGTCTGCACGGCTGCCGCATCGGCGGCGACGCTGACGACGGCCGAAACGTTCAAAAACCCGGTTGCCGACGGCGCAGACCCGTTTGTCCTCCTCGATGACGGCGTCTACTACCTCTATTCCACCAACGACGGCGCAAACGGCTACATCGTCTACACCTCGACCGACCTTGTCAACTGGCAGGCGCGCGGCTACGCCATGAAGAAAAACGGCGCGGCGCAGGGCAGTTTCTGGGCGCCCGAGGTCATCCGCGAGGGCGACACCTATTACATGGTTTACACCTCGAAGGAGCGCATCGGTATTGCTGTCTCCGATAGTCCGCTTGGTCCTTTCATTGACAAGAGCGGTTCGCTTTTTTCGGACGGTAAGATCATTGACGGTCACTTTTTCCGCGACGATGACGGCAAGGTTTATCTGTACTTTGTTTCTATTCAGGGCTGGACGCACAACGGCTACACCGCGACAAGCTATCAGAATGTTTGGGTCGGTGAATTTGACCTTGAAAGCTGTAAGTTTGTCGACGATGTAAAGATGCTTCTGACCACGGAGGATGTGCAGAACGGAACCGCAGTCGGTATCGACGCGGAGGGACCCGAGGTCGTGAAGCACGGCAATACTTATTACCTCACCTATTCCTCACCCGGTTACGGCAGCCCGATTTATGCGGTCGGCTGTGCCACATCCAAGAGTCCCTTCGGCCCGTTTGAAAAGAAGGGTACGGTGCTGATTACCGCCGATCCCGACCGCACCGACCCGCAGAACAACCTGTACGGCGTCGGGCATCACGGCTTTGTTGAGGCGCCGGACGGCGGGCTTGCGGTTGTGTATCATGCGCACCGCTCGGGCGCGGCATCGCCGCTGATGGCGGAGATGGGCAAGACCAATCACGAGCTGTATGTCACAGACCGCCGTGTCTGCGTAGACCGTGTCTGGTTTGACGCGGACGGCAACCTGTGCATGGGCGATGTGAACAATGTCGGGCATCCGACTGTGCGCGCGGACAAGACGCCGTTCGGCGCATCCGCGACCCGCGAAATCGAACTGGACGACAACTTTGCGGCACTTGCTGCACTGCCCACTGTTTATGTCGCGATGTATGCAGGACTTGACACCAACGACGGCTCGGCGGCAGCGCCCTTCCGCACGCTCGACCGCGCCTATGCGGCGCTGAAAAAGGGCGGTACGATCGTGCTGCTCGAACGCTACGATATGCAGAGCACCACGGCAAAGAAATACAAGCTCTCCACCGAAAACGCGGTCTACGTCTCACCGAAGGTGGACGGCCCCGTGCTGATTCGCGGCGCGTATTCGGCCGTGCCGGTGCTGTTCAAGTTCTGGTCGATCTCCTCGGATACCTACCTTGACAACATCGAACTGCGCCCGCGCCTGACCGGCGCGCTGGCGGGAGGCTACTCAATTATTGAGTGCGGGCAGAACAATGTGGTCATCGGCGAAGGGGTCAGCTGCGTGTCGCGCCCCAACAGCGGGCAGTTCCCGGTGCTCGTCGGCGGCTACTGGCAGTACAGCGGCACGTCCAAGTCCGCGCCCTACAGCTTCTACACGGCGGACAAACGCCCCGACACCATGCTGCAAACCGATAAGGCGTACACCCTGACGGTCAAGGGCGGCACCTGGGAGACGATTACGGCGGGCAGCATGAAGGACACGGTTGCCTGCGCAGCCGATACGGCAAAGAACGCAGCTCTCCGCGTGGAGAGCGGCGCGACGATCCGTCCCGGCAAGGTCGGCAGCGTGACCGTTTCCGTGACCGCCGCGGGCGCGGTGCTGCATTATCCTGCCGCCGCGAATGCCGAAAAGTACCGCATCACGGACAGTAAAGGCAACGTCGTCGGCTACAGCGAGACCACGACCTTCACGGATACGTCCTTCCGCTTCGGCGACAGCAGGACCTACACGGTTGCCGGTTATGCCAACGGCGCGTGCATCGGTGACCGCAGCACCGCCGTCACGGCGAAGAGCGACGCGGACGGCGACGGCAAGCTGACGGTGCGCGACGCGCTCGCCTGTGTGGCGGATGCCAAGCGACACGGCACGGCAGTCAGCGCGGAGGATCTTGCCGCCATGCTCGACGGTCTGACGAAATAAGAACAACAAGATATAAAAAGCCACCCGAAAGGGTGGCTTTTTATGCGAATCCGTGAAAGGATTCCGGTATGTGCGATTTGCCCCAAAACAACGTTTGTCTATTGATTTCCAACGTGCAATTTGATATAATGCAACTGTATAAAGATACGCTGAAAGGAAAGAACACATGAAAAAGCATCTTTTGACCGTGCTGTTTGCCGCGGCTCTGTGCGTGCTTTGCATGGTTTCTGCCGCGGCAGTGACCTACACGTATGATACCGGGTTCGAAAACCCGGTTGCCAACGGCGCAGATCCGTTCGTGCTGTATGACGACGGTATCTATTACCTCTATGCGACCAACGACGGGTCGAACGGCTACATTGCCTACACCTCGACCGACCTTGTCAACTGGCATGCAGAGGGCTACGTTCTGCGCAAGAGCGATGTGCAGCTCGACAACGCAAACAGCCATGCCGGTCTGTGGGCGCCCGAGGTTATCAAGGATGGCGATACCTATTATATGGTTTACACTGCGCAGGGGCACATCGGTATTGCAACGGCGGAAAGCCCGCTCGGTCCCTTCAAGGACAAGAGCGGTTGGCTGTTTACGAGCTGTAAGACAATCGACGGTCATTTCTTCCGTGACGACGACGGCAGCATCTATCTGTATTTCGTCTCCACCGGCGAATGGAAGTACAACGGCTATACCGCAAAAAACCAGAACAACATCTGGGGTGGTAAATTTGATCTCGATACCTGTGCGTTTGTTGAGAAGCCGAAGCTGCTGATCGAATGGGAACGCAACGGCAAGGTCGATGACAAGTTGGTCGTCGAGGGACCCGAAATGCTCAAGCGGGGCGACACCTATGTGCTGACCTATTCGTCGCAGGGCTACGGCTACACGACCTATTCGGTGCACTATGCAACCTCGTCGAGCCCGCTCGGCACCTTTGAAAAACCTGCGGACAACACGGTGCTGATCACCGCCGACCCGAGCCGCAGCGACCCTGACAACAATCTCTACGGCACGGCGCACCACTGCTTTGTCGAGGGACCGGACGGCAGACTGATGATCGTCTATCATGCCCACCGCTCGGGCAAAAAGTCCCCGCTTGTACAGGCGCAGAACGCCGGTGCAAGCAATGAACAGCTCTATGTTGAGGAGCGCCGCATCTGCATTGACGAGGCGTGGTTTGACGAAAACGGTATCCTGCGGGCAGGCGACCGGAACAATCCCGGTCACCCGACGGTGCGCGCGGACAAAGCGCCCACCGGCGCATCCGTGACCCATACGGTCGAGCTGGACGACAACTTTGCGGCGCTTGTCAACCTGCCCACGGTCTATGTTGCGATGAAGGCAGGTCTTGACACCAACGCCGGTACGAGGACCGAGCCCTTCCGCTCGCTCACGCAGGCGTATAAGGCGCTGCCGAACGGCGGCACCATCGTGCTGCTTGAAGCCTATGATATGACCAGTGCCTCACTTGTGAACTACGGCATCACCACCATGGACGCCTGCTTTGTTTCCCCGCAGGTGAACGGTCCCGTCATGATCCGCGGCGCGTTTTCCGCAGTGCCGATCAACTTCAAGTTCTGGTCGATCTCTTCGGACACCTACCTTGAGAATCTCGTGCTGCGTCCGCGCACGATCGGCGCGCTGGCGGGCGGCTATTCCGTCATTGAGTGCGGGCAGAACAATGTGGTCATCGGCGAGAACGTCAGCTGCACCTCCCGCCCGAATCAGGATCAGTTCCCTGTGCTCGTCGGCGGCTACTGGCAGTACGGTCCGGCATCGAAAACGCCCGCGTATGTCCATTTCAACACCGAAAACCGCCCCGATTCCATGCTGACCACCGACAAGGCGTACAGCCTGACGGTGCTCGGCGGCACCTGGGAGCATATCTATCCGGGCAGCATGCAGGGCACGACCTATCTGGAAAAGTCCGCGCCGAATGCCAAGCTCACGCAGCGCAGCGGCGCAACCGTCCGCCCCGCGCAGGTGCAGGTTGTCGCGGTCACGATGAGCATGGACGGTCCCGTCATCACCTACCTGGCAGATGAAAATGCGCTGCTGTACCGCATCACGGACGGCAAGGGCAACTTCATCGGTTTCAGCAATACGACGAGCTTCACGGATACGTCCTATGTGATCGGCACAACCGGAACCTATAAGGTTGCGGGCTATGTCAACGGCGCCTGCATCGGCGATGCGAGCACGGCGGTCACGGTCACTTCTTACGGCGATATGAACGGCGATGGCAGGATCACCATCACCGACGCGTTGCTGCTGCTCGCCGATATTCTGAGCGGCACGAAGAAAGCCGACCTTGTTAACGTCCTGTGGCAGCTGAAGTACATTGCATCGAAATAAGCAGAATCGAAAAAAGTCACCCGAAAGGGTGGCTTTTTTGATGGAATTTCCATGTCTTTTCCGTCGGCGGGAAGACTCGGGGGTTGCACCCTGTGCGTCGAAGGCTTCAAGCGGTTCGAGCATCTGTGCCATAGTGCTTTCCAGCCCGCGCACGGCGGCATGGTGGGAATAGATCAGGATCAGCGCGTTCATCGCCAGCACCACCGCGCCGGTGCGGCGGGTCAGTGCGCGCACGCGCGTCACCGGCAACGCAAACAAGCGCGGCTGGGGCACGGCGGGCACGGTCATCGGCGCGGACGGCAAGCGCGTCACGATCGTCACTGCCGACGGCAAAACGCTGGTTGCGGGTGACAGTGCCTACACCGTCACAGGGACCGACTATGCGGCAAGCGCAGATTTCTCTGGCGCAGGCAGCGTCGCAGCATGGAGCACCTACGCCGCAGAGAAACCGGCCGAGCTGACGACCGGAACGCTCTCCGACGGCACGGTCTGACCCGGATGCAGCCGTGTCCCACGGATAGATCGCGCCGTGCTCTTTTTACCCTTTTTCAAGTTTTTTAAAAGGGGTGCGGGGGAAACTTTTGTACACAAAAGTTTCCCCCGCATTTCTATCTTCCTTATTTCCCGTATATCTTTGCAAGACCGCCGGTGGAGGTCTCACGGTAGCCGGAGTTCATGTCCTTGCCGGTCTCGTACATGACCTTGACGATCTGATCAAACGAGACCTTGTGCTTGCTTTCGAGCGACTTTGCCAGCATGACGGCGTTGAAGGTCTCGGTGCTTGCCATCGCGTTGCGCTCGATGCAGGGGATCTGTACAAGTCCCAGCACCGGGTCGCAGGTCAGCCCGAGGTTGTGCTCCAGCGCGATCTCCGCCGAGCATTCGATCACGTCTGCGCCGAGCTCGTAGATCTTCGCCAGTGCCGCCGCCGCCATCGAGCAGGCGACGCCCACCTCTGCCGGACAGCCGCATTCCGCGCCGCTGATCGAGGCGTTTTGCTTGACCACGTTGCCGATCACGCCCGCCACGGCAAGCGCGTCCAGAATTTCGCGCTCGCTCACGCCGCAGTCGGTCTGCATGTAGTAGAGCACGGCGGGCACAATGCCGGAGGCGCCGCAGGTCGGCGCAGTCACCACCACGCCGTTTGCCGCGTTTTCCTCCGCTGCCGCCAGCGCGTAGGCGGAGACGCGGCGGTTCTCGTGCATCAGCGCGGGCTCAAACTTCGTGTTCTCATGGTAGAGCGTCTGTGCCTTGCGCGCAAGCGCAAGCCCGCCCGGCAGAATGCCGCTCCCTGCCAGTCCGCGCTCCACACAGGCGCGCATCGCCGCCCATACGGTGCGCAGATGGTCGTCGATGTCCGGCTCATAGTGCCGCACATAGGCGGGCAGGGTCATGTCGTGTGCGGCGATGAACGCCTTGATCTCGTCAAAGTTCCGCTCCGGGTAGACTTCGCCGCCCTCCGAGAGCGGCACACCGTCGATCACCACGCTGCCGCCGCCCACCGAAAGCGCGGTGAACAGCTTTTCAGTGTCCTCCCCTACGGCGTAGAGGTCGAGCTGATTCGGATGCGCAAGGTCGGTCTTTTCCGTGTCGAAAACGATCTCGGTGTCCGCGCCCAGCACCTCGCGCAGCACACGGTCGGTGCCGTGCCCGCGCCCGGTCAGCGCCAGCGACCCGTAGAGCACCGCGCGATAGTGCCGCCGCCCGTAGACCGCCAGTGCGTATTCCGCAATGCGCTGCGGTCCGATCGTGTGCGAGCTGGACGGTCCGCGCCCGATGCGATAGAGTTCTTTCAGCGATTTCACGGTTCTGCCCCCTGCGTCTTTTTTTGTTTTGATTGTAGCATACCCGCGCGCGGAATGCAAGATGCGCCGCCGCATCTGCCTGCATTTTCGCGAAAAATGACGAAATGCGGCAAATCCGCTTGACAGAACGATCATTTTGCGCTATCATCAAAAGTTAGTCAAGACAAACTTTTTTGAATCCATGGGGGACACATGACACTGGATGAACTGAAGATCGGGCAGACCGCCGCCATTACTGCCGTCGGCGGCGAGGGCGCACTGCGCAACCGGCTGATTGACATGGGGCTGATTCCGCGCACGCGCGTGACGCTGCGCAAGGTTGCGCCGATGGGCGACCCTATTGAACTGCATCTGCGCGGCTATGAGCTGACCATTCGCCTGGAAGACGCGGCGAAGATCACGGTCGAGCCTGTGCAAGACGCCGGGAGCGGGGAGGCGGACAAATGAAATTTGCACTTGCCGGAAATCAGAACTGCGGTAAGACTGCGCTCTTTAACGTGCTCACGGGCATGAACTGCCATGTCGGCAACTTTCCGGGCGTGACGGTGGAGCAAAAGACGGGACCCGTGCGCGGCAAGAACGACTGCTCTGTCGTTGACCTGCCGGGCATCTACTCTCTGCGCCCCTATACGCAGGAGGAGATCGTCACAAGCGAGTATATTCTGCACGAAAAGCCGGACTGCATCATCAATATCACCGACGCGACCAACATCGAGCGCAATCTTTACCTCACCATGCAGCTGCTGGAGCTGGATGTGCCGATGGTACTGGCGCTGAACATGATGGACGAGGTCCGCGCGGGCGGCGGTACGATCGACGTTGAAAAAATGAGCCGTGAGCTCGGCATCCCGGTCGTTCCGATCAGTGCTATCAAGGACGAAGGCGTGTCCGAGCTGATCGACCGTGCCTATGAAGCGGCAAAAGGGCACATTCTGCCCGTGCGCGCCGATTTTTGCGCGCCGGAATCGCCCTGTCACCGCTGCATCCACGCGGTCATGCACCTGGTGCAGGATCACGCCGAGGAGGCGGGACTGCCGCTGCGCTATTGCGCATCAAAGCTGATCGAGAGCGACAATGACATCGCCGACCGCCTGGGTCTGGACGAAAACGAGCGTGAGCTGATCGAGCACTGCCTGGTGCAGCTGGAGACCGAGTCGGGGCTTGACCGCAACGCCGCGCTTGCCGACATGCGCTACACCTTTATCGAGAGTGTGGTGGAGGCGGCGGTCGTCAAATGCAGCGAGAGCCGCGAGCATCGCCGCTCGGTCGCCATCGACCGCGTGCTGACCGGCAAATATACCGCTGTTCCGGTCTTTCTCGGGATCATCCTCTTGATCTTCTGGCTGACCTTCAACGTCATCGGCGCAGGCTTGCAGCGTCTGCTGGAGCTTGGAATCGGGCAGCTTTCGGATGCGGTGGATCGTGCACTGACGAGCTTCGGGCTGAACGAGGTCGTGCACAGCCTCATCATCGACGGCATTTTCAACGGCGTCGGCTCGGTGCTGTCCTTCCTGCCCGTCATCGTTACGCTGTTCTTCTTCCTGTCCATTCTGGAGGACACCGGCTACATGGCGCGCGTCGCGTTCGTCATGGACAAGCCGCTGCGACGGCTCGGGCTTTCGGGGCGCTCCTTTGTGCCGATGCTGATCGGCTTCGGCTGCTCGGTGCCCGCCATCATGGCGACGCGCACCGTCTCCTCCGACCGCGACCGCAAGATGACCATGATGCTTGTGCCGTTCATGAGCTGCTCGGCAAAGATTCCGATCTATTCGGTCTTTGTTGCTGCGTTCTTCCCGGGGCGCGGGGCGGCGGTCATGTTTGCGCTGTATCTCACGGGCATTCTGCTCGGCATTCTCGTGGCGTGCCTGCTCAAGAACACCGCGTTCCGCGGCAAGCCCGTGCCGTTTGTCATGGAGCTGCCCAACTATCGCTTCCCCTCGCCGCACAGTGTGGCGCTGCTTTTGTGGGAGAAAGCGCGCGACTTCCTCGAGCGTGCGTTCTCGGTCATTTTCATCGCTACGGTCGTCATCTGGTTCCTCGAGAGCTTTGATCTGCGCCTGAATCCGGTCAGCGACTCCACGGACAGTCTGCTTGCGGGCATCGGGCAGGCGGTTGCCGTCCTGTTCAAGCCGCTGGGCTTCGGCGACTGGCGGTTCTCCACGGCGTTGATCTCGGGCTTCATCGCCAAGGAGCAGGTAGTCTCCACGCTGGCGGTCCTCATCGGCTGCGATGCAAGCCTGCTGTATACGGCGCTGCCCGCCGTTTTCCCGTCCACGCTTGCGGCATGCAGCTTTCTGGTCTTCACTCTGTTGTACACGCCCTGCGTGGCTGCGGTTGCCGCGCTGCGCCGTGAGTTCAATTCACGCGCTGCCACGCTCGGCGTTGTCCTGATGCAGTGCGGCGTGGCATGGCTCGTTGCCGCGCTGGTCTACAATGTGGGGAGGCTGCTTGTATGAGTCCCGCCGACATTGTTGTCCTGCTGCTCGTCGCCGCGGCGATCGTCTGCGCCGTCGTCCATTCGGTCCGCGCCCGCAAAAAGCGCGGCGGCGGATGCGGATGCGGCTGCTCGGGCTGCACGAAGTGCGATAAGAATAAATAAAGCTTCCGCCTGCCGGCATGTCGGCAGGCGGAAGCTTTTCATTTGTGCAAAGTTGAAAACTGTGAAATTTTTGCTCAAAAATACGTTTTGATTTGGATTGGTGTGTGTGCAATATTGTGCTAAACTAAATATAATACACAAGCGGAGATGCAGACTCTCCGCTGACAAGGAGGATTTCCTTTATGCGCAAGACATCTTTATTCATTCTTTCGCTGCTGATCTGCGCGGTGCTTTGCACGGCGGCGGTTTTTGCCGCAGACGGCGAAAAATCTAACATTTGCACTGGCTTGCCAAACAGAATCTAACATTTGCACTGACTTGCAAAACAAAATCTAACATTCGCACTGGTTTACCAAACAAAATCTAACATTTGTTTTGGCTTGCCAAACATTTAGATATGTACAAAACGATTTTGGCCAGGTATAATCAATGGCATAACCCGAGCTGCCTGTTTGTTGCTTTTTGCTGTAGTCGGCATGCGCTGCGGCGGAATTCTTGGGGGAAACGCTTAAAAACACTGCATTCAGAAAAAGGAGTTCCTATGAAAAAGAAACTGTTCCCGCTTTGCGTTTTGTTGGTATTGCTTCTGATTGCCGTCGGCGTCTTCACAAAAAAAACTCGGAATGAGGAGAACCCTATGATGACCGATAAACCGACTGTACTCGAGAATCCGGAAATCAAGATCTTGCCGATTGCCGAGCTGAACCGAGGCGGCACCGACGGTGACCACATGGAGGATGACTACAACACTGCGTCGGTCGAGGCGGACTTCCGCAGCAAGGTGCTGCTCAATTCTGCGACGACCGGCTCCTTCCGCTACGACAGCGCCTTCTATCCGCGCGTGAAAAAGGTGCGCGACGACCTCTATCTGCTGCTCTATCACTACACGCAGACCGGTCAGCATCTCTACTATGCGACGAGCCGCGACGGCGTGCACTGGAATGCGCCCGAGGTGCTGTACAACCGCGTTGACCACAAGTTTGTTTATGAATACGGCGATCGCACAGGGCAGACCGACGGCTACTATGCAGTCAACCCGGATGCGGTCGTGCTGGACAACGGCGAGATTCTCTGCGCCTATTCCGTCCGCCCGTTCAACGGATATGAGACCTACATAGAGCTGAACGGACTCGACCTGATTCGCGGCACGGTGACAGAAGACGGGAGAATTAAGTGGTCCGCGCCGACCCGCGTCTACACGGGACAGAACTGGGAAGCATCCTTCCTCAAGCATGACGACGGGCGGATCGAGCTTTATTTTACGCAGATTGCGCCCTACATCTCGAAATACGGCTATGACAAGAGCTATCGCTCCAGCGGCACGGCGATGCTGGTCTCGACCGACAACGGCTATACCTGGACGCCGAGCATTCAGCCGGGCGACAAGAACAATTACCGCGCAACGACCGTGTTCCAGCAGATTGTTGGCACGCGCAATAACCTGCCCTACTTCTGCGGGCAGATGCCGGTTGCCGTCTCGCTGGCAAACGGCAAAACGATGCTGGCGGTGGAGATTCGCCGCCTCCTGCAACAGAAATATGATATTTCTTATGCGTTGAGCGGTGAGGACGGCGTCTGGAAGGCGCTTGACTTCACCGAGGAAGGGCCGGATACGACCAAGGCAAACTACATTACCGGGGCGTCGCCCTACCTTGCGCGTTTCACTTCGGGTGAGGTCGTCATGACCTATGCTACGGGCAACCGCCTGTGGTCGCGTCTCGGCGCACCCGACGGCAGTGAATTTTCCGCCGCCGCATTCTCCATTCTGCCGGATGCCCCCGGCTTCTGGGGCAGCGTGGAGCGCGTGGGCAGCCATGCGATGCTGTTCACCAATCAGGCAACCTCCTCGGACGGCAAGACCAGCGGCATCGCGATGATTCGCGGCTACCTCAATCACCGTATCAACGCGCCGAAGTACACGGTGACAGTCGACGGCTATACAAACGACTGGGAAAACAACACCGATGCGTTCTTTGTCGGCAGCGCGACGCAGGCGCAGGTCACGCTGCGCACCGCGCACGATGACGATAACCTCTATTTCCTGGTTTCCCGTCTGGATGAATGCATTACCGACCGGGATACGGCGACGGTCTGCATTGCAGACAGCGCTACATCGGACTATCGTATCACGGTTGGACTGGACGGTATCCGGAGCATCGATTATTATCAGAACGGCGCAAAGCAAAAGACCCTGACGGGCGGTACTGCCGCTGTCCGCGTCCTCGGTACACCGAACAACAATGAGGATAAGGACGAGGGTTTTGTGGTGGAATTCTCGATTCCGAAGGCGCTTGTCGGCATGACCGGGAAGAAGAGCTTCCAGGCGCGTCTGGCACTGGTCAATGGGGACGGCGCGGGTGAAGTGGGGGATTCCATGAGCGTTTCGAAGACTTCCACTGCCAAGTGGCCCGCAGTCGTGCTGGACGATGTCGATTCGAGACAATCTTAAAAAAAACAGGTTGATACCTGAATTAGAAGGAGGATTCTTATGAAAAAAACCATTGCGCTGCTGCTTGCCGTCTCGCTGCTTTGCCCGCTTTTCGCGGCTTGCGGCGATAAAGAGCAGCCCGATCCCGCAACCGGGTCGTCGGAGACGACCGTCCAGACGGAGCCCCCCGAGGATGAGCCGGACTATGCCGCGCTGGAGACGCTCGGCGACATTTCGGGCGAATTCCGGATTCTCTTCGGCTACGGCTTCAAGCAGAATGACTTCAAGGCAGCGGAAGAGAGCAGCACGGCGCTGGAATCCGCCATTTACCGCCGCAATGCCTACATGAAAGAAAAATACAACATTGACATCGTCACAGACGAGATGGACAGCCGCACGCAGGCGTACGACAAGCTCTTTGCCGAGTACAACGCGGGCGATTCCACCTACGATGCGGCGATGATGCGAACCGCCGAGGTGGCAAAGCTTGCATCGGGCGGCTGCCTGCGCGACCTCAACGAAATGCCGCATCTGGATCTGACCAAGGATTATTGGGATCAGAGAGCCAATGCGGATCTGTCCATCGGCGGCAGAATGTATTACACCACGGGCGACATCGGCGTTGTGGACAACATGTGCACGCACTGCATGCTCTTCAACAAGGAGATGGTGCGGCAGTACGGCTTTGACGACCCCTATGAGCTGGTGAAGGACGACAAGTGGACGCTGGAGACGCTCGGCACGATGGTGCGCGCCGTCGGCGAGGATGCAAATCAGGACGGCGTCTACGATGAAAATGACGTGTACGGTCTTCTGACCTGGCTTGACAACGTGCAGGCGATTCTGGCAGGCGCGGGCGAACGGGTCTGCAAGGTCAACGACAACGGCGAGCTTGTGCTCACCCTGTACAATGAGCGTGTCGTCAACCTGTATGACGATTTCACTGCGCTGGTTTACGACGAATCGCATGTCTTCAATTATCAGTACGACAGAAAGACCGCCGATCGCTCCCCCGTCGATGTCTGGGATAAGAACCGCGTCAATATGTTCAACAACAACCAGGCGATGTTCTATTTCACCATGCTGACGACGGTGCCGCGTCACCGCGACAGCACGACCGATTTCGGCATTCTGCCTTATCCGAAGTATGACGAGAGTCAGAAGGACTACGGGCACGGCATCGGCGTCAACCAGACCGCCTTTATCTGCGTACCCGAGATGGTGACAAACGACGCGCGCACCGGCTTTGTCCTCGAGGAGCTGTCCTATCAGGGCAAGAAGCTGCTGACGCCCGCTTACTACGAGCAGACGCTCATCGGGCAGTATACGCGCGATGAGGAAAGCGCCGATATGCTGGACCTCATCTTCGCAACGCGTGTGTACGATGTCGGTCTGTACTACAATATCGGCAAGTACAAGGATGCGCTTGCCAACATGTTTGTCAACCGCCGCACGCTGACGACCGTCTATGAGACCTATCGCGAATCGGCAGAGAAGACGATTGCCGAGATCAACGCCGCGTTCGCCTCGCAGTTCGGCGCAGAGAGTGCCGACGGGCAGTAAAGTACATTTTGCGGGGGAAGTCCGCAGGACTTCTCCCGCAACTCCGCAAAAGGTATAGAAAAAAGGCTGTAAAAGCGTTTGCTTTTACAGCCTTTTTTGTTTGATGCAATCAATAGTTGCCTGCGAACATCTTGTCGCTCGAAATGTCGGCGTGCTCGCCGAAATACTTCTTCGGGTCGATGCCGACGAAGTTGGCAAACTCGATCATCTCGCGCAGGGTGTTGATGTTGACCGGGACGCCCTCCTTCATGATGCGGGCGGTTGCCTCCACTTCCTTTTCGCCGTGCGTGTAGATGCGGGTTGCGCCCTCTGCCTTCGGCGACTCGCGCAGCTCGCGCAGGAATGTGGACAGATGCTCCTTGATCGCCTCGGGATCGCCGAAAGCGGCGGGATTGATGGCGATGAAGCCGTGGCAGATGCCGCTCTTGCCGCCGTGCATCGCGTAGTTCGAGGTCGTGCCCATCGAGAGGATGGAGCAGAAGATCTCGCACAGCATGCCGTAGCCGTAGCCCTTGTGACCGCCGAGCGTCTCGGTGTTGCCGCCGAGCGGCATGATGCCGCCGCCGTTCTTGGCGACGATGTTCTTCAGCACGTCGGGCGCGTCGGTGGACGCCTTGCCGTCCTTGTTGAGCGCCCAGCCCTCGGGCAGGGGCTTCTCCATCTTGTTGTACATCTCCAGCTTGCCGCGCGTGACGACCGTGGTGGAGGCATCGAAGAAGAAGTCATACGGCTCTGCGGGCATCGAGATGGCGATCGGGTTGGAGCCGATCATCGCCAGCTTGCCGAAGGTGGGGACCATGATCGCCTCGGAGTTGGTGAACGCCATGCCGAGCAGCCCTTCGTCGCACGCCATCTTTGCATAGTAGCCTGCGATGCCGAAGTGGTTGGAATTGCGCACCGAGACGATGCCGACGCCGCTGCGCTTTGCCTTGCGGATCGCCAGCTTCATCGCCTTGTGACCGGAAAGCTGCCCCATCGCGTCGTGCGCGTCGATAACTGCGGTGGTCGAGGTCTCGTGGACGATCTCGGGCACGGCGTGCACGTCGATCAGACCCTTTTCAATGCCCTTGTGGTAGCGCACCAGGCGCTGCATGCCGTGGGATTCGATGCCGAACTTGTCGGACATGATGAGCACATCGGTGATGATCCGGCACTCGCTCTTTTTGAAGCCGAGCTTGCCGAACGCCTTCATACAGAAGTCGTCGAGCAGCTCTACGGGGAATTTCACATATTCGGTCATGATTTAATATCTCCTCAGATGTCTTTTCTATAAAACGGCGTTCGTTGGATTGTGCAACTCCGGGTTTCCTCTGACGAGGGATAGCTTGGTGGATATGCACAGTGCGGCGGGAGTGAGCCCCCGCCCTACGGGTTTTATCCGAAGCGGCGCGAGGTATGCTTTGCGCTTTACTGTGCTGCGGTGACGATCGCGGTGAACGCATCGGTCTTCAGCGATGCGCCGCCGATGAGACCGCCGTCCACGTTGGGCTTGCCGAGCAGCTCGGCAGCGTTCTTGTCGTTCATCGAGCCGCCGTACTGGATGATCATTGCCTCGGCGGCGTCCGCACCGTAGAGCTTTGCGATGGTCGCGCGGATCAGACCGCAGACCTCGTCTGCCTGCTCCGGCGTTGCGGTCAGACCTGTGCCGATTGCCCAGACGGGCTCATACGCGATGATGATGTTTGCAAGGTCCTTCTTCTCGATACCTGCAAGGTCGAGCTTGATCTGCATGGCAACGATCTCGTCGGTGATGCCTGCCTGTCTTGCCTCCAGCAGCTCGCCCACGCAGAGAATGACCTTCAGCCCCTTGGCAAGGGCGGTCTTCGTGCGGAGGTTGACGGTCTCGTCGGTCTCACCGAAGTACTGTCTGCGCTCGCTGTGACCGATGATGACGTATTCGGCGCCTGCCTCCAGCAGCATATCCGCGCTGATCTCGCCGGTGTACGCACCGCTTTCCTTAAAGTGGACGTTCTGCGCGCCGATCTTGATGTTTGTGCCCTTGGCAGCTTCCGCTGCAACGGCGATGTCCACAAACGGGACGCAGAGGACGATGTCGCAGTTCTTCTTGTCTGCGACCATGGGAGCGAGCGCACCGACAAATGCGCGTGCGGCGCTCGGGGTCTGGTTCATCTTCCAGTTGCCCGCGATAACATATCTTCTCATTTTGCTTATAAAGATGCGGCGGCGCGTGAAGCGCCGCCGCACACAGTCTCCTTTGTTATTTCGGCTTATTTGTCTTCGAGGCAGGCGATGCCGGGCAGCTCAAGACCCTCCAGGAACTCAAGCGATGCGCCGCCGCCGGTGGAAATGTGCGTGATCTTGTCGGCAAAGCCGAGCTGCTCGCAGGCAGCCGCGCTGTCGCCGCCGCCGACGATGGTCGTTGCCTGACTCTCGGCAAGTGCCTTTGCAACGGCGATCGTACCCTTTGCGAGGATCGGGTTCTCAAACACGCCCATCGGTCCGTTCCAGACGACCGTCTTTGCGCTCTTTGCAGCGTCTGCATAGAGCTCCATCGTCTTCGTGCCGATGTCGAGACCCATCCAGTCTGCGGGGATCTCATTCGAGGGGACGACCTTCGTCTCGATCGGTGCGTCGATCGGATCGGGGAAGTCCTTCGCGATCGTGGTGTCTACGGGCAGCAGGAGCTTGACGCCCTTTTCTTCTGCCTTCTTCATCATATCCTTGCAGTAGTCGATCTTCTCGCTGTCCAGCAGGGAGGTGCCGACGCTGTAGCCCTTGGCTGCAAGAAAAGTGTATGCCATGCCGCCGCCGATGATGAGCGTGTCGACCTTGGTCAGCAGGTTGTTGATGACGTTGAGCTTGTCGGAGACCTTCGCGCCGCCGAGGATTGCCACAAACGGACGCTCGGGGCTCGAGAGGGCTTTGCCCATGATGCTGATCTCTTTCTGAATCAGGTAGCCGCAGACAGCGGGGAGGTATGCGGCAACGCCTGCGGTCGATGCATGTGCACGGTGTGCCGTGCCGAATGCGTCGTTGACATAGACTTCGGCAAGCGATGCAAGCTCTTTTGCAAATTCGGGGTCGTTCTTGGTCTCGCGCGCGTCAAAGCGGACGTTCTCAAGCAGGACGGCTTCGCCTTCCTTCAGGGCTGCGACCTTTGCCTTGGCGTCTTCGCCGATGATGTCCTTCGCGAAGGCGACCTTGCCGCCGAGCAGCTCATTGAGACGGTCTGCAACCGGCTTCAGCGTGAACTTCACGGGGTCGTTCTTCTTTGCCTTTGCCAGCAGCTCCGCCTTTGCGGCAGCTTGCTCAGCCTCAGGCAGCTCCTCGATCTTCTTTTTCTCTTTCTTGTCCAGACCGAAGCCCTCGGTGAAGATAGCGTGCGGCTTGCCCATATGAGAGCAGAGAATGACCTTTGCGCCGTGGTTCAGCAGATATTCGATGGTCGGCAGAGCCGCAACGATGCGCTTGTCGCTCGTGATCTTGCCATCCTTCAGCGGGACGTTGAAGTCGCAGCGGACGAGAACTTTCTTGCCCTTGACTTCGACGTCTTCAATGGTCTTCTTGTTGTACATGAAAATACACTCCTTTATATAAATTCTATTGAATTTCCTGTTTTGCCATCATCAATATAGCACAATTCTCTTGAAATTTCAACTGTATTTTGTTTATTTTTTGACGGAACAAGTGGGAAATTTCGCTTTTGGCAAAAACCCATTTACAAACCGCGGAAGATGGATTAAAATAAAGGTAGAAAATCAAGAGGAGACGATAGCATGACCGACGACTACAGCGCGCTTTCCGCCGTGTACGACGCCTTGAACGGCGACCTCGACTACGAGGGATGGGCGGACTATCTCGACCGCGAGATCCGCGCGCATGCGGATATCCCCGTAAAGCTCGTGCTTGACCTGTGCTGCGGCACGGGGACAATGACGCTGGCGCTTGACCGCCGGGGCTACGACATGACCGGCGTGGACCGTTCGCCCGAGATGCTCTCGATCGCACGGGAAAAGGCGGCTGCTGCCGGGCGCGGCGATGCCATCCTTTTTCTTTGCCAGGACATGCTCTCGTTTGAGCTGTACGGCACGGTGCAGGCGGTGGTTTCCACGCTCGACTCGGTCAATCATGTGGACGGCAAAGCCGACTTTATGCAGATGCTCTCGCTCGTGCACAATTATCTCGAACCCGGCGGGCTGTTTCTGTTCGACGTGAATGCGCCGTATAAATTCAGGGAGATCTACGGCACAAACGCCTATGTTCTCGAAGATGAGGGTGTGCTCTGCGCCTGGCAGAATCTCTATGACCCGCAGACGCGGCTGTGCGAATTTTTCACCAGCATTTTCACAGAGGATGCGGACGGGCGCTACACTCGCCGCGACGACTACGAGCGCGAGACCTGCTTTACGCCCGCCGAGATCCGCAGGATGCTGCAAAAAAGCGGCTTTGCGGTGATCTCGACCCACGGCGACCTCGACGGCAGCGCGCCCGCGCGCGACACCGAGCGCCTTTATTTCACCGCAAAACGGCTGTAACGCGGGATTTCGGAAAAACAAGAGGATTTACGATGGAAAACACGACAAAGATACAACAGGCACAGATCTTCCGCGCGATGACGCGGGACGGCAGCGCACGCATCCACGTCATCAACTCGACCGCCATGGTCGAGGAAATGCGGCGCATCCACAACACCGCGCCCACGGCGACTGCGGCAGCAGGCAGACTGCTGACGGCGGCGTCCATCCTCGGCTCGATGTGCGGGGAAAAACAGGACACGGTCAGCCTCACGGTCGCAGGGGACGGCATCATCGGCAAGCTGATCGCCGTCGGCGATTACTACGGCAACGCCAAGTGCTATGTCGAAAATCCGGCGGCGCATCTGCCCGTGCGGGCGGACGGCAAGCTGGATGTCGGCGGCGCCGTCGGCGCCGGGCGCCTGACCGTCGTGCGCGAATGCGGACAGGCAGAGCCGCACATCGGCACGGTCGAGCTGCGCAGCGGCGAGATCGCCGAGGATGTGGCGGCGTACTTTGCGGAGAGCGAGCAGATCCCGACGCTGCTGGCGCTCGGCGTGCTGGTGGACAAGGACGCCACCGTCCGCGCGGCGGGCGGCGTGCTCGTGCAGCTGCTGCCCTTTGCGGATGAGGCGGTCATTGCAAAGCTCGAGGAAAACGCGGCGGCGCTCACCAACGTCTCGCATCTGTTTGACGAAGGCAAGAGCCTCACGGACATTGCCGACATTGCGCTCCGCGGCATCGAATACGACCCCTTTGACGTCCTGGACGTCGATTACCGCTGCAACTGCTCGCGCGATCGCATGCAGCGCGCGCTGCTTTCGGTGGGCAAAAAGGATCTGCTTGCCATGTTTGCCGAGCAGGTCGCCGAGGGCAAGCCGGAGGCGCTGGAGCTGTCCTGCCGCTTCTGCAATGCGGCGTACAGCTTTACAAAGCGCGACCTCGGACTCGCGCAGGAAAGTTGATAAAAATTCACAGAAAAAACATTTACATTTTGATCGGAATGTGCTATCATATTGAAGTCTAACGACTACGGAGGACGGGAATGAAAAAAATTCTTTACGCGGCGCTCGTCACAGCGCTTGTTTTTGCGCTCGGCAGCTGCGGCGGCGACAAACCGCCCGTGACGACCGATCCTGTGGTGTCGTCCGACGTCACGACCGCGCCTGTCGTGACCGAACCGACCTCCGATACCCCGCAAAGCTCTGCAACCGAACCGACGGAGACGACCGAACCGACGGACACCACGGTTCCCGACGGTACGACGGCGACCGAACCCGTCGTGACCGAACCGACGGGTACGACGGCGACCGACGGCACGACGGTGACAGAACCTGTCGTGACCGAGCCGACGGATACCACGGCGCCTGCCGTTACCGACACGCCTATCGTGACGGAGGAATCGACAGAGACCTCCGGTGAGGATGCGCCGGAAGAACCGTTTGACTTTGCAAAGAGCGATCTCACGCCTTATTTTGAACTCGGCAAGTATCTCGGCATTGAGGTGCCGGTTGCGGAGGCGCCCCCGGTGACCGATGCGGACGTGGCGAAGCGGCTGACTGCGGCTGTGGCAAATCTGCCCGCCGAGGCGATGATCACCGGCCGTGCGGCGGAGATGGGCGATACGGTCAGCGTTGACTTTGTCGGCATGATGGACGGCGTCGCCTTTGAGGGCGGCAGTGCATCCGGCTTTATGCTGACGCTTGGCTCCGACGCGCTGATCGACGGCTTTGAGGACGGCATCTGCGGCATGCAGCCGGGCGAGGAAAAGCAGCTTGATCTGGTTTTCCCGGCGGACTACAACCCCGCGTATGCGGGCAAGGCTGCCATTTTCACGGTCCGGCTCAACCACATTTATCCCACGCCGAATGACGCGATCGCCGTACAGTACTGGAATGCGGAGTCGCTTGACGCTTACCGCGCGACGCTGCGCGCCGAGCTGGAGGGTGAGGCACAGGCGGCGTTTGAGATTGCCAAGGAGGAGGCGGCGTGGACCAAGGCGCTTGCCAATTCCCGCGTGATCCAATACCCCGAGGCGGCGCTGAATGAGGCGTTTGAGAACAATGTCCGCGTATACGAACAGCTCGCGGAGATGTATCATATGACCTATGAGGAGATCTTTCCGACCTTCTACGGGCTGTCGGTTGCGGATGCCGAGACCATTCTGTTCAACAGCGCCAAGAACCTGACGGCGCAGCGCCTGCTGCTCTATGCCGTGTCCAAGGATATGGGGCTGGACGTGTCGGACGAGAAGTTTGATGCGGAGCTGGCGGCGACGGCGGCTGTGCTCGGGCTGGACAGCGTGGATACGCTGATCAAACAACTCGGCAAGTCGAAGACCGCGCTCAAAGAGGACAAGCTCTATGCCGAGGTCATCACGAAGATCACGGCGGAGGCAAACTTCGTTGTGAGCGCTTCGTGACCGGAAAATACGAAAAATTCTTAAGTTTAAGATAAAAAGGAAAGCGACATGAAAAGATTTCTGGCAGTGACGCTTGCCGCCCTGATGCTGCTTACGGCGGCATCCTGCGGCAAAAAACAGAAAGAAGAGACCACCGCGGATTCAACGACGGATACGTCCGAGACGACCGAAGCCACCGAATATACGCCTGCCGAGCAGAACTGGCCCGACGGCTTTGACTACGCTTCGATCAATCTTGCGGAGTATGTCAAGCTCGGCAAATACAAGGGCTTGACCGTCACGCTGACGACCTCGAGCGAGATCACCGACGCCGATGTGAAGAAGTACATCGAGGATGTGCGCACGCAGCACAGCCGCTCGGTGGAGATCACCGACCGCGGCGCCAAGGACGGCGACGAGCTGGTCATCGACTACGAGGGCACGCTCGACGGCGTTGCCTTTGAGGGCGGCACGGCAACCGGCGTGACGCTGACGCTCGGCGCGGGCGGCTGGATCGACGGCTTTGAAGAAGGCATGGTCGGCATGCAGGTGGGCGAGGTCAAGACGATCGACGCCACCTTCCCGAATCCCTACAAGAACAACGAGGACCTCGCGGGCAAGACCGTGCAGTTCAAGATCACGCTGCACTCGATCACCGAGACGGTCATCCCCGAATACAACGACACCTTCGTCCGCGAGAACTTTGATTACGCAACGATGGCGGAGTATGAAGCCTATGTCCGCAAGACGCTTGCAGAGCAGCGGCAGGACGAGATCGCCGCGGAGAAACAGTCCGCCACGATCGCCGTCGCCGTGGACAACGCCGAGGTGCTGAAGTACCCCGAGGGCGTCGTCGAGGACTATATGGCGCAGCAGATCGACTATGTTCGCTACTATGCGACGACGTACGGCATGAGCTACGAGGACTTTGTCTCGGCAGCACTCGGCATGGATACTGCGGCATATGAGGCGGAAGTACGCAAAAGTGCGGAGCAGTCGGTCAAGGAAGAGCTGGTCATCTGGGCGATCGCCGAGGCGGAGAACTTCACGATCAGTGAGGAGCGCCGCGCCGAGGAGCTGAAATCCCTGCTTGCCTACTATGACTATGAGGATCTTGCATCCATGTGCGAGGCATACGGCTTCAGCGAGGACTATATGAACAGAACCATGACCTACTCGATCTATTATGTCGACGTCATGGATATGCTGGTAGAAAACGCAACCTTCAAGGGTGCGAAATAATAAGGAGATTATACACCATGAAAAAGACACTTGCACTGATCCTGACCGGCGTTTTGCTGGTTCTGTCTCTTGCCTCCTGCGGGAGCAGCAAAGACTATGTCAACTATGCAAACACCGACCTCACGGCTTATGTGACTCCCGGCGCATACAAGGACCTCACGGTCGAGCTGCCGCATGTTGACCCCGTGGACGACGCAGCGGTTGACGCCGAGATCGACAACGTTCTGGACGCACACAAGGACCTTGTGACCGTGGAGCGCGCGGCTGCCAACGGCGATACCGTCAATATCGACTATGTCGGTTCGATCGACGGTGTTGAGTTTGAGGGCGGCGCCGACACCGATTCCGAGCTGGTGCTCGGCGAAGGCGGCATGATCGAGGGCTTTGAGGCGGGCATCGTCGGCATGACCGCAGGCGAGACCAAGACGGTCGAAGCCGTCTTCCCGGATCCTTACAGCAGCAATCCCGACCTTGCAGGCAAGACCGCACAGTTCAAGATCACACTGAATTCCGTCAAGGAGGCGGTCAAGCCCGAACTGACCGATGACCTCGTGGCAGAGCTGGTGAGCGACAGTCACAACCACGTCGACGACGAGCACAAGGACACCGTCAAGACGGTGGAGGACTACCGCGCATATGTCCGCGAGCAGCTGGAAGAGACCTACAACGACAACATCCGCAAGAACCAGTATCTCTACACCTGGACCGCGATCGTCAACGGCTGTGAGGTCAAGAAGTACCCCGAGAGCGCCGTCAAGAAGCTGGGCAAGGATCTCTACAACTATAACTACACTTGGTTTGTTGCATCGGGCTACGGCAACTACGGTCTGACGCCCGCCAACCTTGGCATCACCAAGGAGAACTGCAACAAGCAGGCACGCGAGACCCTGAAGGAAGAGCTTTGCCTGTGGGCGATTGCCAAGGCGAACAACATCACGGTCAGCGATGAAGAGTACACCGCAAAGCTGAACGCGCTGGTCGAGAGCGTCAACGAGGGCCTTTCGGAGGGGACGACGCCCTACACGGCGGAGACCTATCTGAAGACCACCTCGCGCCAGAGCATTGAGACCAAGGTTCTCTATGACAAGATCGTCGGCGAGGCGGTTGCGTCCGCAACCTTCACCGAAGCGAAGTAATTTCTCATGAAAATTCGTTCAAAAAAGAAGCCGGAACCGGCTTCTTTTTTGTTTGAAATCGCACATGCATATTCCCGAAAATAAGCCTTGCCGCAGGGGACGCTTGACGGCAATGTGCGGTTGCTGTATAATAAAACCGTAAAGTTTTAACCCATGGAGGTTTTACAATGAAAAAGCTGATCTGCATGATGCTGGCTGCACTTCTGGCGGTTTCGGTCCTGCCCTTTGCGGTTTTCGCAGCGGACACGCCGAGCGATCTGCCCTATGTGACAAACAGCGCATTTGTGTTCATGGATTATGCCGGCGGCACGGATGCCGCAACCGGCAAGTCCGCAGCCACCGCGAAGAAGAGCTTCGGCTCGCTGACCGGCAAGGGCGGAATGGGGGCTGTCGCCAAGGGCGGCACGATCATTCTCAGCGGCAAGGCATATGTCGGTGTCGATTATACGATCAAGGTGCCCGGCACGGTGCTGTTTACCTCCAAGTATGCGGGCGTTGACTATATGAAGAAGGAGCCCGCGTCCAACCCCGACACCGGCTTCAAGATGAAGACGGGCGTGAGCTTCACGCTTCAGAGCAACGTCATTTTCGATGATATGATCCTGTTTCAGGAGGCTGCCACGCCGGCTGTGATCACGGTTGCAAGCGGCGCGACGCTTGTCATTGGCAAAAATATCGTCACCATGTCCAAGACCGATGCCAAGATGAAGATCATGGTGGAGGAGGGCGGTCGCCTGATCCTCGGCGGCGGCGATTTTGACATTGAGAACAACGGCGGCGAGGTCTATGAAGGCTACAACTACGATTACAACAAGGCGGCGCAGGAAGAAGTCAAGCCCGAGGAAACGCCGGATTACAGCGGCGAGGCTGCGGGCGTCGGCTACATCGACTTCAACGGCGGCAACAACGAAAATGACGGTCTTTCCGCCGCAAAGGCGAAGAAGCAGCTGCTTTCTCCCGAGTCGAACGGCGCGCTTTCCATCGTCCGCGGTGGCGGCACGCTGGTGGCGTCCGGCAGATTCTATCTCGGCTCGGATTTCACCATTCCGAAGCTCGGCGGCTATCTGACGATCACCGGCGCGTATGACGGCAAGAGCTATGTCAACCGCGAACCCGCGACCAACCCGGCGGGCGGTGTCATCAAGATGGCGACCGGCAAGACGCTCACCATCAACACCGATGCGCGGCTGGACAACATCCTCCTCTTCCAGGAGGGCGCATCACAGAATACCATCTGCGTCGGCGCGGGCGCAACCGTCACGTTCGGCAAGGGGGTCGAGTGCCTGACCAAGCAGGCGTTCAACGCACGTCTTGTGGTGGACGCGGGCGGCATTGCGATCTTCGAGGGCGAAATCCCGTTTGAGTCGGTCGAGGGCGACGGCATTGTCGTCGTTGATGGCGCGGGCGCAGGCAAGTTTGCACCCACCCGCAGCTACACCGGCAATTTCACCGACGTGCCCGAGAACGCATGGTTCTACACCTATGTCAAGACGGCATACGAATATGCGCTTGCCAACGGCACAAGCGCGACCAAGTTCTCCCCCAACGGCAAGTTCACGGTCGCGCAGGCACTGACTGCGGCTGCCAACATTCATGTTGCCTACACCGGCGGCAGCATCAACACCGCAGGCGCGAAGAACTGGTATGATCCTTATGTGGATTATTGTGTCGCAAACGGCATCGTCAGGGCGGGTCAGTTTGCGGACTATAACAAGAACATCACGCGCGGCGACATGGCGATCGTCTTTGCAAGCATCCTGCCCGCCGAGGAATACACCGCCGTCCGCGACGGCGCATGCCCCGATGTGACCGATGCCATGCCCTGTGCGGCAGCCGTGCAGAAACTGTATCGCGCCGGCATCGTCGGCGGCGATGCAGGTACGGGCAACTACCGTCCGAACGACGAGATCGCCCGCTCGGAGGCGTGCGTGATCTTCACCAGGATTGCCGCCACCGAATACCGCGCCAAATAAATGCGGCGTAAAAAAGGCGCAGAGCAAAGAGAGAAGCGACGGCTTCTCTCTTTTTTCGTCGAGCGTCGCTTCTGCCGTACAAAGTACGGCGACGAAACGCCTCTCGACAAATCTGCATCCTTTTTTTCTGCCGCATCCTGCGTCGTAAAAGGTGCATACCGGAAAGCAGCCCTGCGGGGCTGCTTTTCTTTCGCCGAGAGCCGCTTCTGCCGTACAAAGTACGGCGACGAAACGCCTCTCGACAAATCTGCATCCTTTTTTCCTGCCGCATCCTGCGTCGTAAAAGGCGCATACCGGAAAGCAGCCCTGCGGGGCTGCTTTTCTTTCGCCGACAGGCAAATTGCCATGCGGAGAATCGCCATGGTCTCTACAGATGTGTACGCATCTTAGGCTTCCCCCTTGGGGGAAGCTGGCGTGGTACACGCCTGATGAGGGGTAGGATGCGTTAGCATCCGTCTGTGCAGCCACATTCTGTGCTGCCGAGACGTCATTCTGACGAATGGCTGCCCTTCATTTGTCACAGGATGTTTCCCCCAAGGGGGAAGTCTCTCTCAAGTTGTGTGATGCGTCGCGCTTCTGCGGATTTGCGATCGCGCGAAATTTTGCAAGATTTGTTGAACTGCGCCTACGATTTAGGAATCTGCACAAATAATTTTATAAAATTTGTACAATAATGATATTGACTTAACGAGCCTCATATGCGAAAATGAAAACAACAAAGTGCGATGCGTGTATGGGCGCGTGCCGCACGGTCTATACTACAGTCAGTTTCAGTTTTTTTCAGGAGGGCATTTTTATGAAAAAGACACTTGCATTGGTTCTTGCCGCACTGGCGATCCTGCTTTGTTTCGCCGCCTGCGGGAAGAAAGACGACACACCGTCGGTCTATTATCTGAACTTCAAACCCGAACAGGACACCCAGTGGAAAGCACTGGCGAAGACCTATACCGAGAAGACCGGTATTCCGGTCAATGTCGTGACCGCCGCGTCCGGCAAGTATGAGCAGACGCTCACGTCTGAGATGGACAAGACCGAGGCGCCCACGCTGTTCCAGGTCAACGGTCCCGTCGGTCTTGCCAACTGGATCGACTATTGCTATGACTTCACCGGCAGCAAGGTGCTCGGCGAGCTGACCTCGAACGACTTCGCACTGACGAAGGACGGCAAGGTCTACGGCATCGCATACGTTTTGGAGACTTACGGTATCATCTACAACAAGGCATTGCTGAACAAGTATTTCGCCTCCGGTTTCGCAACCGTGAAGTCGATCGATGCGCTGAACAACTTCACGGCACTGAAGACAGTCGCCGAGGAGATTCAGGCGCACAAGGCGGAGCTGGGCGTGGACGGTGCGTTCACCTCGGCGGGCATGGACGGTTCGTCCGACTGGCGCTTCAAGACCCACCTTGCCAATATGCCGATCTACTATGAGTACAAGGATGAAGGCATCGGTTCGACCGCTGCGATCAAGGGAACCTATCTCGACAACTACAAGGCAATCTGGGATCTGTATATCCACAACGCAACCTGTGATCCCACGACGCTTGCCGGCAAGACCGGTACCGATGCCGAGACCGAATTCAAGACCGGCAAGGCTGTCTTCTATCAGAACGGTACCTGGGCATACGGCTCTGTCAAGAAGGATGAGAAAGGCGTAGGTCTCACCGATGACGAATTCGGTATGCTGCCGATCTATATCGGCGTCAAGGGCGAAGAGAACCAGGGTCTCTGCACCGGCTCCGAGAACTACTGGTGCATCAACTCCAAGGCAAGCGAAGCGGACATCAAGGCAACGCTTGACTTCCTCTACTGGGTTGTGACCAGTGAAGAGGGCACGACGGCACTGGCAGACGAAATGGGCTTTGTAGCGCCCTTTAAGGCAGCCAAGGCTGCAAGCAACCCGCTGGTTGCCATCTCCAACGAATATATCGCCGAGGGCAAGACGTCCGTCAGCTGGAACTTCTCGTCCATCCCGTCCGAGAACTGGAAGAACGGCGTGGGCACGGCGCTGACGCAGTACGCGGCAGGCACCGGCTCGTGGGACAACGTTGTCAGCGCGTTTGTCAACGGCTGGGCAACCGAATACAAGTCTGCAAATCCGTAAAACGGACTGTGAAAAAAAGCACAGACATCTTTTTTCCCGCGTCCGGCTAACCGATTCGAAAGGTGCTGTAAAAAACGACTGTTTTTTACAGCACCATTTTCGGAATCGGGCTCGATTTGTGACAAATTTATCCTCAAACGGAGGCAGGGTATGAACAAACGGCAACTCAATCGGTATTTCCCGATTTTCGTTCTCCCGACATTCGTCGCCTTCTGCATCGGATTCATCTATCCGTTTCTGCACGGTATCTATCTGTCGTTTTGCACGTTCAAGACGACCAGCGACGCGAAGTTTGTCGGCATCTCCAACTATATCAAGGCATTTGCCGACCCCGGTTTTCTGCACGCCTTCTGGTTTACGGCGCTGTTCACCGTGGTGTCGGTCATTGCCATCAATGTGCTGGCGTTTCTCGTCGCCTATGTGCTGACCAGCGGCATCCGCGGCGCCAATGCGTTCCGCACGGTATTCTTCATGCCAAACCTGATCGGCGGCGTCATTCTCGGCTATATCTGGCAGTTGATTTTCAACGGCATTCTGCAGAATTACAGCACCAACATCAAGCTGAATGCAACCTTCGGCTTCTGGGGGCTGATCATCCTGCTCTGCTGGCAGCAGGTCGGCTATATGATGATCATTTATATCTCGGGGCTGAACAGCATCCCGGATTCGCTCTATGAGGCGGCGCGCGTGGACGGCGCGACGCGCGGGCAGATCCTGCGCCGCATCACGCTGCCGATGATGATGCCGTCCATCACCATCTGCACCTTCCTGACGCTGACCAACTCCTTCAAGCTGTTTGACCAGAACCTCGCGCTCACCGCGGGCGAACCCGGCATTCAGTCGGCAGGCAACACGATCTATTCCACCGAGATGCTCGCGCTCAACATTTACAACACGTTCTATCAGAATGCCAACACGCGCGGCGTCGGGCAGGCGAAGGCGGTCATCTTCTTCCTCCTGGTTGCCGTGATCGCGCTTGCGCAGCTCTATGCAACGCGGAGAAAGGAGGTTCAGCAGTAATGACGAAAAAGCGTTTTCCCCTCGGCACGATCATCATGACCCTGATCTCCGTGGTCTATCTGTCCCCGCTTTTCATCGTGCTGATGAACGCCTTCAAGCTGAAGACCACCATCAGTGCAACCCCCTTTGTCTTCCCCAATGCGGACAGCTTCTGCGGGTTTGACAATTATATCCGCGGCATGACCTACGGCGACTTTCCGTTTTGGAAGTCGGCGCTCTACAGCCTTGTGATCACGGTGCTGTCCACGGCGGTCATCCTGCTGTTCACCTCCATGACGGCGTGGTTCGTTTCGCGTGTTGACAATGTGGTCTGCAAAGTTATATACTATCTGTGTGTCTTTTCGATGATCGTCCCGTTCCAGATGGTCATGTATACGCTGTCGAAGACGGCAGATACCCTGCATCTGAGCAACCCGCTCGGCATCGTGGTGGTCTATCTCGGCTTCGGCGCGGGGCTTGCGGTCTTCATGTTCTGCGGCTTTGTCAAGAGCATACCGCTGGAGATCGAGGAGGCAGCCAATATCGACGGCTGCGGACCTTTGCGTACCTTCTTCGGCATCGTTCTGCCGATCATGAAGCCCACGCTTATCTCGGTCTGCATCCTTGAGACCATGTGGATCTGGAACGACTATCTGCTGCCCTATCTTGTGCTGGACATCAAGAAGTACCGCACCATCCCGATCCACATCCAGTATCTCAACGGCAGCTACGGGCAGGTTGACCTCGGCGCGATCATGGCATTGATCGTCCTGTCGATCATCCCGATCGTCATCTTCTATTTCACCTGCCAGAAGCACATCATCAAGGGTATCATGGCAGGCGCCGTCAAAGGATGACAAACGGCGAAAAAAGCGCAGACCGAAAAGGGGAAGGATTTCCCCTTTTCTCCCGCCGATGTGCGTTTCTGCCGTACAGAGTACGGCGGACGAAGCGCCCATCGACGGTTCTGCATCTTTTTTCTCTCGTTTGTAATAAATCACATCAAAAACGAGTTTTTGATGTGTTGCAAGGGCGTGCATACTCCTTTACGAACCTGCGGTTCGTCGTGTGTTTGTCTTCGTCGGCTGAACACCGACGATTTCGCATTCGCGAAACCGACAAACATCACGCGCTCAGCCGCGCCGCCCTTTAAGGCGTAAAAAAGCCGGCACAGCCGTCTTTTTTACGGTGAATTATTTTCAAAGACGCTTTTACTTTTGCAGACAAGGAGAACACTCATGAGAAGCAGCGGCGTATTGCTCCACATTTCATCTTTGCCGTCGCCCTACGGCATCGGTACGCTCGGCAGGGAGGCGTATGCCTTTGTCGATTTCCTGCACCGCGCGGGGCAGCGATACTGGCAGATCCTGCCCGTCGGTCCGACCGGCTACGGCGATTCGCCCTACCAGTCCTTCTCCTCGTTTGCGGGGAATCCGTACTTTATCGACCCGGACACGCTGCGCCGCGAGAAGCTGCTGACCCGCGAAGAGATCGCGGCGGCGGATGCAACCGCAGGGGACGGACATGCTGTCGATTACGAAAAGCTTTACAATCTGCGGTTCCCGCTGCTGCGGCTGGCGTACACCCGGTTTCTCGAAAAGATTCCGGCGGATTTCTTCGATTTCTGCCGCCGCGAGAGTGCCTGGTTGGAGACCTATGCGCTGTTTATGGCGATCAAGGACGCCAAGGGCGGCGCGTCGTTTGAGACCTGGGAGGACGGGCTGAAGTTCCGCCGCGCGGCGGCGATTGACCGCGCCGAACGCAGGCTCGGGCGCGAGATCGGGTTCTACAAGTTCCTGCAATACACCTTTATGCGGCAGTGGAACGCCCTGCGCGCCTATGCCAATGCGCACGGCGTGCGCATCATCGGCGACCTGCCCATCTATGTTTCGCGCGACAGCGCCGACGTGTGGGCAAACCCGCGCGACTTCCTGCTCGACGAGAATCTCGCGCCGAAGCTGGTCTCCGGCTGCCCGCCCGACGCCTTTTCGGCGGATGGACAGCTCTGGGGAAACCCGGTCTATGACTGGAAGTACCAGCGCGCGCACGGCTATGACTTTTGGTGTCGCCGCATCGCCCGACAGGCGGATTTCTATGACGTGCTGCGCATCGACCATTTCCGCGGCTTTGAATCCTTCTATGCCATTCCGGCGGAGAGCAAAACCGCCGCAGTCGGTGCGTGGGAAAAGGGCCCCGGCATGTCGCTGTTCAACGCCGTGAAAAAGAAAGTCACCGATCTCCCCATCATCGCCGAAGACCTCGGCTATATCACGCCCGAGGTGGCAAAGCTGCTGGCAGACAGCGGCTATCCCGGCATGAAGGTGCTGCAATTCGCGTTTGACAGCCGCGAGGAGTCCAACTATCTGCCGCACACCTACAAAAGCGCCAATTCCGTGGTCTATGTCGGCACGCACGACAACGATACCGCCGAGGGCTGGATGCACACCGCCGCCCCCGCCGACGTCGCGTATGCCAAGCGGTATCTGAACCTCACGCCCGCCGAGGGGTATGCCTGGGGCTTCATCCGCGGCGCGGCGTCCACCGTGGCGGACACCGCCATCTATACGATGCAGGATCTATTGTCGCTCGGCAGCGAAGCGCGCATGAACACGCCGTCCACCACCGGCGGCAACTGGACATGGCGCATGGAAAAGATGCCGCGTCCCGCCCTTGCAAAGAAGCTCTATCGGCTCACCGCCGATTTCGGCAGATTGCCGAAAGAGGAACCGGAAGAAGAATAAGCAAAAAGCACGCCGAAAGGCGTGCTTTTTGCATCTTGAAACCGTTCCCTTTATATGTTATAATCTTACCTGACAAATCAAAATTTGTCAGGTAAGATTTTTAATTTCAGATGGAGGTGTAATGATAAATGAACGGGGAAATGTTTCAAATTGCATCTATCGTAGCGGCAAGTAAAAAAGCTATGCAGTCGAATGAACCGATTGCATATTTTCCGGCAACGTATGAAAACCATATAAAATTTGCGTTTTTACCCCAAATGGGATTTTGGGGGATGAAGCAATATACGGCACCAAATGTTTCGGCATGGTTTGAGCAAATCAGAAAAAATCAAGTGACAGATGTAAAGCTGCTTTGTCCATGTTCGGTGGAAGACAGAGGTCTTTTGGGATTTTCAAATACGACACAAAGTTCTATTTTATGTTTTCACAGAAACGGGAAGGTAACCTATTTCGTAGCCAATTGGAAATTCAGTTCTGTGCGGAAGAAATGGAACATTTTGTACTCTGAGCATGAATTGTCTGATCCGCCATCCGGAAAACCGCAGTTTGAAAACAACACGGATTCGTTCCGGGAAGTGTTATTATCAATCAGAGAATTAGCCGTAAAAATAGAGTGCGAAAATTTTGCACGTGTTTTCTCATCTGCGATAGACTTTCTGGATGGATCCGGCGAATATCCGGACAGAAGAAAATTCGGGTTGGAATTGCCACAGATTCCGCAGAAAAATCTTCAGATATTTGAAGCGGCAAGCATGGCAGATGTTTTCGGAGGAATGGGTTCTTGGAATGACAGTCCCCGGTATATGGCGCATGAAAAAGGGTTGGATAAAGAATACGAAGCACTTTCCGATGACTTGTTGAAGAACATAAGACTTGCAATTTTGTATGCGATTAACGAGTGGTAGGATTCTGTTCAGGATCTGACTTGGAAAGAAGCAAACTATGGATAGCAAGCAGACACTTCCGAAAAGAAAAGAACTTCGCATAAAACAGCATGATTACAGCTCCACCGGTGCCTATTTTGTAACAATATGTGTGAAGGACAAAAAACCGATTCTTTCAACGCTCACCCAACCGGTAGGGGTCGGCGCCCACGACGACCCGCGAAACGCAGCATCACCCGGCGAACCGCAAATACAATTGACAGACATCGGAAGAATCGCAGAAAAGAATTTGTTGTCCAGTGAAAATATACCGGGTGTGAAAATAGACCGCTATGTCATCATGCCGGATCATATTCACGCAATTATTTTTCTCGATTCCGAGCAATATATCAAACGGAGGGACGGGTCGTCGAGGGCGCCGACCCCTACCAATGAAATGCTGCCGCACGTCGTTCCAACTTTTAAGCGCTTTTGCAATAAGGAAATCGGCAGCAATCTTTTTCAACGCGGCTATATGGAGCATATTGTGCGGGAAAAGGAAGACTACGAAACGCGGGCAAGTTATATTTCTGCCAATCCGGCACGAAGGTATTATAGAGAACATCATACAGAATGCTGAAACGCAAGAAGCACGCCCTTCGGCGTGCTTCTTGCGTTATTGCGCGGCGTTGTCAGCGACCTGCTTTTCGTAGGGGGTTTCATAGGGCGTTTCGCCGAGCAGGACGCAGTCCTGCCAGAAGGCGGAATGTGCGGTCAACGCAGTCAGCGCGTCCGCGTCCATCGCTGCGATCGTATCAAATCGCAGCTGCAAGCCGTATTGCGCCGCCGTTTCGTTTAAGGTTTTCAAATCGCCGAAGTCCGTACCGACGGTCGCCATCATTTCAAGCAGGCTGTGTGTCTTCCAATTGTTATAGTCCCGGAATTGCTCCGGATATTGCTGCCGTAAATCATACTTCCAATCCCCGAGGCGCTCGGCATCCTCTTCCATCTTGGTATGCCGATCGACCAATTCCGCAAAGTAACGCTCGACCGCTGCCGGGTCATCGCCATACAGCAGATCGACCGGGTAGTCGTATTCTATACCGGGGACTGTGTTGAAGTCCTCAATGAACCGTTCTTTCGGATAGTTGAAGGTATGGATGAAGTTATACACGTTGGCAGTCGGATAGGGGCATTCGACAGTCGAGGGGTAATGCGCGAGAATCTCGGCGTTTGACCACGCTTCAAGGGTATCCGCGCCTACATAGGCAATCCAGGGGTCAAAATAGGAATGGTACAGCAGATTGTGCGCGCAGCATATCTGCGCGCAGAGGTCAAGCCCGCGTTCTTTTTTGATTCGTGCCGTTTCTTCGTTGTCAGCGACCTGTTTTTCGTAGGGGGTCTCGTATGGCGTTTCGCCGAGCAGGACGCAGTCCTGGTAAAAGGCGGAGTGCGCGGTCATGAGTTCTTTTTGCTCGTCGGCGCTCATTGCTGCAACCGCGTCAAAGTGCAGCGGTAAATCCTCGTTCAGCGATGCGTCCTGCGCAGTCAGGGCTTGCGCATCGCTCGGGTCAATGCCGACAATCTCCAGCATTTCAAGCAGACTGTGTTCTTTCCAGTTAACATAATCGCGGAGCTTGTCAGGGTATTTGTCTATCAGATTCCATTTCATATCACGCAGATGCATGGCTTCCTCGGCTTGCGCAGTATGCCAGTTTGTCCCTTCGCGGTAGTAAGCATCGACAGCTGCTGGATCATCGCCGTACAGCAAATCGATTTGATAATCATAGTTCACCCAGGGGTGCGTATTGTATTCCTCGATGAATCGCTCTTTCGGGTAGTTGAAAGTATGTATGAAAGTATACACATTGGTGGTCGGACAAGGGCAGCCGTTTTCATCCGGGCCGTGCGTATCGTGTTCAGTTTGATTCCATGTTATAAACGCGTCTTCGCCGACATATTCGATCCACGGCTGCGGATAGGAATGATACAGCTCGGCATGTATGCCGCACATGCCCGTACCGCCGTTTGCGGGCGGGAGTGTTTCTTCGGGTTGTGTTGTTGCTTCGGGAACTGTGGATGTAGCCTCAGCGGATGTTGTCGTTTCGGTTGTATTCTCCGTGACCGGGGGTGTCTCAACCTTGCCGCAAGCCGTGCAGAGCAGGCAGGCGACAAGCAGCAGGGTAAAAAGATGTATTTTCATAAGCACTTATTGGCGGGAAGCGCGCGTATGCGCGCTTCCCACGCTTTATTCATTGTGTGGCAAGCCCGGTCGCTGCGTTGTCGGCGACCTGCTTTTCGTAAGGGGTTTCATAGGGTGTTTCGCCGAGCAGGACGCAGTCCTGGTAAAAGGCGGAGTGCGCGGTCATGAGTTCTTTTTGCTCGTCGGCGCTCATTGCTGCAACCGCGTCAAAGTGCAGCGGTAAATCCTCGTTCAGCGATGCGTCCTGCGCAGTCAGGGCTTGCGCATCGCTCGGGTCAATGCCGACAATCTCCAGCATTTCAAGCAGACTGTGTTCTTTCCAGTTAACATAATCGCGGAGCTTGTCAGGGTATTGATCAAGCAAACTCCATTTCAGCGTGCGTAAAGATTCATTCGATTTGCGCAGTTTCCTGATTTCGTTTTGCGATATACGATAGTAAGATTCTACCGCCGCTGCATCATTGCCGTACAACAAATCAACCTGAAAACACCAGTCGATCGTTATGTCCGTATTGTATTGTTCGATGAAAACATCTTTTGGATAGTCGAATGCATGGATAAATGCATAGATGTTTTGCAATGAATATGGACAACCGTATTCATCCTCCGCAGAGGCGGATTCAGTTTCTGCAAACCATGCACGGAAAGCATCCTCGCCGACGGTTTCAACCCAAGTATACGGAAAACAATGATACAGCATATCGTGTACATAACAGGGAGAGGTTCCGCCGTTCGCGGGCGGGAGTGTTTCTTCACTTTGCGTCGTTGTTTCCGTTGTTGTCTCTACGGTTGCAGATGTGGCTTCTGTCGATGTGGTTGTCTCAGTTGTATCCTCCGTGACCGGGGGTGTCTCAACCTTGCCGCAAGCCGTGCAGAGCAGGCAAGCGGCAAGCAAAAGGGCGAAAATATGTTTTTTCATGATGGACAGTCCCTTTCTAACTAATATAATTTAACGGATCCAAAAATGCACCGATTTGCGAACTATCCCAGTTGACGACATTAGCGTCATTAGGGTCATTGCTCCGAGAAACCCACATAGGTGTATCTGTGCTTACTGAAACATGGACATGTACAGCTCCGCCATTCGTTCCAGTATTTCCGGCATAACCGATTTTTTGATGCGGTTCTATAGTTGCACCATCATTTACAAGATAACTGGTTAAATGCATATAGGTTGCATATAGTGAGCCGCATTGTATTTGCACAGTGTTTCCACATCCGGAAAATTCAGCGCGCTGCGTTACCTTGGCACTCTTATCAAAGATGCTATATACAATATCTGTGCTTTTTGCCGTGATATCCAATGCTTGATGAAACTCGATTCTGGAATCAGTAGCGTAGCGCCAACCGAAGTTTTGCGGGATCGTCACGTCCATGTATTTTTGCGGGCAAATGCGGGTGCAGGTTGCTTTGCAGGCCTCGGTGCAGCTACTGCTATGCCCCCAGATTTTCGACGCATCAAACCCGCTCAGCGGATCGTTGAGCATAGTGGTATTCCTGCGCGCCAGCGCGATGGTCACGTATTCGGTGGACGGTGTTACATACGCGCTGTACGACTTGGCGGCGTAGTCGTTTGCTACCACATTAACCGCGTATCGCGCCCCGGCGACTAACCCGGTATGCCGCACAAATCCATATGCATCTGTATAAAATGGCCCGTCCGGGTACATATCCACGTTTGCTCGGGAACGCTGTGCGTAGATATAGACGACCGCATTCCGAATCGGCTGCCCGGCGGTGTCCGTGACATAGACGCCGATGGCATTGGCGGGAATGGTCGGATAGTTTTTGATCCGCAGGCAATACTTGCTTGCGCCGCAACCGCTCTTTGCAAAAATGCGAATGTGGTACATTTTTCCGGCCGTCACGTTCATCCGGATCAGCTCGGCAGTATTGCCCTGATTGGAGGAAACTGCGATGCGCGTTATCCCATTCGGTTCGTAAACCTCCAGATCGTAATTGCACCCGGATGGGATGTCTCCGAGCCAGAAGTTTGCTTTCCCGGACTGTGTAAAAGAAATCCTCCACCAGTCTACATCTGTATTTGTGCGGATTGCGCCGTAGTTGATGTAGTCATCGTAGGTGCGTGTTGCATTGCTGTAGGTATCGTTCGGTTCGGTCTCGTGGATGGGGCTGCCGACGGCCAGCGGTGCGACGCCGGAATCTGTGCCGCCGATGGCCATGGGGTCATATGCGCCGGGTGTCAGAAGCAGCTGCAAGCAGAAACAAAGGGTCAGCAGGGCTGCAAAACCCGCCCTGTGCTGCAAAGTGTTTTTCATCATACGTGTCCTTTCTTTTCATCAACAATAGGTCACGCGCCCCGTGTCGGACAGGGCGCGGTGGTTTTACGGGCAGGTTTGATATGCAGTTTTGGAAATGGGTTCGCTGTCGCCGTTTAAGGTTGCGGTTGCGGTCAGCTCGGCTTTGTAGGCTGTGCCGCTGGTGCCGGTGAAGTCGAGATGCAGCGCAAGGACGCCATTTGCGGAAGTATCGTAAACATGATCGACAAAGATCCAGCCTGAGCCGGCTTTCCGATACACCGCCAGTTTGCCGGTGATTTTCGCGGAGAGGGAATCCTCCCGCATTTTTGCAGCGGCTGATCCTTTTGTGCCGCTGAAGTCGATTTGCACATCGACGACTTGTGCATTATCCCACAACGGAACGAGGATCGAATCGGCAAAAACGCCGATGCTGCAAGCGGTGGCGCACAGCAGCGCCAGAAGAATACAGATTTGTTTTTTCATTGTGTGTCCGTCCTTTCTTGTATATCAGGGCGGGCGAGGCAAACCTCCGGCAATGTCCGCACAAAACCACCCTCTGCTGAATATAACAATCGAGGAACGGGTTTCAATTCACTTTTTTGCAAAAAAATCAGAAAATTCGGATTTTTTCGTCAAAGCGGCGGCTTTTTGGTTCAGATCGTCCGCCACCTGATAGAGCAGGGCGTCGTCGCCGTCCTTCAGCGATACGGTGAAGGTGTAGCGATTGGACCAGAACAAAATTTTCGTGCCGCTTTCAAAGGCAAAGAGCTGCGCGGTGTAGCCGCCCTTCAGCGCCACCGTCGTGACCGTGCTGTGCTCGCTATCGAAAGCGTGGACAGCGTTCGGATTAATCGGGTTCTGATCATAGAAAAGCTGCTCGCCCTGTGGGCCGTCATAGCGATAGAACACAGAACTTGGGTTGTTGGCAATCTCCGTGGCCGTCCACCCCTGCGGCAGGTCGGGGAGAATCACCTCTTCGATGACGGACGGCGCGTCCTCGTCCGCCCCCACGTGCACGACGACATGATCCTCGTACCATTCAAAGAAGAAATTCCATACGGCGGCGCGGATCGGCTCGACGCACAGGAGCGCCGCGACCGTGAGCGAGAGCAGGATCGCCGCGCAGGCGGCGATGCGGCGCAGGCGCGTGCGGTGCGTCCGCGGTGTGCGCAGAGTATGGATTGCGCGCAGGATGCGCCGCTCGGTTTTGGCGCTGACTGCGGCGGCACTGGGGTCGAGCGCGTCAAAGGCGGCGACCTCTTTGTCGAGGCTGCGCTGCGCCGCGTCGCGGATGCGCGCGTCGGGATCGCGGTCATGTTCAGCGTTCAACAAAATACGCCTCCGTTTCGTTTTGGATTTTCGCAAGGCTGCGGCGCAGGGTGCTGCCCACCGTGGAGGGCTTGATGCCGAGCAGTGCGCCGATCTCGACGTTGGTGTGTCCGGCGTAATAGCGCAGCCAGACGATCTCCCGCGCGGGAGAGGGCAGGCGGTCGATCGCCCGGCGTAGCACGTCGGCCTGCTCTTTGGTGAGCAGCAGCCTTGTCGGATCGGCGTCCGTGTCCGGGATGTCCGCCGCCGGATGCAGCCCGTCGTCCGCGTCCATCGGCGCTTCCGGGATGATGTGCGCGCGCATGCGCTTCTCCCGCCGCAGGCGGTTGAAGCAGACGCTTCTGCTATATATAACTATATATAACAAGCAAGCGCTTGATTTCGATTTCGTCAGCTTGCACAAACTTTTTGCGGTAACGGATGACCAGCAGGAAGGTATCGTGCAGCGCGTCCTCGGCGTCGGCCTCGTTTTTGAGGATGCTCTGCGCCAGCAGCTTCATCTTTGGCGCATAGGTGAAAAACAGACGCCGCAGCAGCTCGCGCTCGTCTTCCTGCGTGATTTCGTCGATCATCAGCAGAATCGGCAGCATCGGAAAAACACCCCCTTTTTGCTTCATTCTACCACAGGAAAAGGTTTTTGGCAAGATACACAAACATGCTCGCCTGCAAACACAAAAGAACACGCCGGAGGCGTGTTCTTTTGGTTTTATGATGCTTGCTTACTTCAGCTCAAGCAGCGAGGGATCCCACATGGAGGGGGCTTCGTAGCCGAGCAGGTTGACGGTGGTGGCGGCGACATCGGACAGACCGAAGTTTCCGTCGTCCGCCTTGACGGTGTAGGCGTCCTTCGAGAAGTTGTCGTAGATGATGCAGGGGACGCGGTTGAGCGTGTGGCTGGTCTTGGCCTTCATCGAGCCGTCGGCTGCATGCTTGACGTTGCCCTTCTTGTCCACCTCGTACATCTCGTCGGCGTTGCCGTGGTCGGCTGTGATGATCGCTGCGCCGTGCAGCTTGTCAACGACCTTGAGGATGCGGGCGAGGCAGAGATCCAGCGCCTCCATCGAGCACTGGGTTGCCGGGAAACTCCCGGTGTGGCCGACCATGTCACCGTTCGGGAAGTTGACGCGCAGGCAGCGGTACTTGCCGCTCTCCAGGCATTCGATCAGCTTGTCGGTGATCTCGGCGCACTTCATCCACGGGCGCTGCTCGAAGGGGACGACGTCCGAGGGAATCTCGATGTAGGTCTCGAGCTTGTCGTTAAACTTGCCGGACTTGTTGCCGTTCCAGAAGTAGGTGACGTGGCCGAACTTCTGCGTCTCGGACATCGCAAGGATGGTGATGCCGGTGTTCGTGAGGTATTCGCCCATCGTGTTGGTGATCTCGGGCGGATTGACGAGGTAGTGCTTCGGGATGTGCTGGTCGCCGTCGTATTCAAGCATGCCGGCGTAGACCACCTTGGGGTAACGCACGCGATCGAATTTGGTGAAGTCCGCGTCGTCAAACGCGCGGGAGATTTCGATCGAACGGTCGCCGCGGAAGTTGAAGAAAATCACGCTGTCGCCGTCCTCGATCGTGCCGACCGGCTTGCCGTCCTCGGCAATGACGAAGGCGGGGAGATCCTGGTCGATCACGCCGAGCTCGCGGCGGTAGGTCTCGACGGCTTCCGCCGCCGATGCAAACTGTCTGCCCTCGCCGAGCACGTGCGTCTTCCAGCCCGCCTCGACCATCGGCCAGTTTGCCTCATAGCGGTCCATTGTGATCTGCATGCGTCCGCCGCCCGACGCGATCTTCACGTCAAAGTCGGCGCTCCGCAGGTCTGCGAGGAAGGCTTCAAAGGGATTGATGTAGTCGAGCGCGCTGGTCTCGCCCACGTCTCTGCCGTCGAGCAGGATGTGGATGCGGACAGTCTTCACGCCCTCTTTCTTCGCTTCGGTGAGCATCGCCTTCAGATGGTCGATGTGCGAGTGCACATTGCCGTCCGAGAACAGACCGAGAAAGTGCAGCGTCGAGCCGTTCTTTTTCACGTTTTCGATCAGCGACTTCCAGGTCTCGCCCGCGTACATTTTGCCGCTCTCGATCGACTGGGAAACCAGCTTTGCGCCCTGCGCAAAGACCTGACCCGCGCCGAGCGCGTTGTGCCCGACCTCCGAGTTGCCCATATCGTCGTCGCTCGGCAGACCGACCGCCGTGCCGTGCGCCTTCAGCTTCACCATCGGGTATTTTGCCATCAGCATGTCCAGCGTCGGCGTATTTGCCGCCGCAACGGCGTTTGCCGCATTGGCGGGCGCCAGACCCACACCGTCCATGACGATGGTGAGCACAGGACCTTCCACGCCGCGGAAAGCGGCTTTTTTCAGAACTTTGTCCATCAATTTATCTCCTTTTTTCATTCATTTTTATTCTACCTAATAGTATATCCTTTTTTTTCGGATTTTCAAGGGAAATCGTTAAATTTTTACCTATTCGGCGTTGCCGGTGCTGAACAGAACGTTTTCGCCGGCGAGGGAGAGAATGCCGTAGCTCGGTTTGCCTTCGCGCGGCTCGCCGATGCTGCCGGGATTGAAGAGGTAAATGCCGCTTTCGGGGTCGTATTCCTCATGCACAAGATGCGTGTGCCCGAAGAGCGCGATGTCCGCGCCCGCACGGCGCGCGGCGGCGAGCAGCGCGCCCGTGCCGCTCTTGACACCAAAGCGGTGCCCGTGGCAGAGAAAGAGGTTGTGCCCTTCGACGGCAAAAATCGTTTCACTCGGGTAATCGCCGTCGAGGAAGGTGTCGCAGTTGCCGCGCACGGCGACGAACGCCATGTGCGGCGCGAGCCCGCGCAGATATTCGATGTGGCGTGTGCCGTCGCCGAGAAAGAGGCAGGCGGTGCAGTCGGTGTGCGCCGTGACCACGGCGGCGGCGCGGCGGACGTTTCCGTGGATGTCCGAGAGAACGAGCAGCTTTTCCATCAGTCTGCCGCCGTTCTGTCGCGCACCTTGGCAAAATAGTCGGTGTATAGCATCTCGGTGGCGACGGTGAATTTGTTTTTGACGTAGGTGTTCAGGCGTTCGACCGCGGCGGCATCGACCGGCGCGTCGGTGCGCGGCGTTGCCGTGCCGCTCTCGGCGTCGTAATAGATGGTTTCGGTGACAAAGCTGCGGTCGCCGAGGATGGCGATGTGCTCGCCCTCGGCAAGGATGTCGCGCCCCGAAAGCAGGCGGGAGTCATAGGGCAGACCGAGCAGATTTGAAACAGTGGGCAGCACGTCGAGCGTGGAGCAGGGGGCGTCCACCGTGACGGGCGCGGTCATGGACGGGCTCCAGATGTAAAGCGCGCTGCGGTATTTGTCGGCGGGGGCTTCCAGCGTTTTGCCCGCCAGCTCGGAGAGCTTGCCCAGCCCCAGGTTGTAGGGGTAGTGGTCGGCGGTCAGCACGATCAGCGTCTTGTCGGCAACGCCCGCGTCGGCAAGCATTTTGTTCATGGTCTCAAGGGCGTATTCCAGCTCCTCCTGGCAGGAGATGTAGGCGCGGGTCGCCGTGGAATAGGGCAGACCCTCGGATACCGCCTTGTTTTTGATCGCCATGTCGTTGGAGGTGAAATTGTAGTACATGTGCCCGCTGAACGTGAGGTAGTAGGCGTGGAAAAGCGGAATGTTGCCGCTTTCGTCCGGGGTCAGCAGGTCGGGCAGGGTCTGCTCGATCATGGAGACGTCCGAGGTCGGCCAGTCGCTCACCTTTTTCATGCCGCGGAAAATTGCCTTGAAGTCGTAGCCCATGTTGGGGTGCGTCTTGTCGCGGCCGTAGTAGTCGCAGAAGTAGTTGTGCACCGCATAGGTCTTTGCGCCGAGGGCACGGTACTGGTTGCCGAGCGCGTAGGGCAGCCAGTTTTCCTTGGCTGCGGTGAAGCTGTTGAAGTCATAGAAGTTCTTCCAGCCGCGCCCGAGCAGGGAGGTGTCGGGCAGGAGCCCGAGACAGAGGGCGTACTCGCCGTTGGAGGTGTTGTCGCAGACGGTGTTGTAGTAGTCGGTGAAGATAAAGCCCTCGGTCGCCATTCTGTAGAGCGCGGGGGTGCGCTCGGCATCCACCAGGTAGGGTGAGAAAGATTCGCAGCAGAGCAGAATGAGGTTGTAGTCCTTGAACATGCCGGTGTAGGCGTTCTGCCGCGTGCCGGACTGCGATGCGAAATAGCTGTCCAGCGCGCGCACGCGGTCGTCGCTCTCAGCGGCGGCAAGCGCCGCAAAGTCGGTGTCGGTCACGTTGTAGGGGTAGACCGTCTCGGGGATGTCCGGCTGGGTCACGGGTGTCTCCGGGTCGGGCGTAGTCGCTGTGGTCGCCTCGGTCTCGATCAGAGGCGCTTTTTTCTTTGTGCCGAAGAGCATGCCGCGCGCCTCGATGCGCGCCGAGGTCAGCACGCCGAACTGCCGCTCGCTCATTTGCAGCACGAAGGTGTCGTGATAGAGGTCGTAGGGGGCGTAGTTCTGTCTGCCGCCGAGGGGCAGGCAGAGCACCGTGCCGAAGTGCAAAGCAAGAAAGAGAACGCCGAGGATCGCCGCTGCGCGAAGACTGCCGCGCCCGGCAAAGAAGCGCGCTGCCGTCAGCCAGACGAGCGCCATCAGCGGCAGAAGCAGCAGCGCGAGCGCGCCGAGACATTCGCGAATACCGAGCGCCGTTTCCGCGCCGAAGCTGTCAAGCGCCGCTGCGCCCATGGCGATCTGCGTCAGCGAGAAGAAGGAATCAAAAATATGTTCGTAGATCAGCTGCGCCGCATAAAGCACGGTCAGAAATGCGGTCAGCACAAAGGAGACCACCGTGCCGACGCGCCCGCCCATGCTGCAAAGCAGCGCAAAAAGTGCCGACGCCGCACCGGTGAAGGCAAGCAGCCAGATTGTGGGCAGCGGATTGCCGAACGCCGCCGCACGGACGACGCCCTCACACCACAGGATCGAGACGAAAAAATACAGAAAGCGTCGGAACGCCGGTTTTTGAAAGAAAGTCATAAAGGTCACCACCTGATTTTTCATTATATCAGTCGGTGCGCGATTTGTCAATTGCAGCATATACTGAAAACAGCAAGCTGCGGCACGGTAACGGCTATGCAAAGATACATATCGCTGCTCTTTGCCGTACCGTTCTATCCAAGCCTTCCCCACCGGGGAAGCCAAAGTGACGAAAGGATGGCTGTATATGAACATTGACAAGAATCTGCTGGAGACCATGGCAGGGCTTGACGATGCGACGCTTGTCGCATCGATCCGTGCGATCGCCGCCGCAAGCGGGGTGGATCTCACGGGCGCGACCTTTGAAAAATCGCAGCTGGATGCGCTCCGCACTGCTATGCGCGGCGCGTCGGATGCGGATATTGCGCATGCCAAGGACATTCTGAAAGGCTATCGTAAAGAGGGAAAAGAGGGCTGAGCATGGCAGACAGTCCCGAGAAAAGCATCGGCGATCTGCTCGGCAGCGGCGGCATCTCACAGCTTTTGCAGAATCCCGAGATCGCGGCAAAGCTGCCGCGCATCATGGAGGCGCTCGCCCCGGTCATGGCGGAGATGAAAGCCGAAAAGGCGGCGGGCACAGCCGTAGCCCACGCTGCCGCGCCGACGGATGGGGTGCAGGATGCGCCGCCGGAAGCTGCACCCGCCGCACAGGCGGCAGCCGCATCGGCAACCGCCGCGCCTGCCGCATTGCCCGCATCGGCGGGCGCAAAGCCGACCTCTGCCTCGCGGCGGATGGCGCTCCTGCGTGCGCTGTCCCCCTATCTGTCCGAGGAGCGGCAAAGCGCACTGGACACGGTGATGAAGGTGTCCACCCTGCTTGATCTCTTGTCGGAGGTGATGTGATGTACATCAGCGTACCGAAGAATTACGGCGGCAACGCCTTCCCGCATCCGGATGCAAAGCCGCGGGGAGAGGGCGGCGGGATGCAGCGACCCGTTCCGCCGTTTGCGTATTACGTCGCTCAGGCTCAGCCCAAGCCGCCGCCCCCGCCGCCGCGCCCGATCATCCACAGCGGCGCGCCGACGCCGGTTGCCCCGCTCGGCAAGATCCCGCGCGACTGCCCGCCGCCTCCGCCGCCCGACTGCGGCTGCCCGCCGTCGTGCGAGGGTTGTGAGCCGTGCGGGGAGCATGCGCCGGAGGAGGGGCAGTGCCCCTGCGGCGATGCGCCGCCCTGCCATGCAGAAAACAAGAATCCGCTGACCTGCCTGTTTGAGGCGCTGCGCGGGCGGAAGAAGTCCGGCTTTGACGCAGATGATTTTCTCCTGATCGGGCTGATCGCCCTGCTCATGGGCAAGGAGGGCAGCGAGGACATCGTGCTGATCCTCGCGCTCTTGCTGCTGGTGTAGGCGGGATGAGGTGCATCCCCGCTGCTTTGCGAAAGAACACCTCATCCGTCACAGGATGTTTTCCCATCGGGAAAACTCCGCGAGACGCATCGCGTCTCGTCCGCCTCTCCTCCCCATCGGGGAAAGCTGAAATGCGGTCGGGAGCAAGCCCCCGCCCAAAAAGAAAACCGCCGCACGGCGGTTTTCTTCCTTACACGCATCACTTTTTCACTTTACCCTTTTTCTACACCCCACGGGGTCATGGCAAGGCGGATGAAGAATCCGCGGTCATGCCCGCAGACCGGGCAGAGCTCCGGCGCTGCTTTGGTCGTCTGTACATGTCCGCAGTTCAGGCACATCCAGGCGCATTCCGCATCTGCGATGAACAGCTTGCCGCTCTCGATGAGCTCCGCAAATTTCGTGAACCGTTCGCCGTGCAGCTGTTCGATCGCCGCGATGTTGCGGAAGTCGGCGGCAACCTTGAGAAAGCCTTCGCGCTGCGCCGTTTCGGCAAACGCCGCGTAGACCTCGTCGTGCTCCTTGCGCTCGTTTTCGGCGGCGTAGCGCAGAAGCCCCGCCACCGAGGCGGTCAGATTGACCGGATAGCCGCCGTCCGCGGCGATGTCGGTACCGTCAAATGCCTTGAGATGGTCGTAGAACACCTTGGCGTGCGCCTGCTCCTGCTTTGCCGTGAAGCGGAACGCCGCCTCCACGACATAGAGCTTTTGCTCGCCCGCCGCCTTGGCGGCAAAATCGTAGCGGTTGCGCGCCTGGCTCTCGCCCGCAAAGGCGCGCATCAGATTGGTTTTGGTTTCGCTTGTCTGAAAATCCGTGCTCATAAAAAAACTCCTTTCAAGCCAACGCTTGAAAGGAGTATGGACAGGCTTTTGCAAAATCATGCGCAGAGATCCTCCGGGTTGATTCCCCGCGCGGGGTCAAGCGGGTCGGCGTTCCTCCGTATTGACGTAAAATGTAAATCCCCTTTTTCACGGGCGCGGCTTGACTTGCCCGCGCGCGGGCGATATAATATAAGAAGTACAAGATCGGAAAGGTACGGACATGGAACAGAAGAAAACAGTCGTTCTGATTGCATTCTACAACGTCAAGGCGCTCGGCGTGCGCTATCTCGAGACCGCGCTGGAAAAGGGCGGGTATCGGGTCAAGGTCATCTTCTTCAAGGGCTTCAACAGCCAGGACCCCGAGGTCTGCACGGCGCGCGAGGTCGAGCTCTGCGTGGAGGAGGTCACAAAGGAGAACCCGGTCTATGTCGGACTGTCGGTCATGAGCTCGATGTATCTCGAGTCGGTCGAGCTGCTCTGCGACGGGCTGCGTAAGACCGGCATCCCCATGATCTTCGGCGGTGCGTTTGCCTCCATGTTTCCGGACCGCATGCTCGATCTCGGCGGCACGTATGTGGTGCGCGCCGACGGCGAGATCCCGATGGTCAAGCTGGCAAATGCCATTGCCGCGGGCGAGAGCGGACGTGCCTTCCCCTCGGTCTGCTATCGGGATGACGACGGCAAGGTCGTGGTCAACCCCATCGGCGACCTGCTTGAGAATATCGACGAATACGGGCTGCCCACCATCAATTCCAAGGAGGCGTGCTACATCGAGCACGACACCGTGACCTACGGCGACCCGCAGCTCTCCTCGATGAGCTATGAGGTCATCGCGTCGCGCGGCTGCCCGTTCACCTGCTCTTATTGCAGCGTCATCAATCTGCACCGCATGTTCCCGAAGGGCGTGAAGTATGTGCGCACCCGCTCGGTCGAGAGCGTCATGGCGGAGCTGATCGAGGCGAAGAAACAGTTCAAAAAGCTGGTGTTCGTCCACTTCTACGACGAGATTTTCCCCAATTCACCCGGTTGGATCGACAATTTCATCGTGCAGTACAAGAAGTACATCCATCTGCCGTTCACCATCTGGTCGCATCCGAAGATGGTGCGGCTGGACGAGCTGCAAAAGCTGGTTTCGGTCGGGCTTGACGAGGTCATCATGGGCGTGCAGTCGGGTTCGCCCTATATCCGCCGTGAAATCTTTCATCGCTACGAGACGCAGGAGGACATCATCCGCGCCACGCAGATCATTCACGACAGCGGTGTGTACTGGGCAAGCTACGATTTCATGTTACAGCACCCGTTTGAGAAGATCGAGCACCTGAAGGAGACCTATTACCTCGTGCGTGAGATGGCGATGCCGATGGAGCTGCAGCTGCACGGGCTGAACTTCCTGCCCGGCACGGATATTGTCGATATGGCAATCAATGCGGGGCTGATCTCCCGCGAGGAAATGGATAAGATCATGTACGCGCCGATGAAGGAGCAGTTCGCCGCTTACTGGAAGCGGGAGGACGAGCGGGAGAGCCGCCTGTGGTACCGGCTGATCTTCTGCTTGCAGATCAAGTCCTGCCGCAAGAAGTGCGATCTTTATGCGACCGACATCGACAGGTACGAGGCGGACATCGACCGCATGTATGAAAAGTGCGTCAAGGCGGCGCACCGCCGCCACGTCGGCAAAAAGCTGCATGTGGTGATGAAGCGCGTCCTGTACGCCCTGCATCTGGCGTAAGGGGTGTACAAGCCGTAGGGTGCCGTCTGTCTCCCGCCGTACACAACAACACAAAAAGGACTGCTGCGGCAGTCCTTTTTACTTCTCGATTTTCAGCATGCGGCGCAGCTTGTGCCAAGCGCGGCGGGGCAGGGTATGCAGCGGGGTGACCCGCCGGACGAAGCGCTCAAGCGCCGGGTGCTTCCGGCAGGCACGCGGAAACCGCGTGACACGCTCTTTGGCATAGCGGACATAGTCCGGCTCGTCCAACGTGTGGTGCACGTCTCCCTTGTAATAACCGCCGAGCTTTGCCAGCACGGCAGTCCGCGGCACGCCGAATTCCAGCGCTCGCTGGTTGTCGCCGCAAAAGACAAGCGCGCCCTTATGTACGCCGATCAGACGGTGCAGGACAAACTGCCCGCTTGCCCGCCGATAGAGCAGCACATCGCCGACGGCATATGGCTCTGCCGCGACAAGCTCCACGGCGTCTTCGCCCTCGGTGAGCATCGGCAGCATACTGGTGCCGCGCGGATAGAGCCGGAAGGCGCCGCCCGCCGCGATGACCTCGTCGATCAGCGGCATCAGCGCGGCGAGATCCATCTGCTCACGCAAGTGCGCCCGCCTCTTTCAGCATGCCGATGAAGGCTTCGGTATCGCGCTTTGCCGTCTCCACGTCGATCTCATAGTGCGCGGCGAGCGCCGATGCGATTGTGTCCGCATCAGTCTCGGTTTTCATCAGATCCCAGATGAACGCGCCGGTCTCGTTGAGGGCGATCATGCCGCCGCCGTTCGACACCTGCGAGACAGATACGGCATAGTACTTGGTGCCGATTTTCCGGACGATATAGCCGTCTTTGATCTTCATTTTTGAAAATCCTCCGTACAGACATTTGAATAACATTATTATACATCTTTTTCCCCGCCCCGTCAAGGCGAAAAGCGCAGAATTTCCGCCGCGGATCCGACCGGCGTGCGAAAAAAGTTTAATCTTCCTTGAAATATTCGCCCACAGGCTTGCGCATTCCAACCTCTTATGGTATACTGTCACCAAGATGAAAGCGGCTGCACAAAGGGGGGCTTTGATGGATCGCCGACCGGATATGGATGCGCTTGCCGCGGCAAAGCGCCGACAATATGTAAAAAAAGAAAAGCGCAAGCACCGGATTCTTGCGGCGCTGCTCACCGTGACCATCCTTGCGGTCTGGGGCATTATCATTTTTGCGCTCTACAGCCTTTGGGCGCCGGTTTCGCTGACGCCCGTCACCGAGGGGACGACCGCATCGACCCCGGAGATCACCACGGCGCGGACCTCGACCGGCACGGTCGTGACTGAGGCGCCGCGCACACAGTCCCTGACGCTCACGGCGGACGATGTGCACCGCGGCGACCTGATCCTGGTCTCCACGCTGCTCGAACGCGCGTATGTGTTCCCGAAGGATGAGAGCGACCTCGTGACGCTCTACGGCAACAAATCCGACAGTTATCGCGTCAGCTCGTCGGCAATCAAGCTGTCGCGCACGACGATGGCAGCGCTGGACGCCATGTTTGACGCCTTCTTTGCCGAGACCGGCAGCCGTGACTATCAGATCACGCAGGGCTACCGCACGCTGGAGGAGCAGACCTCGATCTACGACGACTACCAGGAGATCTACGGCGCGGAGCAGGGTGCGCTGCTTGCCGCCCTCCCGGGCTACAGCGAGCATCACACCGGCATGGCGATCGATATGAACGTCTATACCGCGGCAGGCGTCAGCTATTCGCTGGCGACCGCGGGGGATGCCGATCCGATTTATGCCTGGATTTACGCCAATGCTGCGAAATACGGCTTTGTCCTGCGTTATCCCGAAAGTAAGACGGCTGTGACCGGCATCACCAACGAGCCGTGGCACTTCCGCTATGTCGGGCGCGGGCACGCCGCCTATATGGCGGAAAACAGCCTGACGCTGGAGGAATACATCGCCCTTCTCTACAAGCACGGCGCGTCCTCGCCGCTGCACTTCACGGCGGACGGTGTTGACTATACCGTGTTCTATGTGCCGCTCGCCGGAGACGAGACGCAGATCGAGCTGCCGCAGAACGCGGACTTCAGCATCTCGGGCGACAACGACGGCGGGTTTATCGTCACGCTGCGCACGGCGGAGACCAATCTCGAATAAAGACTTTATAAGATTTTCTTTACAAGGAGGAAAATACTATGTTTTGTAAGAATTGTGGCAAAGAGGTCGCCGACGGGACGAAATTCTGTCCCAACTGCGGCGCACAGATCGGCGCTGCGGCGCAGACCGCAGAGCCGAAGACCGCAGAGCCCAAAACCGAGACCTATACCGGGACGGTGAACGGCGTGACCGGCGGTCCGACGAAGCGCAATATCGGCGTGTGCATCCTGCTCTCGATCGTGACCTGCGGCATCTACGGGATCATCTGGCTGGTGCAGATGGTGGATGAGCTGAACGCGGCGGCGGGCGAGACGAATGCAACGAGCGGTATCGTGGTCTTCCTGCTTTCGCTGGTCACCTGCAACATCTACAGCTGGTACTGGTTCTACAAGGCGGGCGAGCTGGTCAACCGCGCAAGCGGCGCACGCGGCGGCACGCAGGATCAGAACCGCGGCATTCTGTATCTGGTCCTCAGCATCATCGGGCTGAACATCGTTTCGATGGCGTTGATCCAGGACGAGCTGAACAAGCTGGCATAACATGCAAAGGCGACTGTTCCGTCTGCTCCTTTGGTGCGGGATCGCGCTCGGCGTCGGGCTGCTCTACGCCTGCTTTGTGCGCGTGACCGGCTTTGGTATCCCCTGCGTGTTTCACACGGTCACGGGGCTGGACTGCCCGTCCTGCGGGGTGACCCGCATGTGCCTCGCCCTGCTCCGGCTGGACTTTGCCGCGGCGTTTCGGTACAATGCGGCGATCCTCGTGCTCTCGCCGCTCGGCATTGCCGTGGCGGCGCGGCAGGCATGGCTGTATGTGAAGACCGGACGCCCGAAGCTCTCCGGTGTCGAAATGGGCATCATTTCCTTTCTGATCGTCGCCCTGCTCGTTTTCGGGGTTTTACGGAACATCTGAGCGAATTATCCGAGGAAACCGGCGTTTTTCGCCGGTTTCCTCTTTTTTTCGGCGTTTTACGAACCTTGACAAAGCCGCCTTCGGAATGGTATACTGATTGATATAGCTTGCACAAAAGTGCGGGTAACAGGTCTACCTGAGAAGGAGTTGGTTATCTACATGGACGGAGACGCGGGTCGATATTGGCAGATTCTTTTCTACATATTGCTGATTATCGGCGGCGCCTATTTCGCAAGCGCGGAGAGCGCTTACGTCAGGGCGAACAAAATTCGGCTGAAGTCGGCGGCGGATGACGGTGACAAGCGGGCAAAGCGCGCGCTGTATATCACCGATCATTTCGACAAGGCGCTGACTACGATCCTCATCGGCAACAACATCATGCACCTTGCCTGTTCATCGCTGGCGACTGTCATCGCCATTGATCTGCTCGGCGAGGGCAATACCATCATCGCGACGGTCATTACCACCGCCGTGGTCTTTCTGTTCAGCGAGATGCTGCCGAAGAGCTTTGCCAATACGCAGAGCGAAAAGCTGGCGCTGGGGTATTCCGCGTCGCTGACGGCACTGATGAAGGTTCTGATGCCGATCTCATTCGTTTTTATCAAAATTTCCGATTTGTTTTCCCGCCTGTTCGGCGGCGGTCAGGATGACCGCATGACCGAGGAGGAGCTGGAGACCATCATCGACAAGGTGGAGGACAGCGGCACGCTGGACGAGGAGCAGACCGATCTGCTCCGCAATGCGGTGGACTTCACCAAGACCCCGCTTGAGGACATCATGACCATGCGCGAGGACATCGTCGGCGTGGACATTTCCATGTCGCAGGAAGAGATCTTCGCTGTGGTGCGCGGAACAAATTTTTCCCGCCTTCTCGTGTATGAGGGCGATGTGGACCATGTGGTCGGCATTCTGCCGGTGCGCGAGTATCTGCGCGCCTATCTGCGCCGTGGCTATGTCAATCTGCGCCGCGTGATGCTCATTCCCGAGTTTGCTGCGCCCGATGCCGCCATTGACGATCTGTTTGCCGCAATGAGCGCATCGAAAAAGCAGTTTGTCGTCGTCCGCGAGGGCGACCGCACGGTCGGCATCGCGACCATCGAGGACTTCCTTGAGGAGCTGGTCGGCGAGATCTGGGACGAGGACGACGAGTATGATGAAGACTTCATCAAACTCGGCGGCAACTATTTCGAGATCGTGCCGTCCATGAAGGTGCGCGAGGCGCTCTCCCGCATCGGGCATCCGCTCCCAACCCTTGCCGAGCAGAAAAAGACGCTCGATGCATGGCTGCGCTCCAATCTTGCGGGCGAGCCGAAGGAAGATGAAGGCTTTACCTACGGCAGACTTGCCGTGATGGCAGGTCCCGTCGAGGACGGCGCGCTGAAAAGCGTCATCATCCGCCTTTGCGATGACGAGGACGAAGCAAAGGAGGAGATCGACAAATGAGTTATGTACTGATTGTCATTCTGATCTGCTTCTCCGCCTTCTTCTCGGGCACCGAGATCGCCTATACCTCGGTCAACCGCGTCCGCCTGAAAAAGCTGGCGGAGGACGGCAGCCGCATGGCGAAGCTGGCGGATAAAATTTCGGACAAATTCGACGATGCGCTCACGGCGGTGCTCGTCGGCAACAACTTTGTCAACATTGCGGCATCGGCAACCTCGACCACCATCGCGCTCTCCATTGCAAAGCATATGGGGAACGGACACGGCTCGACCGGGCTTGCCGCCACGATCGCAACGGTCGTCATCACGATCCTGATCCTGATCTTCGGTGAGATCGTGCCGAAGGTCGTCTGCAAGCAGAACAGCGACCGCGCCGCATGTCTTACGGCGTACCCGCTCGCATTCTTTATCATCCTGTTTTATCCCATCACCTTCCTTGTCGGTCAGCTGCTGAAGCTTTGCTCGCATTTCTGGGGCAAGCCGGACGACAGCGTCTCCGAGGAGGAGCTGGCGATGCTGATCGAGACGACCGAGGAGGACGGCGGTATCGACGAGGACAAGAGCGACCTCCTGCAGAGCGCGCTTGAGTTCTCGGACATCACGCTTGCCGAGGTCATCACGCACCGCACCGAGGTGCTGGCGCTGGATGTGGACGCAAATCCCGCGGAGAATCTCCGCATCATCAATTCTTCGCGGCACAGCCGCCTGCCCGTCTACAAGGACAGCATCGACAACATCATCGGTATTCTCAACATCAACCAGTTCTACAAGCGGCTTGCCGAGAATCCGGAGACCGTGGTGAAGGACGTCATGTTTGAGCCGCTGATGATGCACGGCACGGTGAAGCTGCCCGTCGCACTGGAGGAAATGCGCGAGATGCAGATGCCGATGACGGTCGTGCTCGATGAGTACGGCGGCACGCTCGGCATTGCGACCACCGAGGATATTCTCGAGCAGATCGTCGGCGACATCTGGGACGAGAGCGACGAGATCGTCGAGGAGATCGTGGAGAATCCCGACGGCACCTACCGTGTGCTCGGCGACGCCAACGTCTACGATATGTTTGACGAAATGGACGTTGACGACCGCGACTTTGAATCCGACTGCAACACGGTCGGCGGCTGGTGTGCCGAGATGCTCGGGCAGAATCCCGAGGTCGGCATGGCGTTCGACTACAAAAATCTGCATGTGGAGATCACCCGCGCGGACGAGACCTGCGTGGAGGAGGTCTGCGTGACGGTTGGCGCCGTTCCCGAAGAAGAGGAAGAATAAGGTTTGCAAAACGCACGGAAAACAGCCGTTTTCCGTGCGTTTTTTTGTTGACTTGACCGTTTGACAAATGTATAGTAACTTACTATAATTGATACATTAAAAGTACCTGCTCCGTAGGAGGCGATTTTCAAAATGAAGAAAAACAGGCGCACGGCGCTCCTTATATGGCTCGTGCTGCTCTGCGTGTTGCTCGCCGCGTCGCTCGCGGTCGGCGGTCTGCCGAAGGGCGAGAGTATCCGCTCTGCCATGCGCGATGCCGTGCTGCACGAGGAAAACAAGATCTCGCTGTTCGGGCTGCTCGATGTCAACCCTGCGGTAATCTCGGGCTTCACCGTCACGGGTGTGCTGCTCGTATTCGCGCTTTTGGTGCGGCTCTTCTTTGTGCCGCGCATGAAGACCGTGCCCGGCAAGTTTCAGCTGCTGCTGGAGAGTGCGGTCGGCTATTTCGACGGGCTTGCCAAGGAGGGCAGCCCGCACCGCAACCGCTTTCTCGGAGGCTATGTGTTTGCGGCGGGCGCATATATTTTCATCGGCACGCTGTTTGAGCTGTTCGGGGTGCAGGCGGTGACCACGCGCGGTCTCTCGGTCGCACTGCCCGCACCGCTCTCGGACATCAACGCCGCTATCTCGCTCGGCTGCCTGTCCTATCTTGTGATTCTGTCGGGCGGCATCGCGGGCAACGGGCTCCGCGGCGTGGGGAATACCCTCAAAGAATTCTCCCTGCCGATCTCAATGAGCTTCCGCCTGTTCGGCGCGCTGCTCAGCGGGCTGCTCGTCACCGAGCTTGTTTATTATTATATCCACCTGAGCTTCGTTCTGCCGGTTGCGGTCGGCGTGATGTTCACGCTGCTGCATGCGCTGATTCAGACCTACGTGCTGACGATGCTCACCACGCTGTTCTACGGGGAGGTTTCCGAGCCGCACCCGAAAAAGGCTAAAAAATCCAAATCCAAAACCAAAAAGGCTGCTGCCTGAACCCGGAGGTCATGATCATGAAAATTCGTATGAAAAAACTGTTTCCCCTGCTCGTTTCTGCCGTGCTCGTCCTTGCCATGGGCGTATGTGTATTTGCCGATGAGACGGCGCCCGCGCCCGACGGCGCCGAGGTGACCGCAGCTGCGGAGACGACCGACGCTGCCGCCTCTTCCACGGGCAGCAAGGCGTATGCCGCCGCCGTTTGCGTCGGCGTTGCCGCCGCTGCGGGCGCGGGCGCCATGGGTATCGCCATCTCCAAGTCGGCGGAGGGCATCTCCCGCCAGCCCGAGGCGGCGGACAAGATCCGCGCGGGGATGATGCTCGGCCTCGTCTTCATCGAGACCGCGATTATCTATGCGCTGATCGTGGCGATCCTCATCATCTTTGTTCTGTAAGGAGGGCGCGGAATGGGTGTCCCGCTGAATATTGACTGGCAGCAGATTCTGCTCCACCTGTTCAACTTTGTCTTGCTGGCAGGCGGACTGTATTTTCTGCTGTATGCGCCGGTGCGGAATTTCATGGAGAAGCGCGCAGGCGACATCGCGGCAAAGGAAAAGACCGCTGCCGAGAAAGAGGCAAACGCCGCCGCCCTTGAGGCGGAATACCGCCGCCTATTGGACGAGGCGAAGGCGGAGGCGGACAAAACACGCGCCGCCGCCGTGACCGAGGCGGAAAAGGAGGCGTCCGCCATCCTCGCCGACGCCAAGCGGCAGAAGGAGCGGATCCTTGCCGACGCGCGCGACGCGGCGGCGCATGAAAAAGAAAGAATGATCGAGGACGCGCGCGGCGAGATCGCAGACCTTGCGGTGGAAGCCACCGCAAAGCTGCTGCGCGAGCGCGAGGCGGCAGAGGAGGCGCGCCATGCGTAATGCCTATACCGAGGCGCGGCTGACCGAGCTGCGGGAAATGCTCATGGGGCTTGCCGCCGAGGAGGGCGACCTGCTCGAACTGATGCATGACGCCGTTGCGAAGTGGGAGCCGTCGGACGAGCCGCTCACGCTCGGCAGGGTGCTGCGCGTCGGCGACGGCGTGGCGACGGTCACGGGGCTTGACGATGCCTTTTACGGCGAGATCCTGGTCTTTCAGTCCGGCGTGCGCGGCATGGTGCAGGAGCTTGCGCCCGGGCGCGTCGGCTGCATCCTGTTCGGAGAGACCTGCGCCGTGACCGCCGGGAGCGCCGTCAAGCGCACCGGCAGGGTTGCGGGCGTTCCGGTCGGCGAGGGCTGCATCGGCAGAGTGGTCGATGCGCTCGGCATGCCGATCGACGGCAAGGGGCGGATCCGCGCCGACGGTTATTTTCCGGTGGAGAATCCCGCCCCCGGCATCATCGACCGCCAGCCGGTCGATACGCCGATGGAGACCGGCATCCTGGCGATCGACGCGATGTTCCCCATCGGGCGCGGTCAGCGCGAGCTGATCATCGGCGACCGCCAGACCGGCAAGACCGCCATCGCGCTTGACACCATTCTCAATCAGAAGGGCAAAAACGTCGTCTGCATTTATGTGGCAATCGGGCAGAAGGCGTCCTCGGTGGCACGTCTCGTCGAGACGCTGCGTGTGCACGGTGCACTGGATTACACGGCGGTCGTCTGCGCCACTGCGAGTGATCCCGCGCCGCTTCAGTATATCGCGCCCTACGCGGGCTGCGCGCTCGGGGAATACTTCATGGGGCGCGGGCGCGATGTGCTCATTGTCTATGACGATCTGTCGAAGCATGCTGTCGCCTACCGCACGATCAGCCTGCTGCTCGAGCGTTCCCCCGGACGTGAGGCGTATCCAGGCGACGTGTTCTATCTGCATTCCCGCCTGCTGGAGCGCGCGGCGCGGCTTGCCGACCGCCTCGGCGGCGGCAGCATGACCGCGCTCCCGATCGTGGAGACGCAGGCGGGCGATGTTTCCGCCTATATCCCCACCAACATCATTTCCATCACTGACGGGCAGATTTTCCTCGAGAGCGATCTGTTCTTCGCCGGGCAGCGCCCTGCGGTCAACGTCGGGCTTTCGGTCTCGCGCGTCGGCGGCGCTGCGCAGACTAAAGCGATGAAGAAGGCGGCGGGCACGATCCGCCTTGATCTCGCACAGTACCGCGAGATGGAGGTTTTCACGCAGTTTTCGAGCGACCTCGACGAGACGACCAAGCGGCAGTTGCGTTACGGACAGATGCTGATGCAGCTGCTGAAGCAGGCGCAGGAGAGCCCGCTCTCCTGCGTCGAACAGGTGATCCTGCTCACGGCGGCGATGGCGCACACGCTGGACACCGTGCCGCCGGCAAAGCTCGCCGCCGTGCGCGCGGCGCTCCCCGGCGCGGTGAAGACCGCACTGCCGGAGGTCGTCGCCGAGGTGGAGAAGACCGGTGTGCTCTCGGATGAGAGTCGCACCGCGATCCTCGATGCGGCGGCGCACTTTGTCGCATCGGTGACGGAATAAGAGGACGCCATGGCAAGCATCAAGGAGATCAAAACTCATATTGAGAGCGTCCGCGACACGCGCAAGATCACAAACGCGATGTATCTGATCGCGTCCACCAAGCTGCGCCGCGCCAAGGCGGAGCTGGACGCAACGCGCCCGTACTTCAACGCGCTGCGCGGCGAGATCAAGCGTATTTTCCGCACGGCGGGCAAGGTGGAGAGCCGCTATTTTTACCCCGAGGACGGCGAGGAACCGCCACACGGCACGTTTGCCTGTCTGGTCATCACGGCGGACAAGGGACTTGCCGGTGCGTACAACCAGAACGCCATCCGCGAGGCGGAAAAGCTGCTCGCCGACCATCCGAATACCAAGCTGTTTGTCGTCGGCGAATACGGCAGGCGCTATTTTGAGGCGCACGGTATTCCGGTGGAGCACAGCTTTCTCTACACCGCGCAGAACCCGACCATGCAGCGCGCCCGCGAGATCGCGGCGATCCTGCTTGATCTGTACGACCGCGGGCAGGTGGAGAAAATTTATGTGGTCTACACGGATATGAAAAACGGGCTTGTCGCCGAGCCGAAGCAGACGCGCCTCCTGCCGTTCCACCGCGCACAGTTCTTTTCGGACACGGCGGAGCGTGCGGTCAGCGTGCCGTTTGAATTCACGCCCTCGGTCGGCGCGGTGCTGGACAACGTCATCGCAAGCTATGTGTCCGGCTTTATTTACAGTGCGCTGGTGGACAGCTTCTGCTGTGAGCAGAACGCCCGCATGCGCGCGATGGACAGCGCCAACCGCAATGCGGAGAAGATTCTTGCCGACCTCACCACGGCGTACAATCGCGTGCGCCAGAGCGCGATCACGCAGGAGATCACCGAGGTGAGCGCAGGCGCCAAGGCGCAGCGGCTGGCGGCGCATACAAGAGAGACAAAGGAGGCGGATGCCGATGCATACAGGTAAGATCGTGCGGGTCTCGGGACCCGTGGTGGACTGCGCCGGTTTTGACGGCGCGCTGCCGAAGATCAAGGAAGCGCTGACCGTCACGGTCGGCGGCGAAGTGCGCACGATGGAGGTCGCGGCGCACATCGGGGATGGCACGGTGCGCTGCGTGCTGCTGGCAGGCAGCGAGAATCTCGCACTCGGCATGCCGGTCACGGCGACCGGCAGCGGCATCCGCGTCCCCGTCGGCAAGGTCACGCTCGGGCGCATGTGGAATGTGCTCGGCGAGCCGATCGACGGCGGCGAAGCGTTGCCCGAGGGCGCCGTGCGGCGGGAGATCCACCGCGCACCCCCCCGCTTTGAGGAGCAGCTGCCCACCACCGAGATTCTCGAGACCGGCATCAAGGTCATTGACCTGCTTGAACCTTATCCGAAGGGCGGCAAGATCGGTCTGTTCGGCGGCGCGGGCGTGGGCAAGACCGTGCTGATCCAGGAGCTGATCCACAATGTTGCCACCGCGCACGGCGGCTATTCGGTGTTCACCGGCGTCGGCGAACGCAGCCGCGAGGGCAACGACCTCTTCACCGAGATGCGGGAGAGCGGCGTCGCCGACAAGACGGCGCTGGTCTTCGGGCAGATGAACGAGGCGCCCGGCGTGCGCATGCGCGTGGCGCTCTCGGGGCTGACCATGGCGGAGTATTTCCGTGACGAGGAGCGGCGCGACGTGCTGCTCTTCATCGACAATATTTTCCGCTTTGTGCAGGCGGGCAGCGAGGTTTCCACGCTGCTCGGCAGAATGCCCTCCGCCGTCGGCTATCAGCCCACGCTTGCCGAGGAGCTCGGCGCGCTCGAGGAGCGCATCACTTCCACACAGCGCGGCTCGGTCACCTCGGTGCAGGCGGTCTATGTTCCCGCCGACGACCTGACCGACCCCGCCCCGGCAACCACCTTTGCACATCTGGATGCCACCACGGTGCTCAGCCGCAAGGTGGCGGAGCAGGGCATTTACCCGGCGGTCGATCCGCTGGATTCCACCTCGCGCATTCTCGAACCGGCGATCGTCGGCGGGACGCACTATGAGGTTGCCCGCCGCGTGCAGGAGACTTTGCAGAAGTACAACGAGCTGCAGGACATCATCGCCATCCTCGGCATGGATGAGCTTGGCGAGGACGACAAGCTGATCGTCGCCCGCGCCCGCAAGATTCGCAAATTCCTGTCGCAGCCGATGCACGTCGCCGAGAAGTTCACCGGCATCCCCGGCGTATATGTGCCGCTTGCCGAGACCATCCGCGCGGCGGAGGCGATCCTCGGCGGCGAGACCGACAAATACCCCGAGTCGGCGTTCTACAACGTCGGCACGATCGACGATGTGGCAAAGCGTGCCCGCGAGGAAGGCGGGGACGCAGAGTGAAGCCGTTTCCCGTACACATCCTCGCTGCCGACCACGCCTTCTTTGAAGGAGAATGCACCTCGCTGATCCTGCCCACCGTGGACGGGCAGTACGGTGTGCTCGCCGGGCACAGCAACGCCATCGGCGCCGTTGTCCCCGGCACGCTGACCTGCCGCACCGCCGCGGGCGAAACCCTGTATGCCGCCGTCTCGGCAGGGCTTGTCAAGGTGGAGGACGGCGAAGTGCTGGTGCTGGTGGACGCGGCGGAGCGCCCCGAGGAGATCGACAAGAACCGCGCCGAGCGCGCCGCAGCCGCAGCAAAGGAAGCGCTGCTGCAAAAGCGCAGCATCCGCGAGTACCGCCTCGCCGAGGCAAATCTCGCGCGCGCCATTAACCGCCTGCGCGTCAAGTCGCGCTCGGCAAACAACTGAAGATCCGGACGGAAAAAACGAAAGCAGTCCGCCTGCTTTCCGACATTCTGTCGAAGATCTGCGCCGCATCTGTCATTTTTGACGATTGCGGCGCTGTTTTTTTGTACATTTTTATATATCCGAAAAAGCGGGATTCTCTTGCAAGAATTCCGCTTTTCCTGTATAATCATATTTGTAAACAACATCACTTTTTAGGAGCTTTTTAAGACTATGAAAAAGGGAATTCAACCGAGCGGCATGGTCACACGCAGAAAGATTCTGACCGTGTCGATGAAGCTGTTTCTGGAGAAAGGGTATGAGGGGACGACCGCCAAGGAGGTCGCCGACATGGCGGGCATCGTCAGCGGCTCGCCGTTTTTCCAGTTCGGCAACAAGGAGGGCGTTCTGCTCGATCTGGTAAAACAGATGTTTGACGGGCAGTTTGCCACGGCGGGGATGCTCGCCGGCGAGGGGGCGGACCCGCTGCTCCTCTATGCGCTGGAGACCGCCTTGCAGCTGCACATCGCCGAGATGAGCGACCCGCTGCGCGAGCTCTACGTTACGGCATACACACTGCCGCGCACCTCCGCATATATTTACGAGAACATGATCGACAAGATCGAGGCGATCTTCTCGCCCTACCTTACCGGATTGGAGAAGAACGACTTCTACGAGCTGGAGATCGCGGCGGCAGGCGTGATGCGCGGCTTTATGGCGCGGCACTGTGACCTGTATTTCACCATCGAGCGCAAGGTCATGCGCTGCCTGTCCTGCTGCTTCAAGCTGTATGAGGTGCCGCGCGAGGCCTATATGCCCGCCCTGCAGCAGGCGCTGGCAGTCGATCTCGCATCGGTTGCCCGCATGGTTGTGGACAAAACCGTGCGCACGGCGGAGGAGAGCGTTGAGGCTGCGCTCGCCGAGCCGCGGCCGGAACGAAGAAGCAGAACAAAAAGCAGTGAAGACTGCTGAAGATAGAAGGCATTGGACGCGCCGTTTCCTTGTGGCGGGAAACGGTCAGACGGCGCCACAGGTTTTTTGGAGACATTTATGAGAACTTACGCAAGACGGCTGCTTTCGGCATTTCTGGTGCTGTGCATGCTTTCGGGGCTTGTCCCGCTGGCTGCAATTCCGGCGACCGCCGCGCCCGCCGTGACGGAATACCGCCGCGCCGCACCCGAGGCAGCGATCCTCAATGCGCACACGGGCTATGATGCGGGCTTCTATGAGAAGCTCAAACTGAACTACGGCAAGGAAGGCTGCGAATATACCGCGTATTACAACGGTATCGGTCTTTTTACCGGCGGCAAGTACCCGAGTCCGGACTATTCCACGCGCGTGACGGATGATGACACGGGCGTCGATGGCGGACGCCTCTACTACAAGGGCAGCAGCTCGGCATGGGCGTCGAGCACCCTGAACAGCGTTGCCCTCGCGCGGCAGAACCTCGCCGCCAACCTGTCGGCAACGCTCTACAACCGCGTGCATTCGCACAAGTGCGGTGTTTTCAAGTCGCAGGACGTGCTGGCGTTTGAGACGGTGCAGCTCTTCCTCGGCAACACCTGGGTGAGTGACATCTACGGCAGCGCGGCGGGCATGGCAAGCAAGTATCCCCGTCTCGGCGACTATACGCAGCTGGACGACCCGTATACCATGCTGGATTATACGAAGCCCTTCAATGCGTTTCTTCAGTTCAAGAAGTCGTCGGTGACCTATGCCAAGGGCGTCTGCACCTGCGGCGGCGCGTATGCCGAAAACATGCTCGTCACCTTCCGGGACGGGCGCGCACCGGCGATCGACGGCGCGTATTTCAGCATTGACGGCGGCAAGGAGCAGAATGGCAGCAACCAGGTGTATGTCGGCAAGGGGCAGACGCTGACGATCCGCCTGCACTTTGACGAGCCGATCCGCTTTGCGGACGACAGCGCGGCGCACGGCGACCTGGAACTCACGCTCCGCGCCCGCGGCGTTGCCGGTGACGAGCTGAACCCGAAGGCGAAGCTGACGAAGCTCGAGGGCAACAACCTGTACTTCACCTATACCGTTGACGGCAGCGAAGGCGCGCTGGAGATCCTCGAGCTCGGGCTCGGCGGTCTCTACGGCGAGAACCTGCCGCTCGTGCAGGTCATCGGCGACAAATCCTTCACGCTCACCGAGACGGCGAAGAGCGGTTCCAAGCTCGGCTTCTCCGAGACCACCGCTTACATCACCGACCTCGCGGGCAACCCCATCACGGTCGAGCGCTACAACTGCAAGCTGCGCATTGACACTGCGGCACCCACGGTAGAGAACTTTGTCTTTACGGGCTATACGGGCAACGACGCCGTCAAGGCGGCGCTCGGCAAGACCGACCCGACAAGCGAATCCTATCCCGATGCCAGCGACGAATATCTCGGCGAGGGCGACAGCCTGCAGATCACGGCGATCCTTGACGAGGAGACCAATCTGCCGAGCGGCTCGAAGTACTGGCCGAACGCCGTTGCCGTCACCAACATCATCGTGGACGGCGACATTGACCGCACGCTCGGCGGCAAAACCGTAAACGGGCTCGGCACGCGCGAGATCGGCGGCGTCAGCTATCTGACCGTCGATTCGAGCATTTCCAATCAGAATGAGAGCGGCACGAACCTTGTGTTTGCACTGATTCCGATCCACGACAATCTCCGCGTCGCCGACGCGGACGGCGCGATCCGCGTTGTCGCGCTTGAAGTCAAGGACGGGCATGTGCTGAAAGATCTGGCGGGCAACCTCTATGCCGGCGGCATGGCGGAGAATGCCAATTCCAATCCCTACAAGCTCGATGTCACGCCGCCCACGGTCACCGGCGGCAGCTATACGCCGATCGGCGACGGCTTCCGCTACAGCTTCATGATTGCGGATGATGCTTCGGGCGCGGCGGGCATCCCGGGCAGCTTTGTGCTGAACAACGGCGGCGACGGCACGGCATATCCGTATGAATATGTCATCAGCGCCGAGCCCGAAACCCCGATGGCGGGGTGGACGCGCGTTGCTGTCGGCGCGGCTGTAGACTTTACGCAGTTGGAATGCCCGCCCTCCCCTGCCGAGGCGGTGTATAACTACCTGTTTGTCCGTCCCGCGGAGAAGACGGCATATGCGGACTTCTCGGGCGTGACGCTCACCGTCCGCGCCGCAGACTATGCGGGCAACGTGGGCGAAGTGATCCTCCCGCCGACGGGCGTGTTTGACTTTGCGATCGACGGCATCGCCCCGACGGCAAAGGCGGGTGCGGTTGCACGCGCCCTCTCCGGCACGACGGGTACGCTCACGGTCGATGTCACCATCGCCGACAAGAGCGGCGTTGCCAAGTGGCAGTATTCGACAGACGGCGGCGCGACCTGGACGGACGGCGACATCACCGGCACGCCGATCTCCTTTGTCGGCAAGGCATCCTTCACGGCGGCAAACGGCGAGAGCGTCACGAAGACGATTCTCATCCGCGCGACCGACACGGCGGGCAATGTGTCCGAGCCGATTGACATCGGCAGCTTTACCTATGACCTCTCCAAGGCGCAGTACGCGCTGCAATCCACAGAGGCGGTTACCGCCAGAGCGGATCTGCGGCTGACCGAGCTTGCCGCGCGCGACACGGTGGTTGTGGCTGTGTCGATCCCTGCGGAGGTCTCGGGCGCAGCGGACACCTATGCGGTGCTCACGCTGACCGACTGGGATCAGGACAAGGTTATAAGCAACGGAAAGAATCTGTTTGAATACCCTTATACGGCGGCAAACGGCTGGTACTACATGACCGTGACCGCCGTGGACGAGGGCAACATCCGCTATCGCTTTGACGCGGACGCGGACACCCGCACGGACACGGGCTGGTACATGCCGAAGAAGATGTACGAGCTGGATACGGACGGCGCTGTGTACAAGTGGTGGAACAAGGTCTGCTACGGCGGCTACAGCGGCAGTCTCGAGGTGCTTGTCATTTCTGGCGCAAAGACCGCGTTCACGCGCTTTGCATCGGAGGCGGGCGTCGTCATGGATACGCTGTACGCGGTCAAGGTCGCGGGCAGTGACAGTGACACGGTTTCCGAAGAGCGCATCACTCTGCGCACACTGTCCGAGCTTGCGGCGAATCCGTATGCGGGCGCATCGCTCACGGCGGTCACCGCGGGGCTGACCAATGCGGTCACGGGCTGGCCGTGGAGCACTTCGAACGGCACGGTCCCCGCCACGCTCGAGGGCGTGCAGCTCCGTCTCACGCTGGAGCGCGACAGCTTCGGCTGGGGCTATGAAAACATAGATACCGACCGCAGCTACCTGCTCATCCGGCACAGGGAGCGGACCGGCGCCCAGTTTAACTATGACTGTGAATACCGCGTGCCGCTTGCCGCGCTGAAGCCGGCGGCGGACGGCAGCGCCGTGCAGATCATCACGATCCCCGCCGCGGCGCAGGCGGCGTATGACGGCGCGCCGACGACCTACGAGACCGGAGGCTATGAGCTGTCTGTGCGGCTTGCCCGCCGCTCGGGGGACAGCGTTGACACGGTTTACTTTGACGGGCTTATCGAGGTGGACGCGACCGTGCCGATCGCCAACCGCGGCTTCCTCTCCTTCCGCGCAAACCCCGTGTCCGACCGCTTCGGCGCGCAGTACAACTACTGGGATGCCGTTGAGTGCCTCCGCGACGGCGTTGTCTACCTGCCCACGGCGGGGATCGACAGTTATGACTTCGCGGTCGGCGTCTACAGCGACAGCAGTGAGGACGCAGACGGAAATGTGACCTACAGCGGGCTCGATATGGAGAGCCTCGGCATCGGCTATGCGGCAAACCCGGAGGTCGTCGTACAGGCGGGCGTGTTCACCACGGTCATCTGGAACACCGAGAGCGGCTATGCGGACCACAAGGTCGAGCTCCGCCAGTACGACCGCGATCAGAGCGTTTTTGACACCGAGAAGTCGCCCGGCATCGACAATCTGTACCGGGTCGAGGTCTCGGCGCTGCCTGCATCGCCCGAGACGTATACGCTTTACCTCAAAGAGGGCGTTGACAACCGCATCGCCATCCAGCAGGTCTATGCCAACGGCCGCCGCGGCGACATCGTGTACCGCACGATCCACCCGGTCGGCGGGGACTACGCGGGCAGCCTCCGTGCTGATACGGCAAACGGCGGCGAGCTGATCTTCACGCCGGATGCAAACAACACCTATACCGGGCTTGTGCACGTCTATGCGGGCGTGCAGACGGCGGACGATCAGAAGTACCGCGTCGAATTGACCCCTGCGGCGGACGGTACTTACCGTATGCCGCTCGTCGCCCGCGAGACCGGCGGCGCAACCTACACCGTTACCGCAGAGGATGACTGCGGCAATCTCTTCATGGCGGCGGGCGACGCACCTGTGCGTTGGACGCAGAAGGCGCCCGCGCCGGACATCGGCGTCTTTGACAAGGGAGACGGCATGTATACCATCGGCGGGCATATCTATGACCCGTCCGGCGACTACACGATCCGCCTCGAGTTTGACGAGGCGTATGCGGCGCTCCTGCCCGAGAGCAGTCTCACCTTCCATATTGCGGAGGACGGAACCAACGATTTTGCCTTCACCGCGCTCGGCGGCACGGGCATCTACCGCGTCGAAACGAGCTACACGGTGGACAGAACCATGCTGAGCTTTTATCTCTACGGCGTGGCGCCGGCGGGCACAAACGGCTTCACGGCGACGGTGTCCATGACCGATGCATATGGCTATACCGGCGCGGGCAGCAACACGGGCGATATTGCAGGCGTTGAGCCGGCACTCAAGGTCTACGATTTTGCGGACGGCAGCACCACCTTCAACCAGCCGGTGCGCCCGGCGGACTCTTTCATCTGGCAGAGCGGCGACAGCTTCGGCAAGAGCGAGGTGTTCCCGTATCCGTTTGACGCCTATGTGTCCTGCGTCTGGAAGGACGCCTTCCCGATCACCGAAAACGGCGCGCAGGAGATCGAATACTATGACGTCTTCGGCAGACTGTATACCGAGACGGTCGATGTCGGCACGGCGTTCTATCATGCCGGCGAGGACTACAGCATCCACATCGAATTTTCCGAGACCGAGCTGACCGGCGAGGCGATCACGCTGACGACGGCGGCAGCCGAAGGCACGCTTCTGATCTTTGAGAAGACAGGGGCGGACACCTATGTGCCGCTCGCGCCCATCGACGGCGACGCGCGCGTTGCCACGGCGGTGCGGCGGACGGTTATCAAGGAAAATACGGAGCTGTATATCTGCCGCTACAACATCGGGCGCGAGCCGGATCCCGACACGGTTTCGGGGCTTCCCGGCACATACCGCGTGCACGTCTACATCACCAATATTGCCAAGGGCGCGCCGCAGGCGACCGTCTACTACTACCTTGAGGCGGCGGGACGCGAGTTCACCGCAGAGGAGCTTGCGGCATACATCGCAGAGCACGGCGAGGGCGGCACCTTTGAGAGCCGCGGCGCCGTCACTGCACGCTATGCCACCTCCCGCACCGTCACCCCGACGGCGGGCGGCAGCGAATACACCTTTGCCGCGGGCGAAACGTCGCACACCTTTACCTATGCGGACGACTTCGGCAACGTGGGCAGCGTTACGGCGACGCTCCCCGCAGGGCTTGTCGTCACCGGACGCCCGAAGCCCGTGGTTGACACCGAAGCTCCCGAGGTTGCGGTGGACATCTATGCAAAGCGCGCCGGCATCCTCACCCGTGCGGAGTCCTTCCGTGCAGGCGAGGCGGCAGCCGACATTGCCGCAAAGTTTGCGGATGTCGGCGGTGTACAGGGCTACAGCCTGCGGCTGAACATCAGCGACAAGTCGATGCCCTGCACGGTCGCCGTCACCGCGGCGGAGGGCGTCACCCTCTCCGGCAATGTGCTGACCGTGGATCGCGCGGCGGACTTCACCGTCACCGTGACCGACGCGGTCGGCAATGTGACCACACTTACTTTCATGGCGGCGCTGCTTGATTCCATCGACAACATCAAGCCGCGCGCCGAGTGGGAGATCGTTGACACCGGGCTGTACACGCGCGACGGCTATGTCCGCCCCTATGACGTGGATGTGTCCGGCGCGGAGCGCGTAGGCGCGGGGACCGCATGGCTGCTGCCTGCGGATGCCGAGCCTGTCGTCCGTGCAGACGGAAAGACCTGGTATAGGGTCGTCTTCACCGACAACGGCAAGGTGACCTGCGTCTTCCGCGACGCGGCGGGGAACTACGGCGAGGTCGATCTCACCGTCTCGGACATCGACACCCGCAAGCCGACGCTCACGCAGAGCTGGTCGCCCGCCTATGCCTATACCGAGGGCGGCGAGGTGAAATACGACGAGACCCGCAGACCCGCGGGACCCACCAAAAACAGCGTCAGCACGCACCTGGACAGCGATATGCTGCTTGCGGGCGTGACGGTGACACCGGAGAACGGCTACGAATATCCGATGCAGCCCGGCGACGGCATAAGACACGTGGATGCAGACGTCACGGTCACGGTCACCGACCGCCGCATCACAATCACTTATACCGCCGATTATGACAGTGAACTGAAGATTACGGCGATGGCGGGCAACGGACGCACCGCGACCTACACGCTCGGCAGCTTCGTCGGCGTGATCGACAAGGATGCACCCATTATTGCCGAAGTGCGCACGCCGCTCTTCCGCATCGGCTCGAACCTGCCTTACGGCTACACGATCACGCTCACGCCGGATGAGCCGGCATACTGCCAGAACTACGGTGAGGGCGGCAAGGTCTACAGCAGGACCGCTCCGCTGACCTACACCGTCACGGCAAACGAGACGCGCGACCTCATCTTCACGGATATGGCGGGCAACCTTACGACGGCGACCGTCGCGGTCGATGACCTCGATTACACGCCGCCCACGCTCACCGTGACCTATCCCGGCGGGGATGATGCCATTCTTGAACTGCCGACCTCCGGCAGCATCAGCGTCAGCGTCAAAGCCGATGAGGATTGCACGCTGACGGTGCTCGGCAGAGATTACCCGCTCACAAAGGATGTCGCACGCGACGTGACCTTCACCGAAAACGGCACGTTCACCATGGTTGCCGTCGATGCGGCGGGCAACCGCACGACCTATACGCTCACCGTTTCGGGCATCGACCGCACGCTGCCGACCATCAGCTTTGATACGAACACCGTCTTCGTGCAGGCGGATGCCTCTGCGGAGACGCTGCGCGCCCTGCTGGATGCCGGTTATGCCGTATGGGACAATGTGACGGTCCCCGGCTACCCCAAGGTGACCTATGACACGTCAAAGGTTGATCTTACCGCAGGCGGACTGTACGAGGTCCCCTACACGGTCACCGACGCGGCGGGCAACACGCTGGATGCGCTGCGATTCGTGCGCGTCATCGGCAGCGACACGCTCTGCCTCACGGTGGACGGCACGCCGGTTCTCCCGGGCGGCACCAAGGTGCTCGCCGCGGGCGGACATACGCTCAGCGTCGAAAATCTGCCCGAGATCGAACCGGGCATCTGCGAACCCTATTACATCCGCGTCCGCCGCGGCATCTATGCCACCGGACAGATGAAGTATCGCGGTGACGGTTCGGCAACCGTCGCGTCGGACGGCAGCTTCACGCTCACAGAGGCAGGATATTATACGCTTATTTTGACCACGCAAAGCAGGCAGACGATCCGCGTTCTGCTCTATGTTGAGAATTAACGGAGGAGCACACTCATGAAAAAGAGAATCGTTGCCTTTTTGCTGACGCTCGCGATGCTCGTCGGACTCGTGCCGCAGATGATGCTTGCGGCGCTCGCCGATGAGCTGGCGGCGGCTTACACGCTGGAAAATGACTTCATCCGCGTGTCGGTCTCAAAGAAGAACGGCGGCTTCACGGTCGCGACCCGCGAGGGCGACCGCCTGAAGAAGTCGGACAATAACAAAAAACTGCTCTACCATGACGGCGAATACGATACTTCCTTTGTCACCTTCCGCGTCACCGACGCGGGAGGCGACACGAAGGACTATCTCTTCGGCGGCAAGTATGCGGGCAGCAGTGCTGTCGAGGTGACGCAGGCACAGGCGGGCGGCGAGATCAAAGCCGTCTGGTCGGTCGGCGATCTGACCTTCACCGAGACGGTGGCGCTTGCCGCTGCCGCCTCGAATGAGAACGGCATGATCTCGGTGAGCCTTGCCGTCGAGAACCGCGGCGCGCCGGTCTCGGTGTGCGCGCGTATCCTCTATGATACTTTCCTCGACGGGCGCGACTACGGCATTTACCAGGTTGCGGACACGCAGTCGAACATCGAGACCATCACCACCGAGCGCGTGCTGGACGGCAGCGCCTACGCCATCCCGCAGAACTTCTTTGCGGTGGATGATCCGACCAACATCGGCATCGCGGCGTACTCGGTCAACCCCGTCCTGCCGGAGAAGGTGGCGTTCGGTCACTGGAACCGCCTGGCGGAGACGCTCTATGACTTCACGCCGGTGCCGACACTGGACTTCACCGATGCGCGCAACGAGTACCGCACGGCGGACGGCGCGTATGCGCTCTACTTTGACCTCGGTGCGGTCGGAACCGGCACGGACACGTCGCTGGTCACCTATTACGGCGTGTACGCGCATGCAGACGTGCCGGCGGCGGACAGCGTGGCGGTGGATCTCACCGCGCCGATGCGTCTCGAACTGAACAAAGACAAGACGGATTTTGTCCGGCAGAGCAACCGCGGCGCAGCGGACTTCATGATCACGGTCAACTTCACCAACATCGACGCGCCGGGCGCGGTCGATCTCGAAAACGTTGTCCTTGCCGTTCGCACCACGGGAAATCTGCGGTCACTGAACGACAACGGCGAGGTGACGGCGGAAAGCGATTTTGATACCGTCAAGCCCATGGTCGTCCCCTACGGGGCGGTCAAGGTGGGCGAGACCGTGCCGAAGCCGCTGTACTTCGAGGCGAAGTGCACGGACGAGGCGGCATATGAGCGCGTCACCGTCGGCATCTATGATACGACGCAGACCGGCGGCGAGCTCTCCGACACCTACAAGCTGGGCGAGGCGACCGCCTATATCCTGCTTCCGGGCAGCGACGGCGGCGTGCCGAAGGTCAGCTTCGCCTCGATGACGCCGAAGACGGTCTACACCGAGGGCACGCGGCATCTGTTTGTCACGCTCACCAATTCCGCCATGCTGGACAACACCGGCAACTGGAATCTTTCGATTGTGAGCGGCGACGGCAGTCTCCGCACCGAGGTGCCGCACGAGAACATGACCGTCAAGGACGGCGTGCTCGATGTGGCGATCACCGAGGACATCAAGCTGCCGACCGGCGGCTATCACCTGGTGCTGGAGTGGACGGACGCGGCGGTTTCCGCCGGTGTCGTCCCGCGGGAGCAGCAGAAGCAGACCGCACCCGCACTGGAATTTGCCATCTCGGACAACATCAAGTATAAGAACGACAGCTACGGCGTGCTCGCCGTTGTCGAGACCTCGATCAACAACAGTGACCGCTATGCGATCCACACGTTTGCGGACGAGGAAGCCTTTGAGAAGTTCAAGGAAGACACGACGCAGTACAAGGAGATCCTGCTCACCTTCCGCGGCGAATTCAGCAGGACGAAGACGACGACGGACGGAGAGGGGAAAAAGCGCGGCAGCTACTATACGGCGGTTTCCAAAAAGACGCTCGACCCCGATACGCGCACCTACACGGTCGACAACCGCATCACGGTCAACGACTGCATGGATTTCGAGGGCGGCACGCTGGCGGTCTACTACGAGAGCCTCGTCGAATACGATTCGCCGATCTGCGTGGAGTTTGACGGCGAGCTGTACACCTCGGTTGCCCGTACCTCCATCTGGAAGGGCAAGGCGATCTTCACGAAGATCGAGCAGGGTACGTCCTATTCGCTCATCCCCTACGACAAGAACGGCAACCGCGGCGACAACTTCATCGACACACCGATCAGCCTTGTCTGGCCTTCCGCTGCCTCCATTGGGCAGACGCTGGCAGGCATGCTCTTCAAGATGGCATACGGTCAGCTCGGCACAATGACGGTCGAGGCGACCGAGGAATACGAGGAGGACGGTGTCGTCAAGACGAGAAAGGTCGAGAAACAGTGCGGCGTGATCGCCTTTGCCGCGCAGCTGGATCTTGCCTTCACGGGCGCTGCCGGAGAAGAAGGCGCGCCAGGCACCAAGAAGGACACCTATTTTGATAAGCTGAAGGAGCTCTGGGCGTTCTACCATGAGGGCACAAGCCTCTACCGCTACGCCTACGACCGCGGCAGAATCGACCGCATGCTCGACTGGTCGAATATCGACGAGCACACCGAGCAGGAAAGCTCGGCAAAGGCGGTCAACGCTTCGGTCATGGTGCCGGACGTTCTCTTCGGCTGCGGCGTCGGCTTTGTCGGCGTGCATTTCAAGGTCAAGGTAGGACTGAAAAATTTCGTTTCGGCGCTCCCCGAAATCGAGGGTGAGATCGAGGTCAACACCATCAACGACTGGGCGTTCGGCGTCGAGGGCAAGGTTGCGCTTGCCAACTTCACGCTTGAGGCGAAGATCGCCTTCAAGAGCCGCAACAACATTCCCGTGCCGGATGAGCTCTATGTGTTCGTCAGCGGCTTCAAGCCGGGTATCAATGTTGACGGGCTCGGCACGGTGTGGATCACCGGCGGCGGTGGCGGCATCAAGAACCTGTACGACACCATCTTCCTGACGCAGGCGGTTCCGCCGCTCAAGCTGGTGATGTCGGTCGCGTTCAACGTCATTCAGCTGCTCGAATGCGAAAAAGCAACGCTTGCCGTCGGTCTGACCGGCATCTCGGTCTCAGCGGGCAAGATGAGCTTTGTCGGCGTACCCGCGCTGCGCGTCATCGACAAGATGGGGCTGGCACTCGAGTGGTACCCCGGCATCGACCTCAAGGCAAACATCGTCGTCAACCTGTTTGACATCATTTACGGCGGCGGCTACATCGTGCTGCAAAGCCCGGATTACAAGGATGTTTTCTTCGAGATGTTCGCAAGAGCACAGCTCCGCGTGCCGAATTCGATCCCGCTGGTCGGCGGTATGCAGGTGGCGGGCATCGACCTCGGCATCTCGACCGAGAAGATCTGGGGCGCGCTCGAGATCCTGTTCATCACGCTCGGCGTCACCTATTACTGGGGCGCGGGCAGCGTGGACTTCAGCAGCGGCAGCAAGGCAAGCCCCACTTTCCCCGACCTGCTCGGGTGTGAGGATGTGCCGGTCTGCTACGATGCGGAGAACGACCGCACGCTGTATGCGCGCTTCGGCACGAACACCCGCGTCATCGCCGCAACCGGCGATGCGGATGGGCTTGTCCTGCTTGGCGCGGGCGCGTCGGTGAAGTCGGACAGGACGAGGACGGCGCACACGCTGAACTTCGGCATGTACGAGGATCGCTCCGGCATCGTCCAGATCAGCTTTGACGCGGCGGACGAGACCGAGGCGGCAGCGCTTGCCGACCGCATCACGGTTGGCTCTGCAGCAGGGGCAAACGATTTTGCCCTCATCTGCTACAGCGGCAACATGGAGCAGAACAACCTTGACGTTGCCAATGCGAACCTCACCTATGATGCGAGCACAAAGCGCGCGACGCTCGCCTTCACGGTGACCGATCCAGCACAGTTTGACAAGACCTATTTCATTTCCACGCCGACTGCGGCGGACCTCGTGCTCTACGATGTGACCAATCCCCCGAAGCTCACGACGGTCACGGGCAGTCTCACGGGCAGCGATCTTGCCCTCAGCTTTGACAAGAAGCAGTATGATCTGGACAGCGTCAGCTTCTATCTCACCGCATCGAACGATCCCGCATCGCTCGACGTCGGCTATCCGCTTGTCACACTGACCGAGCGGTCCGAACTGATGCAGGGCGAGGCGACGGTCAGACTTCCCGCCGATATACCGACCGGCGATTACTACATCCGTGCGGTCTATTCCAAGGTGGACGCAATCAACGGCGTTCTCTTCTCGGCAGACAAACTGCATATCGAGAACCCGCACCAGCCCGCACCGGCAACGATCGGCGCGGCGCAGCCGAGCGGCGATCTCAAGTACAGCCTGACTGTGGATGCAACGACCGATGTGAACACCAAGGGCTATCTCGTCACGGTCTATGACGAAAACGGCGACGCCACCGATTTTTCGGGCATCACCGTCGAGCGCGCCGAAAGCGGTGCGACGACCTTTGAGGTCGGCGGCACATATCAGGCGTCGGACGGCGCGGGCGGCAGCATGACGGTCGGTCTTGCCGCAGGTAAGCGCTATACGATCGGTGTCACGCCTTATAACCTCGTGGCGGACGGCGCAAACGAGGTCGCCGTCTACGGTGCGGAGGTCCGCACCACGCCGGATGCACTGCCCACACCTGTGACACCCACGGTGAACTTCACCGCGGATGCGAAGGCTGTGACGCGCATCACGCGCGGCTACACCGCTGCCGGTACGCAGGGCGACATCGAAAGCATTGTTTACACGCAGAATGCGTTTAACCTGACCGCAGCGGCAAGCGAGGCGGTCAGCGGCACCTGGAAGCTCGATGAGGGCGATGCTGTCGTGTTTGCCGATGCGGCACGCATCGAAATTCCGCTTGCCGACCTTGCGGAGGGCGACCATACGGTCACGCTGCGCGGCAAGGCAGCGGACGGCGACGGCTTTACCGCGTCCTACACTTTCACGGTGGATACGCTCCCGCCGCGCCTGCTCCTGTCCGCACCCGTAAACGGCAGCCTCTTCGGCAAGGACGGAGGGCTGACGATCACCGGCGTGACCGACGCGGGCGCGCGCCTCACGGTCACCTCGGACGGCGCGGCGGTGTTGACCGACGTTGCCGTTGAGGACGCAGGCAGCTTTGATCCTGCGACCGGCGTCTTTGCCGTGACCGCGGATCTGCCCGATCCGAACGGCGCAGCACAGCGCAAGATCACGATCACGCTGACCGACGACGTCGGCAATGCGGAGACCAAAACAGTCACCGTCACGCACGGTGCACTTGCCGACCTCGCGGATGTCGCCATCCTCGTCGGGGACGCAACTCCTGCGGACGGCAACATTCCGGTCACCGTGGCAGGTGCAAAACAGGCGCTGTCGCTCCTCGGCATCACCTCGGACGGCATGCGTTTCGTCCTGCCCGCCGACCTTGTGACCTTTGATCTGCACACGGTTGCGGGCGACGCTTCCGTGACGGACGGCGGCGCATTTGAGGCGTCGCTCGGCGCGCGCGGCATCGTCACCGGCAAGTACGCCGTGGCGGACGGCGCATACCGCACGGCGACGCTCACCTTCGGTGCGAATGCGGAGCACCTCGTTTCGGTCTCCGCTACACTCGGCGGCAGCGTCACGGGCGGCGGTACTTATGCTCCCGGCGCGGAGGTCACGCTGACGGCAACGCCCGACGCGGGCTACCGCTTTGCGGGCTGGACGCTCGTCGGCGCGACGGTCGCAGACAAGATGCAGTCCACCATCCGCTTCACCATGCCGGATACCGGCAACGTCACCGCCAAGGCGACCTTCACGGCGATCGGCGGCAGCAGCTCGGGCACAAAACGCGAGACGAGCGTCACCGCGAAGGCGGGCGAGCTTGTGCGCGTGGCGATCCCGGCAGGGAAGAATGCCGACGGCTATCTCCCGTACTACAACGCCGACGGCGTGCGTATCTTCGTCCCCATTTCGGCGGAGATCGACGGCAGGATGGTCTTCATCGCGCCCTGCGACGCGACCTATTCCTTCGGGGAGAACACCATCGCCTTCACGGATACCGAGGCGCACTGGGCAAAGGATTCCGTGCAGTTCGCAGCGATGCGGGAGATCTTTCGCGGTGTCAGCGCCGCGCGCTTTGACCCCGACGGAAAGATGACCCGCGCGATGTTTGTGACAGTGCTTTACCGCTTGGCAGGCTCGCCTGCCGTGGAAGGCACGAGCGGCTTTGCCGATGTGGCGGCGGACGCATGGTATGCGGATGCGGTCACGTTTGCCAAGCAGAACGGGCTGGTCGCGGGCGTGAGCGCGACAAAGTTTGCGCCGGATGACAACATCACGCGCGAGCAGATGGCAACTCTGCTGCACCGCTTCCTCACCTATGCGGGCTACACGCTGCCCGAGATCGAGCCGAAGACCTTCACCGACGCGGATCGGATCTCGGCGTGGGCAGAGGACGGCGTGGCTTACGGACAGCTGCACGGGCTGCTCTCGGGTCGTCCGGACGGCAGCTTTGCCCCGCTCGATCTTGCAACGCGTGCGGAGTGCAGCACGCTCTTTGCGCGGATGATCCCCGCGATCCTGCGCGCAAAAACCAAGTAAGAACCATTTCCTGCGGCGCTGCCGCAGGAAAGCAGCCGGACGCCCACCGGGCGCCCGGCTGTACGCATTTCACGTTAAACAGACATGCGAAAGTATTATTTTGCGGCGGTGATCCTCTGCCTTGTAGGACTCCTGCTGCCCGCCGCGGCGGCAGAGCCGGTGCGCGTCGCCTTCATCGACAGCGGCGTCTCGACAAAACACCTGGATGCCGCGCGCGTCGAGGCGGGGGAAAATCTCATTTTCCCCGCGCGGGACACGGAGGATCGCGTCGGGCACGGCACCGCCACGGCGGGGATCCTGCTCGGCTCGGCGGAGCTGGGCATCCCGGCGCTCGCGGCAGATGCGGTCGTCGTGCCGCTCGTTTGCTATGACACCTATCCCACCGGCGTGGCGGCGCGCGGCGACGCAGCGCTGATGGCGGATGCCATCCGCCGCGCCGTGGACGTCTACGGCTGCCGCATTATCAACATCAGCATGGGCATTGCCGCGCCCGATCCCGCGCTTGCCGCCGCCGTGGACTATGCGGAGGAGATGGGCGTGCTGATCGTTTCCGCCGTCGGCAATGACTATGCCGAGTCGCCGGACACCGCCTATTATCCCGCCGCCTATGACAGCGTGGTCGGGGTCGGCGCCTATGACGGCGCGGGTGCTGCGGCATTCTCGGGGCGCATCGGCGTCTCGGTGGTCGCCCCGGGCGTGAACATCGCTGCGGTGACCAACCGCAATGAGGCAAAGGCGGTGCTGCGGAGCGGCACATCCTATGCCTGTGCCTATGTCAGCGCGGTCTGCGCCAATCTGCTCGCCGCCGATCCGTCGCTCTGCGCGGCGGGGCTGCGCGCGGCGCTGTATGCGGCGGCGCGCGATGTCGGCGAGCCGGGCTTTGATACGGCATGCGGGTATGGATTGGTCTCGGCGGCGGACGGCTTTGTCGATGTGCACCCGGAGGACTGGTTTTATGACAGTGTGCTGACGCTTTCGGCGCGCGGCATCATGACCGGCGTGTCGCACACGGTGTTTGACCCGGACGGCGAAATGACGTATAACGGCTTTCTGACGCTGCTCTGGCGCGCCTGCGGCGCACCCGGCGACGCTGCCGCCGTCTGGTCGGCGGAGACGGGCGTGTCTCTCGCGGATGCGGCGGATGCGCTCGCCGCACCGGTTTCGCGGGAGAATGCCGCCGTTCTGCTTTGGCGGTATGCCGCCTATCTCGGGATGGATCGGCGCCGCCGTGCGCCCGCCGATGCCTTTGCCGACAGCGCCGCATTCTCCATGGAAGCGGTCGTGCCGATCGCCTGGGCGGCGGCAAACGACATTTTCCGCGGCACGGCGGCGCGCACCTTCGCGCCGCACGCCGCGCTCACCCGCGCGCAGGCGGCAACGCTGCTCACCCGCCTTGCCGCCGCAGCCGGGTGATCGTATCGGGAGAAACACATGTACAAATACAAAGACCCTTATCAGCTGGACTTCCGGCATGTGCAGACTTACGGTGAAGTGCACAAAATCATCAGAGTGGCGATGGATTTTCCCGATTATTACGGCGAAAACTGGGATGCATTCTGGGATTGCCTGACCGATATGACAGGCAGACCTTTGCATGTGCAGATTGCAGGGCTGGATGTTTTGCAAAGAAAATTTCCGGAAGCGTGCGCGCAGATGCTGGAGGCTCTGCGCGACCTTCGGCAGCAGTACGGCGGCGATATTTCCGTTGAAATCCTTGCGCCCGAAACCTGATATAAAAAACGCACTTGCGAAAGCAAGTGCGTTTTTTATATATTTTTTCACCCGAGCAGGTCTTGTTTGCGGGAGAGGATGGCGGCGCAGGCGGTGCAGGCGGGGCAATCGCAATACTTTGCGCCGGATGCGGCAAGCGCGTCGGCATGGGCGGCAAAGGCTTTTACGCCCTCCGCGCCGAAGATGCCCGCGGCGGCGTCCGAATGGGCAAAGGCGACAAGCCCGTCGATCGGCTCGATGTCCTCCTCCGCCTCGCGCACAAGCGCTTTTGCCGCGGCGGTTTCGTCTGCCGTGCCGAGCGCGGCGAGGAAGCGGTTGGCTGCCGCTTTTGCCTCGGCGCATGCCGAGGATGCGGCGGCGAGGTCGCCGGCTTTTTCTTTCAGGAATGTACGGAGTTCTTCGGTCATAACAATCATCCTTTCATCTGTTTTTCGGGTCAGAGATCGACCTTCATATCTTTATGATAGTAGATTTTATCGTGCTCGCCGATCTCGCGGAGCACGCGGGCTGGATTGCCGACGGCGACCACGTTTGCAGGCAGATTCTTGGTCACCACTGCGCCCGCGCCGACGACGGTGTTGTCGCCGATCGTCACGCCGGGCAGGACGATGGCGCCCGCGCCCAGCCACACGTTGTTGCCGATCGTCACCGGCAGGTTGTATTGCAGGGCGGCGCGGCGCATTTCGGGGTCGATGGGGTGTGCCGCCGTGGCGATCACCACGTTCGGCGCGCACATGCAGCCGTCTCCGATGCGAATGTCGGCGTCGTCCACCAGCGTCAGGTTGAAGTTGGCGTAGAAATCGCGCCCGATGTGCACATGTCTGCCGCCGAAATTGGCGTGGAACGGCGGCTCGATGTAGGCGTTCTCGCCGATCTCGGCGAACATCTCGCGCAGCAGAGCGGCGCGCTTTTCGGTTTCACCCGGGCGGGTCGCGTTGTAGTCGTACACCGTTTCGAGATAGCCTGCCTGCTCGTCCATGATCGACGGGTCGGACGGGTAATAGATGCGCCCGCTCTCCATGCGTGCGCGCGCTTCCTCGGTGGACATGGCAAAGCGGTTTTCGGGCGCGACAGGCGCTGCGGCGGTCACAGCAACTTCGGCGGGCGCGACATCGGCAGTCTTTTCGGCGTCGGCTTGCTTTGCCGCCTCGCGGGCGGCGGCGCGTTCGGCTGCCTTCTGCTTTTTGCGCTCGCGCATCCGTTCCTTGAAGGCGGTCTTGCGCGCCTCGGCTTTTTCCGCTGCCGCGCCGTAATGCTCGTCGGCATGGTCGGTTCCTTTGTAGAGCGTGCGCAGAGCGTATACCGTCGTTTTGTCCGGCATGCGGAAGCGCATCCGCCCGACAAACGCGCCGTCGGTGTCGCAGTGGGCGACCGTGATGTAGGAGCCGCCGCCCTTGGCGACCCATTTCTCGGTTTGCAGCACCGCGCCGCAGGTCGGGCAGCGGGGCAGGGTCAGCTCCGTGTCCGCAAAGGCATCGCGCTTGCTTTTGTACGGTCCGAACCGACCGTTTTCGACCGGGTGCTCCCAAAGCGTGCCGGGGTCACCGCCGTAATCCGACAGCCCCGCGCCGAGGTCGAGGTGCGCGGCGACCAGTGCCGTGTGGTAGGCGTCGTGCAGGGCATCGTGCGCCTCAAATTCAGGCGCGATGCCGTAGTATTCCATCGCGTAGGCAAGCGAACGCTGCCCCTTGCCGCCGTCGGTCTGCGCGTTGAACACGGTCTGTAAATTGTAGAAGTCGGCGCAAAGCGAGGTGTCCAGTCCCCACGCGGTCATGTTCTGCTTCAGCATCGGGATGTCGTCGTAGCCCCAGGTGAGCAGGATGGGATGTTCGCCGCAGAAGGTGGCAAACGCCGCGCAGACCTCGGGAAAGTCCGGCGCGTCCGCCAGCATCTCCTTGGTGATGCCGGTCAGCTCCCGCACGCGGCGGTTGAGCCGCTTGTAGAAGCGCGGGTGCACGCACATTGAAAAGCTGTCCGCCACGCTGCCGTCGGGCGCGAGGCGCACCGCGCCGATCTGCATGATCTCGCCCGAAAGGCGCACGCCGTTTGCACCCCGCTGGGGCTGATCGGCGCACGCGGGCTGATTCCATTCCATGTCGAATACGATATAAGCCATAAAAACTCCGATTCATTTAATCAATCACCATTTAATATACCACATCTGTCCGCCGATTTCCACCCCTATTTTAATCATTGTACCCATCGGCTCGGCATAGAATGCTGTAGCGGGACATTTCCCAAAGGAGAAAACGATGGAGCGGGCAAAACGGTATCTTGTCAATGCACTCATCCTCAGCGGCTGCACCTTGCTGATGCGCACGGTGGGCGTTGCGTTCAACGCCTTCTGCGTGGATCGCGTGGGCGCGGAGGGCATGGGTCTTTTTTCGCTGGTCATGAGCGTCTACACCTTCGCCGTGACCTTTGCCACCTCGGGCGTCAACCTTGCCGCCACACGACTCGTCGCTCTGCACATCGGGCGCGGCGAGGGGAACAGCGCAAGGAGCGCCATGCGCAGCTGCCTTCTGTATGCGGCGGCGTTCGGCACGGCGGCGACCGTCGGGCTTTTTTTCTTTGCGAAGCCCTGCGCCGTGCACTTCCTGCACGAGCCGCGCGCCGCATTGTCGCTGCGCGGCGTGTCGCTCTCGCTCCTGCCGCTTTCGCTCTGCTCCGCATTCTGCGGGTACTTTGCCGCGGTGCGCCGCGTGTACAAGAACGCGGTGTCGCAGGTCATCGAGCAGGCGGTGAAGATCGCCGCCTGCGCCTTTCTCCTCGCCGTCCTTGTGCCGCGCGGCGTAGAATATGCCTGCCTTGCGCTGGTGCTGGGCGGCGCGATCAGCGAGATCGCGTCCTTTCTGTTGCAGATCGTCTCCTATGTGCGGGACAAACGCACGCTAACGGGCGGCGGCGCGCCCGTGCCCTTTTGCGAGGTGGCGCGGATCTCGCTGCCGGTGGCGCTCTCCGCCTATGTGCGCTCGGGGCTTGTCACGGTCGAGCATGTGCTGATCCCGGTGGGGCTTGCCGCCTTCGGCGATGCAAACGCGCTTGCCACCTACGGTGTCATCAGCGCAGTCGCCCTGCCTGTTGTGCTCTATCCCACGGCGTTTGTCGGCGCGTTTTCGTCGCTCATCATCCCCGAGGTGACCGAATTTGATGCGAAGGAGAACCGTCGCGAGGTCGCCTATGTCACGGCGCGCGCCTTCTCGGTCACGCTGTTTTGCTCGATACTCGCCGCCGGCTTCTTCGGCGCTTTTGCGGCGGACATCTGCCGCGTGGTCTACGGCGACACCGCCGCTGCGGACTATCTGCGCATGCTTTCGCCGCTGATGCCCGTGATGTTCCTCGACACGGTGACCGACTCCATCTTAAAAGGGCTCGGCAAGCAGTTCTATACCATGTGCGTCAACATTGCCGATGCGGCGATCAGCGTCCTGCTCGTCGCCTTTCTCGTGCCGAAGATGGGGATCGTCGGCTATATCGTCGTCATCTATGTTTCGGAGTGCATCAACACGCTGTTCAGCATCGGCAAGCTCTGCGTGTGCGTGGACTTCCGTGCCCGCCCGTACAAGTGGGTGCTTTCCCCGCTGGCAGCGGCGGTCGGTGCGTCGCGCCTTGCCGTGCTGTTGCTCTCGCGCCTCGGGCTTGCCGCCTCGTGGGGGGAGCTGTGTCTCGCCTTTGCGCTCTTCGCCGCGCTCTACACCGCGCTTTGCGCGCTGCTCGGCGCGCTCGGGCGCGAGGAGCTTTGCTGGCTCAAAAATATTTTCCGAAAAGAGCGAAAACCGTCTTTCAAAACCGGCTCGACTATGCTATAATTAAATATTAGATTAAGGAAAGTTCGTGTGGAAAGAGAAAGTGCCATGAAAGACAAGATCCGCATTCTGCATATGGGCGACGTGCATCTGGACTCGCCCTTTTCCGCGCTCGGCGTGGATAAGAGCGAGAGCCGCCGCCGCGAGCTGCGCGGGACGTTCACCTCGATCCTGTATCTTGCCAAGGAGAAGAATATCGACCTTGTGCTGATCTCGGGCGACCTGTTTGACGACGGGTATGCCACCGGCGAGACGGTGGAACTTCTGTGCAGCCAGTTTGCCGCGCTGCCCGACTGCCGCTTTGTGATCGCGCCCGGCAACCACGATCCCTACACGCGCGGCAGCGTTTGGACGAGCGGCAAGCTGCCGAAAAACGTCTGTGTGTTCTCGAGTGAGACGCTTCAGCGCTTTGTTTTTGAGGATCTGAACACTGAGGTCTACGGCTGGGCGTTCTGCGCGGACACGCTTGCGGTCAGCCCGCTTGCGGGCAAGACTGCGGATGACAACGGGCGGCTGCACCTCGTGTGCGGGCACTGCGACATGACGTCGCCCATTTCGAAGTACTGCCCCGTCACGCGCGAGGATGTGCTGAAGTTCGGCGCGCAGTATAACGGCTTTTCGCACATTCACAAGACCCCGGAGGTCGTCACCGAGGGCGGCGTCACCTACAGCTATTCCGGCTTTGTCGAGGGGCGCGGCTTTGACGAGTGCGGCTACGGCGGCATCAACTATATCGAGGCGGAGACCGCGGGCAGCCATGCCGTCACGGTGCGCCGCATCAAGACGGCGCGCCGCCGCTATATGTGGGAGACGGTGGACGTCTCGGGCGCGGGAAACCTTTCCGATGTGGCGGAGAAGATCGATCTGCGCATCAAAGAGAAGAAATACACCGACGACACGCTGCTGCGCGTGACGCTGACCGGCGCGGTCTCGCCCGGACTTGAGAACACCGCACGGCTGGAAAGCGCGGTGCGCGGGCTGTACATGCTCGAAGTGGACGACCGGACAAGCCCCACCTTTGACGGCGGCGTGCTGGAAAACGATATGACCATGCGCGGCGAGCTCTACCGGGAGCTCTATCCGATGCTGTCGGGCGGCACGCCCGAGGAGCGGGCGACCGCCGCGGCGGCGCTGCGGCTGGGACTTGCGGCGCTGGAAGGCCGCAATGTGAGCGAGTGAGGGACGACGATGAGAATTGAAAAGATCTGTATGGAGTCCTTCATGGGAAAGAAGGATTTCACCCTGACGCTTGCCCCCGGCGTCAACATTCTCGAGGGGGACAACGAGAGCGGCAAGACCACGGTGGCGGATTTTATCCGCTTTATGCTCTACGGCGCGTCCTCCAAGGGCATCGGCGGCGCGCTCAGCGAGCGGCAGCGCTTTCTCGGCTTCGGCGAGACCGCGTTCGGCGGGTACATGGAGCTGTCGGCGCGCGGCACGCGCTACCGCATCGACCGCAAGATCACTGCGGCGGCAAACGGCTTCCGCGAGAGCTTGCAGATCAGCGATCTTGCGACGAAGTCGCAGGTGCTGAAGGGTGAGAACGCGGGAGACGCGCTGCTCGGCGTGCCGGAGACCGTCTTCTCGCGCACGGCGTACATCACACAGGCGGACGGCGCCTATTCCGGCGGCGAGGAGCTGAGCGCCGCGATTGAGAATCTGCTCTTTTCCGCAGACGAGACGGTCAGCACCGAGAAGGCGCTGAAAAAGCTGGACGCGCTCCGCGTTTCGCTGCTGCACAAGAACGGCAAGGGAGGGCAGCTCTCGGACCTTGCCGCCGAGCGGGAGGCGCTTTCCGCGCGGCTGGAGAAGGCGCTCTCGGACAACAGCGAGATCATTGCCAAGGAGGGCAGCCTCGCCGACACGCTGAAACGCATTGAAGACAACCGGACCGAATACAGCCGCACGAAGAAGCTCTGCGAGCTGTACGACAGCTATATTGCGCACACCCGCTTTGAAAAACTGGATGCGGTCGATGCGCACCTCGCCGAACTGGATCGCGAGGATGCGGCGCTGCTTGCCCGCTTTGACGGCTTTGCGCCGGACGGCGAGTACCTCGGCAGACTGCGGCAGGCGGCGGAGAACGCCGCCGCCGAGGAAATGCGGGTTGCGGGTGCGGAGCGGGCGCTGAAGGTTGCCGCCGACGCGCGCGCCGCCGCCGAGGAAACCCCCGAGACGGGCGAGGACCGCGACCTTGCGGACGCCGCCCGCCGTGCAGGCGGCGCGGCAAAGGCTGCGCGCACGCTGAACATCATCGGCATTGTCCTGCTCCTGCTCGGCGCTGCGGCAGCGGGCGCCGTTTATCTGCTCCGCCTGGATGCGCCGCTCTATGCGGCGGCGGGCGGCGCGGCGGCAGCCGGCGTGCTGCTCCTGATCCTTGCGGGCGTCCGCCGCGCGAAGACCGGTACGCTGCTGCGCAGCTTCGGCGTATCCTCCGCGGGGGAGCTGGACGAGCGCCTGCGCGCCGCCGAGGAGAGCCGGACGGCGGCGGAAGAAGCGCGCGCGCATACGCGGGAGCGCGAGGCATCCGCACGTGCGCTGCTGGAGAGCGCGAAGGAGACACTTGCCGAAAAGAAACGCGCGCTTGCCGACATTCTCTCACGGCTCGGCGGCGGGGAGACCGATGCGGTTGCCGGACTTGCCGAGGCTTACATCCGCGACGCGGAGAAGCTCCGCACCGAGCGGCAGGCGGCAGAGGAAGAAAAGAAGCATCTGACCGCCGAGACCCGCGCTTACGACCGGGAAACGGTTGCTGCCACGCTTGCGCCGGTCGGCGATCTCTCGGTATTTGAAAAGGTAGACATCACCGAATACCGGCGCCGCCGCGACTTCTGCGAAAACGCGCTTGCCGCGCTGGAATCCAAAAAGAGCGACCTTGAAAAGGCGCTTGCCGCGCTCCATGCAACCGTGGAGAAGCCTGCGCTGCTTCGCGCGGCGCTGGATGCGCTGGACAGGCAGTATGCCGCCGCAAAGGCGAAGTACGACGCGGCGGAGCTGGCGATCCGCGCGATCGGCAATGCCTCCGAGGGGCTGCGCACGCGCGTCTCGCCCCGCCTTGCCGCCTATGCCGGCAAGCTGCTCTCCGCCGTGACCGGCGGCAGCATCGGCGAGCTCGGCGTGGACAGCACGCTTGCGCTGACCTATATGGCAGAGGGCGGCGCGCACAGCGTGGAATACATGTCGAAGGGCACAAAGGAGGCGGCGTACTTTGCGCTGCGCCTTGCGCTTGTCGACCTGCTATATAAGGAAGAAAAACCACCGCTCGTCTTTGATGAGAGCTTTGCCTATGCGGACGACCGCCGCACCGAGCGCATGCTGCGCCTGCTCTGCGCGCTGGCGGGCGAAGGCGTACAGTCGGTTGTCCTCGCCTGCCACAGCCGTGAGGGAGACATCGCCGCAAAATTCGGCTGTACCCGTCTGCATCTCGACTGAAAAGCACTGTCTGATGTGCCAAATTTCCGCACAAAAAATTATAAAGTTTTAACAAACGCCTTTACAAACTGCAAAGTCTACTGTATAATATGTGCGAATACTTTGTACAAACCGCACGGAGGCGTTATGCCGAGATTTTTCGTTCCAAGTGCAAACTTTGACGGCGACACCGTCCGCATCACCGGCGACGACGCGCGGCACATCGCACGTGCGCTTCGCATGGCGGTCGGCGAGACCGTCACGGTCTGTGACATGCACGGCACGACGCACACCTGCGTGCTGGAGAAGATCACGGATGACGGCTCGACGGCAAGAATCGTCGAAAGCGTCCCGTCCGACACCGAGCCGCCCTATCCGATCACGCTCTATCAGGCGTTCCCCAAAGGGGACAAGATGGATGTGATCGTACAGAAGGCGGTGGAGTCCGGTGCGTGCGCGATCGTTCCGTTTCTGTCGGAGCGCTGCGTGTCGCGCCCGGATGAAAAATCCGTGGAAAAGAAGATCGCCCGCTGGCAGCGCATCGCGCTTGAAGCGGCAAAGCAGTGCGGCAGGGGCATTATCCCCGCGGTGCGCCGCCCGCTTACCTATGCGCAGATGCTTGAAGAAGCATCTGCGGCATCGCTCCCGCTCTTCTGCTATGAGGGGGACGGCACCGCATCGCTGCGGGAGGTACTCGCGGCGGCGGATACAGGTGGCACACGGTCGATCTCGCTTGTCATCGGCAGCGAGGGCGGCTTTTCCGGCGATGAAGCGGCGGCAGCCGTGCAGCACGGGTTTCACCTGTGCGGGCTCGGGCGGCGGATTCTGCGCTGCGAGAGCGCATCCGGCTTTGCACTTGCCTGCATCGCCTACGCATTTGAACTCTGAATACATTTCAGTAAGATAAGATATGAATTTTGACCGGAGGAACCTACGGTGGAAAAGAAACTGACTCAAAAAGAAAAACATGTGCTGGAGGTGGAGGCTGCCTCAAACGCCATCACATACCGCATGACGATCGTGTTCGCCCTGCTTGTTATCGGCATTCTTGCTCTCATCCGGGTAACGCAGACCGCATCGAGCGAGCTATGGCTGCTTGACGCGCTGCCGGTCTTCCGCATCGTCACGGGTGCGCTGCTCGCGGTGGCGGTGATCTACAGCATCGTTTGCCGCATGAAGAAGACCGACGAGGCGAAGCGCGTGCTGTCCTCTGCGTTCCTCTGCGGCATCGCGGGAACGATTTTTGTCGCGGCAATGTTCTATTATCCGCTCGGCGCATCCCGCATCATCGCGTGGTTCCTCGCCGCAGCGCTCCTGTTCTTTGTCTATGAGATCTACGCCGTGGACTTCTTCCTGTTCTCGGTGGTCACCGTGGTCGGCGCCATTGCGGCGTCGCTGGTCGGCTCGGCTGCGTTCCGCGGTCAGGAGACGCTTGTCACCGTGGCGGCGCTTGCCGCCGTGCTGATCGCCATCGCCGTGGTGTCCTACATCGCGGGCAACCTTGAGAAGAACGGCACGGCGCCCTTCATCGGCAGAAAGATCATCGCCCCCGCCGGCATGAAGGCGCTCAATGCTTACATCGGCTGCGGCGCGGCACTTCTCGCGGTACTCGGTGTGATCTGCTTCGGTCATGCGCTGTGGTTCATCGCTGCGCTTGCCGTGGTGTATCTGATCTTCGGAATCATTTATACCGTCAAACTGATGTAACAAATTTCGATTATTTTTTGCAGAATTTTTGTGTAAAATATTGAATTTGCTATTGAAATTTTACAAAAAACAGATTAAAATATAGTCAATATCTACGAATGTAGGTTCAAATCGGCAGTGGAGAGGGTGTACAATATGTCAAATCGACTGTATCAGAGTGTGATCCATCAGATGCGGGACGCAACCGACCGTATGATCGGCGTGATCGATGAGGGCGGCGTTGTGATCGCTTGCAGTGAGCTTGCCAAGATCGGCGAGACGCGCATCGGCATTCGCGAGGAGATGTCCTATTCGGGCGACACGGTCGTGCTGAACGGGTATACATACCGGGCAATCGGTCAGGGCTCCAAACTCGATCAGATCGTGTTTGTGGAGGGCGACGACAAGACGGCGGCAAGCACCGCGTCTCTCATTGCCATTTCGCTTTCCAATATCAAAAACCTGTATGATGAAAAGTATGACAAGTGCTCCTTCATCAAAAATATCATTCTCGACAACATTTTGCAAAGTGATATTTATATCAAGGGCAAGGAGCTCCGCTTCAACGCGGAGGAGAGCCGCGTGGTCTTCCTTATCAAGTTCAGCGGCAAGACCGACATGCTGCCCTACGAGATCGTGCAGAACATGTTCCCCGACAAGAATCACGACTATGTGATCAGCGTCGGCGAGAGCGACATCGTGCTGGTCAAGGAGGTCAAGCCCACCACCGACACCAAGGAGACCGAGCGCATCGCCACCGGCATTGCGCAGACGCTGTCCTCCGAGTTCTATGCCAAGGTGTCCATCGGCATCAGCACCGTGGTGGACAACATCAAGGATCTGGCGCGCGCCTACAAGGAGGCGCAGGTCGCCATCGAAGTCGGCAAGGTGTTTGACACCGAGAAGAACATCATCAGCTATGAGAACCTCGGCATCGGCAGACTGATCTACCAGCTGCCCACCACGCTGTGCGAGATGTTCTTACAGGAAGTGTTCAAGAAGGGCTCGATCGAGTCGCTCGACCGCGAGACCCTGATGACCGTCCAGTGCTTCTTTGAAAACAATCTGAATGTCTCCGAGACATCGAGAAAACTCTTCGTACACAGAAACACACTCGTCTACCGCCTCGAAAAGATCCGCAAGATCACGGGTCTTGACCTGCGCGAGTTTGAACACGCGATCACATTCAAGGTTGCTTTGATGGTCAAGAAATATCTGACCTCGAAGCCGGTTAAATTCTGATATGCTTTCGGATTGTGGGAATGCGCCAGACGCATTCCTGCAATTCTTGCGTAATGGGGACTTCGCTCCCCGCTGCCGGGCGGCATGCGCCCGCACCAAATCTGCCGGATTTTCGTCGGCATCCGAGGATAGAGAATGATCGAATTTAAGAATGTAACCAAGCGATACCCGGGCGGGAAAGTCGCGTTGGATAATCTGAATCTGAAAATAGGTGACGGCGAATTTGTCTTCATCATGGGGGACAGCGGCGCCGGCAAAACCACGATGACCAAGCTGCTTCTGCGCGAGGAGCGCATCACGGGCGGCGAGCTGTGGGTCGGCGGAACCAACCTTGCCAAAATGCCCGCAACGCGCATTCCGAAGTACCGCCGCAGGCTCGGCGTGGTCTTTCAGGATTTCCGCCTGTTCAAGAAAAAGACGGTGTTTGAGAACGTCGCCTTCGCACTGCGCGTGATCGGCGGGGCGGACGCCGCCGAGGTGAAGAGCCGCGTGATGTCGATGCTGCGCATTGTCGGACTTGAGGATAAGGCAAACTGCTTTCCGAACCAGCTTTCGGGCGGCGAGCAGCAGCGCGTTGCACTGGCGCGCGCCATCATCAACAATCCGCATACCATCATCGCCGACGAGCCGACCGGCAACCTCGACCCCAAGCTCAGCATGGAGATCATGGGTCTGCTTGTCAAGATGAAGGAATACAACAAGACCGTCGTCGTCGTGACGCACGAGGCAGAGCTTGCCAAGATGTTCAACCAGCGCATTGTGCGCCTGCGCGACGGCAGAGTGGTGGAAGACACCGCAGCGGGAGGGGAGAGCAGATGAGACGTTTCGGCGACGCGCTCTTGCAGGCGCTGCACGGCATGGTGCGCAACGGACTGCTCACCTTTGTCAGCATCTTTGTCCTTGTCAGCTGCCTTCTCTTTATCGGCAGCTTTGCGCTGATTTCCAAAAATATTGACTATAATCTTGAAGACATCACCGATCTCAACGAGATCGAGGTCTTCCTCGAATATGACGCCGACGCCGCTACGGCGGCGCGCATCGGCGACGAGATCCGCGCCCTCGACAATGTTGAGAGCGTGACCTATGTCTCGAAGGAAGAGGGGCTCCGCGAGGTCGCGGGCGAGTTTGCGGAATACGCCTACCTGCTCGACGACATCACGCCGGAGGAAAACCCGCTGTCCGACTGCTACCGCATCACCTATGCCGACAATGCAGGGGCAACGACGCTGGACTATGAACTCAAGCAGATCGAGGGCGTGCGCAAGGTCAACAGCCGTCTCGACCTCGCCGCGACGATCGGCTCGCTGCAAAACGGCATATCGGTCATCTTCGTCTGGTTTGCCGTGCTCTGCGGCGTGGTCTCGCTGTTTGTCATTATCAACACCATCAAGCTGTCGGTGTATGCGCGCCGCGAGGAGATCGCGATCATGCGTTACATCGGCGCGGGGCGCGCTTATATCGCCGCGCCGTTTGTGCTGGAAGGCGTGCTGATCGGCTGCATCGGCGCCGGCGCCGCCTACTTCCTCGAAAAGCTGATCTACAGCGGGCTCTCGGACTTTGTGCTGTCCGAGGTCGGCATCGTCAAAATGTACAGCTATTCCGCCATGACCCCCATGCTGCTTGCCATCTTCTTCGCCATTTCGCTGTTCTGCGGCATTGTCGGCAGTATCGTTTCGCTCGGTCGCTACGTTGAGGCGTGACCGAACCTGATCCATTCGGAAAGGAGCGTTTGCCATGAACAAGATGAGAAAGCTGCTCTGCATCTGCCTTGCGGCACTGACCGTCGCCGCGGGTGCGGCGTTTGCCGTCGCGGCGGCAACCACCTCCGCAACGCAGTTTGCGGACAACAAGGATGTCATTGCCTATCAGAAATCCATCAAGGAGCTGGAGGCAAAGCAGAAAGACCTGAAAGACAAGCTGAAGAACGTGCAGAATAACCGCTACACAGCGCAGCAGAAGTCCGCATATTACAATGAACTGATCCTCAGCACCGAAAAGAAGATCGAGACGGCGCAGAATCTGCTCGATGCGCTCACCGTCCAGATCGGCGAGAAGGAAAACGCCATCGCCGAAAAAGAGGTGGAGATCACCGAGAAGACCGCAGAGGTCAACACCACCCGCGAAAAATTTCTCCTGATGATCCGCGCACAGTATGAAAGTGAGAACACCGACGCGCTCAGCGTCGTGGTCGGCGCAGACGACATGAGCGACCTGCTCTCCCGCGTGGAAAACGCGGCAAATCTGCTTTCCTACAACTCAAAGCTGCTCGAAAAGTTCAAGACCGAGAAGCAGCAGCTCGAGGACATGAAGAACGTGCTGGAATCGACGAAGGCGGAGCTGGAATCGACGAAAGCGGAGCAGGAGACCTACGCCGAGGAGCTGCTCAAGGAGCAGTCGGCGCTGGAAGAGCAAAAGGGCGATTCGGATCGCTACGTCGCGTCACTCCGCAAGACCGAGGCGCAGATCACCGCCGAGTATGAGGCGGCACGGAAGGCTGAGGACGAGGAGAATGCACGTCTTGAAAACCTTCTGAAGCAGCTCGCCAAGGCAAGCCAGTCCGATTACGTCGGCGGCAAGTTCATCTGGCCGTGCGACCTCTCGGTTAAACGCATCAGCAGCGGCTATGGCTACCGTACTTACTACATTTACGGCAAGAAGGTGACCGACTTCCACCGCGGCATCGACATTCCCTCGGCGGTCGGCACGGATATTTATGCGGCGCAGACCGGCAAGGTCGTTATAGCGACCAAGCATTCCAGCTACGGCAACTACATCGTCGTAGATCACGGCGGCGGCATTTCCACCCTGTATGCGCACTGCTCCAAGCTGCTGGTCTCGGTCGGCGACACGGTCAAGCAGGGCGATCACATCGCCGAGATGGGCGCCACGGGCAACGTCACCGGACCGCATCTGCACTTTGAGGTGCGTGTGGACGGCAAGATTCAGGATCCGATCGCAAACGGCTGGGTCGTTCAGCCGAAATAAACCAATCATCCAGACAGGAAACGGAAAAAAGCATGACAAAAAAGATTTCTCTATGGCTTGCGATCTTCCTTGTGATCTTCGCAATGGTCATCACATTTCAGTTGACGATCGTTTTCGGCGACGTATTCTTCCGCGATGAGCCGGCAGGGCAGGTACCCCCCGACTATACCGAGAAGACCGAGGAGCCGACCGTGCCGGACGAACCCGCCGAAAAGACGCTCGGCGAGGAGATCACCGAGCGCGTCGCAGCAAAAATCGGTGCGATCGCCGAACTGTATGCCGACTATTTCGTCGGCGACCTGGACATCGACGAACTGGTCGAGGGCGCGGCGCACGGCTTTGTCGCCTACACCGGCGATAAGTACGGTGCGTACCACAACGCAGAGGATTTCGCAGCCCTGCAGCAGGGCTATTCGGGCGAGTTTGCCGGTATCGGCGTCAGCGTCGTTTACAACGCCGATTACGGCGTGATCGAGGTGCTGAACGTCATGCCGAACAGCCCGGCTGACGAGGGCGGTCTCCTGCCGAGCGACTTTATCGTCGCGGTCGGCGGGGAGAATGTGGCTGCCATCGGCTACAATGAGGCGGTTGCCAAGGTGCGCGGCGAGGCCGGCACCGAGGTGACGATCACCATCGCGCGCGGCGCGGATTACAGCGAGCAGTTTGACGTCACGCTCACGCGCCGCATGGTCGAGGAGCAGTCGGTCACCTATGAGACGATCGAACTGCCGAATCTGGTTACGCCCATTGCCTATATCCGCCTGATGGATTTCAATGACACCACCGCGTCCCAGTTTGCCGATGCGCTCAACCGCGGCAGAGAGGACCGCGCGCACGGTTACATCGTCGATGTCCGCAACAACGGCGGCGGCGAGCTTTCTTCCATCCTGGAGATCCTCGACATGCTGCTGCCCGAGGGTCCGATCGTCCGCATCCAGTACAAGGACGGCACCGAGCAGGTCTATGAGTCGGACGTAAACGAATTCAAGGCGCCCATGGTCGTGCTGGCAAACGGCAACACCGCCTCGGCGGCAGAGCTGTTCGTCTCCGCGCTCAAGGATTATCAGAAGGCGATCGTTGTCGGCACCGTGACCTACGGCAAGGGCACCGTGCAGTCGCTGATCCCGTTTGAGGACGGCTCGGCACTGCGCATCTCGACCTCGATGTACGCGCCCCCCTATTCGGACAACTACGAGGGTGTCGGCATCACGCCGGACGTCGAGTCCGAGCTGGACGAGGAATACCGCAACATCAATCTCTTCAAGCTGGCGCATGAAAACGATGCACAGCTGCAGACAGCGCTTGCGCTCTACAAATAATCTTCGGTTTACGATATACGGAAAGAGGTAGTTATTATGGCAAAGCAGATGCACTATACCAAAGAGGGCTATCAGGCGCTCGTTGACGAGCTGGATTACCTGAAGACAACCCGGCGCGCCGAGGTCAAGGAGGCGCTTGCCGTCGCCCGTTCCTACGGCGACCTTTCGGAGAACAGTGAATACGACGAGGCACGCAATGAGCAGGCAAAGGTCGAGAGCCGCATTACCGAGCTGGAAGGGCTGATTCTGCACGCAATCGTCGTGGACGAGTCCGAGGTGGACCATTCCAAGGTCAGCGTCGGCTCGATCGTCAAGGTTGAGAAGCACGGCAAGGAAGTCGAGTATACGATCGTCGGCTCCAACGAGGTGGATTTCTGGTCGGGCAAGATCTCGGATCAGTCCCCCATCGGTGCAGCGCTGATCGGCGCGCGTGAGGGCGACACCGTCACGGTGGAGACGCCGGACGGCACGAGCTATCCGCTGAAGCTGCTTTCGGTTTCGCGCGTGAAGCTCAATGGTTAAGACAGAATAAAGGAAGTACGAAGATGGCAGAAAATCAGACACCCATGACCGAAACGAACAATACAAACGAGCTTGCGGTGCGCCGTGAGAAGCTCGCCGCGCTCACTGCGGCGGGCAAAAACCCGTTTGAGCTGACCTCCTTTGATGTCAATGCGCACAGCGAGGCGATCAAGGCGGACTTTGATGCCTATGAGGGCAAGGACGTGCAGATCGCCGGCAGAATCGTCGGCAAGCGCGTCATGGGCAAGGCGAGCTTCATGCACCTGCTGGATCGCGACGGCAAGATCCAGGTCTATGTCAAGCGCGACGACATCGGCACGGACGAATACGCCGACTTCAAGAAGTACGACATCGGCGACATCGTCGGTGTCACCGGCTTTGTGTTCCGCACGCAGACCGGCGAGGTTTCGGTGCACGCCAAGGCGATCGTTCTGCTGTCCAAGTCGCTCCTGCCCCTGCCCGAGAAGTTCCACGGGCTGAAGGATCAGGATCTGCGCTACAGACAGCGCTATGTCGACCTCATTGTCAATCCCGAGGTCAAGCGCAATTTTGTCATCCGTTCGCAGTTTATCAAATTCCTGCGGAATTACCTCGATAATATGAACTATATCGAGGTTGAGACACCCGTGCTCAACACCATCGCGGGCGGCGCTGCGGCGCGCCCGTTTGTCACGCACCACAACACGCTCGACATTGACATGTACATGCGCATCGCCACCGAGCTGCCGCTCAAGCGGCTGATCGTCGGCGGCATGGATCGCGTCTACGAGGTGGGCAGAATCTTCCGCAACGAGGGTATGGATCCGAAGCACAATCCCGAGTTCACCACGGTGGAGCTGTACCAGGCGTATGCCGATTTCCACGATATGATGGACATTGCCGAGGGCGTTCTTTCCGGCGCTGCCAAGGCGATTCACGGCACCTATACGCTTGCGTGGCTGGGCGAGACCATCGATCTCACGCCCGGCTGGCGCAGACTGACCATGGTGGATGCGGTCAAGGAATACGTCGGCATCGACTTCGGCGCGATCACCGACGACGCCGAGGCGGTTGCCGCAGCAAAGGCGCAGGGCGTCGAGCTGGCGCCCGCCGCCGAGAAGACCTGGGGCAACGCGCTCTATGCCTGCTTTGATCAGAAGGTCGAGGAGAAGCTCATTCAGCCGACCTTCATCACGATGTACCCCGTCGAGGTCTCCCCGCTCACCAAGCGCAGCCCTGCCGACCCGCGCCTCACCGAGCGCTTTGAGCTGTTCATCTGCCACAGCGAGCTGGCGAATGCCTATTCCGAGCTGAACGATCCGCTGGATCAGCGCGAGCGCTTTGTCAAGCAGGCAGAGCAGCGCCAGCGCGGCGACGACGAAACCGAGATGCTCGATGAGGATTTCCTCACCGCGCTCGAATACGGCATGCCGCCCACGGGCGGTATGGGCATGGGCATCGACCGCTGCGTCATGCTGATGACCGGCGCCGATACCATCCGCGATGTTCTTCTGTTCCCCACAATGAAGCCGTTGGACGCGCCCAAGTCGGAGAAGAAGTCGGAGGCAGCGGCGCAGACGGCGTCCGCAGCCCCGGAAAAGATTGACTTCTCCAAGGTGGAGATTGAGCCGCTGTTTACGGATTTCGTGGATTTTGACACCTTCTCGAGGTCGGATTTCCGCGCGGTCAAGGTGCTTGCCTGCGAGGCTGTGCCGAAGTCGAAGAAGCTGCTGAAGTTCACGCTGGATGACGGCACCGGCACGGCGCGCACCATTCTCTCCGGCATTCACGCCTTCTATGAGCCGGAGGAGCTGGTCGGCAAGACGCTCATCGCCATCACCAACCTCCCGCCGCGTGCCATGATGGGTATTGACTCCTGCGGCATGCTGCTTTCCGCCATCCATACCGAAGAAGGCGAAGAAAAGCTGCAGCTGCTGATGGTCGATCCTCACATTCCGGCAGGTGCAAAGCTCTATTAAGATGATGTAAAGATGTACCGTTTTACCGAATAGACGGGACGTACTTCATTTGATAAAAAACTAAAAAAACAGCGATTTACATCAAACTTACATCAATTGATGCAGAAATCGGTGCAAGCAAGAAAAAATCGCATAATTAGTGCAATGAGTGGGCAATTCCAATCGGAGTTGCCCATTTTTAAAACAAACAGAAATACAAATCGGAATTTATAAAGGAGAATATTGATGAAACTATTTTTATGTTCGCACTTTTCAAGTG